>Ga0207696_1000041_pt1 | contig 311695 bp, 245 predicted proteins | sample KBSS54metaG_FD_184403 | JGI IMG/M metagenome (GOLD analysis project Ga0207696, IMG submission 184403) | Switchgrass rhizosphere microbial communities from Kellogg Biological Station, Michigan, USA - KBS S5-4 metaG (SPAdes) (version 2) | ecosystem: Host-associated > Plants > Roots > Rhizosphere... | reverse complement strand
TACTCGACGCGCAACTCAACCTGCAACCCATCGGCGTCGCCGGTGAGCTGTACCTGGGCGGCGAGGGCGTGGCCCGTGGTTACCTGGAACGTCCGGCGCTGACCGCCGAACGCTTCGTGCCGGACCCATTCGGCACGCCGGGTAGCCGCGTGTATCGCAGCGGCGACCTGACCCGTGGCCGCCCGGATGGCGTGGTGGATTACCTCGGGCGTGTCGACCACCAGGTGAAGATCCGTGGTTTCCGCATTGAACTGGGGGAAATCGAAGCGCGCCTGCGCGAACAGGACAATGTTGGTGAAACCGTGGTGGTGGCCCAGGACGGCCCGACCGGCAAGCAGCTGGTGGCGTATGTCGTGCCGGCCGATGGTTCGCTGGCCAACGACACCGAGTTTCGCGAAACCTTGCGCCGTGGATTGAAAACCCATCTGCCGGACTACATGGTCCCGGCGCACTTCATGTTCCTGGCCCGGATGCCGCTGACCCCCAACGGCAAGCTTGACCGCGAAGGCCTGCCGCAACCGGATACGGCGCAGTCGCAAGGCGCCTGGGTGGCGCCGGTGACGCCGTTGCAGCAGCAGGTCGCGGCGATCTGGGCACAGGTGCTGGGGGCCGAGCGTATTGGCCTGAACGATCACTTCTTCGAGCTGGGCGGGCATTCGTTGCTGGCCATGCAGGTGATCTCCCGTGTGCGTCAGTTGCTTGAGCGGGAAGTGGCCCTGCGCACCTTGTTCGAACAACCGCAGTTGGAAAGTTTCGTGCTGGCCTTGCAGGCGACAGACCAGGCGCTGGCGCCGCCGATGCTGGCGATCGGGCGTGAGCAACCGTTGGCGTTGTCCTTCGCCCAGGAGCGCCAGTGGTTCCTTTGGCAACTGGATCCGCGCAGTGCGGCTTACCATATTCCCAGCGTGCTACGCCTGACCGGGCGCCTCGACCAGCAGGCCTTGCAGCGCAGCTTCGACGCTCTGGTGGCACGGCATGAGAGCTTGCGTACCCAGGTGTACCAGGACGGCGAGCGCGCGTTTCAGTTGATTCGCCCAGCGACCGCCCTGGTGATCGCGCGGGTGGAGGCCGACGCCGAGAACCTTCAACAGCAGGTCGAAACCGAGATTGCCCGGCCATTCGATTTGCAGGCGGGCCCACTGCTGCGCGTTACCTTGCTGCGCCTGGCCGACGATGAGCATGTGTTGGTGCTGGTGCAGCACCACATCGTGACCGACGGCTGGTCGATGCAAGTGATGGTCGACGAACTGGTGCAGCTGTACGCCGCCCACTGCCAGGGCCAGGCGCCGCAATTGCCGGAACTGGCGCTGCAATACGCCGATTACGCGCACTGGCAGCGCCAATGGATGGCGGCGGGCGAGCGCGAGCGTCAACTGGCGTATTGGCGGCAATTGCTCGGCGGCGAACAGCCGATGCTGGAACTGCCTACCGCGAACGCGCGGCCAGCGGTGCAAAGCTATCGCGGTGCAAGCCTGCAACTCGAATTGCCCGAGGCGCTGGCGACAGGGCTCAAGGCCTTGGCCCAGCGTGAGGACGTGACGCTGTTCATGGTGTTGCTGGCGTCTTTCCAGAGCCTGTTGTACCGCTACAGTGGTCAGCAGGACATCCGCATCGGGGTTCCGATTGCCAACCGCAACCGGGTTGAGGTGGAGCGCGTCGTCGGTTTCTTCGTCAACACTCAAGTGCTCAAGGCCGATATCGACGGGCAAATCACCGTCGGCCAGTTGTTGCAGCAGGTCAAGCGCCGCAGCCTGGATGCCCAGGGCCATCAGGACCTGCCGTTCGAACAGTTGGTGGAAGCCCTGCAACCGGAGCGCAGCCTGAGCCACAACCCCTTATTCCAGGTGATGTTCAACCACCAAAGCGATGCTGGCCTGATGACCTCGGGGCACTCACTGCCGGGCCTGCGTGTAGACGGGCTGGATTGGGGCAGCCACACCGCACAGTTCGACCTGAGCCTGGACACCCAGGCCTCGGCGGATGGCATCCACGCCACCCTGACTTACGCGACCGACCTGTTTGACCCTGTCGTGCTCGAGCGCATGCTCGCCCATTGGCAGAACCTGCTGCAGAGCATGCTCAATGACCCGCAGCAGCGTGTCAGCCAGTTGCCGTTGCTGGACCCTTGCGAACAGCAGGTGTTGGTAGCGCAATGGAATGCCACCGCTCGCGACTATTCGCGCCAGCCGGTGCATCATTTGATCGAGGCTCAGGCGGCGCAGACTCCGGACGCTCCGGCACTGGTCTTCGCTGCCCAGCGCCTGAACTATGCCGAGCTGAACCGGCGCGCCAATCGCCTGGCCCACCGCCTGATCCGTGCGGGCGTCGGCCCGGATGTGTTGGTCGGCCTGGTTGTGGAGCGTTCAGTCGAAATGGTCGTCGGCCTGCTGGCCGTGCTCAAGGCGGGCGGCGCCTATGTGCCGATGGACCCGGACTACCCGCGTGAGCGCCTGGCGTACATGCTTGAAGACAGTGGCGTGAAACTGCTGCTGACCCAATCCCATCTGCTGCAACAGCTGCCGATTGCCCAAGGTATCGAATGCCTGGTGCTGGGGGAGTCGGCGTTCGAGGATTACCCCGACACCAATCCTGGCATTGTGCTGGACGCTGAAAACCTCGCGTATGTGATCTACACCTCCGGCTCCACCGGCCAGCCCAAGGGCGCGGGCAACCGTCATTCGGCACTGGCCAACCGCTTGTGCTGGATGCAGGAAGCCTACGCCTTGAGCGCCAGCGACACGGTCTTGCAAAAGACACCGTTCAGTTTCGACGTCTCGGTGTGGGAGTTTTTCTGGCCGCTGATGACCGGCGCGCGGCTGGTCGTCGCGGCGCCGGGTGATCACCGTGACCCCGCGAGGCTGGTGGCGCTGATCAACGCCGAGCACGTGACGACGTTGCACTTTGTGCCTTCGATGTTGCAGGCGTTCATGCAGGATGCGGCAGTGTCCAGTTGCCACAGCGTGCAACGCATTGTATGCAGCGGTGAAGCATTGCCGGTGGATGCCCAGCAACAGGTATTTGCCAAATTACCCGCAGCCGGCTTGTACAACCTGTACGGGCCGACGGAAGCCGCCATCGACGTGACCCATTGGACCTGCATCGATGAACGGCGTGACACGGTGCCCATCGGCCAGCCCATAGCCAATCTGCAGACCTATGTGCTGGATGCCCAGTTGCAAGTGGTGCCCGCAGGCGTGGCGGGCGAGTTGTACCTGGGCGGCAAGGGGTTGGCGCGTGGCTACCATCGCCGTCCCGGGATGACCGCCGAGCGTTTCATTGCATCGCCGTTCGAGTCGGGCGCCCGCTTGTATCGTACCGGTGACCGCGTGCGCCAGCGCAGCGACGGTGTGATCGAATACCTCGGGCGCCTGGATCACCAGGTCAAGTTGCGGGGCCTGCGGATTGAACTGGGTGAAATTGAAGCGCGCCTCCTCGAAACCGCTGAAGTGCAGGAGGCGTCGGTGCAGGTTGTCGATGGCAAGCACTTGGTCGGCTACCTGGTGTTGCAGGCGCCCGGTGAACACTGGCGCGAAGCGCTCATTGCGCACCTGGCTGCGCATTTGCCCGACTACATGGTGCCGGCCCAGTGGGTGCTGTTGGAGCAGATGCCTCTGAGCCCCAACGGCAAGTTGGACCGCAAGGCACTGCCCAAGCCCGATGCGCGCCAGCACGAGCAGGTGTTCCGCGCCCCGCAGAGCGAGTTGGAGCAACGGCTCGCGACGATCTGGGGCGAGGTGCTGGACGTCGAGCGCGTTGGCCTGGATGACAATTTCTTTGAACTGGGCGGTCATTCGCTGTTGGTGTTGATGCTCAGGGAGCGCATCCGCAAGGCCACCGGCAGGATGCTGTCGGTCAGCCAATTGATGCTTAACCCGACGGTTGCCGGGCAGGTGAATTGCCTGGGTAACGGCGCGGGGCCTTCGTTGATCGTCAAGCTCAACAGCCAGACGCAAGGGACGCCGTTGTTCCTGTTCCACCCCAGCTATGGCTCGGTGCATTGCTATAAGGCCATTGGCTTGGCGCTGCGCGAGCAGCGGCCGGTGATGGGCGTGATCTGTCGTGCACTGGCCGAGGAGGGCAGTGCGGTACCGAGCTGGCAAGCGATGGTCGAGGATTACACCGGGCAATTGCTCGCTGCCTGGCCCGAAGGCCGTTATCGCCTGGCTGGCTGGTCAATGGGCGGCAACCTGGCCATGGAAGTCGCCTATGCGCTGGAGCAAGCCGGGCGCGAGGTGGAAGTGGTCGGTTGGATCGACGCCTCCCCACCGTATTGGCTCAAGGCTTACTGGGACGCGGCGGTGACGGCGGATGACGATGAACTGTCGGTCAACCAGCGGCGTGTAGAACTGTTGCAGGTCATGTTTCCTGCCTCGAGCCAGCTGATCCACGCGGCGTGGCAGGACAGCCAGGCGCTCTTCAGCGATGAAGTGCAGCAATGGCAGGCGCTGGGTGCCTGGGCTGAAGACGCGTTGGGTGAGACGTTCCGGGAGATCAAGGCAAGCTTGCTTGAGGGTGACGAGGCGCAGATTTCCTGGGAACTGGACCGCACCCTGGGCCAGCGCCTCAAGGATGCCGACTTCAAGCCGCTCAAGGCGCCGATCAGGTGCTGGTGGGCCGCCGCGAGCCGTGCGGGACAGCATCGCCGGCTGATCGAGGCGACCATGGAGCAGGTGGTGGGCCGCGCGTGCGTACAGCAGTCAGTCATGATCGACTCCACCCACGACCGCATCATCGATAACGCCGCGTTCGTACAGAGCTTCGCCGATGCCATGAAGTAACTGTCCACGTTATCCGACGCCCCTGGCCCAACGGCCAGGGGCGTTTTTTTTGCCTGGCCAGCGTGTTGTGCGGGCAGCAAAAAGCCCCTGGTCATTGCGCATGGCCAGGGGCTTGGGGTGGTGCGTCTAGCGTCTATGCATCAGAAGTTCCAGCGAGTGCTGAGCATGATGTTACGCGGGTCACCGTAGTAAACCGAGTTGTAGAAGCCGATGTTGGTGTAGTACTTCTTGTCGAAGACGTTGTTGACATTGAGGCTGGCCGATACGTTCTCGGTGACCTGGTAGCGAGCCATCAGGTCCACCAGCCACAGGGGATCCTGGGAGAAGTTATCCTGGCTGCCGGTGGTGTAGTTGTTGGTCAACAGCTTCCAGCCCGTACCCTGCCAGCGCACGCCGCTGCCCAGGGTGAGTTTGTCCAGGGCGCCGGTCAGCTTGTAGCTGGTGTAGATATTGACCTGGTCTTCCGGTTCCCAGGTGGAGAGTTTTTCACCCTCTTTGTCACGCATGATCTTGTGCGTATAACCCGCCTGCAGCTGCCAGCCGGGGGCCAGCTCGCCGGAGATTTCCGCTTCGTAGCCCTTGGTCTTGGCCTTGGTGCCCTTGGACGCAGAGTCGAGGCCCGGGTAGCTGTCGGGAATGTAGTCGCTATCGTCGATGGCGCGGTTTTTCTCGTGCACTTCGAAGTAGGCGAGGCTGGCGTTGAGGCGTCCATCGAAGAATTCGCCTTTGAAGCCGACCTCGTAGTTCTTGCCTTCATCCGGCTCGATCGGCTTGTTGTTGCGGTCGCGGTAGTCGTCCTGTGGCAGGTAGATCTCGGTGAAGCTGGCATAGGCCGAGAGGTTTTCGGTGAAGTCGTAGGTAAGGCCGGCATAAGGCACGACCTTGCCGGTGTCCTTGACCTGGCTGGTGCCGCTGACCTCGTAGTTGTTGACCCGGGTACCCAGGATCAGGTGCCAGTCATCAGCCAGGCTGAAGCGGCCGGTGATGTACTGGGCGCTCTGGCGGGTGAGCTCGTCGTTGCGTTTGGTCTGTGGGCCACGGTCAGGTTTGGGAACCTCGCCGTTCCAATTGAAATAGTCGTAGTTGTTGTTGATGGCGCGGGTGTAGTCGCGGCCCAGCCAGCGGGAGCGCGAGACCGAGGCGCCGATCACCAGTTCATGGTCACGTCCGAACAGGCTGAAAGGCCCGGTGGCATAAAGGTCGCCGGTGTCGCTGGTGGTCTCGCCATTGTAGGTCCGCGTGAGCAACATGGACTGACCGGTGGTGACGTTGGGCGCCAGCAGGGCGGACAGCGGTGCCTTGTAGCCATTGATCTGGTGGTTGTACTGGGCCTTGCCGACCCAGCCGTTATCGAAGGTGTGTTCCAGGGTCGCGAAACCGGTACGGGTGTACTGCGCCCACTTGCTGAACTTGGCGCCATTGTTGAACGAACGCGAGGTGCTGATGCGGTTGCCGGCGCTGTCATACAGCGAGGCCGAGCCCGACCAGCTGGAGCCTTGCGGGTCGCTGTCCTGGTAGTCGCCGCCGACGGTCAGCAGTGTGTCCGGTGACAGGTCGAACTCCAGGATGCCGTAGTACACGTTGGTCTTGCGCTGGTAATGATCGAGGAACGTGTGCTTGTCCTGGTAGGCGGCCACCGCCCGACCGCGCACATTACCGGTCTCGGTGAGCGGACCGCCGACGTCGACTTCCGAGCGGTAGTTGTCCCAGGAACCGGCGCCCAGATCGACGTAGCCCTTGAATTCGGAGGTTGGCTTCTTGCGCACCATGTTGATGGTGCCGCCAGGGCCGCCGGCACCGGTCAGCAGGCCAGTAGCGCCCTTGAGGATCTCGACGCGGTCGTAGATCACTGTGTCGGTCAGGGTGTGGCCGGACGAATACTGGGCATCCTGCAGGATCGGAATGCCGTCGTACTGGAAGTTCTGGATGGCGAAGCCACGGGAGTAGTAGCTGGTCCGCTCACTGTCGTACGCGGCAACGGTGATGCCGGGGGTATGGCGCATCACGTCGTCGATCGACTTGAGGTTGAAGTCATCCATGGCCTGGCGCGTCACCACCGAGATCGATTGAGGCGTCTCCCGTGGCGTCAGCACCATTCGGGTCGCGGTCGCGATGGTGCCGGGGGTATACGAGCCGGAGCCCTCGGTAATGGTGCCGAGCTGGTTGGCGGTCACCTGGGTGGCGCCCAGTTCCAGGGCGGACGAACGCCCGGCAGTGAGCGTCATGGTGTTGCCCTGCAGGTCGTAATCGACTCCCGTCCCGGTCAGCAAGGTGGTCATGGCCTGGCCAGGTTGCATCTTGCCCTTGACCTTGTGACTGCGTTTGCCTTCCACGTCGGATGGGCTGTACAGCACTTGCAGGTTGGCCTGCCGACCAAATTCTTGAAGAGCGCTCCCCAGTGACTGGGCGGGGACATTCAGCTCGATCTCCTGCGCCTGAACATAACCTGCAACTGGCAGGGTCAGCGCAACGGCAATGGCGCCAGGGAGCACGTGGGTGTTCAAGAGGCGGCGCATGGAGAGTGCCTTGCTCAAGGGACTCAGACCAAATGTTGCTGGCATGGGTGAATTCTCTTCTAGGTATTTAGTGGGCAGATTATAAATATTTATTGTGGTTGGTTCTCATTACCACTAGTGAGACGTTCCTACCTGTGGAAACCGGAAAAGAATTTTCAGGCCGGCTCCATTTCGTGCACCACCTGGCCCGCACGTAGCCGTACCAACTGATCGGCGATGTTGAAATAGCGGTCGTCATGGCTGATCACGATGATGGTCTTGCCCAGGCGCTTGAGGTCCGGCAGCAGCTCGGTGTAGAACACGCGGCGGAAGGCCGGGTCCTGGTCGGCGGCCCATTCGTCGAACACCAGCACCGGGCGCTCTTCCAGCCAGGCGTTGACCAGTGCCAGGCGCTTGCGCTGGCCGGTGGACAGGTCGGTGGTGCTGAATACGCCGTCCTTGACGCTGACCTTGTGCGCGATTTCCAGGCGCTCCAGGTACTTGGCGGCGCTGTCCAACGACTGGGTGGCGCTGCCCTGGACCAGGTCGTCGAACAGGTAGTAGTCGGCGAACACCGTGGTGAACAGCTGGCGATAGTCATCGCGCGCCGGGTCGGTCACCGTTTCGCCATTGAGGCGGATTTCCCCGGCCTCGGGTTGATACAGGCCCAGCAGCAGCTTGATCAGGGTGGTCTTGCCGCAGCCGTTCTCGCCGACGATAAACACGATATCACCCTGCTTGATGCTCAGGTCGATCGGCCCCAGGTGGAACGGCTGGCTGCCTTCCACCGGCGGCGGGCTGTAGCTCACGCCGCGCAACTCCAGGCTGTGCACTACCGGTGTCGGCGCTTCGCTGCCATCCATCAGCAGGTGCGGTTCGGGGGAAGAGAAGCGTTCGGACAGTTCGGTGATGCGCGCAAACGCAATGCGTGCCTTGCCGATGATCGGCAGGTAACCCACCACGTGTTCCAGCGGGCCCTTCATGTACAGCAGCACCAGCACAAAACCGGTGATCACCGCCGGGTCCGGGTTCGGGTTGTAGGCCTGCATCGCCAGCGCCAGGCCGATGACCACAAAGAACAGCATCGAGCCGAAGGTCTTGGCGACGATATAGATGTTCACCGAACGCACCTGGATATCGCTGATACGGTCGGCGGTTTCCTGGATGCGGTGGGTGTTCATGCGGTAGCGGCGGGGTCGGTGGATGCGCAACTCCTTGGCGCCGGAAGCGATTGCCGAGTAGTAGCGTTGCAACTCGTCTTCCTGGTCGCGGGCCTCGTCGAAGCCGCGAATGCCCTTGGCGCCGGCAATGAATTGCACGCTGCTGCCGATGACGATCGCCACCACCATCATCAGGAACATCGGCACCGACAGGTATGCCAGGTACCCCAGGCAGCCCAGGGTCACGGTGGTGGCGATGGCCAGCGGGGTGAAGGCAAAGGAGAAGTCGCTGATGGTGTCGACGTCATGGGTCAGCACCGGGATCAGGCGGTGGGAGCGATACTGTTCGATCTGCTCGATGGGCGCCGACAGCACCTTTTCGCCGAGATCCTTGCGCAGGGCGGCAATGATCCGCTGGCCCACATAGTTGGTGCCGATATCGGAGACGATCGAACTGGTCAGCGCCAGCACACACAGCGCCGCAAAGCTCAGGATCACGCCCTGGGTCATGCCGGTGGAAGTGTGCAGCGCGTTATTGATGGTCGCCAGCAACAGCGTGATGGCCAGGCCGCCGGCCATGCCCAGTGCGATGGAGATCGTCACGATGGTGCGAAACGGCCTGAGCAATGCAAGCAAACCTGTGAAGGCGCCGCGCTTGGGGTCGGTCATAAGTACTTCCCGGAAAGTGAAAAAGAGGGGGCTGGGCACACAGACCCTTACCCATGACAAACGAAGGATTGGCGCGACTATTTAGCTCGGCGTGCCCGGCGGTGGCGGTGGCGGATAAATTGCGCGTGGGCTGGTTCGTTCTTGTGGTGTAGGCGCACGCGTATCGGCGCGTGTCTGATCTTTCCAGCGAGAGCGAAACAATGACGAAAAAGAACCTGGTGTACGTGTGGTCCCTGCGCAATGCCGCCGCCGACAAGGCCGGCCAGCCGGTGGCCTACAAGGACCACGAGCGCTACATGAAGTCGGTGCTGGAGTTTCTGGTGGGGTCGCTCAACGACACGCCACTGGGCGAGGCCTACAACCTGGTGGGCGTGGTGTATGACGACGATGAGCAGAACCCGCGGGACCAGCAGTTGGTGGCCGACTACGGCTTTGCCTATAAGCCCGGCCGCCAGTGGCTGTACCCGGCCGACCTGCGGGTGCAGGGGCGCCTGGTCAACGATCTGCTGCTGAGCGTGCCGTCGACCTATCGGCGCCTGCCGCGGGGCAGCGCGGAACACGTCGCCGGCAAGCAGGATTTCGAACGCCGCCTGCATGACACGTTGGTGGAGCTGAAGGCCGATATCGTGGTGCTCGATGGCCTGCTGGTGATCCTGGACGAGCTGGTGCGCCCCGGTGCGCCGTTTGCCCGTCGCATCATGAACATCCACCCCGGTATTACCCGCATCGAATCGCCCTATGAGCGCCGGGGTGCCTACGCCACCTGGAATGCCTTGTACGGTGCCCGTGGACAAGCCGTGGTGGATTGGGCGACCAGGGAGACGCAGCCGTGTGAACCGCTGTACCTCACCGGCGCCTCGTTCCACTACGTGGATAACGGCATCGACTCCGGCGAAGTGTTCCACGACGTGCTCAAGACCGAAATCTCGCCGGACGACACCATCCTTGAGTTGCGTTGGAACAACTTCAACAACAGCCTGTTCCCGGCGTTGCATGAAGGCCTGGAGTTGTTGGCGCAGAAGGGGGTCTAAGCCGCGCACGATTTGACTGTGGGAGGGGGCTTGCTCCCGATGGCGGAGTATCAGTCAATGGCGATGTCGACTGCCGCACCCCATGGGGAGCAAGCCCCCACATTAAGTCCCGTCAGCTTCAGAGATCGCGCACGACCCTGAAGCCGATCCAATCCCCCCGCGTTTGCGGATAGATAGTGTTGCGGTTGCCTGAGCGCGAAAACACCGGCGCCTCGCCCCAGTCATTGCCGCGAATCATGTAGCCCTCGCAATTCGGCTCCATCCAGGCGCTGCCATCCGTCGGCGCACCGACATAGTTGGGGTGCTCGCAGTCGGCCACCCGCTCATAGACATTGCCATGCATGTCGTACATGCCAAACGCATTCGGCGGGTAGCTGCCTACCGGCGAAGAATAGCTGTACCCGTCCGCCGGCCCGTAGGTGTTGGCATGCTCAGCGATGCTATAGCCCTTGCCCTCGTCGAACGGGAACGGGAATGGCCCGGTGGAACCGGCGCGTGCGGCGTATTCGCGCTGGGCTTCGCTGACCATGTGGTATTGCTGGCCGGTCTTTTTCGATAGCCAGGCCACATAGTGCTTGATGTCGTCCATGTCCATGCACACCGCCGGCTGGCGCGGGCCCTGGGGGTAGCGCGGCTTGCTGGCGATGCATTCGCGGCCGGGGCGGGTGTCGCCGTCGGCGATCTTCACCCCGGTCTGGCGGATATAGCTGTCCCATTCGCCGGCGGTGATGTGGAAGCGGCTCATGGCGAATGGCTTGGCGAAGGTCACTTCATGCATCGGGCCTTCGTCCGGTTCACGGCCGACTTCGTCTTCCGGCGTCCCCATGGTGAAGGTGCCGGCGGGCAGTACCACCATTTCCGGGCAGTCCTTGCAGTCCTTGAACACTTTGCCCGGTTGCGGCGTGGCAGCCTGGGCCAGGCCCGGCAGCAGCGCGCCGCACAGGGCGGTCAGCGCCAGGGTCGTCAGGGGGTTGAGTCGCGGTGGCATCATAGGGGCCTCTCGTGCAAAGGGAAAAAGGCGCGTCACAACCGCTGGCTGAGCAGGGTCATGAAGCGCTGGATTTCGTCGGAGTTGTTGAGCAGGCCGGGCGCCGTGCGGATCACCGGGCCGACGTCGCGGTCCACCGCGTCGATCACCACGCGGTTCTTCTGCATGTAGGCCGCCACCCGATCACTGTCCTGGCCCTTGACCCGGAAGAAGGTAAAGCCGGCAGACAGTTCGGGGCTGCGCGGCGTGACCAGTTCGATCTGCGGGTGTGCCAGCAATTGCTCCTTGAGTTCGGCGTTCAGCCCATGGATGCGCGCCTGGACCGGCGCCTTGCCCAGTTGCAGGTGCAGCTTGAAGGCCTCATCCGCGGCCCAGCGATGCTCGAAGGCGTGATAGCCGCCGGGGGTCATGATGGTGGCGAAGTCCTTGTCTTCGGAGAAGGTCGGCACCATGGGCGTGACGTAGGTGTTTTCAGGGTTGCGGGCGCAGACCAGCCCGGTGCCGCGCGGGCCGAACATCCATTTATGGGTGCCGGCGATAAAGAAGTCGCAGTGCATGTCGGGGAAGTCGAGGTTTTCCACGCCGAAACCATGCACGCCGTCCACCACATAGAGGATGCGGTCGCTGTCATCGCGGTTGCGGTTGTGCTCATCCACCAGCTTGCCGATCTCGCCGATGGGCAGTTTCACGCCGCTGCCGGACTGTACCCAGGTCATGCCCAGCACGCGGGTGTTGGGGCGGATATTGCGCTGGATATTGCCCAGCACCTCGTCGGCAGAGACCTGGCTGGCCTGCTCGAACAGCTTGATCCGGCGAACCTGGGTGCCTTCCTTGAGCACGCGAAAATCCAGCACGTTCTGGGTCGCGTAATGCTCATGCACGGTGGTGAGGATTTCCTGGTCCGGGCGTACCTTGATGCCGCCATAGATCATCGCCAGGCCTTCGGAGGTGCTGCCGGTCAGGGCGATCTGCGCCGGGGTGGCCTTGAGGTAGCGGCCGGCCCATTCGCGTACCTGGCCTTCGCGCTTCCAGGTTTGCTCCAGGTCCCAGTCCATGGCGAGCCCCGGGTTGCGGTCGATCTGGGCGCGGTAACGCTCGATGGCCTCGCGTACAGGCCTGGGGTGCGAGGCCACCAGGAAGTTGGAGAAGTGCAGGTAATCCGGGTCCTGGTTGAACAGCTGCTTGAACCCCGTCCATGGGTCATCCGTGGTGGTGGCAGCCAGTGCCTGCGGGATGAGTGCAGCGCCCAATGGCAGGCTGGCGGCTAATACCCCGGCCTGCTTGAGAAACGTACGGCGGTCAGTCATGGACTTGCTTCTAGGTGATTAGCGGTTGGCCAAGGGCTTGGCGGCTTTTTGTACCTGGTCCCACACCCGCAGGAAGTTGCCTCCCCACAGCTTGGCGATGTCGGCTTCGGAGTAGCCGCGCTGGATCAGTTCGGCGGTGACGTTGCGGATTTCGCCGACGTTATTCCAGCCGTCGAGGCCGCCGCCGTCGTTGAAGTCCGACGCGATGCCGACGTGATCGATCCCGATCTTGCGCACGGTGTAGTCGACGGCGTCGCCCCAGTCCTTGAGCGTGGCCTTGGGTTCTTCCTCAAGAATCCCGTACAGCCCTTGGGCGTATTGGCCGAACTTCTGCTCCGGCCAGGCCGCGATGATCGCGTCCCCCGGCATCAGGGCCATGGCCAGGTTGGGCAGCGGCGGCAGGTCGAAACGCGCGCGCAGAGTGTTGAGTTTGTCCTGGGTCGGCTGGCTCAGGGGGCGTATATAGGCCGGGAAGCCCACCACCTGCACCACGCCGCCGCTGTTCTTGATCAGTTGCAGTTCCTTGTCGCTGAGGTTGCGCGGGATGTCCACCGACGCGCGCGGTGCCGAGTGGGACGCCACCATCGGCGTGCGGCTCAGTTGCGCGACTTGCTCCAATGCCTTGGTCGACATCTGCGACACGTCAATGATCACCCCCAGGTCATTGAGGCGCTGCACCGCTTGTTTGCCGATGTCCGACAGGCCTTCGAGCGCATCGACGGAATCATTGAAAAACGGCAGTGGGCGCGATGAGTCGGACCAGGCGTTATTGCCGATATAACTGAAGCCGAACATGCGCATGCCACGGGCGGCCCACAGGTCCAGCTGGTTCAGGTCATTGCCCAGGGGGTAGGCGTTGAGCATGCTGATAAAGATCGCGAACTTGCCTTCGCCATGCAGGCGTCGAAAGTCATCCGGGGTATAGGCGATGCCGACCTGATTGGGGAAGTCACGCACCATGCCGGAGATGATCTTGTAGCGCACCTCCTGCTCATGGCGGGCTTCCTCGACAAAGCCGTCAGTGGGCTTGTGCGGGGCGTTGGGGCCATTCCAGATTTCCGGCCAGCCGAAGATCGTCAGGGCTGCGCCGGACAAGCGACCGCGTGCCGCCTTGGCCAGGTCGAACTGGCCGCTGCCGTCCTTGTCCGCCTCGTTGCCGGCGGTGCCGAAGTCCATGGGCACCGTGATGTGGCTGTCGAACGACAGCAGGCGGTCCTGCAGTTCATTGGCCTGCTTGATCACGGCGAGCGGGTAGCCGGCATTGCCCTTGAACCAGTGATCCCAGGCCAGGAAGCCTGCGCCGGCACCGATGGCCAGTGCCAGCGGCACGCCGATGTACAGCGCCTTTTTCGAACGTGGTTTTGTCATTGCCATCTCAGTCAGTTGAGGCCTTCGCTATCAGGGAAGAACGAGTGGTGCGCGGGGAAATTTAGGCGGCGCGGGCAGGGCGGTAAATTTCCCCGGCCTGCAAACGTTCTAGCTCTGATAAAGCCGTTTCCTAAGGTAGACAATGACCATCTCTCGACGTGGGTTCATCGCAGGCCTGGCGCTGACCGGCGCGGCTGTGCCTGCCGCCTTCTATGCCCATCGCGAGTTGACGCGCGAAGAAGAATTCCCCATCACTCCCGGCGAAGCCACCGTGGACCTGGCCGACACCGCCGGGCAGCACCTGGCCAACACCTTGCGCGGGGTGTGGAGCCTGCGCCTGGAAGGCCGCGACGCCGGCCTCAAGGGCCTGCCGCTGCACGGCCTGGAGTTGCTGCTCGACATCGCCCCCCGTGGCCGTGGCCTGCGCGGCTACCTGGACACCGCCGCCAACCTGCGCAGCGAAGGCGAACCGCGCTACCGCGTGCTGGGTGACCTGCTGACGGGCGAGGGCGCCTTGCTCTACTGGCGCCTGATCGACCGCGATGCCCTCGACGGCCGGCCCGCCTATGAGTTCAAGATGACCCTCGATGAAGTCTGGGCCGACTTCGCCAACGCCGGCAGCAGCACCCTCAGCGGGCACATCCTCGACCTGGATCGCCCCCTGGCCTTGACCGAACGTGACAACCGCTTTATCGCCCACAAACAGCTGTTTCCCGAAGCCCGCCAACGCATCGGCCTCAACCCGACCCTGCTGGCCTGGCTGATTGCTCCGGAGCACCGCCTGTTTCACCAGCTGTGGCACGCCACCCGTGACCAGTGGCACAAACTCTCCGAAGAAAAACGCGACGCCCTGCGCGGCATCGGCTGGCAACCCGGCCCGCGCGGCAAGGAGCGTGACGCCCGTGGCAAACACAAAGACCGCAACGGCTCGGGCATCGATTTCTTCTTCATGCACCGGCATATGCTCGGCACCGCGCGTTCCATGCAGGATCTGCCCTCGTGGCTCGCATTCCCCGAACCGCAACCGGCGCTGGAGCGCGATCGCCTAGGCTTCCTGCGCTACTTCGACAACCACGACGGCTTCGCGCTGCCGCCCACCTGGTCAGCCCCGGACGACAGCGAATACACCCAGTGGGTCAGCGACATCAAGGCCGCCGAGACCTACCATAGCAACTTCCAGGTCTGGGAATCGCAGTACCGCGACCCGCGCTACCTGGCCAGACTGACCTTGGGCCAACTCGGTTCCGAAATGGAACTGGGCCTGCACGACTGGCTGCACATGCGCTGGGCCTCGGTGCCCCGCGACCCGTCCAACGGCGCGCCGGTCCCTCTGGCCCGCGACCCGGCAGACTTTGCCCCGCGTTGGTATGCGGCGGAAAACGACTTCCTCGGCGACCCGTTTTCATCCCATGTAAACCCGGTGTTCTGGCACTTCCACGGCTGGATCGACGACCGTATCGAAGACTGGTACCGCGCCCACGAACGCTTCAACCCCGGCGAAGTCAGGCGCCTGGACGTCAACGGCGTGGCCTGGTTCGCCCCGGGGCGCTGGGTCGAAGTCGACGACCCGTGGCTGGGCCCGGACACCCATGGCTGCAGCACCACCCCAGGGTTGCAGATGGGCAAGTCGCTGGAGATGGACCCGGAGACCATGAAGCTCGCCTTGCGCATTACCTTTGGCGAGGACGAGAACCTGTTGCAGGGCCTGTTCAAGCGAGTGCCGAAGCGGCCCTGGTATGCGCGGCATTTGAAGGTGAAGACCGTCTAGCGACGTTCTCGCTCCCGTTCGGGAGCGATTACCTGCCCTGAAAAAACGTTGAACCCTCGCTGCCTCCCTCTTGTCCCCGCTTCCCATGTCACCCCCCAGCGCCCAAATCCCTTAATTTTCAAACCCTGCCGGAAGCCCCTCCAGGCCTGCGGCTGCGCCTGCATTTTTTTCACCGGGCGCTCCAGCACACCCGATTCCAAACGGCAGCTGAAAACGGACTTTCTTCTCCACCGTGACTTATCAGGCAGGTTACCCCATGCAGTTCAGCGAATTATTGGCAGCGATTTCCACCCACGCGATCCGTCTGCAAAGGGAAGAAGACGACCTGATTGTCCTGGGTGACGATGAGGCATTGGACGATGCGTTGTGGGATCAACTGATCGCCCACAAACCTCGCTTGCTTACGCTGGTGACCGAGCATGGCGGGGACTGGTTGAGCCCGGCCTATCGCATCACGCCGGACATGGTGCCGCTGGTCAATCTCGACCAGCTGGCGATTGATCGTATCGTCGCGGCGATCCCCGGTGGGGCGGCGAATGTGCAGGATATCTACCCGCTGGCGCCGTTGCAGGAAGGCATGCTCTATCACCATCTTTCGGCAGCGCAGGGCGATCCCTATGTGTTGCACGCGCAGTTTGTGTTCGACAGCCGTGCACGTTTGGCGGCCTTTGCCGAAGCCTTGCAATGGGTGATCGATCGCCACGACATCCTGCGCACCTCTATGGCCTGGGAACGCCTCGATGAACCACTGCAAGTGGTGTGGCGCAAGGCAACCCTGGCCTGTGAAGAGGCACACTTCAGCGGTGGCGATGCCCTCGACCGCCTGTTGACGCGCTACGACGCGCGCACTTACCGCATGGACCTGGGCCAGGCACCGCTGCTGCGCCTGGTATTTGCCGATGACCCGGCCAACCAGCGTGTGGTTGCCATGCTGTTGTTCCACCACACCATCCTCGATCACACCGCCCTGGATGTGGTACGCCATGAAATCCAGCTGTACTTGGCCGGCCAGCAAGACCAGGCCCCTGAGCCTGTAGCGTTTCGCCGTTATATCGCCCAGGTGCGCCACGGGGTCAGCGAGCAGGCCCATGAGGCGTTTTTCCGCGAGATGCTGGCGGACATCGACGAGCCGACCTTGCCGTTCGGTTTGCAGGACGTACAGGGCGATGGGCTGGGCATCGACGAGGCGCGTATTTCCGTCGACAGCGATCTGAGTCGCCGCCTGCGCAGCCTGGCGCGGCCGCTGGGGGTGAGCGTGGCCAGCCTGCTGCATCTGGCCATGGCCCGTGTCCTGGGTGTGGTTTCCGGTCGCGATGCGGTGGTGTTCGGTACGGTGATGCTCGGGCGCATGGGGGCGGGTGAGGGCGGTGAGCGGGCCTTGGGCATGTTCATCAACACCTTGCCGTTGCGGGTGGATGTGGGCGCGCAGGGCGTGCGCGCCGGGGTGCAGGCAACCCATGCGCGACTCGCCGCGTTGCTCGAGCATGAACATGCCTCCCTGGCACTGGCCCAGCGTTGCAGTGGTGTGGCCGCGCCGACGCCGCTGTTCAGTGCGATGCTCAACTACCGGCACAGCGCCGCGGGCGACATGGCCGCGGTGATTGAGGTCGCTGAGGGCATCCAGGTACTGGGCGCCGAAGAACGTACCAATTACCCGCTGACGGTCAATGTGGATGACCTGGGCGAAGACTTTGCGCTGACGGTGATGGTCGATGGGCACATCGGCGCGCAGCGTGTCGCCGGCTACCTGCACACGGCGCTGGAGAGCCTGGCCCAGGCCCTGGAACACCATCCGGACACGCCCCTCGACCGCCTGGCGATCCTGCCCGACGAAGAGCGCCACCACCTGCTGCACAGCCTCAACCCTAGCCCTCGCACCTACGCCGACAGCGCCTTGATCCACCAGCAGGTCGAACTCCAAGCCGCCGCCCAGCCGGAGGCCATTGCCCTGCGGTTCGACCAGCAGCGTCTGAGCTACCGCCAGCTCAACGAGCGCGCCAACCAGGTCGCCCATCGCCTGCTGGCCCAAGGCATCCGCCCCGACGACCGCGTGGCCATCTGCGTCGAACGTGGCCCGGAGATGATCATCGGCCTGCTGGGCATCCTCAAGGCCGGCGCCGGCTATGTCCCCATCGACCCGGCTTACCCGCTGGAACGCATTGCTTACACCCTTCGCGACAGCCAACCCCTGGCCGTGCTGGTGCAAGCCAACACCCGTCACCTGGTGGGCGAGCTGGCGCCGATCGACCTCAACGGCCTGCGCGGCGAGTCCATCGTCAATCCGCACGTGACGCTCGACCCGCACAACCTGGCCTATGTGATCTACACCTCCGGCTCAACCGGCCAGCCCAAGGGCGTGATGGTCGAGCATCGCCAGGTGGCGCGGCTGTTCAGCGCTACCGAGCACTGGTTCGGCTTCAACCGCAACGACGTGTGGGCGTTGTTTCATTCCTTCGCGTTCGATTTTTCGGTGTGGGAAATCTGGGGTGCGCTGCTGCACGGCGGCCAGTTACTGATCGTGCCGCAACTGCTCAGCCGTTCGCCGGATGAGTGCTACACGCTGCTCTGCGAAGCGGGCGTCAGCATCCTCAACCAGACCCCCAGCGCCTTCCGCCAACTGCTCGCGGCCCAGGGCGACAGCCCCCAGGCCCATTCCCTGCGCCAGGTGATTTTCGGCGGCGAGGCCCTGGAGCCGGGGATGCTCAAGCCATGGTATGCACGGGCGATCAACGCCGGTACGCAGCTGGTGAACATGTATGGCATTACCGAAACCACCGTTCACGTGACGTACCGCGCCCTGGAAGCGGCGGACGCGCAGTTGGTCGGCGTCAGCCCGATCGGCGGGCCTATTCCCGACTTGCAACTGTATGTGCTGGACGCCCACCACGAGCCGCTGCCGGTTGGCGTGGTCGGCGAGTTGTACGTCGGCGGTGCCGGTGTGGCGCGGGGGTACCTCAACCGGGATGGGTTGACCGCCGAGCGCTTCCTCAGCGATCCGGCCACCGGACTGCGGATGTACAGGACCGGCGACCTTGGACGCCGGTTGGCCGACGGCAGCGTGGAGTACCTGGGGCGCAATGACGACCAGGTGAAGATCCGCGGCTTCCGGATCGAACTGGGCGAAATCCAGGCGCGCCTGGTCAGCGCCCAAGGGGTGCGCGACGCGGTGGTGATCGCCCGTGAAGATCAACCGGGGGACAAACGCCTGGTGGCCTACGTGATTGCCGAGGGCGACACCCGCGTCGCGGCGCTGCGTGATCACCTGCTGCTGAGCCTGGCCGAACACATGGTGCCCAGTGCCTTCGTGCTGCTGGAGCGTTTCCCGCTGACCACCAACGGCAAGCTCGACCGCAAGGCCTTGCCTGCACCCGACGCCGATGCCGTGGCCCGGCGCAGCTACCAGGCCCCCCGGGGCCACGTGGAAACCGCCATCGCCGGCATCTGGCAAGACCTGCTCAAGCTCGATCGCATTGGCCGCGATGACCATTTCTTCGAACTGGGTGGTCACTCCCTGCTGGCGGTCAAGCTGATCGAACGCATGCGCCAGGTGAACCTCGGCGCCGACGTGCGCGTGTTGTTTGGCCAGCCCACCCTGGCAGCACTCGCGGCGGCGGTGGGCGGGCAAGCGCAGGTGCAGGTGCCGGCCAACCCGATCCATGCCCACAGCCAGGTCATCACCCCGGACATGTTGCCGCTGATCGATCTCGACCAGGCCGCTATCGATCACATCCTCCACAGCGTGCCCGGCGGTATCGGCAATGTGCAGGACATCTACGCCCTGGCGCCCTTGCAGGCAGGCATTCTCTATCACCACCTGGCGACCACCGACGGTGACCCCTATGTGTTGCAGGTGCAGTTGGGCTTTGACGATCAGGCTGCGGTGGATGCCTTTATCCTGGCGCTGCAGAGCGTGATCGAGCGCAATGACATCCTGCGCACCGCGATCCTCTGGGAAGGCCTGGACGTGCCGGCACAGGTGGTCTGCCGCCAGGCGCCGCTGGCCGTGGAGCGCATTGAAGCCCCGGGCGTCGATGCCCTGGCGCACCTGCAACAGCGCTTTGATCCACGCCACTATCGCCTCGACCTGTCCCGCGCTTCACTGATGCGCCTGGCCTACGCCGAGGACCAGGGGCGTTTCGTCGGCATTCTGCTGCTGCACCATATCCTGCTCGACCACACCGCCCTGCAAGTGCTGGTGCAGGAAATGAGTGCCAGCCTGGCCGGGCGCAGCGCGCAACTGCCGGATGCGGTGCAGTACCGCAACTATGTGGCCCAGGCGCGGCTTGGGGTCAGCCAGGCCCGGCACGAAGCGTTCTTCAGCGAGATGTTGGGCGATATCGACGCGCCGACCCTGGCCTTCGGCTTGCAGGACGTGAATGGCGACGGCAGCGGCATTGTCGAGGCGCACTTGCCGCTGGAGCCGGCATTGAGCCTGGGCCTGCGCGAGCAGGCGCGGCAATTGGGCGTGAGCACGGCGAGCCTGGTGCACCTGGCCTGGGCGCACGTGCTGGGGCAAGTCTCCGGGCAGCAGGAGGTGGTGTTCGGCACCGTGCTGCTTGGGCGCATGCAGGGTGGCGAAGGTGCCGACCGCGCCCTGGGGATGTTTATCAACACCTTGCCGCTGCGGGTCAGCGTCGGCACCGTCGGCGTGCAGGCCGCGGTGCGCGCCACCCACGCGCGCCTGGCAGACTTGCTCGTGCATGAGCACGCGCCGCTGTCCCTGGCCCAGCGGTGCAGTGGCGTACCGGGTTCGTTGCCGCTGTTCAGCACGCTGCTCAACTACCGTCACAGCGCGCCGGCGGATGCGCCGGGAGACAGTCCGTTTGCCGCTTCCGGTATCCGGATCCTCAGTTCCGAAGAGCGCAGCAATTACCCGCTGGTGCTTAACGTCGATGATCTCGGCAGCGGCTTCGCCCTCACGGTGCAAGGCGTGGCCAGCCTGGACGCGCGGCGTGTCGGCGACTATATGCTCACCGCCTTGCGTCACCTGGTGACCGCGCTGCAACAGGCGCCCACCACGCCGATGCTGGCCGTGTCGATCGTGCCGCCGGCCGAACGTAACCAACTGCTGGTGGACTTCAATGCCACCGCCCGGGACTACCCGTCGCAGCTCACCGTGCCGCAACTGTTCGAAGCCCAGGTCCTGGCGCGCCCCGAAGCGGTGGCGGCGGTGCAGGGGCCGTTGTCCCTGAGCTACCGCGACCTTAACCGCCGTGCCAACCGCCTGGCCCATCACCTGATCAGCCAGGGCGTGCAGCCAGGGGAAAGCGTGGCGATTGCGTTGCCGCGCAGCCTCGACTTGCTGATCTGCCAACTGGCGATCCTCAAGTGCGGCGCCGTGTATGTGCCGTTGGACATCAATGCGCCGCTCGAGCGTCAGGCGCTTATCGTGCAGGACAGTGGTGCGCAGCGGGTGCTCAATACCTTGGCCGAGCTGAATCTGGAGGCGCAGTCGCCGCACAACCCGCAAGTGTTGCAGTCATCGGAAAGCGTGGCGTACATCCTGTACACCTCCGGCTCCACAGGCGCACCGAAAGGCGTGCAAGTGCCCCACCGCGCCATCTCGCGCCTGGTGCTCAACAACGGCTATGCCGAGTTCAACCCGCGCGACCGCGTGGCCTTTGCCTCCAACCCCGCGTTCGATGCCAGTACCCTGGAGGTGTGGGCACCGTTGCTCAACGGCGGCTGTGTGGTGGTGGTCGAACAGGCGGTGCTGTTGTCCCAGGCGGCGCTGGCGTCGTTGCTGCAGGAGCAGGCCATCAGTGTGTTGTGGATGACCGCCGGGCTGTTCCACCAATACGCCGATGCACTGATGCCGGTATTGGCGCAGTTGCGTTACCTGATCGTCGGCGGCGATGTGCTCGACCCGCTGGTGATCGACCGTGTGCTCAAGCACGGCAAGCCCCTGCACCTGCTCAACGGCTACGGGCCGACCGAAGCCACCACCTTTGCCACCACCCATGAAATTACCCAGGTGGGCGAGGGCGGTATTCCGATTGGCCGGCCGATTGCCAATGCCCAGGCCTACGTCCTGGATGCGCACCGTCAACTGCTACCGTTGGGCGTGGTCGGCGAGCTGTATATCGGCGGCGCGGGCGTGGCCAAGGGGTACCTGAACCAGCCGCAACTGACCGCCGAAACGTTTATCCCGAACCCGTTCGGCGCGGGCCTGCTGTACCGCACCGGCGATCTGGCGTGCTGGCAGGCCGACGGCACCTTGCTGTACCGGGGGCGCAATGACCTGCAAGTGAAGATCCGTGGTTTCCGCATCGAACCCGGCGAAATCGAAGCCTGCCTGGCCGCCTTCCCTCAGGTGGACCACGCCGTGGTGCTGGTCCGTGAAGACGAGCCTGGCGACAAGCGCCTGGTGGCTTACTACACCGCTGACGCGCCGCTGCCGATCGAAGCGCTGCGCGCCCATCTGCAGGGCCGGCTGCCGGACTATATGGTGCCGTCGGCCTATGTCTGGCTGGCACTGTTGCCCCTCACTGCCAATGGCAAACTGGACCGCAAGGGCCTGCCGGTACCGGATGCAAGCGCGCTGCTCAGCCGTGGGTATGAGGCGCCGGAAGGCGAGGTGGAAACCCTGCTGGCGCAGATCTGGCAGGATGTGCTTAAGCTTGATCGCGTCGGCCGTCATGACCATTTCTTTGAGCTGGGCGGGCACTCGTTGCTGGCGGTCAGCCTGATCGAGCGCATGCGCCAGGCCGGTCTGAGCACCGACGTGCGTGTGCTGTTCAATCAGCCGAGCCTGGCGGCACTCGCGGCGGCAGTCGGCAGCGGCCGTGAGATTGCGGTGCCGGCCAATGGCATTCCTGCGGGCTGTACCCGGATAGTGCCGTCGATGCTGACCCTGGTGAGCCTTGATCAAGCGGCCATTGACCGGGTCGTCGCCAGCGTCCCTGGTGGCGCGGCGAATGTGCAGGATATCTACCCGCTGGCGCCGCTGCAGGAAGGCATTCTTTACCACCATATCAGCGCCGAGCAGGGCGATCCGTACCTGCTGCAATCGCGCATGGCCTTCGACAGCCTTGAGCGGTTGCAACGGTTCATGGGCGCGCTGCAACAGGTGGCGGCCCGTCACGACATCCTGCGCACCAGCGTGGTCTGGGAAGGCCTCGACAGCCCGGTCCAGGTGGTCTTGCGTGAGGCGCCGCTGGTGGTTCAGGCGATTGACCTGGACCCGGCGCACGGCGATATCCTCGAACAACTGCATGGGCGTTTCGATGCGCGCCACTATCGCCTGGACATTACCCAGGCGCCGTTGCTGCGTATGGTCTACGCCCCGGACCCGGCCAACCGGCGGGTGGCGGCGATCCTGCTGTTCCACCACCTGGCGCTGGATCACACGGCGATGGCGGTGGTGGGCCAGGAGATGGACGCGTTCCTGTTCAACCAGGCACAGGACTTGCCGGTGGCCGCGCCGTTCCGTCACTACGTGGCCCAGGCGCGTCTTGGCGTGAGTGTGGACGAACACGAGCAGTTCTTCCGCGCGATGCTCGCCGAGGTCGATGAGCCCACCTTGCCGTTCGGCGTGCAGGACGTGCAGGGTGACGGGCGCGCTATCGAAGAGGTCGAGCAGGCCGTGGACGCCGCGTTGGCCCAGCGGCTGCGGGAACAGGCGCGATTGCGCGGCGTCAGTGCGGCGAGCCTGATGCACCTGGCGTGGGCGCTGGTGCTGGGGCGTGTCTGTGGGCGTGACGAGGTGGTATTCGGCACCGTCCTGATGGGCCGCATGCAGGCGGGCGACGGCGCCGACCGTGCCTTGGGGATGTTCATCAACACCTTGCCGCTGAAGGTGGACGTGGCCGCCGATGCGGTGGCCGCACTCAAGGCCACCCATGGGCGCTTGAGCGCCTTGCTCGGTCACGAACACGCCTCCCTGGCCCTGGCCCAGCGCTGCAGTGGCGTGGCGGCGTCCACGCCGCTGTTCAGCGCCTTGCTCAACTACCGTCACAGCCACCCCGGCGAAATGGCCCGCGACGGCCATGGTATTTGGGAAGGTGTGCAGCTGTTGGGCGGTGAAGAGCGCAGCAACTACCCGTTGACCCTCAGTGTCGACGATCTGGGTGAAGGCTTCGGCCTGAGCGTGTTGGCGCTGCCGCGCATCGGTGCGGGGCGCGTGTGCGCTTACATGGCCAATGCCATCGAGCAACTGGTCGACACCCTGGAAAATACCCCGCACACCGCGCTGGACCAGCTGGATATCCTCCCGGCCAGCGAACGCGAAACCCTGCTGCGCGAGTTCAATGCCACGGTGGCGGATTTCCCCACCGGGCACACCGTGCATGGCGCCTTCGAAATCCAGGCCGAGCGCCAGCCCCATGCCATTGCCGTGGTGCAGGACGGCACATCCCTGACCTATCGCCAGCTCAACCAACGCGCCAACCAGTTGGCCCATCATCTGCTGGCGCAGGGGGTGCAACCGGATGACCGCGTCGCCCTGTGCTGTCGGCGTGGGCCGCAGATGCTGGTGGGATTGCTGGGTATTCTCAAGGCGGGCGCAGGTTATGTGCCGATTGACCCGGCCTATCCCGCTGCACGCATTGCTTACTTGTTGCAGGACAGCGCTCCTGTGGCGGTGCTGGCGGAAGCGAGCACCCGCGAGCTGCTGGGTAATGTCGCCAGCATCGACCTGCATGAGCGCCACCACCCCGACGTGAGCAATCCGCAAATCGCCGACCTGACCCCGGCGCACCTGGCCTACGTGATCTACACCTCCGGCTCCACCGGCCAGCCCAAGGGCGTGATGGTGGAACACCGCAGCGTGGAAAACCTGGTGCATTGGCACTGCGAAGCCTTTGGCCTGAGCGCCATCAGTCACACCAGCTGCGTTGCCGGTTTTGGTTTTGACGCAATGGCCTGGGAGGTGTGGCCGGCATTGTGCGTGGGCGCCACCCTGCACCTGCCGCCTTCCGAGCTGGGCAATGAACAGATTGATGACCTGCTTGCCTGGTGGCTGGCGCAGCCCCTGGACGTCAGCTTCCTGCCCACGCCGGTGGCCGAATATGCGTTCAGCCAGGACCTGCACCACCCGACCTTGCGCCTGCTGCTGATCGGCGGCGACCGCTTGCGCCAGTTCAGCCAGGAGCGCCGCTTTGCCGTGATCAACAACTACGGGCCTACCGAGGCCACGGTGGTCGCCACCTCCGGCCGCGTGCGTGCCGGGCAGGCGCTGCATATCGGCCGGCCCATCGCCAATGCCTGCGTCTACGTGCTGGATGAGCACTTGCGGCCGGTGCCGGTGGGTGTCGCCGGTGAACTGTATGTGGGTGGCAGCGGCGTGGCTCGCGGGTATCTGAACCGTGCGCAGATGACGGCCGAACGCTTCCTGCAGGACCCGTTCAACGCCGGTCGCATGTACCGCACCGGCGATCAGGTACGCTGGTTGCCCGACGGCAATCTTGAGTACCTGGGACGCAACGACGAGCAGGTGAAAATCCGTGGCGTGCGCGTCGAGCTGGGCGAAATCGAAAGCTGCCTGGCGGCGTTGCCAGGGGTGGGCGAAGCGGTGGTGCTGGTGCGCGAGGGGCGCATGGTGGCCTGGTTCACCGAACACCACCCGCTGTCCATCGAAAGCCTGCGTGAGCAACTGCAGGCGCACTTGCCGCAGGCCTTGGTGCCGGTGGCCTACGTGCGGCTTGACGTACTGCCCCTGACCGCCAACGGCAAGCTCGACCGCCAGGCCCTGCCGGCACCGGACCAGGCCGCCGTGCTGAGCCGTGAGTACGAAGCTGCGCAAGGCGCCGTGGAAACCACCCTGGCAAGGCTCTGGGCCGAAGTGCTGCAGGTCGAGCAGGTGGGGCGCCACGATCACTTCTTTGAACTGGGGGGCCATTCGTTGCTGGCGGTCAGCCTGATCGAGCGCATGCGCCAGGTTGGCCTGAGCGCCGACGTGCGCGTGCTGTTCAGCCAGCCGACCCTGGCCGCCCTGGCCGCGGCCGTGGGCAGTGGTCGCGAAGTCCAGGTGCCGGCCAACCGCATCCCGGCTGATTGCCAGCGCATCACCCCGGACCTGCTGTCCCTGGTGACACTCGATCAATCGAGCCTGGACCAGGTCGTCAGCTGCGTGCCCGGCGGCGCCGCGAATGTGCAGGACATCTACCCCCTGGCACCCTTGCAGGAAGGCATTCTGTACCACCACCTCACGGCCGGGCAGGGCGACCCCTACCTGCTGCAGTCGCACCTGGCGTTTGACCGTATCGAGCGTCTGCACGCCTTCGCCCAGGCGCTGCAGCAGGTGATCGATCGCCACGATATCCTGCGCACCGGGGTGGTCTGGGAGGGCCTGGTGCAACCGCTGCAAGTGGTGTGGCGCAAGGCCCGATTGCCCCTTGAACACTTGCACCTGCAAGGCGATGTACTGGCCGGCCTGCATCAACGCTTCGATGCCCGGCGCTACCGCCTGGACATCAGCCAGGCGCCGCTGATCCGCCTGGCCTATGCCGAAGACCCGGCCAACCAGCGCGTGGTGGCGGTGTTGCTCTATCACCATATCGCCCTCGACCACACCGCCTTCGACGTGGTGCTGCGGGAAATGCAGGGCTGCCTGCTCGGCCACCCGGTGCCCACCGCCGCGCCGATGCCGTACCGCAACTACGTGGCCCAGGCACGCCTGGGTGTCAGCGAGCAGGAACACGAGGCGTTCTTCCGCGACATGCTTGGCGATGTCGATGAGCCCACCTTGCCCTTCGGCCTGCAGGATGTCCGCGGCGACGGCAGCGCTATCGAAGCGCACAGCCTGCAATTGGACAGCGACCTTAACCGCCGCCTGCGGGCTCAGGCCCGTTTGCTCGGCGTGAGCACGGCGAGCCTGTTCCACCTGGCCTGGGGCCAGGTCCTGGCGGCCACCTCCGGGCGGCACAGCGTGGTCTTCGGCACGGTGCTGGTGGGGCGCCTGCAAGGCGGCGAGGGCGCCGACCGTGCCCTCGGCGTCTTTATCAACACCTTGCCCCTGCGCCTGGATATCGACGCCCAAGGTGTGCGTGCAGCCGTGCGCACCACCCACGCACGCCTCAGCGCGTTGCTCGGCCACGAGCATGCCTCCCTGGCCCTGGCTCAGCGTTGCAGCGGTGTGGCGGCACCGGCGCCGTTGTTCAGCTCGATGCTCAACTATCGCCATCGCGGCGCCGCCACCCGTTCCCAGGACGCGCAACACGCCTGGGAGGGCATGCAGACCCTGGTCAACGACGGGCGCACCAACTACCCGCTGACCGTGAATGTGGACGACTTGGGCGATGGCTACGACGTGACGGCATTGGCCCACGTCGATGCGCAACGGATCTGCGGTTATATGCAAGTGGCCTTGGCCGGGCTGGTCGAGGCCCTGGAGCAGGCGCCGCACCAGGCGCTCCATCGGCTGCCGATCCTGGGGACCGAGGAGCGGCAAAAACTGCTGGTTGAATTCAACGCCACCGAGGTGAACTACCCCCTCGACCAGACCCTGCACGGGCTGTTCGAGGCCCAGGTCATGCGCACGCCGGATGCCGTTGCCGTGAAAGCGCACGAGCAACAGCTCACCTACCGGCAACTCAACGAACGCGCCAACCGCCTGGCCCATCATCTGCGTGAATTGGGTGTCCAGCCGGAGTCGCGGGTGGGGATTTGCCTGGAGCGCGGCCTGGACATGCTCATTGGCCTGTTCGCCATCCTCAAGGCCGGTGGCGGTTATGTGCCGCTCGACCCGACGTACCCGCTGGAGCGTATCGCCTACATGCTGCACGACAGCGCGCCGGTGGTGGTGCTCGCGCAACGTGCGACTCGTGGTGTGCTCGGCGAGGTGCCGGTGATCGACCTCGACCAGCCCACCTGGCAGCACCAGAGTGCGAGCAACCCCGAGGTGCCGGGCCTCACCGCCCGTAACCAGGCCTACGTGATCTACACCTCCGGCTCCACCGGCCAGCCCAAAGGCGTGATCAACGAACACGCCGGGGTGGTCAACCGCTTGTTGTGGATGCAGGACGCCTACGGCCTCAAGGCCCATGACGCAGTGCTGCAGAAAACCCCGTTCAGCTTTGACGTGTCGGTATGGGAGTTCTTCTGGCCGTTGTTCACCGGCGCCCGCCTGGTGATGGCGCGTCCCGGCGGGCATAAAGACCCGGCCTACCTGTGCGATGTGATCGAAGCTGAGCGGATCACCACGCTGCACTTCGTGCCGTCGATGCTCGATGTGTTCCTGGCCCACGGCGATGTCAGCCAGGCGGCGGGGTTGCAACGGGTGATGTGCAGCGGCGAAGCCCTGCCGGGCAGCCTGGTGCGCCGCTTCAAGCAGCAGTTGCCGGGGATCGGCCTGTACAACCTGTACGGCCCCACCGAAGCCGCGGTGGACGTGACCGCCTGGAACTGTGCGCCCCCCGATGCAGCGGACAACACCCCGATCGGCAAACCCATCGCCAACACGCGCCTGTATGTGCTGGATGGGCAGTTGCAACCGGTGCCGCTGGGCGTGGTCGGCGAGCTGTTTATCGGTGGCGTGCAGGTGGCGCGGGGTTACCTTAACCGTCCCGAGTTGACGGCCGAACGTTTCCTCAAGGACCCCTTCACCCCCGGTCGCCTGTACCGCACCGGTGATCTGGGGCGCTACCTGCCGGACGGCAATATCGAGTACCTGGGCCGCAATGATGATCAGGTCAAGATCCGTGGCCTGCGCATCGAACTCGGGGAAATCCAGGCGCGCCTGCTTGAGCATCCGCAGGTCAACGAAGCGGCGGTGGTCGCCCGTGAAGACCGGCTCGTCGCGTACTACACCGGTACCCCTGCCGATATTGAGCAACTGCGTGCCCACCTGTTGCAGCACCTGCCGGACTTTATGGTACCCGCGCTGTTCGTGCACCTCGACGCGCTGCCCCTGAGCCCCAACGGCAAGCTCGACCGCAAGGCGCTGCCGGCGCCTGGCATGCAGGCGCTGCAGATGCGTGAGTACCAGGCGCCGGAAGGTGACACCGAGATCCTGCTGGCCCGGCTGTGGGCCGAGCTGCTGAACGTGGAGCGGGTAGGGCGCCTGGATAATTTCTTTGAATTGGGCGGGCACTCGCTGCTCGCCGTGAGCTTGATCGGGCGCCTGCGCCAGGAAGGCATGGAAGCCGATGTGCGGGCGCTGTTCGAACAGCCGACGCTGGCCGGCTACGCCGCAATGACCGAACGAATGGAGATCGTCCTGTGAGCCTCTTTGAGCTGCTGGCAACCCTGAAAACCAAGGACATCCAACTGGCGCTCAAGGGCGAGCAGTTGTCGGTGCAAGGCAACAAGCAGGCCTTGAGCGACCCGGCGATCCTGGCCGCGTTGCGTGAGCACAAACCGGGGCTGATCGAGCTGATCAAGGCCGGCGAATACGCGCCGGCCAAGGCCGGTGAAGTCGCGGTGCCGGCCAATGGTATCGCGGCGGGCACCGAACGCATCACGCCGGACATGCTGACGTTGTCATGCCTTGACCAGGACGAGATCGACCGCATCGTCGCCACCGTCGACGGTGGCGTGGCGAATATCCAGGACATCTACCCGCTCGCGCCGCTGCAGGAAGGCATTCTGTTTCACCATGCCAGCGCCGGACAGGGCGACCCGTATGTGATGCAGTCGCAGTTCGCGTTCGACAGCCTGGCGCGGTTCGACGCGTTCGCCCAGGCCCTGCAAACCGTCATGGATCGCCATGACATCCTGCGCACCGGCGTGGTCTGGGATGGCCTGCAACAGCCGTCGCAAGTGGTGTGGCGGCGGGCGCGCCTGCCGGTGCAGGCCCTTGAACTGGACCCTGCCGACGGCGACATTGGCGCACAACTGCACGCGTTGTTCGATGCCCGTCACTATCGGCTCGACGTCACCCAGGCGCCGCTCCTGCGCCTGGTGCGCGCCGATGATCCGGCCAACCAGCGCATTGTCGCCACCTTGCTGTTCCACCATATGGCCCTGGACCACAGTGCCCTGGAGGTGGTGTGCCATGAAATGCAAGCGTGCCTGCAGGGGCAGGGCGCGACGCTGGGCCAGGCGGTGCCGTTTCGCAACTATGTGGCGCAGGCACGGTTGGGCATCAGCGAGCAGGAACACGAGCAGTTCTTCCGCCAGATGCTGGGCGATATCAGTGAGCCAACCTTGCCCTTCGGTTTGCAGGACGTGCAGGGCGATGCACGGGGCATCCGCGAACTCAGCCTGCCCTTGGCGGCGCCGTTGAGCCGACGCCTGCGCACTCAGGCACGGCAGCTGGGCGTCAGCGCGGCGAGCCTGTTTCACCTGGGCTGGGCGCAGGTGCTGAGCGCATTGTCCGGCAAGCAACAGGTGGTCTTCGGCACGGTATTGATGGGCCGCCTGCAGGGCAGTCATGACACGGAACGGGCCCTGGGGATTTTTATCAACACCCTGCCGTTGCGCGTGGATGTGGGCGCCCAGGATGTAGGCACCGGGGTTAAGGCCACCCATGCGCGGCTCACCACATTGCTGCGCCATGAGCATGCGCCGCTGGCCCTGGCCCAGCGTTGCAGCGCCGTGATTGCCCCCACGCCCTTGTTCAGCGCGCTGCTCAACTATCGTCACAGCGCACCCGCCGCCAGCGCCGAGGCCGTGTCGGCATGGCAGGGCATCGTCGCCCTGAGTGCCGAGGAGCGTACCAACTACCCGCTGACCTTGAGCGTCGATGACCTCGGCGAGGACTTTGGCTTGAGCCTGCTGGCCAGTGCCCAGGTGGACCCGCAGCGTGTGTGCGCCTACCTGCAAACCGCCCTGGAACACCTGGTGACTGCGCTGGAACAGGCGCCGACCACCGCGTTGAACCAGGTGACGGTCGTACCCGTTGCGGAGCAACGCCTGGTGCTTGAGCAGTTCAACGCGACCTCGGTGAGTTTTTCCCAAGGCACCACCCTGCATGGGCGTATCGAAGCCCAGGCCGCGCTGACGCCCGATGCCATCGCCGCCGTGCATCTCGAGCGCACACTGACCTACGCCGAGCTGAACCAGCAAGCCAACTTATTGGCCCATCATCTGTTGGCGTTGGGGGTCAAGCCCGATGACCGCGTGGCCATCGTCGCGCGCCGGGGCCTCGATACCCTGGCCGGGTTGCTGGCGATCCTTAAATCCGGTGCCTGCTATGTACCGGTGGACCCCTCCCACCCGGCCGAACGCCTGGCCTACCTGCTCAGCGACAGCGCCCCGGTGGCGGTGCTGGCCCAACACGCCTTGCTCGAACGCCTGCCTCCGCTGGACGTGCCGGTGATCAACCTCGATCGCTACACCTGGCACCATCATTCGGCGAGCAATCCCGTGGTCGCCGTCACACCGGGCCATCTTGCCTATGTGATCTACACCTCCGGTTCCACCGGCCTGCCCAAAGGCGTGATGGTGGAGCACCACACCGTGGCCAACCTGGTGGACTGGCATTGCAACGCCTTCGACCTCTGCGCCGGGCGGCATACCGCCAGCGTTGCCGGGTTCGGCTTCGATGCCATGGCCTGGGAAGTGTGGCCGGCGCTGTGTGTCGGTGCGACGCTGCACCTGCCACCGGCCCACGACGGCCCCGAAGACATCGATGCACTGCTGGCCTGGTGGTGCGCGCAGCCGCTGGATGTGGCTTTCCTGCCGACACCGGTGGCCGAGTACGCCTTCAGCCAGAACATCGAACATCCCACCCTGCGCACGTTGCTGATCGGCGGCGACCGCCTGCGTCAGTTCGGGCGCGCGCAGCGGTTTGAGCTGATCAACAACTACGGCCCCACCGAAGCCACGGTGGTCGCCACGTCCGGCAAGGTCGAGGCGGGACAGGCGTTGCATATCGGCAGGCCCATCGCCAATGCCACGGTCTACCTGCTGGACGCACAGCAGCGTCCGGTGCCATTGGGTGTGGCGGGTGAGGTGTACGTGGGCGGCAAGGGTGTGGCACGCGGCTATCTGAACCGGCCTGAATTGAGCGCCGAACGCTTCCTGCACGATCCCTTCAATCCCGGCCGCATGTACCGCACCGGCGACCTGGCGCGCTGGCTGCCGGACGGCAACCTCGAGTACCTGGGGCGCAACGACGACCAGGTGAAAATCCGCGGCGTGCGCATCGAACTGGGTGAAATCGAAACCCAGCTCAACCTGTTGCCCAGCCTCCAGGAAGCCGTCGTGCTGGTGCGTGAAGACCGGCTGGTGGCCTATTACACGGAAAGTCCGCAGTTCGACCCGCTGGTCGTCGGCGATATCCGCGCCCATCTGCTGGCGCACCTGCCGGACTCTATGGTCCCGGTGGCCTTCGTGAAGCTGGATGCGCTGCCCTTGACCGCCAATGGCAAGATCGACCGCAACGCCCTGCCGGCGCCGGACATGACAGCAGTGTTCAGCCGTGAATACGCAGCCCCTCAAGGCGAGATCGAAAGCCTGCTGGCGCAGATCTGGGCCGATGTGCTGCAGGTAGAACGGGTCGGGCGCCATGACCACTTCTTCGAATTGGGCGGGCATTCGTTGCTGGCGATGCGCATGGTGTCGCAGATTCGCCAGCGCCTGGGCGTGGAGCTGTTGCTCAGCGAGCTGTTTGCCAATGCCGAACTGACGGCTGTCGCCCAGGTGCTGGCCCAGGCGGGTCGCAGCACCTTGCCGGATATCCTGCCGGCCAACCGCGATGAGCCCGTGCCGCTGTCGTTCGCCCAGCAGCGTCTGTGGTTCCTGGCGTTGATGGAAGGCGCCAACACCGCCTACAACATTCCCATCGGCCTGCGCCTGCGTGGGCAGCTGCATGTGCAAGCGTTGCAACGGGCGCTGGCGCGCATCGTCGCGCGCCATGCCACCCTGCGCAGCCGTTTCGCCCAGCACGGCGACGAAGCCCAGGTGCTGATCGTCGCCGCCGAAGACGTGTTGCCGCTGCAAGTGCAGGACTTGCGTCGCCACCCGCAGCCGCAACAGGCCCTGGATGCGCTGATCCATGGCGAAGCCTCGGCACCCTTTGACCTGGAGCGTGGCCCGCTGCTGCGCGGGCGTCTGGTGGTGATGGCTGACGAGCACCATGTGCTGCTGCTGACCCTGCACCATATCGTTTCCGACGGTTGGTCCATGGGCGTGCTTACCCGTGAGCTGATGGCGCTGTACCGCGCGTTCAGCCATGGCCAGCCCGACCCGCTGCCGCCGCTGGCGATCCAGTACGGTGACTTTGCCGTGTGGCAGCGCCTATGGCTCAGCGGTGAAGTGCTGCAACGCCAGAGCCACTATTGGCAACAGGCCCTGGCCGGTGCGCCGGCGTTGCTCTCCTTGCCCACCGACCGCCCGCGCCCGGCCCGCCAGGACTACGCCGGCAGCAGCGTCGAGGTGCACCTGGACGAACGTCTCACCGCCGGGCTCAAGGCCTTGAGCCAGCGCCATGGCTGCACGGTGTACATGACCTTGATGACGGCCTGGGCCGCATTGCTGGCGCGGCTGTCCGGGCAGCAGGATGTGGTGATCGGCTCGCCGGTGGCCAACCGTACGCGCAGCGAGGTGGAAGGGCTGATCGGCCTGTTCGTCAACACCCTGGCGGTGCGTATCGACACCGCGGGCGGGCTGAGCACCGAGGCGTTGCTGGCGCGGGTCAAGGCGCTGACATTGGCGGCCCAGGCCCACCAGGACCTGCCCTTCGAGCAAGTGGTGGAAATCATCCGCCCGACGCGCAGCCTGGCCCATAGCCCGTTGTTCCAGACCCTGCTGAGCTGGCAGGACAGCAGCGCGCCGACCCTGGCCCTGGGCGACCTCGCCCTGGAAGGCATCGTCGAGAACAGCCACTTCGCCAAGTTCGACCTGTCGCTGAACCTGGGGGAAGTGCAGGGCACGATCCTCGGCGCGCTGGAGTACGCGGTGGCACTGTTCGATGAGTCGACCGTGCAGCGTTACGTCGGCTACTTCACACGGTTATTGCAAGCCATGGTCGATAACGATCAGGCGGTGCTGGAGCATGTGCCGCTGGTGGACGCGCGCGAGCGCGAGCGTTTGCTGTTCGACTTCAACGCCACCCAGGCGGACTACAACCTTGACCAGACCGTGCACGGGATGTTCGAAGCCCAAGTGATACGTACGCCGGAGGCGATTGCGGTCAAGGCCGGCGAGCAGCAACTGACCTATGCCGAACTGAACGCACAGGCCAACCAACTGGCCCATCACCTGCACGCGCTGGGCGTGCAGCCGGACTCGCGGGTGGCAATCTGTGTGGAGCGCAGCCCGGCCATGGTGGTCGGCCTGTACGCGATCCTCAAGGCCGGCGCTGCCTATGTGCCGTTGGACCCGGCGTATCCACGCGAGCGCCTGGCCTACATGCTTGAAGACAGCGCCCCCGTTACCGTGCTGGCCCAGGCTTCGACCCGCGATCTGCTGGGCGCGGTACCGGTAGTCGATCTGGACCAGCCGTGCTGGCAGCACCATTGCATCGACAACCCCCAATTCGCGGGCCTGGCTGCCTATGTGATCTACACCTCCGGTTCCACCGGCCAACCCAAGGGCGTGATCAACGACCACGCCGGAGTGGTCAATCGTCTGTTGTGGATGCAGGACGAATATGGGTTGACCGCTCAAGACCGCGTCTTGCAGAAAACCCCGTTCAGCTTCGACGTGTCGGTGTGGGAGTTCTTCTGGCCGCTGTTCACCGGCGCGTGCCTGGTGATGGCGCGTCCCGGTGGGCATAAAGACCCGGCGTACCTGTGCGACGTGATCGAGGCTGAACGGATCAGCACCTTGCACTTCGTGCCCTCGATGCTCGATGTGTTCCTGGCCCATGGCGATGTGAGCCAGGCCGCCGGGCTGGTGCGGGTGATATGCAGCGGCGAGGCCTTGCCCGGCAGTCTGGTGCGGCGCTTCAAGCAGCAGTTGCCCGGCAGCGAACTGCATAACCTGTACGGCCCCACCGAAGCCGCCGTGGATGTGACCGCGTGGAACTGCGCAGGCGCGGTGACACCGGATAACACCCCCATCGGCAAGCCGATTGCCAATACGCGCATGTACCTGCTGGATGGGCAGTTGCAGCCGGTGCCGCGGGGCGTGGTCGGCGAATTGTTTATCGGCGGCGTGCAAGTGGCTCGCGGTTACCTGAACCGCCCGGAACTGACCGCCGAACGTTTCCTCAAGGACCCGTTCAGCGCCGGACGGATGTACCGCACCGGCGACGTCGGACGTTATTTGCCCGATGGCACTATCGAATACCTGGGTCGCAACGATGATCAGGTGAAGGTTCGCGGCCTGCGTATCGAACTGGGGGAAATCCAGGCGCGCCTCACCGAGTATGCCGCCGTCAACGAAGCTGCCGTGGTCGCCCGCGACGATCACCTGGTGGCGTACTACACCGGTGTGCGCAGCGAGATCGAAGCCCTGCGCGGCCATCTGCTGCAGCACCTGCCGGAGTTCATGGTGCCGGCGATTTTCGTCCACCTCGAGGCGTTGCCCCTGAGCCCTAACGGCAAGCTCGACCGCAAGGCCCTGCCTGCACCGGGTGCGGATTCGGTGAGGGTGCGCGAGTACGAGGCGCCCCAGGGGGATACGGAAGTCACCCTGGCCAGCCTGTGGGCCGAGTTGCTCAATGTGGAGCGCGTGGGACGTCACGACAACTTCTTCGAGTTGGGTGGCCACTCACTGTTGGCCGTCAGCCTGATAGGGCGCATGCGTCGCCTCGGGTTGTCGGCGGATGTGAAGGTGCTGTTCGGCCAGCCGACCCTGTGTGCACTGGCGGCAGCGCTGGGTGGCGGACGTGGCGTGGCGGTGCCGGTCAATGGCATTGCCGAGGGGGCCACGGCGATCACGCCGGACCAGTTGCCCCTGATTCAACTGGATCAGGCCGACATCGATCGTATTGTCGCCGGCATCCCCGGCGGTGCGGCGAATGTGCAGGATATCTACCCGCTGGCGCCGCTGCAGGCCGGCATGCTCTATCACCATCGCGCGGTGCAGGGCGACGATGCCTACGTGCTGCAGGCGCAGTTCGCCTTTGATTCCCGCCAGCGCCTGGACGCGTTCGCCCGGGCGTTGCAGGCGGTAATCCAGCGCCACGACATTCTGCGCTCGTCGTTTCACTGGGACGGCCTGGAAGAACCGCTGCAAGTGGTGTGGCGCAAGGCGTCGCTGCGCGTCGAAAGCGGCCCGTTGCCCCAGCGCCTGGACCTGGCCCAGGCGCCTTTGATGCGCCTGGTCTACACCGAGGAGCCCCAGCGCGTGGTGGCCACGCTGCTGTTCCATCACCTGGTCATGGACCACTTGGCCCTGGATATCCTGCAGCGCGACATGCAGGCCTTCCTGCTGGGCGAGCAGGATTCGTTAGGCGCAGCGGTCCCGTATCGCAACTATGTGGCCCAGACCCGCAGCGGTGTCGATGCACACGAAGGGTTCTTCCGCGAGATGCTCGGTGACATCGACGAGCCCACGGCAGTCCCCGGCCTGGGCGCCGATGAGCCGGCCCAGTTGAGCGTGGATCCCGCACTGAGCCAGCGCCTGCGGACCCAGGCGCGCCAGGCGGGTGTCAGTGCCGCAAGCCTGATGCACCTGGCCTGGGCCCATGTACTGGGCAAGGTGTCCGGCCGCGCGCAGGTGGTGTTCGGTACGGTCATGCTGGGTCGCCTGCAAGGTGGCGAGGGGGCCGAGCGGGCCATGGGGGTGTTTATCAATACCTTGCCGCTGCGGGTCGACCTGGGCGAACGCGCGGTACGCAGTGCACTGCGCGCTACCCACGCCCGACTTACCCAGCTGCTCAGCCATGAACACGCGCCATTGGCCCTGGCTCAGCGTTGCAGCGCAGTGCCGGTGGCGACGCCGTTGTTCAGCGTGTTGTTCAACTATCGCCACAGTGCGCCGCACGCCGGTGGTGTGGCCGACGCGTGGCAGGGCATTCAATTGCTCAAGACTCAAGAGCACAGCACCTTTGGCCTGTCGATGAGCGTGGATGACCTGGGCGCTGGTTTCAGCCTCAAGGCCAGGGGGCCGGGTGCCCGGCGTCTATGCGAGTACCTGCATATCGCACTGGAACAGCTGGTGCAGGCGTTGGAACACAACAGTGACCTCGCCATCGGCCGCTTGCCGATCCTTCCCGACGCCGAACGTCGCCGGCTGCTGGAATTCAATGCGACCCGGCGCCCATTCCCGCGCGAGCACACGGTGCAACGTCTGTTCGAAGCCCTGGCCCAGGCAAGGCCCGACGCATTGGCGGCTGTGCAGGGCGAGCAGGCCTGGAGTTACGGTGAACTGAACCAGCGCGCCAACCGCCTGGCCCATCACCTGCTGGGGCTTGGGGTGCGCCCCGCCGATAACGTTGCGATCCTGCTGCCACGCTCCCTGGACCTGTTGGTGGGCCAACTGGCGGTGCTCAAGTGCGCCGCCGCCTATGTGCCGCTGGACAGCAACGCTCCGGCCGAACGCCAGGGCTTTATGCTGCAGGACAGCGGCGCGGCGTGGCTGCTGAGCCGCAGTGAAATGGCTGCCGATTACCCCGCACAGCGCCTGGACCTCGACACCCTGGCCCTCGATTCGCAACCGAGCCACAACCCGGCGCTGTCGCAATCGAGCGACAGCGTGGCGTACATCATGTACACCTCCGGCTCCACCGGTACGCCGAAGGGGGTGCGGGTGCCCCATCGCGGCATCACGCGGCTGGTGATCAATAACGGCTATGCCGACTTCCAGGCCGGCGACCGCGTGGCCTTCGCTTCCAACCCGGCGTTCGACGCCAGCACCATGGACGTCTGGGGCGCGCTGCTCAATGGCGGGCAGGTGCAGGTGATCGAGCACACCACGTTGCTCGATCCGGTCGCCTTTGGCCGGGCGCTGCAAGGCGTGACGGTGCTGTTTGTGACCACGGCGCTGTTCAACCAATACGTGCAACTTATCCCTGACGCCCTGGCCGGCCTGCGCATCCTGTTGTGCGGCGGCGAGCGTGCCGACCCGGCGGCCTTCCGCAGCCTGTTGGCCCGGGCGCCCGCACTGCGCCTGGTGCATTGCTATGGGCCGACAGAAACCACCACCTACGCCACCGCCTATGAAGTGCGCGCGGTTGCCGACGACGCGGACAGCGTGCCGGTGGGCCGGCCGATCTCCAACACCCAGGTGCATGTGCTGGATGCGCACTTGCAGGAGGTGCCGCTGGGCGTGACCGGTGAAATCTGCATCGGCGGCGACGGCGTGGCCACCGGGTACCTGAATCGCCCGGACCTGAGCGCGGAAAAATTTGTGCAGGACCCCTTCAATGAGGGCGCCTTGATGTACCGCACCGGCGACCTCGGCCGCTGGAACGCTGAGGGTCTGCTGGAGTGCATCGGCCGTAATGACGACCAGGTCAAGGTCCGTGGCTTCCGTATCGAGCTGGGTGAAATTGAAGCGCGCCTGGCGACCCACGGAAGCATTCAGGACGTGGTAGTACTGGCCCGTGAGGACGCCCCGGGCGACAAGCGCCTGGTGGCCTATTTCACTTGGGTGGCCGAGCCCGTCGCGATCGACAGCGTACGCGCCCATCTGCAGGGGCAGCTGCCGGACTACATGCTGCCGTCGGCCTATGTGCCGCTGGAGCGCCTGCCGTTGACGGCCAATGGCAAGGTCGACCGCAAAGCCTTGCCGGCCCCGGCCCTGGACGCATTGTCCTGCCGCGAATTCGAAGCGCCGGCCGATGCACTGGAGCAGACCCTGGCCCAGCTGTGGGCCGAGGTGTTGAAGCTGGCGCAGGTGGGCCGGCATGACAGCTTCTTCGAATTGGGTGGGCATTCATTGTTGGCGATTCGCCTGGTCAACCTGATGGAGGAGGCGGGGTTGCAGGTGTCCCTGGCCGAGTTGTTCCAGCACGCCAGCGTCGCCTCGGTGGCCGCCATGCTGCGCCAGCGCACCCAGGCGCCGGAGCGTGATACTGCGGTGATCACGGTACGCAGCAGCGGCTCGCAGGCGCCGTTGTTCCTGGTCCATGAGTTCAGTGGCATGGACGTGTATTTCCCGGCGCTGGGCCAGCACCTGCCCGGTGACTATCCGATCTACGGCCTGCCGGGCGTGGCACTCGGTGAGGCGCACCTCAACACCATGGAAGGCTTGGCGGCGCGCATGGTCGGCCTGATTCGCGGCATCCAGCCCCACGGGCCTTACCGGATCGCCGGCTGGTCGTTTGGCGGAGTGCTGGCCTACGAAGTGGCGATGCAATTGCTCGGGCAGGATGAGCCGGTGGCGTTCCTCGGCCTGATCGACAGTTACGTACCGCGCATGACCGATCAGGGCAAGGCGCGCTGGAGCGGGCCGGATGCCCTCAAGCGGCATTTGCTGTTGCAATGCACGGCCTATTGGAGCGCACAGGGAGGTGTGGATGAATTGGCGAGGATTGAGCAACTTGAGGCACAGCTTGGACAGTTGGACTTTGCGGGTCTGCTGCAATGCTGTCGCAATCAAGGTCTGTTGTACGCGCAAATGGCGGCAGCGGCGGACGCGGACCTCTTGAGCTTTATCGAGCGGGAAGTGGGGCATGGGCATGCGCTGGCGCACTACAGCCTGTTTCCGTTGCCGATGGCGGTGCATCTGTTCAGCGCCCAGGAGCGCCCGACCGAGTTGGCGCGGCGCAGCGAGTCCCTGGGCTGGAACGACGCCCTGGCACCCGGGCAACTGCTGCAAGTGGAGGTGCCTGGGGATCACCAGAGCATGATGCAGGCGCCCCATATCCAAGGCTTGGGTCGCGCCATGAGCGCGGCGTTGCTGGCAAGTACGCCGGTGAGCCAGGCGCCGCACCAGCCGCTGTTGCGAATTCAAGGCGGCCGCGCCGAGTATGCGCCACTGTTCTGCGTGCCGGGCGCGGGGGACAGCGTGACCGGGTTTGTCGGCTTGAGCGAAGCGCTGGGGCGTGACTGGCCGCTGTTCGGTCTGCAGCATCGGGGCCTGGATGGCGAGGCGGTGCCCCACAGCCAGGTCGAGGCGGCCGCGCGCTGTTACCTGACGGCGCTGGAGCACGAGTGCCCGCGTGGGCCGGTGCATCTGGTCGGGCATTCCTTTGGTGGCTGGATCGCATTGGAAATGGCCCTGCGCTTGCAGGCGGCCGGGCGCGAAGTGGCATCGTTGACGGTAATCGACAGTGAGGCACCGGCTGGCGCGGGGCGGCCCTACACCACCACGGCGGCGTTGGTGCGATTGATCGAGGCCATGCAGTTGGCCGCGGGCAAGGCGTTTGGCATTGATCTCGTGGACTTTGCCGGGCTCGATGAGCGCGCGCAGCGGCAGGCGTTGCATGGGGGCATGGTCGACGTGGGGTTGTTGCCGGCCCGTGCCAGTGTGGACGCGATGACGGGGCCGGCGCGTACCTATGGCGCCGCGTTGCGCACGGTGTATCGGCCTTTGCGGCGCTATGAAGGTGCGGTGCGCCTGGTGCTGGCCGAGGACCCGGCGCTGGACGCAGCGGGGAATCAGCGGGAGCAGGGGAGGATGATCGAGGGGTGGCGCAAGCAGGGCAGCGCTTTGGAGGTCTGGTATGGGGCGGGGAACCACTTCACCTTGCTCAAGGTGCCGAATGTTCACAGGCTGGCGCGCTGGTGGTTGGACGGCGTGGTGATTGGGGAGGTGGTTTCGTGAAGAGGGTCTACCCCCTCCCACCTATGGACTTCATCAAAAAAGCCAAACCACTTTTCATGGTCATTTATGCAAACTTCTAAGCTCCGCAAAACCGGCCTGCTTGCAGTCCTGGCCGTCGCCATCGGCCTCATCGTCTACACGGTCCAGGCGCCCGCCGACGCCCCGCAATACCTTACGGCCAGCGTCGAACGCGGCGATATCGAAAACGCCGTGCTGGCCACCGGCGTGCTCGAAGGCATCAAGCAAGTGGATGTCGGTGCCCAGGTTTCCGGGCAGTTGAAGTCGCTCAAGGTCAAGGTCGGCGATAAGGTGAAGCAGGGCCAGTGGCTCGCCGAAATCGACCCGTTGATCCTGCAAAATACCCTGCGCAAGGCCCAGGTGGATGAGGAAAACCTCCAGGCCCAGCGCCGGGCCACGGCGGCGCAGCTCAAGCAGGCCAGGTCGGTGTACGAGCGCTACAAGGGCTTGCAGGATGACGAGTCGGTGTCGCGCCAGGACTTCGAAGACGCCGAGTCGACGTTCCAGGTGCAGCAGGCCAACCTGCTGTCCCTGGATGCGCAGATCAAGAGTGCGCATATCCAGATCGACACCGCCAAGGTCAACCTGGCTTACACCCGCATCGTTGCGCCCATCGATGGCGACGTGGTGGGCATCGTCACCCAGGAAGGCCAGACCGTGATCGCCAGCCAGCTGGCACCGGTGCTGTTGAAGCTGGCGGACCTGGATACCATGACGGTCAAGGCCCAGGTGTCGGAGGCCGATGTGATTCATATCAGCCCCGGCCAGCAGGTGTACTTCACCATCCTCGGCGAAGCCGACAAGCGCTACTACGCCAAGCTGCGCGGTACGGAACCGGCGCCGCAGAACTTCCTCGAAACCCAGACTGCCGGCACCCCCAAGCAGAACACGGCGGTGTTCTATAACGCACTGTTCGACGTGCCCAACCCCGACCATCGCCTGCGCATCGCCATGACTGCCCAGGTGCGCATCGTGCTCGACACCGCCCAGGCGGCGTTGATGGTGCCGGTGGCCGCGCTCGGCCCGCGCAACAACGATGGCCGCTACTCGCTGCGGGTGCTGGACGCCAAGGGCAAGGTGGTGGCGCGGGAGGTGAAGACCGGTATCAATAACAACGTCAAGGTGCAGGTCCTGGAGGGCTTGGCCGAGGGTGAGAAGGTGGTGATCGGTGACGCGTCGCCCACCGTGGCGGGGAACTGACGGATGACCCAGCCACTGTTGGAACTCAAGGGCATCACCCGCAGTTTCATGGCCGGCGAGCGTGAGTTCATTGCGCTCAAGGGTATCGACTTGACCATCCATGCCGGGGAAATGCTGGCGATTATTGGCGCCTCGGGTTCCGGCAAATCGACCCTGATGAATATCCTCGGCGGTCTGGATTACGCCACCGCCGGCAGCTACAGGATCAACGGCATCGAAACCCGCTCGCTGGGCAATGACCAACTGGCGGAGCTGCGCCGCGATTACTTCGGGTTTATCTTCCAGCGCTACCACTTGCTGGCGCACCTCAGCGCGTTGCACAACGTGGAAATGCCGGCGATCTACGCGGGCACCCCGCAGACCCAGCGCCACAGCCGCGCACGTGAGCTGCTGGAACGACTGGGCCTGGCCAGCCACACCAGCCATCGGCCCAGCCAGCTGTCGGGCGGCCAGCAGCAACGGGTGAGTATTGCCCGGGCCTTGATGAACGGCGGTGAAGTGATCCTCGCCGACGAGCCCACCGGCGCCCTCGACACCCACAGCGGCAAGGAAGTGATGCGCATCCTCGCCGAACTGCACGCGGCCGGGCACACGGTGATTATTGTCACCCATGACCCGAAAGTGGCGGCCAATGCCCAACGCATCGTCGAGGTCAGCGACGGCGAGATCATCAGTGACAAGGCCAATGACAGCAGTGGCCTGGACCTGCCTGCCGAGGCGCCGCTCGAGGCCAGGCGCGGCGGCGCACGCCGATTGGTGGCAAGCCTGGGGCTGTTCAAGGAGGCGTTCAACATGGCCTGGGTCGCGCTGGTGTCCCATCGCATGCGCACCTTGCTGACCATGCTGGGTATCGTCATCGGCATCACCTCGGTGGTGTCGATCTCGGCCATCGGCGAAGGCGCAAAACGCTATGTGCTCAAGGACATCCAGGCGATAGGCAGCAACACCATCGATATTTTCTCCGGCACCAGTTTCGGCGACAGCCGCGCCTCGGCCATCGAGACGCTGATGCCCTCGGATGTGGATGCCCTGAACCGGCTCTACTACGTCGACAGCGCCACCCCGGTGGTGGGCCGCAACCTCTTGCTGCGTTTCGGCAATATCGACCTGGACGCCCAGGTCAATGGCGTGAGCGACCGCTACTTCAAGGTGAAGGGGCTGAAACTCGAAGCCGGCATCGCCTTCAGCGAAAGCGATGCACGGCGTCAGGCCCAGGTGGTGGTGATCGACCACAATACCCGGCAACGCCTGTTCGGGCCGAATGTGGATCCGCTGGGCCAGGTGATCCTGGTGGGCAACCTGCCCTGCACGGTGATCGGCGTGACGGCGGACAATAAAAACATGTTCGCCGCGAGCAAGGCACTCAACGTGTGGGTGCCGTATGAGACAGCGGCAGGGCGTCTCTTAGGCCAGCGCCATCTGGACAGCATCACCGTGCGCATCAAGGACGGCCAGCCGAGCAAGGTGGTGGAAGACAACGTCAATGCGCTCATGCTGCAACGCCACGGCACCAAGGATTTCTTCACCAATAACCTCGACAGCATCATGCAGACGGTGCAGAAAACCAGCCGTTCCCTGGCGCTGCTGTTGTCGTTGATCGCGGTGATCTCCTTGCTGGTGGGGGGCATTGGCGTGATGAATATCATGCTGGTGTCGGTCACCGAGCGCACCCGCGAGATCGGTATTCGCATGGCGGTGGGCGCGCGACAGTCGGATATTCGCCAGCAGTTTTTGGTGGAAGCGGTGATGGTGTGCTTGATCGGCGGGATGATTGGCATCGCGCTGTCCTTCGCCATCGGCTATCTGTTTTCGCTGTTTGTGAAAGAGTGGGAGATGGTGTTTTCCCTGGGGTCGATCATCATGGCGTTTGGCTGCTCGACATTGATCGGCATTGTGTTCGGCTTCGTGCCGGCGAGGAACGCGGCACGGCTGGACCCGATTGAGGCGTTGGCACGGGATTGATCTCCCGGCAGCTGCCGAACCTCGGCGAGGCAGCTGCGGGGAGAGGGCTTAGAGCGCGGTGTCGTCGGTGGAGTACATCCACCGCAACAACGAATGCCGTCCGCTGATCCCCAGCTTGATCGCCGCCCGCTTGAGGTAGCTTTCAATGGTGTTGACCTTCAGCGCCAGTTGCTCCGCCAGCTCCGGCGCCGTGCGCCCGGCCAACAGGCCCACGCACACCTCCAGCTCACGGTTGGAGAGGCTCAGACCCGATTGCACCAGGCGCTCCTGAATGCGTCGACGCAGGGTATCGATACCCTGGTTCTGCGATAGGTGCGGGTCGCTGTCACCGCGGCATGGCTGAATCGCGGTGATGTGTTTTTCCACCAAAGGCAACAACAGCGTGGAGAAGTCCTGCAACATGCTGCGTTCCTGGGGCGAAAAGCTTTCTGACTGGTGGGAGCGGTACACCGACAGCACGTAGCGCACATCATCCTTGTGGCGTGTGAGGTGCAATTGTGCGGCCGGTTGCGCATCGCCCAGGGCCGCCACCGAATCGGTGTAGACCGGGCTGATCTTGCGGCGGGTGTGACCTTCGGGGCTCACGCGCAATTGGGTGATATGGGTGGCATCCACTGCCAGTTGGGTGAGGATCAGGTCATGCAGCATGCGTGGGAAATCGCGACTGCCCGTGCTGGCGATGACTTTGCCTATATGTGGGAACAGGTGTGAGTTCATCAGTTCGTCCATGAGTGTCGAATGCAGGACGTATGCTAGTACAGCCTGGCGGCGGCAGGGGGATCCAATCGGCAAAAAGCCGTATTAAACCCGGCCAGCGGTGGTCGGATCCGCCCGGCCACCGTCGTGGGAAAGCACAACCGAGGGCCTGGGGCTTATCGCGCCGACTGTACCGCCATCGGCGTTTCGCGCGGCACGGCGCGGGTGCACTTGGCCAGCGCCTGCTGCACGTCCGCCAACAGGTCGGCGACGTCCTCAAGCCCCACCGATAAACGCACCAGGCCTTCGCTGATACCGTGATGCGCGCGTTCTTCAGGGGTGTAGGTGCTATGGGTCATGCTCGCCGGGTGCTGGGCCAGTGACTCGGCGTCGCCCAGGCTCACCGCGCGGGTGAACAATGTGAGGGCGTTCATGAAGCGTCGTCCGCTGTCGATCCCGCCCTTGAGTTCGAAGGCGATCATGCCGCCGGCCTGGCTCATCTGCCGCGCCGCCAATGCGTGTTGCGCGAAGCCGCGCAGCCCCGGATACGTCACCCACTCCACGGCCGGATGCGCCTGCAAGGCTTCGGCCACGGCCTGGGCGTTGCTGCAATGGCGGTCCATGCGCAGGGCCAGCGTCTTGAGGCCGCGCATTAACAGGGACGCGTCCTGGGGCGACATCACCGCGCCGGTCAAGTCCTTGAGGCCTTGCAGGCGAATGCGCTGAGCCAGGGCCTGGTTGCTCACGGCAATGCCGGCGGTGATGTCGCCATGGCCGCTGAGGTATTTGGTGGCCGAGTGCACCACCACATCGGCGCCCAGTTCCAGGGGGCGTTGCAGGTACGGCGTGCAGTAGGTGTTATCCACCACCACGGTCACGTTCGGCTGTTGATGGGCGAGGGCGGCCACGGCGGCGATGTCCACCAGTTGCAAGGTGGGATTGGCCGGGGTTTCGCAGTAGATCATGCGGGTGGCGGGGCTGAGTGCCGCTTGCAGGGCCGCCAGGTCGGTGAGGTCCACGTGGCGCACCTTGATGCCGAATTCGCCGATACCGTGATGCAGCAGGGCGAAGGTGCAGCCGTAGAGCGTCTGGCTGACGATCACCTCATCGCCCGGGCGCAGCAGGGTCCAGAACGTCGCGGCAATCGCGCCCATGCCGGAACTGAACGCCACCGCCGCCTCGCCGTTTTCCAGGCTGGCCATGCGGGACTCCAGCAGCGCCAGGGTCGGGTTGGAAATGCGCGTATAGAAATGGCCGCCGGCCTCGCCGGCGAAACAGGCGGCACCGTATTCGGCGGTGGGGAAGGCAAACGTGGCCGACAGGTAGATCGGCGGCACGAGTGCGCCGTGGTGGTCCTTGGGGTCGTAGCCGTGGTGGATGGCACGGGTGGAAAAGCCGAATGCATTGTGTTTAGTGTTCATGTCGGGCGCTCCTTATTTCCTACAATGCTATGCTTATAACCACGGCTGGATTTTGCAAACTTTGCCGACAAATCCCTTGTCCTGGGATGAAAACTCGCTAAAAACAATAAACAGAGGCACGTCATGCCCATCACGCTGGATCGCACCGACAAAGCGTTATTAAACGCCCTGCAAGGCAATGCCCGTTTAACCGTGGCCGAGCTGGCCGACCGCGTGTCCCTGACCACGTCGCCGTGCTGGCGACGGGTCAGGAACCTGGAGGAGAGCGGGGTGATCAGCGGCTACCAGGCGATCCTTTCACCCAAGGCGTTGGGGTATGGGGTGACGGCGTTTGTCAGCATCATGATGGAGAGCCACACCCAGGAAATCGCCCGGGCGTTCGAGCAACGCCTGTTGGATATTCCGGAAATCGTGGCCTGTCATAACGTGTCGGGACGCTATGACTTTTTGCTCGAGGTGGTGGCCAGGGACCTGGAGTCGTTCGGCGAGTTTGCGCGGGAGGTGTTGCAGACGCTGCCGTGCGTCAAGGAGATCTATTCGAGTTTTTCCTATAAATCGGTGCGACCGTTGCGGGTGATTCCATTACCAGGTTGATCGCATCATTGGTCACCTGTTCTTCCCCGCAATTGGCTATTTCTCCCCTACGGCCCGGTGGCTAACCTAGCCACCACTTCCCACCGTTCCGGAGTTCCGCATGCAAGCCCGTACCGATTTCTACACTGCTTCCCCAGACGCCATGAAAGCCATGCTCGCCCTGGAAGCCGCCGTCGGCAAACTGTCCATCGAACTGCCATTGCTGGAGCTGATCCGCCTGCGGGTCTCACAGATCAACGGCTGTGCCTTTTGCCTGGACATGCACACCGCCGATGCCCGCAAGGGTGGCGAGACCGAACGTCGCCTGTACACCTTGTCGGCCTGGCGCGAAACGCCGTTCTTCACTCCGCGTGAGCGCGCGGCATTGGCCTGGGCCGAGAGCCTGACGCTGCTGAGCCAGACCCATGCCCCGGACGCAGACTTCACCGCGCTCGCCGCCGAGTTCAGCGCCCGGGAGCAAGTCGACCTGAGCGTGGCCATCGCCACGATCAACAGCTGGAATCGCCTCGCGGTAGGTTTCCGCAAGATGCCTGAATAAGCCTCAGAAGTTCACCGAAGCACTCAGGCGCGCCGTCAGCGGCGCGCCCTGGAACAGATAGTCATCGCCCATGTACTCGCCCGCGTCGCGCCAGTAGCGCTTGTCGAACAGGTTGTCGACGCTCAGGCGGAACACCGTCTCGTAGCCGTCGACCTTGGTGGTGTAGCGGCTGCCGACGTTGACCACCGCGTAATCCCCCACCTCAACATTGCCGCTGCGATTGGCGTACTTCTTGGCGCTGTATTGCACGCCGCCGAGCACCGCCAGGCCATTGACCCACGGCAACGCATAATCGGCATACACACTGGCGCGCAGCTTGGGCACGTTGATCGCCTGGTGGTCTTCGTATTCCGGTGTGCCGCTGCCGCTTACCCGTGCACGAATCGCCGCCACGCTGGTGGAAATCTGCAGGCGCTCGGTGGCCCAGCCGTTGGCCGACAGTTCCACGCCGGTGTTCTTCTGCTCGCCCTGTTGCACATAGGTAAAGGTACCGGCGCCCTCCGGCTTGGCGTACTGGTAGGCCTGGCGCGTCTGGAACACGGCGGCGGCGAAGCTGATGCGACGCCAGTCGTATTTCACCCCGGCCTCGATTTGCCGCGAGGTGGTCGGGGCCAGGGTTTTATCGGCGTTGCTGGCAAACCAGGGGGCGGTGCCGCCCAGGGACAGGCCTTTGCTGTAACTGGTGTACAGCGAGATGTTTTCCACCGGTTTGTAGATCAACGATGCCTGGGGCAGGAACACGTATTGCTGGGTGTGGCGGGCCTGGTTGCCAGTGACGCCGTCGAAGGCTTTTTCATCCAGGCGCACTTCGCGGCCACCGAGGATGGTTTGCCATTGCTCGTTGAGGCGGATGCGGTCGGTGACGAACAGGCCATACTGGCGGCTGTCGAGGGTGCGATGGCTGTCGTTCAACGGCTTGTCGGTGGGCGTGAACGTCGGCGCGTCAGCGTCGATATTGGCCGTGCCGATGTACTCGTTGACGGACTTGCGCTTGTCGATCACCCGGCGAAACGCGCTGGTGCCGAAGGTCAGTTCATGGCCGATGCCTGCGGTGTCGAACAGGCCGGTCATCGCCGCCTGGACTTCATCGTCACGGCGGGTATCGTCGGGGCTGCGGTAGTCGTAGACGTCGTAATTGCCTTCGGGGCTGAAGTAGTTCGGCACGCTGGAGGTGCAACTGGTCGAGCCATAACAGCCCCAGGCAAACGAACTGTAGTCATCGATCACCACCTTGCTGCGCGCGGCGCTGACGCTGCCTTTCCACTGGTCGCTGAAGCGGTACTCGAACGTGCCGTTGAGGTTCAGCGAATCGATGCCGACCTGCCTGGAGCCGCTCTGGTGGCCCAGCAGTTTTTTCGGCGAGGCGTCGTGGGGCACCTCGGTGCCGCCCAGCAACTGGTAGCCCGGTACCGAGCGCTGTTGTTTGTTCTGGTATTCCGCGTCCAGTTGCAGCACCGCGTCGGGGCTGATGTTCCAGTCGAAGGCCAGGGAGACAAAGTCGCGCTGGCCGTTGGCGTGCTCCACATAGGCATTGAGGTCTTCATGGGCGACGTTGGCGCGCAGGCCGAATTGCTGCTCGCTGCCAAACCAGCCACCCACGTCGGTGGCGATATAGCCACTGCCGCGGTCGTCGGTGGACACCGTCACCGAGCGCACGTCTTCCGGACGCTTGGTCACGTAGTTGATCACGCCGCTGGGTTCGGAAATTCCGCTCTGCAAACCGGCCAGGCCCTTGAGCACTTCCACCTGCTGTTTGTTTTCCAGGGCGACGTTCTGCTCGCCGGTGATGGTGCGTCCGTTGATCTTGTAGCTGCTCGCCGCATTCAGCGAGAAGCCACGCACCACGAAATTTTCGTAGTAACCGATGGGGGCGTAGCTATCGCCCACCGAAGCGTCGTTGCGCAGCACTTCACTGAGCAGGCGCGCTTGCTGGTCCTTGATCAGCGCGGCATTGATCACCGTGATCGAGGCCGGGGTGTCCAGCAGCGGCGCCTCATTGAAGCCACCGACCGAAGCGGTGTCCACGCCATAGCCGGACGCGTCCTGGCCCTGGACCTGCACTGCCGGCAGCTCGAGTTGTGCCGCCCAACTGTTGCCGATACCGCCGCTGAGCAGCAGGCCGAGGGCGAAACGTGTACTGACGACAGGACGAAAACGCAAAACCATGGGGGAGGGCCTTAAAGCGCAGGGCGGGGGGCGCATAAGCTAGGCATAACCGCTCGGTTTTACAAGTGAGACGTCCCGTCTCAGCCCGCCCACTGAATGACGTGCCTCTCGACAGCCTGCGTGCCCACCTGCGATAGACAGGACTTCTCTAACCCTTGCAGGAGATCATCATGGGTATCGCTGGAAAAGTTGCGCTGGTGACCGGCGCCGGGCAGGGCATTGGCCGGGCCATCGCCCTGCGCCTGGCACAGGACGGTGCCGACATCGCCCTGGTCGACATCAATGGCGCCAAGCTCGAGGCCGTGGCCGCCGAAGTCGTGGCCCTGGGGCGCAAGGCCTCGGTGTTTATCGCCGACGTGTCCAAGCGCGACCAGGTGGTGGCGGCGGTTGAACACGCACACCAGGCCCTCGGCGGCTTCGACATTATCGTCAACAACGCCGGGGTTGCGCAGATCGACGCGCTGCTGGACGTCAGCCCGGAACAGGTCGAGCGCACCCTGGGCATCAACGTGCAGGGCGTGTTGTGGGGCATCCAGGCTGCCGGCAGGAAATTCAAGGCGCTCAAGCAAAAGGGCAAGATCATCAATGCCTGCTCCATCGCCGGCCATGAAGGCTTTGCGCTGCTGGGCGTGTACTCGGCCACCAAGTTTGCCGTGCGCGCCTTGACCCAGGCGGCGGCCAAGGAACTGGCAAGTGCCGGGATCACGGTCAACGCCTATTGCCCGGGCGTGGTCGGCACCGATATGTGGGTGGAGATCGACAAGCGCATGGCCGAGATTACCGGCGCCGAAGTAGGGGCGACCTACAAGCAGTATGTCGATGGGATTGCCCTGGGCCGTGCGGAAACGCCGGAGGATGTGGCGGGGTTGGTGGCCTACCTGGCCGGGCCGGACGCGGATTACATGACCGGGCAGGCGCCGTTGATCGACGGCGGGCTGGTTTATCGCTGATCTCCCAAGGCCGACGGTATTAAATGTGGGAGGGGGCAAGCCCCTCCCACATGGTTGACCCCGTTGTGTCAGTGCTTGCCGGGCATGTCGATGCCCAACTGGTTGACTCGGCGGTACAAGGTGGCCCGGGAAATCCCCAGCGCCTGCGCTGTCGGCAACGGCTTCCAGCGATGCCGGATCAATGCATCCAGCACCACCTGCCGCTCCGGGCTGACACTGTGTTCGACCAGCGCCTCGACCTGCTCCCCACGCACTTCCACCGGCAAGTCCGCCAGCTGAATCGTGCCGCCTTCACACACTGCACAGGCATACGCCAGCACATGGTGCAGCTGGCGCACATTGCCCGGCCAGGCATAGCCCAGCAGGCGTTCCAGCGCGGCCTGGCCGATGCCCACCGCGACGCCGCTGCCGCGCGCTTGCTGCTCCACCAGCCGGTTGATCAACGCCAGCTTGTCGCTGCGCTCGCGCAGCGGCGGCAGGCAGAAGCGTGCGCAGCCGAGGCGGAAGTACAGGTCTTCGCGAAAGCGCCCGTCGCTGACCAGCACGGCCAGGTCGCGGTGGCTGGCGCAGATCACCTGAATGTCCACCGTGCGGGTCTTGGCCCCGCCCAGGGGCGCGACTTCACCCTCGGCCATCACCCGCAACAGGCGCGTCTGCAACGCCAGTGGCATATCGCCGATTTCATCGAGGAACAGGGTGCCGCCATCGGCCTGCACCAACAGCCCCGGCATGCCTTTGCTGGAGGCACCGGTAAAGGCGCCGGCCACGTAGCCGAACAGCTCGCTTTCAATCAGGTTCTCGGGGATCGCCGCGCAGTTCACCGCCACAAAGGGCCCCGCACGCCGGGCGCTGCGTTCGTGCAGCTGGCGGGCGAAAACTTCCTTGCCGGCGCCGGTTTCACCCTGCACCAGCACCGGCAGGTTGCGGTCCTTGACGCGCACGGCCAGGCGCAGGTGTTCTTCCACCCGTGGGTCGACCTGGGTGTGCACAACGGGCCTCGCCGGTTTGCGGCGCGGCGCGTTGACCCGCACGTGCAGCATGCCAGGCTCGCCCAGCCATTGCAGGTGTTGGGTCGATTGATCCGTGGCCGAGCGCAACGCGTCCAGGTCGAACACCTCGCCGATATGCGCCGGCACCTGGCCGAAACGCCGGCGCAGTGCCTGGCGCGCCTTGCTGTTCAGGGCGTGCAGGCGCCCGTCCTGGTCCCAGGCCAGCAGCAGGTCGGGCTGGCTGTCCACGTAGCCCGGTGTGCTGTGGGCCTGGAGCACCCAGTGCTCGCGGGCGCTGTGCATGAAGAAGGCGTTTTCGATGGCCTGGGCACTCTGGGCCACCATCTGCCGCACTAGGTGCTGGCTGCGGCGGTCATCCGGGGATTTGAGCGCCGAGGCATCCATCACCCCCAGCAGGTTGCCCTGGGGGTCGAAGATCGGCGCGGCGGAGCAGGTCAAACTGATGAAGGCGGCGCGGAAGTGGTCGCGCTTGTGCACGGTCACTGCGGCCTTGCTGGTCAGCACCGTGGCCACGCCGCAGGTGCCTTCCTCGGCTTCCGACCAGCAGGTGCCGAGGTACAGGCCGGCTTTGCGGCAGTCGCTGCGAATGGTGGTGTCGACGCGGTGGTCGATGGTCTGGCCCTGGGCGTCGGTGAGCATCACGCAGTAGTCGGCGTGGCGCACCCGGTGGTGCAGTTGCCCGACTTCCTCGCCGGCGATGCGCATGAACAGCTCGGCGCGTTCGCGGCATTCCTTGAGCAAGGGTTCGGTAAGGATGCGTGGCCCCTGCAGCGAGCCGGGGTCGAGGTGGTGTTGTTCCATGGAGCGCCGCCATGAATCGAAAATCAGCGACGGCACCGGCGCCTGGGGCAGGCGATCGGCGTTGCGGACCACGCGACTGACGCAGTCGACGTGTTCCCTGGAGTTCGCGGCGAGCATAAGGCCTCCGGTTCTCGATCTTTGTTGTTATGCCCGCCATTAAGCGCCCGTGGGCGCGAGGGGACAAGGGCGACCTGACCAACAGCCCCGCGTGAGACGCAGCGTCTCATTTCGGCCGAGACGCCGCCTGCACAGTGCAATGCACCGTCTCATTCTGCACAGGCATACCGTCCCGGCACAACCGCACGGCACTGCTCTGGATCAAGGCTTTGCCAGGTTTCATCGCACCTTGGCACAGCCTGTGCTGAACCACTTGCAGCTGGCCGCAGCCAGCCTTTTGTGTGTCGAGACAACCTGGAGAACAACAAGATGTCCACCCACCTGTCCACCGATCAATTGCTGCATGCCTACACCGTGATGCGCACCATCCGTGATTTCGAAGAACGCCTGCATGTGGAATTCGCCACCGGCGAGATCCCCGGTTTCGTGCACCTGTATGCCGGCCAGGAAGCCAGCGCAGCGGGAGTCATGGCCCACCTCAACGATGACGATTGCATCGCCTCCAACCACCGTGGCCATGGCCATTGCATCGCCAAAGGCGTGGATGTGTTCGGCATGATGGCCGAGATCTACGGCAAGAAAACCGGTGTGTGCGGCGGCAAGGGCGGCTCCATGCACATCGCCGATCAGGAGAAGGGCATGCTCGGCGCCAACGGCATTGTCGGGGCCGGTGCGCCGTTGGCGGCGGGCGCTGCGCTGGCCTCCAAGCTCAAGGGCAGCCAGGGCGTGGCGGTCGCATTTTTCGGCGACGGCGGCTCCAACGAGGGCGCGGTGTTCGAGGCGATGAACCTGGCGTCGATCATGAAACTGCCGTGCCTGTTCGTGGCCGAGAACAACGGCTATGCCGAGGCCACCGGTTCCGGCTGGTCGGTGGCGTGCAAGGACATTGCCGAGCGGGCGGTGGGCTTCGGCATGCCGGGGGTGATTGTCGATGGCAATGATTTCTTTGCCGTGCACGCGGCGCTGGGCGTGGCGGTGGAGCGTGCACGCAAAGGCGACGGGCCGACCTTGGTGGAAGTCAAGCTGAGTCGCTTCTACGGCCACTTCGAAGGCGATGCACAAACCTATCGTGGCCCGGACGAGGTGAAGAACCTGCGCGAATCCCACGACTGCCTCGCACTGTTCCGCCAGCGCTGCAATGCCGAAGGCTGGCTCGATGCCGCGCAGTTCGAACGTATCGACGGTGAGGTCGCGCAGTTGATCGACGACGCCGTGCGCCTGGCCAAGTCCGATCCCAAGCCCCAGGCCGCCGACCTGCTCAGTGATGTCTACGTCGCCTACCGCTAATAACTACAAGACTCGGAGAGAATTTCATGGCTCGCAAAATCAGCTATCAGCAGGCAATCAACGAAGCCCTGGCCCAGGAAATGCGCCGGGACCAGAGCGTGTTCATTATCGGCCAGGACGTCTCCGGCGGCACCGGTTCCCCCGGCGAGCAGGACGCCTGGGGCGGTGTGCTGGGCGTGACCAAGGGACTTTACCCGGAGTTTCCGGACCGGGTACTCGATGCGCCGTTGTCCGAAGTCGGCTACGTCGGCATGGCCGTCGGCGCCGCCACCCGCGGCATGCGCCCGGTGTGCGAATTGATGTTCGTCGACTTTATCGGCTGCTGCCTCGACCAGTTGCTCAACCAGGCCGCCAAGTTTCGCTACATGTTCGGCGGCAAGACCACCACGCCGCTGGTGGTGCGCGCCATGTACGGTGCCGGCCTGCGCGCCGCCGCCCAGCACTCGCAGATGCTCACCTCGATGTGGACGCACATTCCCGGGCTCAAGGTGGTGTGCCCGGCCACGCCCTATGACGCCAAGGGCATGCTGATCCAGGCGATCCGCGACAACGACCCGGTGATCTTCCTTGAACACAAGATGCTCTACAGCCTCCAAGGTGAGGTGCCGGAAGAGCTCTACACCGTGCCCTTCGGCGAAGCCAACTTTGTGCGCGAAGGCCGCGACGTGACCCTGGTGACCTACGGCCGCATGGTGCATATCGCCCTGGAAGCCGCCGCCAACCTGGCACGCCAGGGCATCGACTGCGAAGTGCTGGACCTGCGCACCACCAGCCCGCTGGACGAAGACAGCATCCTCGAGAGCGTGGAGAAAACCGGGCGCCTGGTGGTGATCGATGAGTCCAACCCGCGCTGTTCCATCGCCACCGACATCAGTGCGCTGGTGGCCCAGCAGGGCTTCTCGTTCCTGCGTGCGCCGATCGAGATGGTCACCGCGCCGCACACGCCGGTGCCGTTTTCCGATGCGCTGGAAGACCTGTACATCCCCAACGCCGCGAAGATCGAGGCTGCGGTGCTGAAGATCGCCGACAAGAGGAATGCCGCATGATCCATACCTTGACCATGCCCAAGTGGGGGCTGTCGATGACCGAAGGCCGCATCGACGTCTGGCTCAAGCAGCCCGGCGACCGGGTGGAGAAGGGCGAAGAAGTCCTGGACGTCGAGACCGACAAGATCTCCAGCAGCGTCGAGGCGCCGTTCAGCGGTGTGTTGCGCCGCGTACTGGCGCTGAGCGACGAGACCTTGCCGGTGGGCGCGCTGCTGGGGGTCGTGGTGGAAGGTGAGGCCAGCGAGGCGGAGATCGATGCGGTGATCGAAAGCTTCAACGCCGGGTTCGTCTCAAGCAGCGCCGAAGCCGAAGCCACCGGGCCGAGTGCGCAGAAGGTCGAGGTGGGCGGGCGTTTGCTGCGCTATCTCGACCTGGGCGAGGGCGGCACGCCGCTGGTGCTGGTGCATGGCTTTGGCGGCGACTTGAACAACTGGCTGTTCAACCAACCGGCCCTGGCCGCCGAGCGCCGGGTGATCGCCTTGGACCTGCCGGGGCATGGCGAGTCGGGCAAGCCTCTGCAAACCGGTGACGCCGAGGAGCTGAGCCAGGCCGTGCTGGCCTTGCTCGATCACCTCAAGCTCGACCGCGTGCACCTGGCCGGGCACTCCATGGGCGGGTTGGTCAGCCTGACGGTCGCCCGTCAGGCTCCGGCGCGCGTTGCCTCGCTGACCCTGATCGCCAGCGCCGGGCTGGGGGCGGATATCAACGGCGATTACCTGCAAGGTTTCACCGAAGCCAATAACCGCAACGCGCTCAAGCCGCAACTGGTGCAACTGTTCAGCGACCCGGCGCTGGTGACGCGGCAGATGCTGGAGGACATGCTCAAGTTCAAGCGGTTGGAAGGGGTGGACCAGGCGCTTCGTCAGCTCAATGCCCAGTTGTTTGAGGATGGGCGCCAGCGCCTGGATTTGCGCAACGTAGTGGGGGAGCAACCGAGCCTGGTGATCTGGGGCAGTGACGATGCAATCATCCCGGCCGACCATGCCCAGGGGTTGGAGGCCCAGGTGGAGATTCTGCCGGGGCAGGGGCATATGGTGCAGTTGGAGGCGGCGGAGCCGGTTAACCAACTAATCTCAACCTTCCTGAAATCCCAGCCTTGAAATGCAGTTTATGTGGGAGGGGGCTTGCCCCCGATTGCGGTAGTTCAGATACAGAGATGTTGACTGAGCCATCGCCATCGGGGGCAAGCCCCCTTCCACGGTTTTGAATGCATTTCAGAGTGAGTGCTTGAGGGTTTCGCTCGGCAGCTCTTTGAACAACGCTCGATAGCTGTTAGAGAACCGCCCCAAATGCCAGAACGACCAATTCATCGCCACCTCGGCCACGGTCGTTCCGGCACCGCTCAACAATTCCCGCCGTGCCCCGTTCAACCGGCGCAGGCGCAACCACTGCGCCGGGCTCATCCCGGTGTAGGTCTTGAACCCTTGTTGCAACTGGCGCAGCGGTACGCCGGCAATCCGCGCCAGTTCCAACAGGTTGACGGTTTCGTCCGGCGCATCCGCTGCCCACTCGCCTATGCGCGCCATCAAGCGGCGTTCTTCACTGCGCTTTTGCAATGAGCTGCGGTCCAGGCACACGCAGGCGTTGTCGAGGATGAACAGGCAGTCGTCGAGCAACTGCCGGGTCAGGGACACCGGGTCGATGTCCGTGGACAAGCGCGTCAGGGTGCCACTGAGCCAACGGCTGAACAGCGCGTTCTGCTGGCAGGCCAGCGGCGCCATGAACAGGCCTTCCAGTGTGGCCACGTCCAGGCCATGGTGCTGCACGAACTGGGGGCCGAACACCACCGCCACTTCGCGGTAGTTTTCCGGGGTGATCCAGGTGTTGCGGCTTTCGCCATTGAGTAGATACAGCGCGTTGTCGCTGCCATCGAAACAGAACGCCAGCGCGCCCGGCGGTGCGTTGAAGTGCTGCTCCACACGGGTGTTCATGCTCTCTTCGTACACCTGCACACCGTGCAGGTCGAGGTAGCGGACGCACCCGGCAAAATGCCCCGGCGACATCTGCTGGTACTGCTGCACCCAGCCGGGTGTCGCACGGCATTGGGTGGACACATCAGCGGTGGTGAAGGCCTGTACGCGCAAAGCGGTTGCCTGGGTCATGGAGTGATCCGTGCGCACTCTATTGGTGCGTTGTGCTGCGTGCAAAGTGGATAGATGGCCTGTGAAGGCTGGCCCAAGATAGACCTCAATGCGCCGCGAGTACAAGGCGGCGCAGCACCCACCCCATGATGAGGTCCTTATGAACGCCCCCTTCGATCAGCTGTCCGCCTGGCTGAAAGAACACAAGATTACCGAAGTCGAATGCGTGATCAGTGATTTGACTGGCATCGCACGCGGCAAGATTGCGCCCACCAACAAGTTCCTGCATGAGCGAGGCATGCGCCTGCCGGAGAGTGTGTTGCTGCAAACGGTAACCGGGGACTTTGTCGACGACGAGATCTACTACGACCTGCTGGACCCGGCCGATATCGACATGATTTGCCGCCCGGTATCCAACGCGACCTACGTGGTGCCGTGGGCCATCGAGCCCACCGCGATTGTGATCCACGACACCTTCGATAAGCACGGCAACCCCATCGAACTGTCGCCGCGCAATGTGCTGAAGAAAGTCCTGCAGCTCTACACCGACCAGGGCTGGCAGCCGATTGTCGCGCCGGAAATGGAGTTCTACCTGACCCAGCGCTGCGAAGACCCGGACCTGCCGCTGAAAACCCCGATCGGCCGGTCCGGCCGTGCCGAAACCGGGCGCCAGTCGTTCTCCATCGATGCGGCCAACGAGTTCGACCCGCTGTTCGAAGACGTCTACGACTGGTGCGAAGCCCAGGGCCTGGACCTCGATACGCTGATCCATGAAGACGGCCCGGCGCAGATGGAAATCAACTTCCGCCACGGCGATGCCCTCGACCTGGCCGACCAGATCACCGTGTTCAAGCGCACCCTGCGCGAAGCTGCGCTCAAGCACAACGTGGCCGCCACCTTCATGGCCAAGCCGGTGGCCGACGAGCCCGGCAGCGCCATGCACCTGCACCAGAGCGTGGTGGAGATCGCCACGGGCAAGCCGGTGTTCGTCGACGCCGATGGCAACATGAGCCCGCTGTTCCTGCACCATATCGGCGGCCTGCAGAAGTACATCCCCAAGCTGTTGCCGATGTTCGCGCCCAACGTGAATTCGTTCCGCCGCTTCCTGCCGGACACCTCGGCGCCGGTCAATGTGGAGTGGGGCGAAGAAAACCGTACCGTCGGCCTGCGCGTGCCCACCTCGAGCCCGGATGCGATGCGCGTGGAAAACCGCCTGCCGGGTGCCGATGCCAACCCCTACCTGGCAATTGCCGCCAGTCTGCTGTGTGGCTACCTGGGGATGATCGAGCAGATCGAACCCAGCGCCCCGGTAGAAGGCCGCGCCTATGAGCGCCGTAACCTGCGCCTGCCGTTCACCCTCGAAGACGCCCTGGCGCGGATGGAGGACTGCGACACGGTCAAGCAGTACCTGGGCGACAAGTTCGTGCGTGGCTACGTCGCGGTCAAGCGCGCCGAGCACGAGAATTTCAAGCGGGTGATCAGTTCCTGGGAGCGTGAGTTCCTGCTGTTGAGCGTCTAAAAAACACAAAAGGGGTGTCGATATGCGTCTTGTGAACAAGCTTCTTGCGCTGGCCCTGGTGGCCGCGTTCAGCGGTGCCGGCCAAGCCGCGCCGACGGTGAGCGTCTACAACTGGACCGACTATATCGGCGAGACCACCCTGGCGGATTTCCAGGCCAAAACCGGGATCAAGGTGATCTACGACGTGTTCGATTCCAACGAAACCTTGGAGGGCAAGTTGCTCGCCGGTCGCACCGGCTATGACGTGGTGGTGCCGTCCAACCACTTCCTGGCGCGCCAGGTAAAGGCCGGCGCGTTCCTCAAGCTCGACCGTTCGCAGTTACCCAACTTCAAGAACCTCGACCCCAAGCTGCTCAAGCTGCTGGAGAAAAACGACCCGGGCAATGCGCACTCGGTGCCGTACCTGTGGGGTACCAACGGCATCGGCTACAACGTCGACAAGGTCAAGCAGGTGTTGGGCATCGACCATATCGATTCATGGGCGGTGCTGTTCGAACCGGAGAATCTCAAGAAGCTCAACCAGTGCGGCGTGGCTTTCCTTGACTCGGCGGATGAGCTGTTCCCGGCGATCCTCAACTACATGGGCAAGGACCCGCGCAGCGAGAATGCCGAGGACTATCAGCAGGCCGAGGCCAAGCTGCTGACGCTGCGGCCGTACATCACCTACTTCCATTCCTCCAAGTACATTTCGGACCTGGCCAACGGCGATATCTGCGTGGCGTTCGGCTATTCCGGCGATGTGTTCCAGGCGGCCAACCGCGCCAAGGAAGCCAAGAACGGCGTGAATATCGCCTACTCGATTCCCAAGGAAGGCTCCAACCTGTGGTTCGACCTGCTGGCGATCCCGGCCGATGCGAGTCACCCGAAAGAGGCCCATGCCTTCATTAACTACCTGCTCGACCCTGAAGTGATCGCCAAGGTCAGCGCCTCGGTCGGCTATGCCAATGCCAACCCGGCCGCCAAGGCCTTCATGGACCCTGAACTGGTGAACAACCCCGAGGTGTACCCGTCCCAGGCCGTGCTCGACAAACTCTATATTTCCACCACGCCGACCCCGGCGACCATGCGCCTGATGACGCGCGCCTGGAGCAAAGTGAAGACCAACAAATGATCCAAGCCAGTGACCACGCGCGTTCCTATTACCTCGCGTCCGCGAATGCCATGCCGGAACGCCCGTCACTGGGCGCCGACCTGAGCGCCGATGTCTGTGTGATCGGCGCTGGTTTTACCGGGGTCAACACCGCTATCGAACTGGCCCAACGCGGGCTCTCGGTGATCCTGCTGGAGGCCCGGCGTATTGGCTGGGGCGCCAGCGGGCGCAATGGCGGGCAGTTGATTCGCGGGATCGGCCACGATGTGTCGGGGTTCGCCAAGTACGTGGGCGAGGAGGGCGTGCGTTACCTGGAACGGGCCGGGATCGAGTCGGTGGCCCTGGTGGGCGAGCGCATTCGCGAGCATGGGATCGACTGCGACTTGCGCTGGGGCTTTTGCGAGTTGGCGAATACGCCAGCGCAGTTCGCGGCGTTCAACGGCGAGCAGGAGCATCTGGCGGCCATGGGGTATGCCCACGAAACGCGCCTGGTTGGCCCGCAGGATATGCGACAGATCGTGGGTTCGACGGTGTATGCCGGTGGCCTGGTCGACATGGGCTCCGGCCACTTGCACCCACTGAATCTGGTGTTAGGTGAAGCGCAGTTTGCCGAGTGCCTCGGGGTGCGGATTTTCGAGCACACCGAAGTGCTGGAATTGATCCATGGCGACACCGTGCAAGTGCGTTGCGCAGGTGGCACGGTGCGCGCCGCCAACCTGGTGCTGGCGTGCAATGCCCATCTGGAAGAACTGGAACCGCGTTTGAGCGGCAAGGTACTTCCGGCCGGCAGCTACATCATCGCCACCGAGCCTTTATCGGAAGATATGGCCAACCAGTTGATCCCGCAAAACCTGGCGTTGTGCGACCAGAAAGTCGGCCTGGATTATTACCGGCTGTCCGCTGACCGACGCCTGTTGTTCGGCGGCGCCTGCCATTACTCCGGACGCGATCCGGCAGACATCGCGGCCTATATGCAGCCGAAAATGCTCAAGGTGTTTCCGCAATTGGCCAATACTGCGATTGAGTTCCAGTGGGGCGGCAGGATTGGCATCACTGCCAATCGGTTTCCCCAGGTTGGGCGGTTGAAGCAGTACCCGAATGTGTTCTATGCCCAGGGGTATTCCGGGCATGGGCTGAACGTGACGCACTGGTGTGCGCGGCTGCTGGCTGAAGGTATTCATGCGGGTCACAGCAAGGGGCTGGATATTTTCAGCCAGGTGCCACACATGACCTTTCCGGGCGGCAAGGCGCTGCGGTCGCCGCTGTTGGCGTTGGGGATGTTGTGGTATCGCCTGCGGGAGTTGGTTTAGCCGACTAAGATCTACTTGATACACCACGCTCCCACATTTTTGAGCTCCATCAGCCCTTGGGTTCGGTGAGTACCTTGCGGAAGGTTTCTACCAACGGCCGCAAGTTGACCCGATGCCACGCCGCCCACAGCGGTGTGGTGTAGGTCAACCACGGCAACTCCCGAAACACCACACCGGGCGGTGCGTTGCGGCTCAAGCCCTTTTGCACCATGGCCACGCCCAACCCGGACGCCACCAGCCCCAATGCGGTAAACGGCTCACTGGCTTCCATGGGGATTTGCGGGGTGAAACCGGCGCGGATGCAGGCGGCGACAAAGTCATCGGCGGGGTTGGCGCCGGGTTTACGTTGCACGCCGATCCATTGCTGCTCGGCCAGGTGCTCGGGCAGCAAGTGTTTTTTTTGGGCGAGGGGATGATGCTCGGGCAAGGCCAGCAGCATCGGGTCGTCCAGCACTTGCAGGGCGGTCAAGTCCGGGTCGTCGGTTGCCGGGGGCTCGCCCACCAGGGCGATGTCCAGGCTGCGTTGGCGCAGGCCTTCCAGTTGTTCCAGGGAGGGCAAGTTATACAGCTTGATATGCACGGTGGGCCGGTCGTCGCGCAGCACGCGCAGGGCGTTGGGCAACACACCGGCATGCATGGCGTTTTCGATGTAGCCGATGCATAGGCCGCCTTCTTCGCCTCGTCCCAGGCGTTTGCCCAATGACTCCAGGCGATTGGCATGGGTCAAAAGCGCCTTGGTTTCGGCGAGAAAGGTCTGGCCATCACGGGTCAGGCGGATGCGTTGCTGGCTGCGCTCGAACAGGGTCAGGCCCAGGCGTTCTTCGAGCTGGGCGATCTGCCGGCTCAGGGGCGACTGGGAGATGTGCAGGCGCTCGGCGGCGCGGCCGACGTGTTCTTCTTCGGCGACCACTTCGAAGTAGCGCAGTTGGCGTAGATCGATCATGTAAGACCTTCAAGGACTCAAGTTCGTCGCAGTATGTCTTGGACGGTCTGATCCGTGCAATCTAGGATCTGCTCAACGGTCACAGCGACCCAGAACCCGATTGAGGATCCATCATGAGCTTGAAAGACAAACTCCCAGGCCAACTCGGCTTTGGCACCGCACCGCTGGGCAATATGTTTCGCGCCATTCCCGAGGAGGAAGCCCAGGCCACCGTAGCGGCTGCCTGGAACCACGGCGTGCGTTACTTCGACACCGCGCCGTTCTACGGCTCGGGTCTCGCGGAAATTCGCCTGGGCCAGGCCCTGTCGAAATACAACCGTGATGATTACGTGTTGAGCACCAAGGTCGGCCGGCTGATCCTCGACGAAGTTGAAGACAGCGCTCGCGACCTTGGCGAAAAAAGCGGCGTGTTCGAACACGGTCGCCCGAACAAAATGCTCAACGACTACAGCGCCGAGGCCACCCTGCGCTCGATTGAAGACAGCCTGAACCGCCTGCAAACCGATCGTCTGGACATCGTGTGGATTCACGACATTGCCCAGGACTTCTACGGCGACCAGTGGCTGGAATACTTCAACCAGGCTCGTACCGGCGCGTTCAAAGTGCTCACCCGCCTGCGTGAAGAGGGCGTGATCAAGGCCTGGGGCCTGGGCGTGAACCGCGTCGAGCCGTGTGAGCTGACCCTGGACCTGAGCGAGGCGCAACCCGATGGCTTCCTGCTGGCCGGCCGCTACACCCTGCTGGACCACGAGCGTGCCCTGCAACGCCTGATGGACGCCGCCCTGGCGCAGAACGTCGAGATCGTCGTCGGTGGCCCTTACAGTTCGGGCGTCCTGGCCGGTGGCGCGCACTTCGAATACCAGCAAGCCAGCCCGGCGATCATCAGCCAGGTCGAGCAGATCAAGACGATTGCCCAGGCATTCGGCGTGAGCGTGAAAGCGGCGGCGCTGCAATTTTCCCTGGCACATCCCGCCGTGGCTGCTGTAATTCCGGGAGCCAGTCGCCCGGGGCGGATTGCCGAAGACGTCGCGGCATTGTCAGAAAAAATCCCTACTGCCTTCTGGCAGGCCCTGCGCGATGCCCGCTTGATTTCGGACCGTGCACCACTGCCACGTTGAATCCAGGAGTTCATGATGAAAATTGATGTAAGTGGAAAAGTAGCCATCGTCACCGGCAGCACCGCCGGCATCGGCCTGGGCATCAGCCAGGCCCTCGCGCAGTCCGGCGCTACCGTGGTGGTGATCGGGCGTGAAGCCGGCAAGGTCGACGATGCGCTGGCGAGCATTCGCCAGGCGGTGCCGGGCGCGGACCTGCGCGGGTTGGTGGCGGATCTTGGCACGGCCGAAGGCGCCGAAAAGCTGTTCGCCGCCGAACCTCACGCCGACATCCTGGTCAACAACCTGGGCATCTTCAACGCTGTGGATTTCTTCGACGCCCCGGACAGCGAGTGGACGCGCTTCTATGAGGTCAATGTGATCTCCGGCGTGCGCCTGGCGCGGCATTACGTGCCGGGCATGGTCGGGCAGGGTTGGGGCCGAGTGATTTTCCTGTCATCGGAGTCCGGCGTGGCGACACCGGCGGACATGATCAACTACGGCGTGACCAAAAGCGCCAACCTGGCGGTGTCCCATGGCCTGGCCAAGCGCCTCGCGGGCACGGGGGTGACGGTGAATGCTGTGCTGCCAGGCCCGACGTTTACCGACGGCCTGGAGCAGATGCTCAAGGACGCCACCGCCCAGTCCGGTCGCAGTGCGCGGGACGAGGCCGATGTGTTTGTGCGCAATGCGCGGCCCACATCGATCATCCAGCGTGCGGCGAATGTGGAGGAAGTGGCGAACCTGGTGGCGTACATTGCTTCACCCTTGTCTTCGGCCACCACCGGTGCCGCGTTGCGGGTCGATGGCGGTGTCGTCGACAGTATGGCGATCTGAATTCTTTTTATTGTGTGGAGTATTTATCGTGGCAACAGCTTCTTGCGTGATTGAAATCCCTGTGTCGGCCGATCAGGTCTGGCAATTGGTGGGCGGCTTCAACAGCCTGCCTGATTGGCTGCCGTTTATCGCCAAGAGCGAGCCCGGTGAAGGTGGCCGCGTGCGCCATCTGACGACCGCCGACGGCGGTGTGATCGTCGAGCGTTTGCAGACCTTCGATAACGTCGGGCGTACTTACAGCTACACCATTGAAGAGTCGCCGTTTCCGGTGAGTGCTTACCTGGCGACGTTGCAGGTTGAGGCGCTGACGGAGTCGTCGGCGAAGGTGACGTGGTCCGGTGTGTTTACCCCGGCGGCGGGTACCACGGAGGCGGCGGTGGAAGAGCTGTTTGCCGGGGTGTACAAAGGCGGGGTCGAGGCGTTGCGCGCCAACTTCTGAGACGATCTACCCGGCAATGCAGGACTCATGTGGGGGGGGGCAAGCCCCTCCCAGATTGACCGAGGTGAACTCAGGCTTCGGGCATCAGCTGCTGGCGACACTCCAGCACCAGGCGCGCGCCGCCTTGTTCGCTGGTGCCCACTTCCAGCTTGAACCCATGCAGGTTGATGATCGCCGCCACAATCGACAGGCCCAACCCAAACCCGCCTTGCTGGTCGCCTTCATCCACCCGATAAAAGCGTTGGAACACCGCATCGCGTTCCGCCGCCGGTATGCCGGGCCCGGAGTCGTGCACTTCGATGCGCGTGCTGCCGGCATCGTTGAGCCCCCGCAGGATCACTGCGCCGCCCGGCGGGGAGAACTTGATGGAGTTGCTCAGCAGGTTGGCCAGGGCTTCGAACAACAGGGCGCGGTCGCCGGTGATCCATGGCAGGGACTCGGGGACTTCGAGTCGCAGCTGCAATTCGCCTTCCTCGGCCAGGGGCAGGTAGAAGTCATGCAACTCGCGCAGCAGCGGCAGCGGGTCCATCACCAGGAAACCGGAACGGCGCTGGTGGTCTTCCAGCTCGGAGATACGCAGCAGCCCGCGAAAGCGCGCCATCAGGGTGTCGGTCTCGGCGATGGCGTCGTCCAGTTTCACCGCGTAGCCGGAGTCCTGCTCGGCCTCCTGGCGGATGCGGTAGAGCTGCGCACGCAGGCGGGTCAATGGGGTGCGCAGGTCGTGGGCGATGTTGTCGCACACGCCCTTGACCTCGTTCATCAGCTTCTCGATGCGGTCGAGCATGGCGTTGACGATGGCCGCGAGCATGTCCAGTTCGTCACGCCGGTTGGACAGCGGCAAGCGGTGGGTGAGGTCGCCGGCGACGATGGCTTCAGCGCTGGCCTGGATCCCGCGGATCCGGCGCAGCGGGCGGCGGCGCAACAGATGCCAGCCGGCGGCGCCGGGGATAATGGTCAGGGACAGCGCCCACAGCAGGGCATGCCAGATGATCCGCGTCACACCGAACAGCGAGCCATTGGCGCGCACCAGTACCAGCCAGCGGCCGTCGTCGGTATGGCTGGCGACGGCGTCGCAGCTGTCCTTGGGCAGTTTGGGGTCGTCGGAGTCGACGCAATTGGCCAGGGTGTGGATCTTGCCGTCCAGCGGCAGGTCGGAGGGAATCGCGCGGATCGGCCCGCTCAAGGGGCGGAACTGCTCATCGAACAGGCCGTAGGCGTCCACGCCCTTCATGTCGAAGGTCATGCTGGTGGTCAACGCTTCCACCAGTTCTTCGCCGTCGAAGCGCTGGAACAGGTGCTGGCGTTGCATCAGCGAATGGCGCGACAGGTCACTCAGGTAACCCGAGACCTCGTAATACAGCACCCCCATGAGGATGCAGCTCCAGGCCACGAACAACGAACTGTAGAGCGCCAGCAAGCGGCTGCTGGATGAACGCCAGCCCTTAGAGGGGTTCAGCAATGACATAACCGGAACCTCGTACCGTGCGGATCAGCGGCGGGAGGCCCGGTGGATCGATTTTCTTGCGCAGGCGGCCGATGTGCACGTCGATCAGGTTGGTGCCCGGGTCGAAGTGATAACCCCAGACTTCCTCGAAGATCATCATCCGCGACAGGATCTGCCCGGTGTTGCGCATCAGGAATTCCAGCAGTTTGTATTCGGTGGGCAGCAGGCTCAGGGGCTGGTCGGCACGGCTGGCTTCGCGGCTGATCAGGTTCAGTTCCAGGTCGGCCACGCGCAGGGCCGTCTCGAATTCCTTGACCGTGCTTTTGCGGCGCAGCAGCACTTCGACGCGGGCGGCCATTTCGTCCGAGGCGAAAGGCTTGGTCAGGTAGTCATCACCGCCGGCGCGCAGGCCACGCACGCGCTCGTCGACGTCGGAGAGGGCACTGATCATCAGGATCGGCGTCGATACGCCGATGGTGCGCAGGGTGGTGACGATGGCCAGGCCATCGAGTTCCGGCAGCATGCGGTCGAGGGTGATCAGATCGTAATCACCACTCACGGCACGGACCAGGCCTTCGCGGCCGTTGTCCACCCAATCTACGTCCAGTCCATGGCTACTCAGCTCGGCGACGATCTCGCGGGCCGTTACGGCGTCATCCTCGATGGTCAAAATGCGGGTCATAGGATTACCTGGTGAGCGATTCACACTAGAAGTGGGGGCATTTTGCCAAGAAATGGCTGAACGCTTCCTAAATAAAACTTCATGTTGGCAAAACTGACACAACTTTCATGGCGGGTACCGGCCGGGGAGCAATCTCCTCCCCCAGGGAATGCATTACGCCCGCCTGCACCAGCCATTTCTTGCAAGTTGCATGGTTCAGGCAAGTTCAATTTACTTAACCTGTTGAAATTCAACGGATTTAATTTTAAGCGCGACTGGCATGCTGCCTGCACTGTCCCTTTTGAGACTTGTAACACTATTTTTCCTGCCAGGAGCACCATAACAATGATCACATCGCCATCCACGCTGCAAGAGTCGAGCGCGCGCTCCGGGGTTTCCTGGGGGGCTATCTTTGCCGGGGCCGCTGCGGCGGCTGCGTTATCCCTGATTCTGGTATTGCTGGGCTTCGGTCTGGGTTTCTCGGCGGTGTCGCCGTGGGCCGACAGCGGCATCAGCGCCAAGGGGCTTGGCATTTCCACGATTGTCTGGCTGGCCTTTACCCAGATCGTCGCGTCCGGATTGGGTGGTTATATCGCCGGCCGGTTGCGGGTGAAGTGGGCCAATATGCATGGCGATGAGGTGTACTTTCGCGACACCGCCCATGGTTTCCTGGCCTGGGCCGTCGCTACGCTGATCACTGCCGTGCTGGTGGTCGGTTCGGTCAGCAGTGTCGTCACCGGCGGCGTGAAAGCCGGTGCCAGCCTGGCAGCCGGTGCGGCCAGCGGTATCACCCAGGCCGCAGGCAGCGCAGCCAAAGGCGTCAACGGTGGCGATTTTGACTACTACGTCGACAGCCTGTTTCGTGATGATCGCCCGGTCGCCGTCAGTGATGACGCTGCCCATGGCGTGGTTGCACGTATCTTCACCCGCACCCTGAGCAACGACGGCCAACTCGCCGCTGAAGACCGTGCCTACCTGGCCCAGTTGATCAGCCAGCGCACCAACCTCAGCCAGGCCGATGCCGAAGCGCGTATCGACAAAGTCTACGGCGATGCCCGTAAAGCCGTCGAAGACGCCAAGCTCAAAGCCAAGCAAGCCGCCGATACCGCCGCCAAAGTCGCTGCCTATACCTCGCTGTGGACCTTTGTCGCACTGTTGATCGGGGCTTTCTTTGCCAGCTTCGCTGCGACCTTTGGTGGCCGTCGCCGCGATGCCGTGGTGTACGTCGAAACCGAAACCTACGTTCGTTAATTCAAGGAGAACACCATGCGCTCATTACTTCTGTGGTTCCTCGGCGTGCCGATCCCGGTGATCATCCTGATCGCAATTTTCATGCACTGATCCCGAGCTCAGCTCGGCCTGATGTGGGAGGGGACAAGTTCCCTCCCACATTTGGGTTTGTGGAGTGTCAGCCAGGTTGCTACCAACAGTGCGCTGGCAACGGCGGTCATGATCACCAGCGGCTGCGATGTACCGTCGGACAGCAGCCCGGTGGCCCAACTGCTCACGGCAGTGAGGAACATCTGGGTAAAGAAGAACAACCCAGATGCGGTTCCCGCAATAGCACCGTACGGCTGCAACACCGACAGTTGGCACGCCGGAATCACCATCCCCACCGACACCATGATCACCACCATCGGCAGCACGATCGCCAGCCATTGCCCCGGCATGGCGGTGGTGGCAGCTGCAAGTACCACACTGCCCAGCACGTTCAAACCGATAGCGGCATGGATCAAACGGTCCGGCTCGAAGCGCCGCACCAGCCTGCGGAACAGGTTCGCGCCGAGCATGTAGCCGCTGATGGTGGCCGCGAACACCAGTGCATAGGCCGTGGCCGACAAGTGAAAGCCCCGCTGCAGCAGCGCCGACGACTCACTGATAAACGGGAAATAGGTGCTGTACACGCAGCCGATCGCCAGGGAATAGCGCAGGAAATAGCGGTCGCGCAGTAACTGGCCGCAGAGCCGCAGCAGGTTGCCCGGCGGCGCGGCGGCGACATCGGCCGGGCGGGTTTCGGGCAGGCGGCGGTACACCACCAGGTAGAGCACTGCACCGATCACGCCGAGCAGTACAAACAGGCCGCGCCAGTCGATGAAGGGCAACATCAGGCTGCCCAGCACCGGCGCGGCCATCGGGGACACGGCCATGGCCATGGAAATCAGGCCGAGCAGGCGTGCCTGTTCATCGCGGTCGAAATAATCGCGCACGATCACCCGGCCGATCACCGTGGTGCAGCACCCGCCGAGGGCCTGGAACAGGCGCGCGATGATCAGCACGGCGATGCTGTCGGCGAGGGCGCAGGCCACGGTAGCCAGCACGTACAGAAACAGTCCCGCCAGCAATACGGGACGGCGGCCGAAACGGTCGGTCAACGGGCCGCTGATCAGCAGGGAGATCGCCGAACCGAAGGTGTACAGCGTGAGGGTCAGTTGCAACTGGCTGTCGCTGGTCTGGAAGTAGTCGGCCATGGCGGGCAGGGCAGGCAGGTGCATGTCCAGGGTGATACGTGGCAGGCCGATCAGCACGGTCAGCAGTATCAGCCAGAACCACGGGGAGAGGGCGCGTTGCGTCATGGGAGGCTTCTGTGCAAGGAGTAGAGCCCGGACTCTAGCGGCTTTGTGGTTTAATCCTCAGGGCCGCTTGTGGCAAAAATGATTGGACCACTATGAGCCGAGGAAAAACCCCTTCCGCCCTGGACCTGCCGCGCCCCGACAGCTTGGACATGGGAAAGCAGCAGGGTGCCTACGAGGCCCTGCGTGCAGCGATCCTGAACCGACAGCTGCCGGCGGGCAGTCGCTTGCCGTCCACCCGTAGCCTCGCCGAACGCTGGCAATTATCCCGTGGCACCCTGGAGGCGGCATTCGACCGCCTGCACAGCGAGGGCTATGTGCAGCGCGTGGCCGGCTCCGGTACGCGGGTGTGTGCGGTGATCCCCGAGCAATTCATTGCCGCACCTGCACCGCGCGCGATGACTCGTCGCGAAGTGGCGGTTGATCGCCCCGAGTCCGGGGTGCAGAGCCATGTGCCTTTTGTCGCTCGGCGACCGGACGCCAGCCTGTTTGACAGGAAGGCCTGGGCACGCTGTATTTCCCGGGGACTGCTATCGGCAGGGCCGGGGGCGCTCGAAGCGGGCCATCCCGCCGGGCTGCCGGAACTGCGCGCACAGATCTCCGACTACTTGCGCAGCTATCGCGGCATGCACTGCGAGGCGGATGAAGTGATCGTCACCAGCGGCATTCGCCACGCCCTTGACCTGATCGCGCGTACGCTGCTCAAGCCCGGTGACACGGCCTGCGTCGAAGACCCCGGCTATCCACCCGCGCGCCGCCTGTTCGGGCTGGCGGGGGCGCAGGTCCGGGCGATTGCGGTCACGGCCGAAGGGCTGGATACCGCGCAACTCCCCGACACGGCGCGCCTGGCCTACGTCACCCCGGCCCACCAGGCACCGCTGGGCATGACCCTGTCGGTGTCGCGACGCCTGGCGCTGCTGGACTGGGCTGCCCGCGCCGAAGCCTGGGTGGTGGAAGACGACTACGACAGCGAATACAACTACCACAGCGCACCGCTGGCGGCGCTCAAATCCCTGGACGCCCATGACCGCGTGATCTACTGCGGCAGCTTCAACAAAAACCTGTTCCCCGGTTTGCGCGTCGGCTTCATGGTGGTGCCCAAGGCACTGCGCCCGGCCTTGCTGCGCACCCTGCAACTCACCGGGCAGTCGGTGGGCGCCAGTGATCAGTTGGGGTTGCTGGAGTTTCTCGGCAGCGGCGCTTTCGTGCGCCACTTGCGGGCTTCGCGCCAGGCCTATCAGGCGCGGCGCGATGTGTTGCTCGACTGCCTTGGGTCGCACTGTACGATCAGTGGGCAGCAGGCCGGATTGCATTTTGTGTTGTGGTTGCCGAGCGGTGTCGAGGAGGGCGAGTTCTGTTCCCGTGCTGCTGCCGTCGGGCTGGCGTTACAGCCCCTGGGCCCGTTCTGCGTCGAGGCGATCCTGCCGCCGGCGGTCATCATCGGCTATACCGCGTTGACCCTGGCGCAGATCCGCTTTCACGGGCGTGCGCTAGCCCAATTACTGCCGGTCAGTCATCAAACCCGACCTGCTCGTGAATCTCATCCACCTTCAACTCCAACCGATACGCCACGGCAATAAACAACGCCTGGCACAGGCACAAGGTGGCGCTCAACGAGCGGAAGGCAAACGACGAGCCTTCATTCACCAACAGCACCGCGTTGGCCCGCTTGGCCAGGGGCGACAGGTTGCTGTCGGTGATGATCAGGGTCTTGGCCTGATGGTGCTGGGCGATCCGCAGGCAGTGCTGGGTCTCTTTGCCGTAGGGCGTGAAGCTGATGGCGATCACCAGGTCATTGGCACGCACGCTGCGCATCTGCTCGCGATAGCTGCCGCCCAGGCCGGAGATCAGGTGAATACGCTTGTTGGTGTGCTGCAGGTTGTAGACCAGGTAATCGGCCACCGCGAACGAACGGCGCACACCGACCACGTAGATGTTATCGGCGTTGACCACCAGGTCGACGGCTTTTTCAAACGCCACATCATCCAGCTCCAGCCCCAGGCGCTCGATACCCGACAGGGTCGCGTTGACGCACTCGCGGGCCAGGTCGCCGCCGCTGGCTTTCTGCGACTTGTTGGCGATCATGCTGCGGATGCGCTGCTGGTAGTTCTGCACCGGTGTGGTCTTGTGGGTGTAGGCCTCGCGAAACAGCGCCTGCATCTCACTGAACCCACTGAAGCCGAAACGCTGGGAAAACCGCACGATCGCCGAAGGGTGCACTTCGCATTCGCGGGCGATGTCGCTGATGCGGTCGACCATGATCCGGTCGCTCTGCTGGCTCATGTAGCTGGCGATGCGCTTGAGCTGGCGCGGCAGGCTTTCGTACTCGTCGGTGATCAGCTGCAACAGGCGTTCGGCATTGATCGGAGGGCTGGCGATGGTGTCTTCCAGGGTGGTCTCGGGATCGGTGCGGGACATGGGTAATCCTTCTGGCGTGTTCTTCTGATGCGCTGGTGGGTGGCGCAAGTCTACAGGGTAGGCGCAAAAAAATACCCCGGCATCACGGCCCGCGTGGCCTGCTGAAACGATGCACGGCGGCTGGTCTGCCCCTATGCTGACGTATTGGAAAAAATATTCCACTAAAAATAATTCTGGAATAAATATTGATTGCTGCCGTCGGACGTTCTAGTCTGCTCCCACCAAGAGCGTTTGCCGTCGCCACGGCGGTACAACGCAGGCTGATAAAAATAACAGGAGCCAGCATGGGCCAGACTCGTTTTGCCAGTGGGCGTCAATTGGATCTGATTTGCCTCGGGCGCCTGGGCGTCGACCTCTACGCACAGCAAGTAGGTGCACGGCTTGAGGACGTGTCCAGCTTCGCCAAATACCTCGGCGGTTCCTCCGCCAATATCGCGTTCGGCACTGCCCGGCTGGGGCTCAAGTCGGCGATGTTGAGCCGGGTGGGGGACGACCATATGGGCCGCTTCCTGGTGGAGTCCCTGGCCCGCGAAGGCTGCGATGTCAGCGGCATCAAGGTCGACCCGGAACGCCTCACCGCCATGGTGCTGCTGGGCCTCAAGGACCGCGAAACCTTCCCGCTGGTGTTCTACCGCGAAAACTGCGCCGACATGGCCCTGCGCGCCGAAGACGTCAACGAAGCCTTTATTGCCTCGAGCAAAGCCTTGCTGATCACCGGCACGCATTTCTCCACCGACGGCGTGTACAAGGCCAGCCTCCAGGCCCTGGACTATGCGGCCAAGCACAACGTCAAGCGCGTGCTGGATATCGACTACCGCCCCGTGTTGTGGGGCCTGGCGGGCAAGGCCGACGGCGAAACCCGGTTTGTCGCCGACCAGAATGTCAGCCAGCATGTGCAGAAAATCCTGCCGCGTTTCGACCTGATCGTCGGCACCGAAGAAGAGTTTTTGATTGCCGGTGGCAGCGAAGATCTGCTCACCGCCCTGCGCACCGTGCGTGACCTGACCCCGGCGACCCTGGTGGTCAAGCTCGGCCCGCAAGGCTGCACGGTGATCCACGGCGCGATCCCGGCGCGCCTGGAAGAGGGCGCCATCTACCCTGGCGTGCGGGTTGAAGTGCTTAACGTGCTGGGAGCCGGCGATGCTTTTATGTCGGGCTTCCTCAGCGGCTGGATCAATGACGCCAGCGATGAGCGTTGCAGCCAGTTGGCCAATGCCTGCGGCGGTCTCGTGGTCTCGCGCCACGCCTGTGCGCCGGCCATGCCGACCCCGGCCGAACTGGATTACCTGTTCAACAGCCCCGTGCCGATCACCCGGCCTGACCAGGACGCAACCCTGCAACGCCTGCACCGCGTCACCGTGCCGCGCAAGGCCTGGAAGCAACTGTTCATCTTTGCCTTCGATCACCGCTGGCAATTGGTGGACCTGGCGCAACGCGGCGGCCAGGACCTGACCCGCATCAGCGAGATCAAGCAGCTGTTTATCCAGGCCATCGAACGCGTGGAGAAAAAGCTCGCCGAGCAGGGCGTCGAGGCCGATGTGGGCCTGTTGGCCGACCAGCGCTTCGGCCAGGACGCGCTCAATGCCGCCAGCGGTCGTGGCTGGTGGATCGCGCGCCCGGTGGAGGTGCAGAACTCGCGGCCGCTGGCGTTCGAACATGGCCGCTCGATCGGCAGCAACCTGATTGCCTGGCCCCAGGAACAGATCATCAAGTGCCTGGTGCAATACCACCCCGACGACGAGCCCCTATTGCGCCTGGAACAGGAAGCGCAGCTCAAGGCGGTGTACGAGGCGTCGGTGACCAGCGGCCATGAGCTGCTGCTGGAAGTCATCCCGCCCAAGGATCATCCGTCCACTTACCCGGACGTGCTCTATCGCAGCCTCAAGCGCCTGTACAACCTGGGCATCTACCCGGCGTGGTGGAAGATCGAGGCACAGTCGGCCGAGGACTGGAAAAAGCTCGACGAACTGATCCAGGAACGCGACCCGTACTGCCGTGGCGTGGTGTTGCTGGGCCTGAACGCCTCGGCCGAATGCCTGGCCGCCGGCTTCCAGCAAGCCAGCCAGAGCAGTACCTGCCGTGGGTTTGCCGTGGGCCGCACGATCTTCCAGGAACCGAGCCGTTTATGGATGGCGGGGGAGATTGATGATGAGACGTTGATTCAGCAGGTACAGGCGACCTTCGAACAACTCATCAACGCCTGGCGCAGTGCCCGAGGCTAAACCCAGCTCTAAATGTGAGGGGGCAAGCCCTCCCACATAAAGCAGAAAGCAGATTTCAGTGATACCTGAAAATAATAAAGGTGCAGCCATGCCCGCAATCCGAATTGGCATCAACCCGATCTCCTGGAGCAACGACGACCTTCCGGCCCTCGGCGGTGAAACCCCGCTGAGCACCGCCCTGAGCGAAGGCAAGGAAATCGGCTACGAAGGTTTCGAGCTCAACGGCAAATTCCCCAAGGACGCCAAGGGCGTCGGCGACGTCCTGCGCCCCTATGACCTGGCGCTGGTCTCCGGCTGGTACTCCAGTCGCCTGGCCCGTCGTTCGGTGGCCGAAGAAATCGAGGCCATCGCCGGCCACGTCGAACTGCTGAAACAAAACGGCGCCAAGGTGCTGGTGTACGGCGAGGTGGCCGATTCGATCCAGGGCTCGCGCATTCGCCTGATCGAGCGTCCGCGGTTCCACAGCGAACAGGCCTGGCAGGACTACGCCGACAAGCTCACCGAGCTGGCGCGTTTCACCCTGTCCCAGGGCGTGCGCCTGGCGTACCACCATCATATGGGCGCGTATGTCGAATCGCCTGAAGACATCGATCAGTTGATGCGGCGTACCGGGCCGGAAGTCGGCCTGCTGTTCGATTCGGGCCACTGCTACATGGGCGGCGGCGAACCCATAGAGGTGCTGCGCACGCATATCGACCGCGTCTGCCACGTGCATTTCAAGGACGTGCGCAAAGCCGTGGTGCAACTGGCGCGTAACCAGATGTGGAGCTTCCCCGATTGCATCGTCAACGGCACTTTCACCGTGCCCGGTGACGGCGATATAGATTTTGCCGAGTTGCTCGATGTGCTGATGGCCGCGAAATACGCGGGTTGGCTGGTGGTGGAAGCCGAGCAGGACCCGGCCGTGGCGCCCAGCTACGTCTATGCGAAAAAGGGCTATGACACATTGCGTGCGCTTCTCGACGAGAGGACCCAACCATGAGCTTGCTGGTAAAAAGCAGTAAACGCGGGCAGACCATGGTCGCTCTGGAAGAGGGCCGCCTGGAGTACGTAGGCTTTGCCGCCTACCGTCTGAGCCTCGGCGAAACATTGCCGGTGACTGCCGGCGATAAAGAGCTGTGCCTGGTGCTGCTCAGCGGCCGGGTGACTATCGAAGGCGAGGGCTTCAACTGGCAGAACCTCGGTGATCGCCAGTCGGTGTTCGAGGACAAATCGCCGTTCGCCGCCTATCTGCCGCCGGGTACCGATGCCCAGGTCACCGCGTTGAGCGACGTGCAGATTGCCGTGTGCGCCGCACCGGGTGCGCCGGGCTTCGAGCCACGCCTGATCCGCCCGGAACAGTGCAAGCGCAGCGTCCGCGGCAAAGGCGCCAACACCCGTTACGTGTGCGACATCCTGCCGGATACCGACCCGGCCCATTCGCTGCTGGTGGTGGAAGTGCGCACGCCGTCCGGGCATTCGTCGAGCTACCCGCCGCACAAGCACGACACCGACGACCTGCCGCACCAGAGCTTTCTCGAAGAGACCTACTATCACCAGATCAACCCGCCCCAGGGCTTCGTGTTCCAGCGGGTGTACACCGACGACCGCAGCATCGACCAGGCCATGGCCGTGGAAAACAGCGATCTGGTGGTGGTGCCCAAGGGCTATCACCCGGTCAGCGTGCCGTATGGCTACGAGTCTTACTACCTGAACGTGATGGCCGGCCCCAAGCGCGCCTGGCATTTCCACAACGACCCGCAGCACAGTTGGCTGCTGGACCTTTAAACGGTTTTGGACGGAGAACAACAATGAAGTCGCCTCTACGCTTTGCCCTCAACCGTATGGTCGCGCCCAACCTGTCCCTGCCGGATTTCATCCAGCTGGCCGTGGCCTTGAAATGCGATGCCATCGAGATTCGCAACGACCTCAAGGATCGCCAGATCGAATACGGCACCCCGGCCAGCCGCGTGCGCGAATTGTGCGCGGCCCAGGGCATCACGGTGCTGTCGATCAACGCGCTGTACCCCTTTGACGTCTGGAATGACGAGCGCCGCGCCCAGGCGATAGCGCTCGCCACCTATGCCCGCGAATGTGGTGCGCAAGGCTTGGTGATGTGCCCGTTCAACGAACCCGGCGACACCCGCAACGAAGCCCAGCGCGCCGCCGGTTTGCGCACCGCGTTGAGCCAACTGGCGCCGATCCTGCGCGAGTACGGGATTCTCGGGTTTATCGAGCCCCTGGGCTTTGAAGAATGTGCCATGCGCCGCAAGCGCGTGGCGGTGGATGCGATCCAGTCCATCGGCGGCCTGGATGTATTCCGCCTAGTGCACGACACCTTCCACCACCACCTGGCCAGCGAGCATGAGTTCTTCCCGGAACTGACCGGGCTGGTGCATATCTCCGGCGTGGAAGACGCCCAGGCGCCGCTCAATTCGATCCGCGACGGCCACCGCGTGCTGGTGGGCGAGGGCGATATCCTCGGCAATACCGCGCAGATCGACACCTTGCTCAGCAGCGGTTACAGCGGCTACCTGTCGTTCGAACCGTTTGCGACAAGCGTGCACGAGCTGGCGGATATCCAGCAGGCCTTGGGGGCAAGCATCGCCCACCTGCAGAAACGATAAGGGGCGCGACATGACCACCACCCGACTGACCATGGCCCAGGCCCTGGTAAAGTTTTTGGACAACCAGTACATCGAAGTCGATGGCGTGCAGAGCAAGTTCGTCGCCGGCGTGTTCACCATTTTCGGCCACGGCAACGTGCTGGGCCTGGGCCAGGCCCTGGAACAGGACAGCGGCGACCTGGTGGTGCATCAGGGCCGTAACGAGCAGGGCATGGCCCATGCCGCCATCGGTTTTGCCAAGCAGCACCTGCGCCGCAAGATCTACGCGTGCACCGCCTCCGTCGGCCCAGGTGCGGCGAATATGCTCACTGCCGCCGCGACCGCCACCGCCAACCGTATCCCATTGCTGTTGTTACCCGGCGATGTCTACGCCAGTCGCCAGCCCGACCCGGTGCTGCAACAGATCGAGCAGTTCCACGACCTCAGCATCAGCACCAACGATGCCTTCCGTTCCGTGAGCAAGTACTGGGACCGCATCAACCGTCCCGAGCAACTGATGACGGCGGCGATTCATGCCATGCGCGTGCTCACCGACCCTGCCGAAACCGGCGCGGTGACCCTGGCGCTGCCCCAGGACGTGCAGGCCGAAGCCTGGGACTACCCCGACTACTTCCTGCAAAAACGGGTGCACCGTATTGACCGCCGCCCGGCCACCGCCGCGATGATCGGCGATGCGTTGGCCGCGTTCCGGGGCAAGCGCAAGCCGTTGATCATCTGCGGTGGTGGCGTGAAGTACTCTGGTGCGAATGCTGCCTTGCAAGCCTTTGCCGAGCGCTTTGATATTCCTTTCGCCGAAACCCAGGCGGGCAAGAGCGCGGTGGTCTCCAGCCATCCACTAAACGTCGGCGGCATCGGCGAAACCGGCTGTTTGGCTGCCAACCTGCTGGCGCCCGAGGCCGACCTGATCATCGGTATCGGCACCCGCTATACCGACTTCACCACCTCGTCGAAATCGCTGTTCAAGCATGCCGAGGTGAAGTTTCTCAACCTCAATATCAGCCCCTGCGACGCCTTGAAACTCGACGGCGTGCAGGTACTGGCCGACGCCAAGGTCGCCCTCGAAGCGCTGGCCGATGCCCTCGGTGATTACCGTTCCGGCTGGGGCGAGCAGATCGCCGACGCCAAGGCGCAACTGGACGCCGAAGTGGACCGTGTGCATCAGGTCGAGTACCACGGCGATGATTTCGTGCCGGAAGTCGACGACCACCTGGACCGCGCCGTGCTGCGTGAATTCATCGAACTGACCGGCTCGTGCCTGACCCAGAGCCGGGTGCTCGGCGTCCTCAACCAGACCCTGGCCGACGACGCGATCATCGTCGCCGCAGCCGGCAGCCTGCCCGGCGACCTGCAGCGTGCCTGGCGCAGCAAGGGCGTCAACACCTACCACGTCGAGTACGGTTATTCGTGCATGGGCTATGAGATCAACGCCGCCCTCGGCGTGAAGCTCGCCGAACCGACCAAGGAGGTCTATGCCCTGGTCGGCGATGGCTCCTACATGATGCTGCACTCGGAGCTGGCCACCTCGATCCAGGAACGCCGCAAGATCAACGTGGTGCTGCTCGACAACATGGCCTTCGGTTGCATCAACAACCTGCAGATCGGCAACGGCATGGACAGCTTCGGCACCGAGTTCCGCTACCGCAACCCCGAGAGCGGCAAGCTCGACGGCGGCCTGGTGCCGGTGGATTTCGCCATGAGTGCGGCGGCCTATGGCTGCAAGACCTACAAGGTCAGCACGGTGGAGCAGCTGGAAGCGGCCCTGGCCGATGCGCGCACGCAAAGCGTCTCGACCCTGATCGACATCAAGGTGCTGCCCAAGACCATGGTCCACGGCTACCTGTCGTGGTGGCGGGTGGGGGTGGCGCAGGTGTCCACCAGCGAGCGCACCAACGCGGCGGCGAAAAAACTCAATGAACACCTGGCCAAGGCCCGGCAGTACTAATAACAAGAGGAGCGTTTGTATGTCTTTGAAGCTTGGTGTAATCGGTACCGGCGCCATCGGCCGCGATCATATTCGTCGTTGCAGCCAGACCCTGCTCAACAGCCAGGTGGTGGCGGTGACCGACATCAACCTTGAGCAGGCCGCCAAGGTGGTCGCGGAGTTGAAGCTGGACGCCGAGGTGTACGCGGATGGCCATGGGCTGATCAACTCGCCGCAGGTCGAGGCGATCCTGGTCACGTCCTGGGGCCCGAGCCACGAGGAGTTCGTGCTCGCCGCCATCGCCGCGGGCAAACCGGTGTTCTGCGAGAAGCCCCTGGCGGTGACGGCTGAAGGCTGCCGCAAGATCGTCGACGCCGAAGTGGCCTACGGCAAGCGCCTGGTGCAAGTGGGCTTTATGCGTCCCTATGACGAAGGTTATCGCGCCCTCAAGGCGGTGATCGACAGCGGCCAGATCGGCGAGCCGTTGATGCTGCACTGCGCGCACCGCAACCCGACGGTGGGCGAGAACTACAAGACCGACATGGCGATTACCGACACCCTGATCCACGAGCTGGACGTTCTGCGCTGGCTGCTCAACGACGACTACGTGTCGGTGCAGGTGGTGTTCCCGCGCAAGACCAGCAAGGCCCTGGCCCATCTGCGCGACCCGCAGATCGTGCTGCTGGAAACCGCCAAGGGCACCCGTATCGACGTGGAAGTGTTTGTGAACTGCCAGTACGGCTACGACATCCAGTGCGAAGTGGTGGGGGAGACCGGCATCGCCAAATTGCCGGAGCCGTCCCAGGTGCAGCTGCGCAGTGGGGCCAAGCTGTCGAATGCAATCCTGATGGATTGGAAGGACCGTTTTATCGGGGCCTATGACGTGGAGTTGCAGGCCTTCATCGATAGCGTGCGCGCCGGTCAGGTGGGTGGGCCGTCGGCGTGGGATGGCTTTGCGGCGGCGGTGGCGGCGGATGCGTGTATCGAGGCCCAGGGCAGTGAGCAGATTGTGAAGGTCAGCCTGCCGGATCGTCCAAACTTCTACGGCTAAATCACTGAAGGAACTCTGTTAAAAGTGTGGGAGGGGGCTTGCCCCCGATGGCAGTGTGTCAGTCAACCAGTTGTTATCTGACCCACCGCTATCGGGGGCAAGCTCCCTCCCACAGTTGATTGGTTTCCAATTCAATTCAGGAGTTGATCATGAGAATCGGACTTGTCGGCTATGGCCACGGAGGGCGCTTCTTTCATGCGCCGCTGATCGCGACTTTGCCCGGCGCAACGTTTGTCGGTGTCGTCACCCGCTCACCCGAACGTCGCCAGCAACTGGCAACCGACCACCCCGGCGTCCAGGCCTTTGACAGCATCGGCCAGATCGTCGAAGCCGGTGTCGATGCCCTGGTCATCTCCACCACCCTCAAGGGCCGCCCGGCGCTGGTGTTGGAAGCCATCGAACACGGTGTGGCGGTGGTCAGCGACAAACCCTTTGCCGCCAACGCCGAACAGGCCCAGGCGCTGATCACTGCCGCCGAGCGTCATGAGGTGTTGCTCAGTGTCTACCAGAACCGACGCTGGGACTCGGACTACCTGACCCTGCGCAAATTGATCGACGCCGGTGCCCTGGGCGAGATCACCCGCTTTGAATCCCGCGTCGAGCGCTACAGCCCGCAGGCCGTGGGCAATGCCAGCGGCGGCGGCTGGTTGCGGGACCTGGGCAGCCACCTGGTGGACCAGGCGCTGCAACTGTTCGGTCCGGTGGAGCGGGTCTTTGCGCAGTTACAGTTCACCCCTGAATACCCCACTGTCGATCACGGCTTCTTCGTCTCCCTGACCCACGCCAACGGGGTGGTTTCCCATTTGTGGGGCAACGCCCTGCAGAACAGCCAAGCCCCGCGTTTTCGCGTCAGTGGCACCTTGGGTTGCTACACCGTGGACGGGCTGGATGGCCAGGAAGAGGCGCTGATGGCCGGCAAGTCGCCGAAAACCGAAGGCGAACACTGGGGCGCAGAAGAACATCGCCGCTGGGGCTGGTTCGAACAGGGGCCGGAACGTGAGCGAGTGCCGTCGGAGAAGGGCTGCTGGACCCAGTTTTATCGCCAGTTGCAAGCGGCAGTAAACGGGCAGGGCCCGTTGCCCGTGGACGCTTATGACGCGCTGGAAACCACGCGTATATTGGACGCCGCACGCCTCAGCGCCGAGCGCCAGCAGGTGGTTTCAACAAAAATAGAATAAAATTCTAAAACAGGTTGATATGGAAATTATTTTCCAATAAAGTCTTTTCCAGGTTGCATAAAGTACGTTCGGACTCGATTCGCACGACTCAACAAAAACAAGATCAAAAACAACCAGGTACCGTCAGATGAAAATCTTCAACGCTGTACTGCGAGTTTTACGCCCTGCCCACACGCCCCGCGGCCTGCCCCGCGCCCGGCCGTTCTACTTCTCCTTCCTTAATGTGCTGTGCGTCGAAAACCAGGGCGCGCTGGTCTGCTGCATTCCAGGCGCACCGGTCGTACGAGTGCCTGCCGAGCTCTGATAAACGCAACGTCCAAAAAACCAACAAGAAAGTGGAGACAGACCGTTCATGAAGACCCCGATCCGTTTTACCGCGCTGGCTTTATCCATGCTGCTGGCCAGCGGTGTTGCCAGCGCCGCCGACATCAAGGTCGGCGTGAGCATGTCCGCGTTCGATGACACCTTCCTCACTTACCTGCGCGAAGACATGGACAAGCAGGCCAAGTCCTATCCCAAGGGTGACGGCGTGCAGCTGCAGTTCGAAGACGCCCGCGCCGATGTGGTCAAGCAGCTGAGCCAGGTGGAGAACTTCATCAGCCAGAAAGTCGACGCCATTATCGTCAACCCGGTCGACACAGCCTCTACCAAGAACATCATCAATGCCGCGACCAAGGCCGGCATCCCGCTGGTGTTCGTCAACCGCCGTCCTGACCAGAAGGACTTGCCCAAGGACGTGGTGGCCGTGACCTCCGATGACGTCGAGGCCGGCAAGCTGCAAATGCAATACATCGCTGAGAAGCTCGGCGGCAAGGGCAAGATCGTGATCCTGCTGGGCGACCTGGCGAACAACTCCACCACCAACCGCACCAAGGGTGTGAAGGAAGTGCTGGCCAAGTACCCGGACATCAAGATCGAACAGGAACAGACCGGCATCTGGCTGCGGGACAAGGGCATGACCCTGGTCAACGATTGGCTGACCCAGGGCCGCGAGTTCAATGCGGTACTGGCCAACAACGATGAGATGGCCATCGGCGCGTCCATGGCGCTGAAATCGGCCGGCAAGGAAAAGGGCAGTGTGCTGATCGCGGGTGTCGACGGTACGCCGGATGGCTTGAATGCTATCACCAAGGGTGACATGGCCGCCTCCGCGTTCCAGGACGCCAAGGGCCAGGCAGTGGGTTCGGTGGAAGCGGCGCGCAAAATGGCCAGGAAGGAACCGGTCGAGCAGAACGTGATCATCCCGTTCCAGCTGATCACCCCGGAAAACGTCGCCACGTTCAAGTAGCCCTGACATAACAACAATGAACCGGCAGGGCGGTCGTGCCCGCCCTGCTGATGGAGTACCGTCTTATGCTCGCTCAAGCCACTGTCTCGCAGCCTCCCGGGATCCAGCCGTTGCCGCTGGACGAACCCTACCTGTTGGAGATCGTCAACATCAGCAAAGGCTTTCCCGGCGTCGTGGCCCTGGCCGACGTACAACTGCGTGTGCGCCCCGGCACGGTGCTGGCGCTGATGGGCGAGAACGGTGCGGGCAAGTCGACCTTGATGAAGATCATCGCCGGCATCTACCAGCCCGACGCCGGTGAAATCCGCCTGCGCGGCAAGCCCATCGTGTTTGACACGCCGCTGGCTGCGCAGAAAGCCGGGATCGCGATGATCCACCAGGAACTCAACCTGATGCCGCACATGAGCATCGCCGAGAATATCTGGATCGGCCGCGAGCAGCTCAACAGCCTGCACATGGTCAACCACCGCGAAATGCACCGCTGCACCGCCGAGTTGCTGGCGCGCCTGCGCATCAACCTGGACCCCGAGGAACACGTGGGCAACCTGAGCATCGCCGAGCGGCAGATGGTCGAGATTGCCAAGGCTGTGTCCTACGACTCCGACATCCTGATCATGGATGAGCCGACATCGGCCATTACCGAAAAGGAAGTGGCCCACCTGTTTTCGATCATTGCCGACCTCAAGGCCCAGGGCAAAGGCATCGTCTACATCACGCACAAAATGAACGAAGTGTTCGCCATTGCCGATGAAGTGGCGGTGTTCCGCGACGGCCAGTACATTGGCCTGCAACGCGCCGACAGCATGAACAGCGACAGCCTGATCTCGATGATGGTGGGTCGCGAGCTGAGCCAGTTGTTCCCGGTGCGCGAGACGCCCATCGGCGAACTGCTGCTGTCGGTGCGCGACCTGCGCCTGGACGGGGTGTTCCAGGGCGTGTCGTTCGACCTGCATGCCGGTGAGATCCTCGGCATCGCCGGGCTGATGGGCTCGGGGCGCACCAATGTGGCGGAAACCATTTTCGGCATCACCCCCAGCAGCGGTGGGCAGATCACCCTGGATGGCGAGGCGGTGCGCATCAGCGACCCGCACATGGCCATCGAAAAAGGTTTTGCGCTGTTGACCGAGGACCGCAAGCTCAGTGGCCTGTTCCCCTGCCTGTCGGTGCTGGAAAACATGGAAATGGCCGTGCTGCCGCACTATTCGGGCAACGGTTTTATCCAGCAGAAAGCCCTGCGCGCCCTGTGCGAGGACATGTGCAAGAAACTGCGGGTGAAGACGCCGTCCCTGGAGCAGTGCATCGACACCCTGTCCGGCGGCAACCAGCAGAAAGCCTTGCTGGCGCGCTGGTTGATGACCAACCCACGCTTGCTGATCCTCGATGAACCGACCCGGGGCATCGACGTGGGGGCCAAGGCCGAGATCTATCGCTTGATCTCCTTCCTCGCCAGCGAAGGCATGGCGGTGATCATGATTTCCTCCGAGCTGCCTGAAGTGCTGGGCATGAGCGACCGGGTGATGGTGATGCACGAAGGCGAACTGATGGGCACCCTGGACCGTGCGGATGCGACCCAGGAAAAAGTCATGCAGCTGGCCTCCGGTATGACCGCGGTCCACTGACGAACAGCCGCGCGGGCCTGCGGTTGGCCCGTGCCATAGAATAAGAAGGTGATTGGCTATGAACGCAATAACGGACAACAAGCCTGCCACGGCCCCGGTCAAGCACCGTCGGCGCTTGCCCACCGAGCTGAGCATCTTCCTGGTGCTGATCGGCATCGGCCTGGTGTTTGAGCTGTTTGGCTGGATCGTGCGGGACCAGAGCTTCCTGATGAACTCCCAGCGCCTGGTGCTGATGATCCTGCAAGTGTCCATCATCGGCTTGCTGGCGATTGGGGTGACCCAGGTGATCATCACCACCGGGATCGACCTCTCGTCGGGCTCGGTGCTGGCGCTGTCGGCGATGATCGCCGCCAGTTTGGCGCAAACCTCCGATTTTTCCCGGGCGGTGTTCCCTTCGCTGACGGACTTGCCGGTGTGGATTCCGGTGGCGATGGGGTTGGGTGTGGGGCTGCTGGCGGGGGCGATCAACGGCAGCATCATCGCCGTCACGGGTATTCCGCCGTTTATCGCGACCCTGGGCATGATGGTTTCGGCTCGTGGCCTGGCGCGTTACTACACCGAAGGCCAGCCGGTGAGCATGCTCTCGGATTCGTACACGGCCATCGGCCATGGCGCGATGCCGGTGATCATCTTCCTGGTGGTGGCGGTGATTTTCCATATCGCCCTGCGCTACACCAAGTATGGCAAGTACACCTACGCCATCGGCGGCAATATGCAGGCGGCGCGGACCTCGGGGATCAACGTCAAGCGGCACCTGATCATCGTCTACAGCATTGCCGGTCTCCTGGCAGGCCTGGCGGGTGTGGTGGCTTCGGCACGCGCCGCCACCGGCCAGGCCGGCATGGGCATGTCCTATGAGCTGGATGCGATTGCCGCCGCGGTAATCGGCGGCACCAGCCTGGCGGGCGGGGTAGGGCGTATCACCGGTACCGTGATCGGCGCACTGATCCTCGGGGTGATGGCCAGCGGGTTTACCTTTGTCGGGGTGGATGCGTATATCCAGGACATCATCAAGGGCCTGATCATCGTGGTGGCGGTGGTGATCGACCAGTACCGCAACAAGCGCAAGCTCAAGCGCTGAGCTTCAAGCTGCAAGCTGCAAGTCCGATGAGCTCTACAGCTTGTCGCTTGCAGCTTGCGGCTTATAGCTGCTCTACGAACTTTCCTGCTATAAACGCACTCCGATGACCATTCGCCAAGCCCGTCCTGGTGCCTTTGGGGGTTATATCGGTAAAAATGCCTGTCATTTCAGTTGCTGTGCCCTCAAGTCGGCCTTAGACTGCCGCCCCTCGTAAATTGAGTGCCGGGTGGCGCTTGGAATGGATGGCGCCTTTCCGAGACCTGCAGAGGTCGACCGGAACGCTCCCTTATTCGCCTTAATGCACGTATTTTTTATAGAGAAATCAATGACAAAGGAAAAGTTGCTGGCCATGCCGGCGGATGACTACATGAATGCCGAACAGCACGCTTTTTTCGAGAAGTTGCTGCAGGACATGAAGGTGGAACACCACGAGCGCATTGAGCAGAACCGCATCGCCATTGAAAGCCTGGACACCCCGGCCGACCCTGCCGACGCCGCTTCCGTTGAAGAAGAGCGCACCTGGCTGGTCAATGCCATCGACCGCGACCAGCGCATGCTGCCGCAGCTTGAGCGTGCACTGGAACGCATCAAGGAAGACTCCTTCGGCTGGTGCGATGACAGCGGCGAGCCTATCGGCCTCAAGCGCCTGCTGATCAGCCCGACCACCAAGTACTGCATCGAGGCGCAAGAGCGCCACGAGCAGATCGACAAGCACCAGCGCCAAGCCTGATGCGCTGAAGCTGGGGGATCGCCTGGGCGGTTCCCCGGAGAAAGACCCGTTACGCCCCGTCTATTGATCTGCTGCAGGCTACCCCACTAAAGGCCCATGGATAATGGCTGGATAGTGGCGTTTAATGCAGGGACAAAAATGACAAACAGTGGGGTAACGACAATGGCTGGAGACGGAGCTCTGATGGGCACAGCAGTGCCACCGCAACCGGTGGTGCGCGGGTTGCCCGGCTGGTTGATGCCGCTCCTGCAGAGCGCCGCCCTGGTGCTGGTACTGCTGGGCCTGGCGTTTGCCAGCCTGCCGATATACCTCTGCCTGCCCATTGCCTTGCTGGTGATCTGGCTGCCAGGCCTTATGAACCGCACCTCCCGCACGGCACCGCCCGCCACTGCCGATGCCATTGGCGAGCTGACCCGCGATCTGTCCTATACCACCAGCCACAACGCGCTGTCCGCTGCCGGCGTCGCTTATTCGGTCAAGCAACTGGCGGCTCGAGTGCAATCGCAATTGGGCGCGGCCAAGCAGATCGTCAGCAGTGCCGAAGTGATGATCAGCACCGAAAAGGTCACCTCTCAACTCAGTCGCGAGGCCCTGCAGGCGGCCAGCCAGGCCCATCAGCGCAGCACTGAAGGCCGTGAAGTGCTGGCCCAGTCGATCATTCGTATGCACCAGCTCAGCCAGCGCGCCAATGCCAGTCGGGAGTTGATTGAAGCCCTGAGCCAACGCAGTGAAGAAATCCAGCGGGTGACCCTGGTGATTCAGTCCATTGCCAGCCAGACCAACCTGTTGGCGCTCAACGCCGCGATTGAAGCGGCGCGGGCCGGTGAGCACGGTCGCGGGTTCGCCGTGGTGGCGGATGAAGTGCGTGGGCTGGCGGGCCGCACGGCCACGGCCACCGATGAAGTCGGGGTGATGGTGGCGGATATCCAGCAACGCACTGCCCAGGTGGTTGAGCAGATTCGCCAGCTCTCGGCAGACTTGCACACCGGTGTCGAGCAGGTGGAGCACGCCGGCGAGCACCTGGAGAACATTGCCGGCCTGGCGGCGGGTGTGGAAGGCCAGGTCAATGAAATCGCCCAGGGCACCGACACCAACCGCGCCCAACTCGACAGCCTGTTCCATGCCGTGGAGCAAATGCGCAGCGATCTTATCGTGAGCGACCAGCAGACCCGCCAGTTGGCCGAGGCCGCTGTGCAGATGGAAGGGCAGGCCGAAACGATCAGTGAGCGCCTGGCGGAAGTCGGGCTGGATGACTATCACCAGCGCATCTACGACCTGGCGCGCGAAGGCGCGAGCCGGATTGCCGCGCAATTCGAAGCCGATGTACAGCAGAACCGCATCAGCCTGGATGACTTGTTCGACCGCAGCTACACCTTGATCCCCAACACCAGCCCAAGCAAGTACCACAGCCGGTTCGATGGCTACACCGACCAGGTGCTGCCGGCCATCCAGGAAGCACTGCTGCCACGCCATGAAGGCTTGGTATTTGCCATTGCCTGCACGCCCCAGGGCTATGTGCCGACGCACAACAAGGCGTTTTCCCAGGCGCTGACCGGCGATGCCCAGGTCGACGCGGTGCAGAACCGCACCAAGCGAAAGTTCGAAGACCGCACCGGGATCCGCTGCGGCAGCCACCAGCAAGCGGTGTTATTGCAGACCTACACCCGCGATACCGGCGAATTGATGCACGACTTGTCGGTGCCGATCATGGTCCGGGGGCGGCATTGGGGTGGCTTGCGCCTGGGGTATAAGCCGGAGGGGGCGAAGGCTGCGCGCTAGGGATTGTTGTTGTCTGTGAGGCGGGGAAATACCAGCTGCCTGGCAAGCGCTATTGCGCCCAGGCAGCCGGGATTGAGTGGGTTACTGCGGTTGATGCAGGCGCTGGTTCAGCTCATCCACCGCCATGGCCCAATCGGCGTCTTCACGCAGTTCTTCCTTGAGGAACTGTGCCTGCTGCGGCGTCCAGAACGGCGCGTCGATCAACTTGACATCGTCACTCAGCGGATGCTCGACAATGAAGGCGTCGATAGCTTCGGGGGTTGAGTCCAGGCCCAATTGTTCGAATAAGGTTTCGAGTGTCGGTATTGGCGCGTCCATGTCAGTCTCCGTGCGGGTTTCGGGATCGTTATGCATGGGAGGCTTGTGGCGCGGTAGAGTTCGATCGGATTGTCAGGAGGTCAGTGCCCCTGAATCCACTGCAGCCTTGAGTGCCTGGGCGGATTCTTTTCCGGCGCTGGCGGCAGTGTCGAGGGTCTTGAACCAACGGTCTTTTTCGACCTGGTGCGTGGTGACGGTGGTCAACGGCGGCTTGGCGCGCATCACGATCACTGCTTGAAACTCACCGTCTACTTCCCTTGCGTCGCCATGGATGAAAAATTCGCCAATATCAAATTCCGTCACGTATCGCCTTCCCTTCGAGGTAACCAACAGCACTGATGAAACCTGGCCCGTGCGGGAGCAAATTCCAATGGACAGGCCAGTATGGCAGTTGTTGAAGGGCGGCGGCGCAGTAAAGTCATCCGGGTGACGAAACGATTCCGCCGTGCAGGGAGGCCTCCAGCCGCTTGGCCAGTTCACAGGCCTCGATGTGGTCGCTGCGAAAGCCTTTGATCCTGCCACTGGTGACTTCGCGGATATGGAAGAAGTTTCTTCCGGCGGGTACAACCTGGTAAAGAACGGAATCGGAGTACCCGTTGGGACTGCGTAAGCAGTAGTATTGTTGTTCGTCCTGACATGATGAACGAGTGCGGGGAGACATAGCGTCGTATTGGCGTCGTTGCATGGTCAGCTCCTGTCGATCGATCTTGTTGACCCACCAGCGGCGTTACAGGTGGTTTTGACCCGTGTCGCTGTTTTAGTATTGTTGTCGGCAGTGGGCGTCTGGTTCCACGCCGAGATGTTTTTGTTTATAAGAGCTGTCGGAAACTGCGTTTTTAATAGTGTTATTCTCTGAAGCGGGTCGACCGGTATTCTCCGGTTATTGAACCTGTGATTTCCTGCGATGCCTGATGTCCCTGCGCAAGGCCCATCTTGCATGCCTGTCCGGGGCTTTGGGCGCAGCAACGGGGTCTTCTTCAGTTTTTCAATGAATGTGTTGTGTGATCGTGCCGAGATGGCCGTTTCTTTGTGCTGCCCGCTCTGGCGGTCAGTGCTTTATTTCGATGTGGGGGCGTTTCCTTGGCAGTCAGTAATCTGGATATGCACGCGTTGTTCGTGCTGGGTGATTTGCGCGCAAAGTTGGTCAAGCAGTTTCAATCCCGTTTTGTTTACATCACCGAGCAGACGCCGGAAGGCATCTACATCGCCGAAATCGATACCGAAGCGGCAATGGTTGTGGATGACAAACCCCGTCTGGAACTCAAGGTGGGCGACCATTTCCGTGCTGCGGTATTGCCCAGTCGCGAAGGTGGCAAGTTCGAACTCAAGTTCCGCGACATCAAGTTGACGGTGTATGGTTTGGGCGACTATGCCTTTGTGTCCTCGCCCGAGGGCCAGGGCATCGTCTTCAAGGAAGGCCACAGTGTGATGCTGGTGTTTGCGGCCCATGAACAACTGCAGGAAGGCCTGACCAAGACCCTCAAGGCCGTGACCGGCAAGGCCGCCAAATGGCGCAAGGGTGAGCTGGTGACGTTCAAGGCCAGTGAATAATCGGTAAATACTGCGAACATCTCCTATCTCCCGGAACCTCTACTACAGTTGAGTTGACTTAACTATTCAGAGGCTTCGCGCATAGACAGCAAAGCCGTTCGTTGTTTGCTGCGACATCGCGAGGTGCAAGGGCATGAAAGGATTGAGAACGCTGTTGTCTGCATCGCTGACGACCCTGGGTCTAGCAGTGGCTTCGCTGCCCGTTTCGGCCGCGCCAGCGCCGGTGCACTTTGCCGACCTGAACTGGGAAAGCGGCAGCCTGATCACCGAAATACTGCGGGTCATCGTCGAGAAGGGCTACGACTTGCCCACCGACACCTTGCCCGGTACCACCATCACCCTGGAAACCGCCCTGGCCAAGAACGACATCCAGGTCATCGGTGAAGAGTGGGCCGGCCGCAGCCCGGTGTGGGTCAAGGCCGAGGCCGAGGGCAAGGTCGTGGGCCTGGGGGATACGGTCAAGGGGGCCACCGAAGGTTGGTGGGTGCCTGAATACGTGGTCAAGGGTGATCCGTCCAAAGGTATCAAGCCCCTGGCACCGGACCTCAAGAGCGTGAAGGACCTTGCGCGCTACAAGGACGTGTTCAAGGACCCGGAGTCTCCCGGCAAGGGGCGCTTCCTCAACAGCCCCATCGGCTGGACCTCGGAAGTGGTCAACAAACAGAAGCTCAAGGCCTATGGCCTGGATGACAGCTACGTGAACTTCCGCAGCGGTTCGGGAGCTGCACTGGATGCCGAAATTGCCTCGTCCATCCGTCGCGGCAAACCGGTGTTGTTCTACTACTGGTCGCCGACGCCGTTGATGGGGCGCTACAAGTTGATCCAGCTGGAAGAGCCGCCGTTCGATGCCGAGGCCTGGAAGACCCTGACGGATGCGGATAACCCCGATCCGAAGCCCACTCGGTCGTTGGCATCCAAGCTGAGTATTGGCGTGTCCACGCCGTTCCAGAAGGAACATCCGCAGATTGCCGGGTTTTTCGAGAAGGTCGAGTTGCCGATTGGGCCGCTGAACCAAGCCCTGGCGACCATGAGCGAGAACCACACCGCGCCCCGGGAGGTGGCCCAGGCGTTCCTCAAGGAGCACCCGGAGGTGTGGAAGGCGTGGTTGACCGAGGATGTGGCGCAGAAGGTCGAAGCCAGCTTGAAGTAAACACGGCGCTTATTGCCGAGCGGAGATCAAAAATAATGTGGGAGAGGGCTTGTTCCCTCCCACATGTTGTTTGCACGGTCGCTTCAGAATTTGGTTTGCACCGCCAGCTCGAATGTCCGTGGCGCTCCCAGATAATACGCCGGGGACACATGGGCAAACTCGGCATACACCTCATTGGTCAGGTTGCGCACCCGGCCGGTCACCGAGGTGTGTGAATCCACCTGATAGCGCAGGAACGTCCCGAACAGCGTGTAGGCCGGCACCGTCTGGGTGTTGGCATTGTCCGCATACACCTCGGCGACATAGCGTGCATCCACGCCGCCTTGCCAGTCCTCGGCAAAGTCATAGGTCAACCACAGGTTGCCGACGCGCCTGGGCACGTTGGTCGGTGTATTGCCCTTGCGCGAGACCACCGCGCCACTGGCGATTTTCTCGTTGAACTCATCGTATTCGGCATCCACCCAGGCGACGTTGCCTTCCGCCAGCAGCCTGGGCGTGATGCGCAATGAACTGGCCAGCTCGATGCCCTTCGATGACTGCGCGCCGACCGGGATGCTCGTGGTCGGGTCCTGCGGGTCGGTTACGGCAAAATCCTTGCGTTCGATCTTATAGACAGCAACGGTGGCCGAGCCACGGCCGTCCAGGTAGTCGAACTTGCTGCCCACCTCCCATTGTTTGCCGGTCGACACATCGAACACCTGGGTGGTCGTACTCGGTTGCTCGGCGGCGGTGCTGTATTGCACGTAGACATTGGCCGATGGGGTGAACTGGTAGGTCAGGCCGACGCGACCGGTCACCGGTTCCCAACGGCGCTTGAAGTGCCGTGGGTTGGTGGCCGTGACCCCGCGGTGGTTGGTCACATCCAGGTCGATGGCGTCGTAACGCAGGCCGCTCAGCAGCGAGAGTTTTTCGGTAAGGCCCAGGCGGTTCTCCACGAACAACGCCTTGGTGGTGACCTCATTGGTCTTGTCCTTGCTGAAGTTCTCCCGGGTACGCGGGATGTCGTAGAAGTACCCGGGGGCGAAGCCGTTCGGGTCCACGGTGCTGTTACCCGGCACATTCAGCGGCGTGTTGGTGGTGCTGTTGACCTTGTACTCAAAACCACCGGACCAGGTGGTCGACAGGCCGAAGAGGCGGTCGTCATGGCGCAGCTCGAACTGGTTGCCGTGCTGTTCGCCCTGGTGGCGCACCTGGTAGGCGGTCGAGCGGTTTACCGCACTGTTGCCGGCGTTGTATTGGTAGGTTTCGAGGTTGCGGTAATCGCGCTGGCTGTCGAGGTGGTAGAGCGTATTTTTCAGCGTCGTGCTGTCGTTGATCCGGTAGTCGATGATCGAGCGCGCCCAGATCGTGCGCTGCTCGTAACGGCCGTCGGCGACGTTGTAGTTATTGAAACGGTTGTGTTTGTCGATCTTCAGCTCGCCGGCCTTGGGGTTGAGCACCGGCGTGCCCCAGTAAGGGCTGTCTTCCTGTTCATCCTGGTATTCCAGGGCCAGGGTATGGGACAGGTCGGGGGTGAGGTCGCTGAGCAGGGAAAACGCCAGGCTCCAGGCCTCACGCTGGTCGCGGTCGATGTAGCTGTGGTTGGTGTTGCGGCTCACGTCCAGGCGCGCGTAATGCTGCACGTCGGCGCCGGGCTCGGTCAGCGCGTGATTGACGCCGAATGCCATACCGGTGGTGTCGTAGCTGCCATAGGTGAGCTGACCTTCTGCGGCCTGCTCCTCACGGGTGGCCAGCTTCGTCACATAGTTGAGCGAGCCGCCGACGGAGCCGGAACCGTTGATCAAGGAGGAGGGGCCACCGACCAGCTCCACCCGGTCATAGATCCAGGCGTCCACTGGCCGGGCCAGGCCGGTGGCGATATTGATACCGTTGAACATCTGGGTGATCTGGCTGCTGGTAAACCCACGGTAAGAGACAAACCCGCCAAAACCCGGCGGCGCGCTGGCGTTGACGCCGGGCAGGGTGTTGGCGGCATCGCGAAACGTCTTGGCGCCATGGCGTTCGATGTCATTGCGGTTGGCAATGGCAACCGACGCTGGGGTTTCCCGCACGCTCAGTCCCAGCCGCGAAGCGACGCCGCTGGATTGATCCAGGGTAAGGCCGGGTTCGGCAGTTGATTCGCCATCAATGGTGGTCGGAGCCAATTCGAGGGCCCAGGCGCAGACAGGCAGGCAGCCGAACAGGCCCGCCAACAGGGGTAGATGTTTCATGGTTGAATCCTGAAAAACTTGGCTTGAAAACAACGCACGGCCGTCCGTCATTCCCTGTGGAACCGGCGGTCAGTGCAGATGGGAAAGCAAAGGGATCAGGCGAAGGCGGGCGGCGCGCGCGGGTTAGCCGTGGGCCAGGTGAAGCGGGCAGGGATGTCAGCAGCCAACACCACGGCCGGCGGTGGTGCATGGGGTTGTGGCAACACCGCCACATTCAGGCTGGAACTGAGCGCCGGGCCCATGCCGCCGGTGGAGCACAGCGGGCAACCGAACGCCTTGGCCAGCGTCGGCAGGCTCTCATCGGTGGAGTTGGACGGCGTGGGCGCCTGGGTACGCGGGTCGACCGTACAGAACTGCCCGCCGATGCCATTGAGCTGCATCCCCACCATCTGCCCGTGACCGATACTGCAGGCGAACACATTGAACAGGACGCAGCAATAGAGCATCCAGGCAATAAGCGAGCGGTCGGCGCGGGCGAGTTTCATGGGGCGGCACTTTACCATCAGCCGCCGACGAAATGCCTGCAAAAAATCCCAGGGCGACTATCCTGTTTCGCACCTTTTCTGGAAGCGCCCGCCATGAGCTTTGTCATCGCACGCTGGATCGTCGGTGTTTTTACGTGCATCAGCATGGTGCACCTGTACTGGGCTGCCGGCGGCAAACTCGGCAGCCTCGCCGCCATCCCCCAACTGCCCGGCGAATTCGCCAGCGGCCCTCGCCCTGCATTCAAGCCCTCGGCGCTGGGTACCTTTCTGGTGGCGATGGGCTTGGTCGGCATTGCGCTGCTGGTGTGCCTGCGGGCCGGGCTGTACTTTTCGGCGGTCTCCCATGCGGCGCTGCAATGGGGAATCAGCGCGATTGCCCTGCTGATGTTTGCCAGGGCGATTGGGGATTCGGAGTTGGTGGGGTTTTTCAAGAAGGTCGGCGGGTCACGGTTTGCGCGGTGGGATACGTGGTTCTATTCGCCGTTGTGCCTGGCGTTGGGGGTGGGATTGTTGGTGGTGGCGTGGGGTTAATGAGGGAAACACAACACACCGATCTACGCCGCTCAAATAAAAACTGCTCTCATCCTTGCCCGATTTGCCGACCTGGCCGTCATGGTTAATAGAACCTCTATTACCCAGGATTTCCCATGTCGCGCCTTGCTCGCCCCTTGCACCCACTGGCCCTGTCAGTGGCGTTGGCTTTCGCCGCCGTGCCGTTGCTGAATCTCCAATCCGCCTTCGCCGAAGAAAGCCGCAGCACTGTACGTGGCTTTCAGATTCCGGCCGGTGACTTGAGCCAGGCGCTCAATAGCCTGGCCGAGCAGGCGGGCCTGGTATTGGCGTTTGATGCGAGCCTGACACGCGGCAAACGCAGCAACGGCTTGAGCGGGCAGTACGCCACCGACGTGGCGCTGGCCCAGTTGCTCGCCGGCAGCGGCCTGCAGGCGCTGAAGCTCTCTGCCGACCGCTACCGCCTGGAAGCCATCCCGGATAACGGCGGTGCCATGGAGCTGCAGGCCACCACCATCAGCGGCGCGTACCAGGCCGAAAGCCCTACCGGGCCGGTGTCCGGTTATGTGGCTACGCGCAGTTTGTCGGGCACCAAGACCGATACCGCGCTGATCGAAACCCCGCAGTCGATCTCCATCGTCACCAAAGACCAGATGCGTGCGCAGAACGCCGAGAGCCTCAACCAGATCCTGCGCTACAGCGCCGCGGTCATCCCGGAAACCCGCGGTGCCACGGCGTCGCGTCTCGACCAATTGACCATCCGTGGGTTTGCCCCGGCCACTTACCTGGACGGCCTGCGCATGCCGTCGAGCCGTGATGCCTTGCCGCAAAAGGATGCCTTCGACCTGGAGCGTGTCGAAGTGCTGCGCGGCCCGGCGTCGGTGCTGTACGGGCAGGGCACGCCGAGCGGGGTGATCAATATGGTCAGCAAGCGCCCGCTGGATACGCCGTTCCATGAAGTGGGCGTCGAATACGGCACCTTCGACAAAAAGCGCACTACCTTCGATTTGAGCGGGCCGATTGACGATCAAGGCGTGTATTCCTACCGCGTGGCGGGGCTGTTCGACGATGCCGATGGCCAGGTCGACCACACCGAAACCCGTCGCCAATCGTTGTCCAGCGCGTTCACCTGGCGACCGGACGAAGACACCTCGCTGACCTTGCTCGGGCATTTCCAGAAGGACCCCAAGGGCGCGTCCTACGGTTCGGTGCCGGCCTGGGGCTCGGTACTGCACAGCCCGACCGGGCGCAGTATCGACGTGGACTTCTACGACGGCGAAAAGAACTTCGAGAAAAGCGATCGCGAGTACTACTCCATCGGCTGGGCCTTCGAGCATCACCTCAACGATGTGTGGACGGTGCGCCAGAACGCGCGTTACCTGCGCAGCGAAGGACGTTATCGCAGCCTCTACAGCAACTACCTGATGGCGGATTACCGCACCATTCGACGCTCCACCATTGCCAGTGACGTCGACATGGATGCCTACACCCTCGATAACCAGGTGCAGGCCAAATTCGACACGGGCCCACTGCAACACACCCTGCTGATGGGGCTCGACTACCAGAACACCAGCACCGATACCCTGTTGGGCTCAGGGACGTATACCGCCGGGCCGACCCTGGATATTTTCAACCCGGTCTATGGCGCGGCCGTGCCGGTACCGGCGTACACCACCGACGGTACGTCGCGCAGCGAACAGACCGGCGTCTATCTGCAAGAGCAGATGAAGTGGGACAAATGGGTGCTGTTGCTGGGCGGACGTTATGACTGGGCCAGCACCGACAGCACCACCAAGACCCTGCGCACCGGGGCCAAGAGCCAGTCCTCCCTGGACAGCAAGGCCTTTACCGGGCGTATTGGCCTGGTCTATCTCTTCGATAACGGCCTGGCGCCCTATGCCAGCTATGCGGAGTCGTTCAACCCGCAGTCGGGCACCGGTTATGGCGGTTCGGTGTTCAAGCCGACCGAAGGCAAGCAGTATGAAATCGGCATCAAGTACCAGCCGCCCGGCAGCAACAGCTTTATCACCGCGGCGATCTTCGACCTGCGCCAGACCAACGTCCTCACCACCGACCCGGACCCCACCCACCTGTGCGGCAGCGGTCGCTGCCAGAGCCAGGACGGCGAAGTGCAATCCCGTGGTTTTGAACTGGAAGGCAAGGCCAGTCTCAACGACAACCTGGACATCACGGCGGCCTATGCCTACCTGGATAACCGCATCAGCAAGTCCAATAACACCGTGCGTTACGCCCCCATCAGCGATATCGGCGTAGGCCCGGCCATCAACGCCGAGGGCACCACCACCTATGCGGTACCGCGCCACACGGCGTCGGCGTGGGCTGACTACACCTTCCATGATGGCAACCTCAAGGGCTTCGGTGCCGGCGCGGGTGCGCGGTATGTCGGTTCGTCCTGGGGCGATACCGCCAACACCCTGAAGGTGCCGGGCTATACCCTGTTCGATGCGGCGGTGCACTATGACATCCCGAACATCGCCAACCTCAAGGACAACCTGCGCCTGGCCCTGAATGCCACCAACCTGGCGAACAAAGAGTACGTCGCGTCGTGCTATTCCTACTCGTGGTGCTGGTATGGCTCGCAGCGCACCGTGCAGGCGAGTGCGACCTACCAATGGTGATGGCACGCCGATAAGGCAATTTAATGGCCCCTTTGTAACAAAATTCTCGCCAGAATCGCTTTTATTTTCAGGTGGTTAGGTGAGGAAGCAAATGCGCACTGTTGGAATCATGCTGATCGCCTGCTCCCTGGCCGGCGGCGCGGCTGCCGTGCAGGCACGGGAGCTGCGCGAGGGTGACAAGTACATGTGCAGTTGGGGTGCCGGCACCGCCGCCAGGGCCCAGGAGCTCAAGCTGTCGGGGGTGTCGCTGTACGCCGCACGGCAGAAGATCCAGACCATCAAGTTCAGTAAATCCTGGATGCGCATGATGGCCATGGGCATCACCGAACAGACCTATGACAGTCGTTCACGGCTCAAGCCCGAAGCGATTCGCCAGAGTTTCTATCAGGATTGCGTGCGCTACAAAGTGGCACGCAAGTAAAGCCCGACTCGCGGGTGCCCGGCTTACAAATCCACGACAAACGCATGTTTCCATTTGCATACAATTGCGCTCCTGAGAGAGGAGGCTTGTATGCATACGGTTATTCGCCTTGCGACCCTGGACGATATCGACGCGTTGTTTGCCATCCGCACTTCGGTGGTGCAAAACCATTTGAGTGTCGCGCAGATGGCGGACCTGGGCATTACCCCCCAGGTGCTGGCCGACAGCATCCGTGAAGCACCCTGCGCCTGGGTCGCCGAAGTGGACGGCGTGCGTGCTGCCTTTGCCATGGTCGATCTGGCCGAGGGCGAGGTATTTGCGATGTTCGTATTGCCCTCCCATGAAAACCTGGGTCTGGGCCGGCAGTTGATGGCAGTGGCAGAGGCTGCATTGTTCGAACACCACGACACGCTGTTTCTGATCACCGACGGGCGCGACGAAATCCGCGCCAACGGGTTCTACCGGCGCCTGGGCTGGTCGGTGGTGGGGCGGGTCGAGGCTGACGACGTTCGCTATCAGAAGAGCAGGGCAGGGTAAGCCGATGAATCCAGCAGTCCCGCCATCGTCCCACGGCTTGCGCTACTTTGCCCTTGGCGTGCTGTGCGTGGCGGGGTTGCTCGGGGGCTATTTCATGCAGCTCAATGCCAGGGCGGATCGCGAGCGCGAAGAAGCGGCCGAACGTTTGGCACTTTGCCGGCAGGTTGAGCGGGTCGCCAGTGTGGCCACCTCCGCGGGTCTCGAACTTCGCGATACCTGCAAGCAATTGGGGGAGAGCGGGTCGAAGAGTGTCACGCCGCCTTAACTAATAACCCTTTTTTATAAGTGGAAATATCGGCAGTAGTTGCACCAAAAAGTGGCACTTATATGCTTCGCCACCTTAAAAAACATGTGGTTATTGAAGGACTTACAATGCTTTTAATCCGACGAAAGGATATAAAATTTTCTTGTTACAGCTTTTTACACTGGTTATTATAGCCGGGCGTTCACCTCCCACGGTTTATGCATTTTTAAATCCCAAGTTTCCATCAGCTACTTGGGATTTTTTTTGCCTGGAATTTAACCCCCGGCGTCAAACTTCACCTTCTGCAAACTCCGCACGCATCCGTCCATTGCGTTTGGCCTGGTAGAGCAACTTGTCGACATCTTCGACAAAACCCAGCATCGGGCTATCGGGTTTGACGATGCGTGTACCTACGCCCAGGCTCAGGGTCAGCAGGTTCGACACTGCTGAAAAGTCATGTTCGATCTGTTGCTGGCAGATCAGGTGCAGGCAGCGCTGTGCCACCTGTTTCGCCGATGCCGCGTCGGTTTCCGGCAGCAACCACACAAATTCCTCACCGCCGATACGGGCGATGAAGTCCCGCGGCCGGTTGGCGGCCAGTGACAGGGTATGCGCGACCTGGCGCAGGCATTCGTCGCCCTTGATGTGGCCATAGTGATCGTTGTACTGCTTGAAAAAATCGATATCCAGGATGATCAACGACAGCGGCAACTGGCTGCGCTGGGCGCTGGCCCATTCGCGCTCGAGCACGGTGTCGAACATGCGCCGGTTGGCAATGCCGGTCAGGCCATCCTGGTAGGAATATTCCTCGAGTTGTTTTTGCAGGCGCACCAGGTGTTCTTCGGTCTTCTTGCGTTCGCTGATATCGAACATAAAGCCGATCAGCGCCTCGACTTCACCGTCCTTGCGCACCACATGCACCACGTCGCGGATCCATACATAGTCGCCGTTCACCGTCAGTGCCCGGTAATCCGCTTCATGGTCCACTCCGGCACGGGATTGCGACACGCAGAAATTCACCACGTATTCGCGGTCATCGGGGTGCATGCGTGAGACCCAGTCGTCGACGCTGACCCAGCTTTGCGGGGTCCAGCCCAACAGCGTTTCGATCTGCGGGCCGATATAACTGAAGGTCATGCTCTGCCAGTCGATACGCCACGGGATGGCCTTGGTCGATTCCAGCAGCGTGCGGTATACGTCGCCGTCGGGCTGGCTCGGAGGGGCAATGCTCATGGTGGACGGCTCGAATGATGGCTAAGTGCCCAGAGCGTCGTGTGATCGACGGTGGGAGTCAAGCGCTTGCCGAGGCAGCAGACGAGAGGTCGTGTGACGAGCATGGTGGTGGCCAGCTAGCCAATGACAGCATGGCTGGGCGCGTCCACTGCGCCGTAGTAACGCCAGCAGCAATGACGGTGTTCCGGCACGATCACGCAGCCGCTGAGGCTGACGATCAGCGCAGCGGCAACCAGCAGGGTAATTCGACGGTACATGGTGTTTCCTCTTGGATTGGCCGGGGTTAATCCTTCAACGCGGCGACCGGCGAAAATCCGTCGCAATCCTTTCAGACATTTCATCAAGCCCCGCCAGCCCCTGAGCAATACTGGTCTCGCCCCCTGCTGAAAAATCTGCGCAGCCCGCGACGGATTTTTGCGCACGCGCCGTTCAACCCATCAGCAACCTGCACTTTCGCGGGTTGCATGGAGGAGTTGCCATGAGAGCCCTGGCCACATTGCGTTTAACCGTGCTTGTTCCGCTGGCTTTCGCCGCGTTTGTCAGCACCCCGACGTTTGCCCAGACCAACATCATCATTCAGCAGGCGCCGCCGCCTCAGCGTGTGGAAATGATCCCGGCCGAGCGCCCCGGCTATGCCTGGGACCCTGGCCACTGGCGCTGGGAAGGGCGCGGTTACGGCTGGGTGCCGGGCCACTGGCAGCCAGTGATGCGTCATGGGCGCTGGGAGCCTGGTCATTGGGAAGCCCATGGCCCCAACTGGTACTGGCGCGAAGGGCATTGGATCCGCTGAACCCTGACCCTTGGCCCTGAGAACTGCCCGATTGAAAGACACTGATCCGGACGTTGAGCTGCTGGCGCGTATCGGCAATAACGAACCTGCCGCCGTCAACGAAATGGTGACGCGCAAGCTCCCGCGTTTGCTGGCGCTCGCCAGTCGGATCCTGGGGGACGCCGACGAGGCCAAGGACGTGGCCCAGGAAAGCTTCCTGCGCATCTGGCACCAGGCCGCCCACTGGCGCAGTGGCGAGGCGCGTTTCGACACCTGGTTGCATCGGGTCGCGCTGAACCTGTGCCACGACCGCTTGCGGCGGCGCAAGGAGCGCCCGCTGAGCGATGAGGCGGCGGTGGAAGTGGCGGACAGCTCGCCATCGCCTGAAGAGCAGCTGGAGACCCGGGACCGCAGTACACGCATGGCTGCCGCGTTGGCGGCCTTACCCGAACGCCAGCGCGAAGCCATCGTGTTGCAGTACTACCAGGAGCTGTCGAACATCGACGCCGCGGCCCTGATGAATATCAGCGTCGAGGCACTGGAGAGCCTGCTGTCGCGGGCCCGACGCCAGTTGCGCAGCCAACTTGCCGATACACCCGGGCTTGCCCGCCCAGGAAGGGGAAAATCATGACACCCGAACGCTTTGTGTTCCTGGCCGACGTTTACGGCGCAGACCTGCGTCGCTGGCCCGCGGCAGAACGGGCCCCGGCCCAGGCGTTGCTCGACCACGGCAACGTCCATGCCCGTGTAGCCTTGCAGCAGGCGCGTTGGCTCGACAGCCAGTTGGACAGCCATCAACCGGCGTTCCCCGACCCGGCGTTGGTCCGGCAGATACGCCAATCCTCCCCACGCTCATTCTGGTCACGCTATGCCAACTGGTTATCGCCCGCCGGCCTTGTCGGCGCGGGCATTGCCGGCATCGTCACGGGGATGCTGGTGGCGTCCATGAGCGTGCCGCTGCCGATGTTGTCCTCTGATGTGCTGCCCAGTGTCTTTGATCAGGGCGACGCGGAAGTCGTCTTCAGTGTCAATGCCGAGGAAACCGAACAATGACCGCCAGATCCCTGAAACCGTGGTTGTTTGTCTCGATTCTGCTCAACGTATTTTTGATCGGTGGGGTGGGCGGCGGTCTCTACCATTGGATGGCCAGCGCCCGGCCTGCCGAAGTGGTGGTCAACCCGCACGGCCTGCGCCAGGCGATGGTCAAGTTGCCGCCGGAGCGGCGCAGGGAACTGCGCCAACTGCTGCGTCGCAATCGCGACGACAGCCAGCCGCTGATCATGGCCGGGCGGGAGGCGCGGTTGGGGGTGATCAAGCAATTGGACGCGCCGAGCCTGGACCGTGAGGCACTGGTAGCGGAGCTGGCCAAGGCACGGGAGGCGGATATGGCGTTGCGGGCGTTGGTGGACAGCACCCTGGCGCAGTTCGCCAGCACCTTGACTCAGGATGAGCGCCAGAAACTGGTAGAGACCTTGTACATGCGCGGGCAGGCGAAGGCTCAAGCCAAGTCGGCAGGCATCAAACCTCGGTCGTGAGCAGCGAGCCCCTGATGCGGTTTTACAGGCGACGCAGAAAGGCTTTGACGATGTGCCGCGTGGCGTCGGTGGTGTCCAGTTGGTCCACGGCGCCATAGGCGTGCCACTGGCAGTCGACGATCTCGTTCAGCGGCCGCGCATCCGCGATATTCACCACCGAGGCTTCAAATACATGGTGCACGGTGTCGCGGGCCTTCAGCTCCTGCAAGTACAGCAGCCCGTCCACGTTCAATCCGGTTTCTTCTTCCAGCTCCCGTTCGGCCGCACCGACCGGGCGCTCGTCCCGTTCCACCTTGCCGCCCGGCAAGGCCCATTTTGACCTGGCCTTGCGCACGAAGAGGATATGCCCCTCGTGTTCGCAAATGACCGTTGCGCGTATTTTCATCGTCTGTGCCCCCGCAGCGGGATGAGTGTCATAAAAGTGTAATGCAAATGTCATGCTAAGTGGTTATGGCGCGCCGCGGTGGGGATGTGGATACTGCCCGATTGATGAAAACGGACGAGGAATACAGATGAGCAGCGTACGTTGGGGCATGATCGGGTGTGGCAGTGTCACTGAATTGAAGAGTGGACCCGCTTTCTACAAAGTGCCAGGTTCGGCGCTGGTGGCCGTGATGGGGCGGCGCGAGGAGGCTGTGCGCGATTATGCATCGCGCCATGGGATTGCCCGCTACTACACCGACGCCCAGGCACTGATCAACGACCCCGAAGTGGACGCGGTGTACATCGCCACGCCGCCTGACAGCCACCTGGAATACAGCCTGATGGTGGCGGCGGCCGGCAAGCATTGCTGCGTCGAGAAGCCGATGGCGCTGAACGCCGAACAGAGCGCGCTGATGCAGCGCACTTTCGAGCGTGCCGGGCTGCACCTGTTTGTTTCCTACTACCGGCGCTCGCTGCCACGCTTCCAGCAAGTGCGCGCGTGGCTGCAGGACGGGCGCATCGGCACGTTACGCCAGCTGACCTGGACCCTGTGCAAGCCGTCAGCCGTCGAAGATGCCAGCGCCGCCAACTGGCGCACCGACCCGGCCATTGCCGGTGGCGGCTACTTTGCCGACCTGGCCAGTCACGGTTTCGACCTGTTCCAGTACCTGGCCGGGGACATCGTCGAGGTCGCGGGCTTTACGGCACGACAGGCCGGGCACTATGCCGCCGAGGATGCCGTGACGGCCTGCTGGACCTTCAGCTCGGGCGCGCTGGGCATGGGCTGCTGGAACTTCGTCGCCGACCGCCGTGAGGACCGGGTCGAGTTGATCGGCAGCCATGGGCGCATCCAGTTCTCGGTCTTCGAAGACCAGCCGCTGCACCTGGAGGGCGAGACCAACGAGGTGCTGGAAGTGCCATGCCACCCGCATATCCAATGGCACCACGTAGTGGCCATGAACGCGCATATTCGCGGCGAAGCCGAGCATCCTTCGCTGGCCATCGAGGCGTTGAAGACCGATCGGATCCTGGACAAGGTCCTGCAACGTAACCCCAATCTGCCGGGGTGATTTTCCAAGGAATAGCGGAATGAAATACTGGATGGTCCTGTGGCTGGCACTTGCCACAACGGCGATGGCGGCCCCGCGTAGCCAAGGGACGCCTGGGGAATTTGATTTTTATGTGTTGTCGCTGTCATGGTCGCCGACCTTCTGCCTGACGCACCCGGACAACGAGCAGTGTTCGGGCAAAGGCTACGGCTTTGTGCTGCATGGCTTGTGGCCGCAATACGCACGGGGAGGGTGGCCGGCGACCTGCGCGCCGCAATCGCGCTTGAGCCGCGAAGAGATGGACAAGGGCGCGGCGCTGTTCCCGACGCGCTCGCTGCTCACCCACGAATGGGCCAAGCACGGCACCTGCAGCGGGCTGGAACCCTTGGCGTACCTGGAGAAAACCGATGCGGCGCTGGGCGTGGTTGCCATCCCTGCGCAACTGCAACCGTTCAACACGCCACCGTCGTTATCGGCCCGCGAGATCGAGGCGCTGTTTCGCGAAAGCAACCCGCGCATGGGCAACCATGGGCTGGCGGTGATCTGCAAAGGCAAGGTGCTGTCGGAGGTGCGTGTGTGCCTGACCAAGGACCTGGCCTTCGCCGGTTGCCCGCGCAGTGTGAAAACCCAATGCCGTGATGGCGAAATCCGCATCCCCACGCAGCGCTAAGGCAGCATTGCCACGCGGTAGCGTTCGTCGAAGTCTTCGGCCAACTGCGCCAGGGTGACCTTGCCCAGGCGCTTGAGCAGCAGCGCCTGGGCCTGTTCGAAGGCATCCGTGAGCGCTGCGTTCACGGCCTGTTCCACCAGGCACTCGGGATGATCGGTGGACAGGCCGATGGCAAATATCGAGGGCGTGCCCAGGGCGTTGTGAATGTCCAACAGGGTGATTTCACTCAGTGGCTTGCCCAGGCTCCAGCCGCCCTGATGGCCCTTTTCCGAGCGCACATACCCTTTCTCCTTGAGCAGCCCCAGGGTGCGTCGAACCACGACCGGGTTGGTGCCGAGCATCTGCGCGATGGTCTCCGAGGTGGCGCGCTCTTCATGGCGGCCCATGTGGATCAGCACATGGAGCATGCGCGACAGGCGGGTGTCGTTTCTCATCAATCAGCCTCGAGTGGGGTCGGGCGAAAGTATCGTTCGTAACCCAAAAAGTTGCGAGACTCTTGACGGCGTATTTTTATGTAACTTATGGTGTGTCGTGAAAGCGCGCGGACAACCGCGTGCACACAACATGGAGTCACTTTCATGATGTATGACGTGATTATCGTGGGCGGCAGCTATGCCGGCCTGTCTGCGGGCCTGCAATTGGCAAGGGCGCGCCGACAGGTGCTGGTGATTGATGCGGGGCTACGGCGCAACCGCTTTGCCGCCACGTCCCACGGGTTTCTCGGCCAGGACGGCCAGGCGCCGGAGGTCATTGCGGCCGAAGGGCGTAGCCAGTTGATGGAGTATCCAACGGTCAGCTGGGTGCAGGACAGCGTGCTCCAGGCTATCGCACAGCCCGGTGGTTTCAGTGTGCGCGCGCACTGCAACGGCGAATTCCAAGCCAAACGCCTGATCCTCGCGACCGGCGTAGTCGATGAACTGCCCGCCATCGAAGGCCTCAAGGAGCGTTGGGGGACGCGGGTGTTCCATTGCCCGTATTGCCATGGCTATGAACTGGACCAAGGTCGCATCGGCGTCCTGGCAACCTCACCCCTGGCAATGCACCACGCGCTGATGCTTCCGGACTGGGGCAGCACCACCTTGTTCACCAACGGCGCGTTCACCCCGGATGTCGAGCAGCAGGCACAGTTGGACCGACGGGGTGTCAGCGTGGAAACCGCTGGCGTGCGGCGCATCAGCGGCGAGCGTGCCGACCTGGAGCTGGACGACGGCAGGGTGATCACCCTCGACGGGATCTTCACCCTGTCCCGCACACGCATCAGCCCATTGGCCGAACAACTGGGCTGTGAATTGACCGACGGCCCGACCGGGCCTTATCTGCACACCAACGACACTCGCCAGACCTCGGTGCCCGGCGTGTTTGCCTGTGGTGACACCTCTCTCGCTGCCGGCTCCGTGGCGCTGGCCGTGGGCGAAGGCGTGCGCGCCGGGGTGGGCGCACATTTCTCGTTGATCAACCCGTGAAACCATTACCGCCGCAGGGGCATTTTGTTCAATACCGCTGCGCGCGGGCCTTATACCGTGGAACCCTGTTTACGCCTCATCATAAAAAGGGAACCGCAATGAGCTTGATCATTTCCATGGCCGCCTTCGCCCTGGCCACGTCCATCACGCCGGGACCGGTCAACGTGGTCGCCCTGAGTTCAGGCGCGCGCTTCGGTTTTGTCGCCAGCCAGAAGCATGTGTTCGGCGCTGCCGTTGGCTTTACCTTGCTGTTGGTGCTGATCGGCCTGGGGCTGCACGAGGTGCTGGTGCGCTGGCCCATCCTGACCCAGTTGATCCAGTGGGGCGGGGTGGCTTTCCTGCTGTACATGGCCTGGAAACTGGCGGTGGACGACGGCCAGCTCGACGCGGAGGGCAGCGCGACGGCGCCATCCATGCTCTACGGCGCGATCATGCAGTGGCTCAACCCCAAGGCCTGGCTGGCCTGTGTGGCGGGCATGGGCCTGTTTGTGGCCGACGGCGATGGGCGGCAAGTCTGGCTGTTTGCCAGTCTCTACCTGGTGATCTGCTACCTGTCGGTGGCGTGCTGGGCCTATGCCGGGACCTTTCTACGCCGTTACCTGGACAATCCCCACGGCGTGCGCCTGTTCAACCGCTCGATGGCCGCGTTGCTGGTGGCCAGTGTGGGTTATTTGCTGATGGCTTGAGCACCTCGCGGTATTGCCCGGGGGTGGCGGCGAAATGCTGCTTGAAGGTGCGCTGGAAGTGCGCCTGGTCGGCAAAGCCCGCGGCGAGCGCCACGTCGGCGATCAACTCGCCCTTGCGCAGCTGAGTGCGGGCAAACTGGATGCGCTGGTTGACCAGGAACGCGTGAGGCGTCAGCCCGTAGTACTGCTTGAAGGCGCGGATCAGGTACGACGGCGACAGTTCGGCCGCCAGGCAGATGTCTTCGAGTTTCAACGCCTCGGTGCAGTGCGCACGGATGTACTCGGCGGCCCGCTCCAGCTTGTGGTTGACCTCGCGCATCGGTGTGGGTGAAGGGTTCAGGCGCTGCTGGACTTCGCTGAAGTAACTCACCAGTGCGCTCTGCTTTTGCAGCAATTCGGCCTGCTCGTTCACCAGCATCCGGTACAACGCCAGCAAGCCGCTGTACAACAGCGGGTCACGGGTATGCGGCGTATTGAACGGGCGATAACCCTGGTCGGTGCTGAAGCCCAATTGGTACTGCAGCTCGGTCAGCCAGGGCGTGTCGAGGTACAGCATATGATAGGACCAGGGCTGGTCGTGGATAGGGTTGCAGGCATGCACATCGCCGGGGTTCATCAACACCACGGTGCCGGCGCTGATCTGGAATGTATCGGCGCCGTAATGGTAATAGCTGCGCCCGGTGGTGATCGCGCCGATGGAGAAATGCTCATGGGCGTGCCGGGTGTAAGTGACCTTGCGCCCGTCGGCAATGGTGCGCGCTTCGATGAACGGCAGGCGCTCGTCGCGCCAGAAGCGCGGTGCGGCGGGGCAGAGGGCGGTCATCGTCATGGGCACGACTCCAGGGCAGGCAAGATCGGTAACCAATCGTTGCACAGACCCTGGCCTTTGTGTAGCCGCTGGCCTAATAGGGTTTCAGGTTGTGCAAGCGCTCGCTTCGCCTTGTGTTGATCAACAGAACCTTTTCTACATGGTTGAGGTTCTGCGTGGACTCACTCAGGTCCTGGTGGCTGCTGAGCAGGCATTGGTCAACGACCGTCCTGGCAATCGCTTCCAGTCGTGCCGATTGCCAGGACTTTGGTATGGCAGCAGGGTCGCCCTGGGTATCGGTGATGGCGGTTGTATCCAGGGGGTGGAGCGTGACCTGCGAGCGGGCGTCCGCCAGGGGCTCGGAACCCGTGAGATAGGCGTCCCAATCGATCTGCAACTCTAGCGGGCCTGGGGCGACCGGGTCACTCAGCAATCCCGGAGGTGGGTTGACCAGCCGCGTGATCAGCATCTGCTTGGGTAGCAGTTGCAGCAGGTAGCGATCCCGCTGATAGCGAACATGCAACAGGCAGCCAAAATGTGCGGTGATCATCGTGTTCGGGGCACTCGGCGACGGTTTGCGTAACAGCAACAGTTCGATGTCTCCCTGCTCCAGGCTGACACGTTTGGACAACGACAGGCAGGACAGCAGGTAAGCGATGTACACGGTATAGCTTTCGCGCATGGATTTGAGCGCGGCGTTGAAGTTTTCATCCGCGTTGTGGTCCTTGAGCGCGCTCAAGGGTGGCGAAAACCTGTTGACACGTACCTGCGGCAGAATCGCCCTCCAGCGCTCCATGTGCTTCAACTCTCCGGCCAGATACAGTTCAGCCAGCGAAAAGGAAATATTCAGGCTGCTGACTTGCGGGTAGCGAGTACCTGGCGGGAGGAAGGGCACTGAAATGAACACTGTTTTGTCCAGGTTAGCGTTACCTGGATAGACCTCACGCAGGTACCTCAATGCCGCCTCCTTCTGATCCGGATAGGGTGTGTGCAGCGATCCGAAGGCATCGTTGAGTGTGCGCTTTTGTTTCTCATAGGTGCGCACGGCGAGCTCGCGCTTAAAGGGCAGGTCCGTGTCCGTCGCATCCACCACGCCATTGGCACGCGCCCAGTCGAGGACGGGATCGACCGTAGGGGGCAGCGCCCAGAACTCCCGGTTAAGCGTCGTAGCAGGGTTATGGACCAGGGTCATGATGTTCTCAAGTGTCATGTGCCGGCTGGCGCCTGGGGTTCTTAGTTCGATGAAATCGACGAACTGCTTGAACACGACCCAGTTCTGGTTACACAGGTAGGGCAGTGTTTCGGAGATGTTGCGCACCAGTAATTGCGGGGCGCTGCCACTGAGTAGCAGATGCGCGGCCAGTGGGGCGCCTTCCAGCAGGGTCAGGCGCAGGAGGGCTTCAAGATTGCTGCGCACCAGTGCGCAGTTGTCACCCCAGAAGTAATCGGTGTCGATGGCCAGCCCGCCGACCAGGTTGCGTTGTGTGCCGGCCTGTTCGTCCAGGCTCAGAATCAGTGCGCTGAGCAGCAGTGTCTGCCGGCGGTGTTGAGGCGTTGTGCCATGCAGTGCCGCCGCGGACCACTTGACCAGGGGGCTCAGGCGGTCAGCCAATAGCTGGCTGCGGTGGCCCTGCACAATCTGGTTCAGCAGTATGTCGGCTTCGGCGCGAATCATGGGTGGGCTCTTGTCGGCCCAAAAAGGCTCGCCGAGCCACGTGAACAGGGGCGCTCCCTGCTCCTTTGCAAAGGCCTGCTGCGCTTCAAATACCTGGCGGCGTTGTGCGCTGGATAACGTCAGCAAAGACGGCTGCGGCTGGCCCAGGCCCTGCCAGTAGTTGCCCAGCCGTGGTGTCGCGGCCCTGACGGCCTTCAGGTAGTGCGCCGCCTGCCGGGCCTGCTCCGCTGTCTTCACTTCGGGCATGTGCAGGAATTTCATCAACTGCTTGAGGGTGGCCTTCATATCGCTGCGCAGCTCGCCGCCCAAGCGTTTGGCCAGCTCCTGCAAGAGCGTGAGATAGCGCTTGAGCGCTGGACTGGCGACGACATCATCCGTGAGGTTTCTGCGCCTGCCGTCCCTGTCGTCTGCGCCCACGTACCCCTCTTCAGTCAGCAGCACCAGCGCCTTTTCGTCGTCGATACCGCGTTTCACGCAAATGGCGACAAATGATCTGTGCTTGATCATCATCAGCAGTTTTTCGGCGCTCTCCTCCAGCAACTGGTAGAACATCGAGTCAGTGTCCAGCTCGACCGTATCGTCGAGCTCAACCTTTTCATCGGGTTGTTTGCCAGCGCTGACGCGTTCCAACTCTGTCTGCAGGCGATTGAAGTTATTCAGGGCGCTCAGGCTGTTTTGTTTGCGCTTGAGCCATTGCGCATCCTGGGCCGCTTCACTGCAGTACGGCTGCCCAGGCACGGATGACTGGCGCAGGCGCGCGATCAGGGCGTGCACCTCGCTGGCCTGGAGGGGGACCTCGATGGCGTAGAAGTGCATGAGTTCTGCCAGGCTCAGGCTGTTATTGGAGGCCACCTGTTCTCCCAGCAACGACGCATATTGCGCCAGGCGAATCAGCCGACCCGCCACTGGCGCACCGCCCAGGTGTGTACGCAGGCTGATGCTGATCCCCTGGAGCTCTGCGGATGAGGCCCGCAGGGAGTGATCCTCGCCGGAATAAATAAAGTATTCATCGGGCCCCAGCACAGTCGGGAACGTTTGCGTGAACTCGATCGAATTGATCACGCTCTGCAGTAATTGCGCCGCCTCTTTCAAGGTGTGGGCTACGAAAGAGTCAGACCTCAGCGTGAGGCGCTGGCGGTAAGCGAGGTAGCTGTCATGGGGTTCATCCGTGGCTGCCGCGCCGGCCATGCATTGCTCGAGGTTATCGGCCAGTTGCAGCAAATCCAGGTGTTGGGCGTGCACTTCATGACGTGTCGCCGACTGAGTGCGGCCATTGTCACCCATTGTTGGAAAGGCATGGTAGGCCTGCAGCTCATCGACAATCATCCGTGCCTGGATCTGGTTTTTGGGCAATGTGTAGCCGTAGAACGCCAGCGTCAACTCCAGCGGCAATTCAAACGTACTGTGGCCGTTTGGCAAGTCGATATAGGGCACGCCCAGCTGGTTGGGATCAATGATCTCGGAGATGCCCAGGATCGGCACGGACACTTCCAGCCAGCCTGGGTCGTCATGAAGATGAAAGGCCCTGGGTGTCATTTGGTCCTCGTGAATGACATTGGCGTGCAGGGAGCCTCCCATGACCTTGATGCTTCGATACTCCAGGTGCTGCGCGTCGGCCCATGCCAGGAACACGCTCTGGTTGATAGCCTTGCCGAACAGCACCATCCATTGGCCAAGCCTGGAGTTGCGGTCGACCGCGATCAACGCGGGAGGCCCCAGCAGAGTCCAATTGTGCGGTAAGGCGGGCGACAGCAGTGCAACCAGGCTGTTGATCAGCTTCAGATCATCCTGGGTGGCAAACAAGACGGGGCTGGCAGGCAGTGGCTCGGTCGCCGCAGCGGCAATCAGCGGGGCAAATTCGTACATGAATGAAGTTCCGTTTCAAGGTTGCCCAAGAAAACGCTCTTGAGCGGAACTTCATGGTCGAGGGTTTTTACCTGCGCTTGATAGCCTGCGTCATCCCGAGTTGCTGTAGGTCGAGTAGGCGGCCACGGTGATCCAATGGCGAGGCACGCCCACGCAGGAGGTGGGCGTGCTCATCGCTCAGAGGCGCTCCGGGCAGGGCACCAGAAAGGCCGCTTCCAGGAGTTGACGCGTATACGCATGCTGCGGATCAGCGAAAATCGCTCGCGCATCGCCTTGCTCCACCACCTGCCCCTGCTTGACCACCATCAACTGGTGACTGAGCGCCTTCACCACCGCCAGGTCATGGCTGATAAACAGGTAGGTCAGGTTGTACTTGGCCTGCAGGCTGCGCAGCAGTTCCACCACTTGCCGTTGCACGGTGCGATCCAGCGCCGAGGTCGGTTCGTCCAGCAGGATCAGGCGCGGCTTGAGCACCAGTGCGCGGGCGATGGCGATGCGTTGGCGTTGGCCGCCGGAGAACTCATGGGGGTAGCGATGACGGGACTCAGGGTCCAGGCCCACTTCCTTGAGCGCCGCGATAATCGCCGCTTCCTGCTCGGCCGGCGTGCCCATCCTGTGAATGCGCAGGCCTTCGCCGACGATCTCGCTGACGCACATGCGTGGGCTCAGGCTGCCGAACGGGTCCTGGAACACCACCTGCATTTCCCGGCGCAACGGGCGCACCTGTTGCTGGGTCAGCGTGTCCAGTTGCTGGCCTTCGAAACGAATCCCGCCCTTGCTGGCAATCAAGCGCAAAATCGCCAGGCCCAGGGTGGATTTGCCCGAGCCGCTTTCGCCGACGATGCCCAGGGTCTGGCCCTGGGGCAGGCTGAAGTTGATCCCGTCCACCGCCTTGACGTAATCGACGGTGTTGCGCAAGAAGCCCTTCTTGATCGGGAACCAGACTTTCAGGTCATCGACTTCCAGCAACGGCGGGCCGACTTCGTTGCTGGCCGGGCCACCGCTGGGTTCCGCCGCCAGCAGTTCCTGGGTGTAAGGGTGCCGGGGCGACTGGAACAGCGTCTCGCACTCGGCCTGCTCGACGATGCAGCCCTGCTGCATCACGCACACGCGGTGAGCAATGCGTCGCACCAGGTTCAGGTCGTGGCTGATCAACAGCAAGGCCATGCCCAAACGCGCCTGCAACTCCTTGAGCAGTTCCAGGATCTTCAGCTGCACGGTGACGTCGAGGGCGGTGGTCGGCTCATCCGCGATCAACAACTCCGGCTCATTGGCCAGGGCCATCGCGATCATCACCCGCTGGCGCTGGCCGCCGGACAATTCGTGGGGCAGGGCCTTGAGCCGTTTGTGCGGCTCGGGGATGCCCACCAGTTCCAGCAGCTCCAGGGTGCGCCGGGTCGCGACCTTGCCGGTCAGGCCCTTGTGCAGCCCGAGCACTTCATTGATCTGCTTCTCGATGCAGTGCAGCGGGTTCAACGAGGTCATCGGCTCCTGGAAGATCATCGCGATGCGGTTGCCGCGAATATGCCGCAGGGTCTTTTCCTTGAGGGTCAGCAGGTCCTGGCCGGAATAGGTGATGGTGCCGGACGGATGCCGGGCCAGCGGGTAGGGCAGCAGGCGCAGGATCGAGTGGGCGGTCACCGATTTGCCGGAGCCGCTTTCGCCGACCAGGGCCAGGGTTTCGCCGCGCTTGATATCGAAGCTGACGTTGTTGACCACACGGTGGTGATGCTCGCCCGTGACGAACTCGACGGAGAGGTCGCGGATTTCGATCAGATTGTCCTGATTCATCTCATTTCCTCGGGTCGAAGGCATCGCGAGCGGACTCGCCGATAAACACCAGCAAACTCAGCATGATCGCCAGCACGGCAAACGCGCTCATGCCCAGCCACGGTGCCTGCAGGTTGGATTTGCCCTGGGCCACCAGTTCACCCAGGGACGGCGAACCGGCCGGCAGGCCAAAGCCGAGGAAGTCCAGGGCGGTCAGGGTGCCAATGGCGCCGGTGAGGATGAACGGCATGAAGGTCATGGTCGAGACCATGGCATTGGGCAGGATATGGCGGAACATGATCGCGCCGTTCTGCATCCCCAGTGCCCGCGCCGCGCGCACGTATTCGAGGTTACGCCCGCGCAGGAACTCGGCGCGCACCACGTCCACCAGGCTCATCCAGGAAAACAGCAGCATGATCCCCAGCAGCCACCAGAAGTTCGGCTGCACGAAGCTGGCGAGGATGATCAGCAGGTACAGCACCGGCAAGCCCGACCAGATTTCCAGGAAACGCTGCCCGGCCAGGTCGACCCAGCCGCCATAGAAGCCCTGCAAGGCGCCGGCGATCACGCCGATGATCGAACTGAGCACCGTCAACGTCAGGGCAAACAGCACCGACACACGGAAGCCATAGATCACCCGCGCGAGCACATCGCGGCCCTGGTCATCGGTACCCAGCAGGTTGACGCGCGAAGGCGGCGCGGGGGCCGGTACCTTCAGGTCGTAGTTGATGCTCTGGTAGCTGAACGGGATCGGTGCCCACAGGGTCCAGGCGTCCTTGGCCTTGAGCAGTTCCTGGATATACGGGCTCTTGTAGTTGGCTTCCAGGGGGAATTCGCCGCCGAAGGTGGTTTCCGGGTAGCGCTTGAGCGCCGGGAAATACCAGTCGCCGTCGTAGTGCACCGCCAGTGGCTTGTCGTTGGCGATCAGCTCCGCGCCCAGGCTCAGCCCGAACAGGATCAGGAACAGCCACAGCGACCACCAGCCACGCTTGTTGGCCTTGAACCGCTCGAACCGGCGGCGATTGAGGGGGGACAGGTTCATCTCAATGCTCCCGGCTGGCGAAGTCGATACGTGGATCGACCAGGGTGTAGGTGAGGTCGCCGATCAGTTTCACCACCAGCCCCAACAGGGTGAAGATAAACAGCGTGCCGAACACCACCGGGTAGTCGCGGTTGATCGCCGCTTCAAAGCTCATCAGGCCCAGGCCGTCGAGGGAGAAGATCACTTCCACCAGCAACGAGCCGGTGAAGAAAATCCCGATGAACGCCGACGGGAAGCCGGCGATCACCAGCAGCATCGCGTTACGGAACACATGGCCGTAAAGCACGCGGTGGTTGGTCAGGCCCTTGGCCTTGGCGGTGATCACGTATTGCTTGTTGATCTCGTCGAGAAAGCTGTTCTTGGTCAGCAGGGTCATGGTCGCGAAGTTGCCGATCACCAGCGCGGTGATCGGCAGCGCCAGGTGCCAGAAATAGTCGAGCACCTTGCCGCCCCAGCTCAACTCATCGAAGTTGTTGGACGTGAGCCCACGCAAGGGGAACCAGTCGAAGTAACTGCCGCCGGCAAACACCACGATCAGCAGGATCGCAAACAGGAACGCCGGGATCGCATAGCCGACGATGATTGCCGAGCTGGTCCACACATCGAAGTGGCTGCCATGTCGCGTGGCTTTGGCGATCCCCAGCGGGATCGACACCAGGTACATGATCAGCGTGCTCCATAACCCCAGGGAGATGGACACCGGCATCTTTTCCTTGATCAGGTCGATCACCTTGGCGTCACGGAAGAAGCTGTCGCCGAAATCCAGCCGGGCGTAGTTCTTGACCATGATCCACAAGCGTTCCGGCGCCGACTTGTCGAAGCCGTACATCTTTTCGATTTCCTTGATCAGCGCCGGGTCCAGGCCCTGGGCGCCACGGTAGCTGCTGGAACCGGCCACCGAGACCTCGGCGCCGCCGCCGGCAATGCGGCTGGTGGCGCCTTCAAAGCCTTCGAGCTTGGCGATCATCTGTTCCACCGGCCCCCCGGGGGCGGCCTGGATGATGATGAAGTTGATCAGCAGGATCCCGAACAGCGTCGGGATGATCAGCAACAGGCGGCGAACAATATAGGCCAGCATTTAATCGCCTCCGCTCGCCGCATCGGCGCTCGTGTTTGTGTTCGCGTCTGAGGTGACGGCAGGTTTTACATTGGGCTTTGCCCACCAGGTGGCGGTGCCCACGTCATAGCGTGGCGAGGTTTTCGGATGGCCGAGGTGGTCCCAGTACGCCACGCGGAAGGTCTTGATGTGCCAATTGGGGATCACGTAGTAACCGAACTGCAGCACACGATCCAGGGCCTTGGCATGGGCGATCAGGCTGTTGCGCGAGTCGGCGTCGATCAGTTCTTCCACCAACTGGTCGACCGCCGGATCCTTGAGGCCCATGTAATTGCGGCTGCCGGGTTTGTCGGCACTGGAAGACTTCCAGAATTCCCGTTGTTCGTTACCCGGCGAGGTGGATTGCGGGAAGCTGCCCACCATCATGTCGAAGTCCCGGGAACGCACACGGTTGACGAACTGCGAAACGTCCACCCGGCGGATCACCAGGTCGATGCCCAGGTCCGCCAGGTTGCGCTTGAACGGCAGCAGGATGCGCTCGAACTCGGTCTGGGCCAGCAGGAACTCGATGGTCACCGGTTTGCCCGTGGTGTCGACCATCTTGTCGTCGACGATGCGCCAGCCGGCCTCCTGCAGCAGTTGGTAGGCCTCGCGTTGCTGGGTACGGATCATGCCGCTGCCGTCGGTTTTGGCCGGCTCGAAGGCCTGGGTGAAGACTTCGGCGGGGATCTTGTCGCGCAGGGGCTCGAGGATCTTCAGCTCATCCGGGCCGGGCAGCCCGGTGGCGGCCATTTCGGAGTTTTCGAAGTAACTGCGGGTGCGGGTGTAGGCGCCGTTGAACAGCTGTTTGTTGCTCCACTCGAAGTCCAGCAACAGGCTGATGGCCTTGCGCACACGCACGTCCTGGAACATCGACTTGCGCGTATTGAACACAAAACCCTGCATGCCGGTGGGATTGCCGTTGGGGATTTCTTCCTTGATCAGCCGGCCCTCGGTCACGGCCGGAATGTTGTAGGCGTTGGCCCAGTTCTTGGCGCTGAATTCCAGCCAGTAGTCGAACTGTCCGGCCTTCAACGCCTCCAGGGACACGGTGCTGTCGCGGTAGTAGTCGGTGATGCGGTTGTCGAAGTTGTAGAAACCCTTGGTGATCGGCAGGTCCTTGGCCCAGTAGTCCTTGACCCGCTCGTAGCGGATCATGCGCCCGGCCTTGACCTCGGCCACCTTGTACGGCCCGCTGCCCAGGGGCACCTCGAGGTTGCCCTTGGCAAAGTCCCGCGTGGCCCACCAATGCTTGGGCAGTACCGGCAGTTGTCCGAGGATCAGCGGCAGTTCGCGGTTGTTGGTGCGCTTGAACTTGAACAGCACCCGCAGCGGGTCTTCGGCGACCACTTCATCCACATCGGCGTAGTAGGTGCGGTAGATCGGCGAGCCTTCCTTGATCAGTTCCTGGAAGGTGAACACCACGTCTTCGGCGCGGATCGGGTGGCCGTCGTGGAAGCGCGCTTCGGGGCGCAGGTAGAAACGCACCCAGCTGTTGTCCGGGGCTTTTTCGATCTTGCCGGCGACCAGGCCGTATTCGGTGATGGGTTCGTCCAGGCTTTGCATGGCCAGGGTGTCGTAGATCAGGCTGATGTTGTCGGCCGGCACGCCCTTGCTGATAAACGGGTTGAGGCTGTCGAAGCCGCCCATGCTCGACTCGCGGAAAGTGCCGCCCTTGGGTGCATTCGGGTTGACGTAGTCGAAGTGCTTGAAGTCGGCGGGGTATTTCGGCGGCTCGTTGTACAGCGTCAGTGCGTGTTGTGGGGCGGCGTGGGCCGTGGTGCACAGCAACAGGCTGCCGAGCAGTACGTTGCGCAAATACATCATTGGGCTTTCTCCGAAGCTTTCAGCCACCACGCGCTCAGGCCCAGGCTGTAGGGCGGCGTGGTGACAAAGGCGAACCGGTTGCGGTACGCCAGGCGATGATAGTTGAGGTACCAGTTGGGAATGCTGTAGTGCTGCCACAGCAGCACCCGGTCCAGGGCGCGGCCGGCGGCCAGTTGTTCTTCGCGGGTCTGGGCCGCCAGGAGTTGTTCCAGCAGGTGATCGACAACGGGGTTGGCGATGCCCGCATAGTTCTTGCTGCCCTTGATCGCGGCCTGGCTGGAGTGGAAGTACTGCCACTGTTCGAGGCCGGGGCTCAAGGTCTGGTTGAGGGTGATCAGGATCATGTCGAAATCGAATTGATCCAGGCGTTGCTTGTACTGGGCGCGGTCGACGGTGCGCAGGCGTGCGTCGATGCCGATGCTGATCAGGTTCTCGACATAGGGCTGCAGGATGCGCTCCAGGTTCGGGTTGACCAGCAGGATCTCGAAGCGCAGCGGTTGCCCGTCCTTGTTGAGCAGGCGTTGGCCCGACAGCTTCCACCCGGCTTCGCCCAGCAGCGCCAGGGCACGGCGCAGGGTTTCACGGGGGATGCCGCGCCCGTCGGTCTGGGGCAGGCTGAAGGCTTGGGTAAACAGGTTGGGCGGCAGCTGGTCGCGGTAGGGGGAGAGCATCAGCCATTCATGGCCGGTTGGAACCCCGGTAGCGGCGAATTCGCTGTTGGGGTAATAGCTGAGCGTGCGTTTGTAGGCGCTGCTGAACAGGGTGCGGTTGGTCCACTCGAAGTCGAACATCAACCCCAGGGCTTCGCGCACCTTGGTCTGGCTGAAGGTCGGGCGCCGGGTGTTCATGAACAGGCCCTGGCTTTGGGTCGGGATCTGGTGGGCGATCTGCGCCTTGATCACTTCGCCACGGTTCACCGCCGGGAAGTTGTAGCCATTGGCCCAGTTCTTGGCCTGGTGCTCGATATAAATGTCGAACTCGCCGGCCTTGAACGCTTCGAACGCCACGTCGCTGTCGCGGTAGAACTCCACCTCGACCTTGTCGTAGTTATAGAAGCCCTGGTTGACCGGCAAGTCCTTGCCCCAGTAATCCTTGACCCGTTCGAACACCAGCTGGCGTCCAGGGGTGACCTTGCTGATGCGGTACGGCCCGCTGCCCAGGGGCGGCTCGAAGGTGGTCGCCTTGAAGTCGCGGTTTTTCCAATAGTGCTGGGGCAATACCGGCAACTCGCCCAGGCGCAGGATCAGCAACGGGTTGCCGGCACGCTTGAACACAAAGCGGATGCGGTGAGGGTTGAGGATGTCCACCCGTGCCACTTCCTGCAGGTTGGTGCGGTACTGGGGGTGGCCTTCGGTCAGCAGGGTGCGATAGGAAAATGCCACGTCATAGGCCGTGATCGGCTTGCCATCGTGGAAGCGCGCCTGTGGACGCAGGTTGAACACGACCCAGCTGCGGTCCTCGCTGTATTCCACCGACTGGGCAATCAGCCCGTAGCTGGAGGTGGGCTCGTCGCCGGACGGCGCGTACTGGCCGGTGCCGACCATCAACGGCTCATTCAGCTCATTGACGCCGTATTGCAGGAAGTTGGGGGTGGAAACCGGGCTTGAACCCTTGAACGTGTAGGGGTTGAGGGTATCGAAGGTGCCAAATGCCATGACCCGCAAGGTCCCGCCTTTCGGCGCTGCAGGGTTTACCCAATCGAAGTGGGTGAATTTGGCCGGGTACTTGAGCGTGCCGAACTGCGTGTAACCGTGGCTCTCGGTTATTGTCGCGTTCGCACCAAAGCTCAAGGCCAGACTTATTAGTAGAAGGAGGGGACGCTTCAAGTCAGGGATCCGATCCAGGCGGCTTGGGCTTTATGATCGGTACAGTAACAGCTTGTTCCGGATGGAAAAAGCCAGTCGGGATTATGTAGAACCAATGTGGGAGCAAGCTCCCTCCCACATTGGTTCTCCGGGGTTCTTGAAACCTTAGCGCGGCCCGGAAACCACCAGCATCTGCCCCGGCTTCAGCGCCTGGCCAGTACGGGGGTTCCAACGCTTGAGATGTTGCATCTCGACGTTGAAGCGCTTGGCGACGATGTACAGCGAGTCGCCTTTCTTGACCTTGTACTGCACCGGCTTCTTGCTGTCGGCCTTGGCCACCAGCTTGCGGGTGTCCTGCATCACCAGGGTCTGGCCGACCTTGAGGGCCTGGCCGTTGAGTTTGTTCCAGCGCTGCAGGTCATGCACATCGACCTTGTTCGCCTTGGCGATCAGCGTGAGGTTGTCGCCACTGCGCACCTTGTAGCTGCGGGTGCGGCCGGCCACCCGGGCGGTCTCGACTTCGTCGAACACCTGTTTTTTCGGGCGCATCGCCAGCAATTCTTCCGGCTTCATCGTCGAAAGGGTGCTGGTGAGCAATTGTGCCTTGGAGCTCGGCACCAGCAGGTGCTGCGGGCCATCCAGGGTGGTGCGTTGCTTGAGCGCCGGGTTGAGCTGGAACAGTTCGTCTTCGTCGATCTCGGCCAGCGCGGCAACCCGCGACAGGTCCATGCTTTGCTTGACCTCGACGACTTCGAAGTACGGTGTGTTGGCAATCGGGTTCAGGTTGACGCCATAGGCCTCGGGGGCCAGCACCACCTGGGACAGCGCCAGGAACTTGGGCACATAGTCCTTGGTTTCCTGGGGCAGGGGCAGGTTCCAGTAGTCGGTGGGCAGGCCGAGCTTCTCGTTGCGCTCGATAGCCCGGCTCACCGTGCCTTCGCCGGCGTTATAGGCGGCCAGGGCCAGCAGCCAGTCGCCGTTGAACATGTCGTGCAGACGGGTCAGGTAGTCCAGGGCGGCGGTGGTGGAGGCGGTGATGTCGCGGCGGCCGTCGTAGGCGCGGGTCTGGCGCAGGTTGAAGTAGCGCCCGGTGGAGGGAATGAACTGCCACAGGCCGACGGCATCGCTGCGCGAATAGGCCATCGGGTTGTAGGCACTTTCGATCACTGGCAGTAGCGCCAGCTCCAGAGGCATGTTGCGTTCTTCAAGGCGCTCGACGATGTAATGAATGTAGAGGCTGCCGCGTTCACCGGCGTTCTCCAGGAAGGACGGGTTGCTGGCGAACCACAGGCGTTGTTGCTCGATACGCGGGTTGACGCCCACGTTGTCCTGCAATTGAAAGCCCCGGCGCATGCGTTCCCACACGTCCTGGGGTACTTCTGGAGCAGGCTTCTCTGAAAGCCAGATGACGGGTTTCTGTTTGATCTTGGCGGCAAGGTTGGGCTTGGGTTGCACGGTGGATTGTGCGGCGAAATTTGTCGATTGGCAGCCCGCCAGCGTGGCGGACACAGCCACCGCCACAGCTTGAGCCAGGCGGGTCAATGCGTCTGAATGGTTGGATTTACGAATAGATGACGACATTGGCTGGAAGTAAGTTCCGGGCAAAAATGTCGGGCGATTCTAGAAAGCACTTTGGTTCCGGTCAACCATTCAGAAATTACGTATCAGATTGCGTCCCTTTAGAACTTATCTTTCCACGCCCTCAAGCTAGCAAATACCTCGGCCCCAGAGCGGTTGTCACGGCCATTCCGTTCGTCCGCTTTTTGTTTAACGGATGTTTCAGAGGTACGCAGGAAGGGGTTGGTGCGCTTTTCCAGGGCCAGGTTGGAAGGCAGCGTCATCTCGCCGCGGGCCCGCAGTTGACGGACGTTTTCCACCCGTTCGGAGATGTCGGCATTCTGCGGTTCCACCGCCTGGGCAAACTTGAGGTTACTTTGTGTGTATTCGTGGGTGCAGTACACCAGGGTGTCGGCGGGCAGGGCGGCCAGGCGCTCGAGGGAGGTGTGCATCTGTTCCGGCGTGCCTTCGAACAGGCGGCCACAACCGGCGGCGAACAGGGTGTCGCCACAGAACAGCACGCCCTGGTGGTAGAAGGCGATATGGCCCAGGGTGTGGCCGGGCACGGCGTAGACGTCGAAGTCCCAGCCCAGCACGCTGATGCGGTCGTTATCCTGCAGCGCGATGTCCCGCGCCGGGATCGTCTCGTTGGCCGGACCATACACCTTGGCGTCGGTCACCCGCTTGAGTTGCTCGACACCGCCGACATGGTCGTGGTGATGGTGGGTAATCAGGATGTCGCTGAGGGTCCACGTCGGGTTTTGCTCGAGCCAGGCCAGTACCGGCGCGGCATCGCCGGGATCGACCACGGCACAACGTTGGGTCTGCGGGTCCTGCAGCAACCAGATGTAGTTATCGGTGAAGGCGGGCAGGGCACTGATCTGTATCATTCTTCGATTCGCCAAGCTGAACACATTGGTGCATCTTAGAACGTCTAGGCGAGTTGGAGAATGCAATGACTGATAAAGCGTTCGCCCAGGCCGATCCTGAGTGGCTGGCCCTGATCGGCGCAGCCCGTGAATGGCTGTCCGGGCCCATCGGGCAATTTTTGCTGGATGAAGAACGACGCATGCTCGAAGACGAGTTGGGTCGTTTCTTTGGCGGCTACCTGGTGCATTACGGTCCGTCGGCCCAGACCCCGCCTGCCGCGCCCCAGGTGCAACGCAATGTGCGCCTGGGCGCGCCCTTGCCGGGGGTGGAGATTGTCTGCGAAGAACAGGCCTGGCCATTGAGCGAGCACGCCGCCGATGTGGTGGTGTTGCAGCATGGCCTGGATTTCTGCCTGTCGCCCCACGGTCTGCTGCGTGAAGCGGCGAGCAGCGTGCGCCCTGGTGGCCATTTGCTGATTATCGGCATCAACCCTTGGAGCAGCTGGGGCCTGCGCCATGTGTTCGCCCATGATGGCCTGCGCCAGGCGCGCTGCATCTCGCCATCACGGGTGGGGGACTGGCTGAACCTGCTGGGCTTCGCGCTGGAGAAACGCCGCTTCGGGTGCTATCGTCCGCCGCTTGCCTCGGCCAAGTGGCAAGGCCGCCTGGCCGGTTGGGAACGCCGCGCAGGGGCCTGGCAACTGTCGGGGGGCGGCTTCTATTTATTGGTGGCGCGCAAGATCGTGGTCGGGCTGCGGCCGGTGCGCCAGGTGCTGCGCCAGCCTATGGGCAAACTGGTGCCGATGCCGATGGCCAAGGTCAACCGCAAGCAAAGCGAACCGTAGAACTTTTTTGATTTCAGACCTGCCCGTCTTGATGGATGTAACCGATGACCGATAGCGTAGAACTCTTCACCGATGGCGCCTGCAAGGGCAACCCCGGCCCCGGCGGCTGGGGCGCCTTGCTGGTGTGCAAGGGCGTAGAGAAGGAGTTGTGGGGCGGCGAAGCCAACACCACCAACAACCGCATGGAGCTGATGGGCGCGATTCGCGGCCTGGAAGAACTCAAGCGCCGCTGCAATGTGCTGCTGGTCACCGACTCGCAATACGTGATGAAAGGCATCAACGAGTGGATGGTCAACTGGAAGAAGCGCGGCTGGAAGACCGCGGCCAAGGAGCCGGTCAAGAATGCCGACCTGTGGCAACTGCTCGATGAGCAATGCAACCGCCATGACATCACCTGGAAGTGGGTGCGCGGGCACATCGGCCATCCGGGTAACGAGCGCGCCGACCAGCTTGCCAATAGAGGTGTGGACGAAGTGCGGGGCTACAAGCAGAGCTGATGCTGGCTGACGTGTTAACATCGCGCTCCTTGACTCACACCACACTGCACACCACACCGTTGAGAGCTGAACCCTGATGGCGATCCGATCTGTTGTACTCGATACCGAAACCACCGGCATGCCGGTGACCGACGGCCACCGGATCATTGAAATCGGCTGTGTCGAACTCATGGGTCGGCGCCTCACCGGTCGTCACTTCCACGTCTACCTGCAACCGGACCGCGACAGTGACGAAGGCGCCATCGGCGTCCACGGCATCACCGATGAGTTCCTCAAGGGCAAGCCGCGTTTCGCCGAAGTGGCCGATGAGTTCTTCGAATTCATCAACGGCGCCCAGTTGATCATCCATAACGCGGCGTTCGACGTCGGCTTCATCAATAACGAGTTTGCCCTGATGGGGCAGATGGATCGCGCGGACATTTCCCGGCACTGCTCGATCCTCGACACCTTGATGATGGCCCGTGAGCGTCACCCGGGCCAGCGCAACAGCCTCGATGCCTTGTGCAAGCGTTATGGCGTCGACAACTCCGGCCGTGAACTCCACGGCGCCTTGCTCGACTCAGAGATTCTCGCCGACGTTTACCTGACCATGACCGGCGGGCAGACCAGCCTGTCCCTGGCCGGCAATGCCTCCGACGGCAGTGGCTCGGCGGAAGGCTCGGGCAACCGCCCTTCGGAAATCCGCCGCCTGCCGGTCGATCGCAAGCCCACCACCATCATTCGCGCCAGCGAGCAGGATCTGGCCGAGCATGCGGCTCGGTTGGAGGCGATTGCCAAGTCGGCGGGTGCGCCGGCGTTGTGGACCCAGCTAACACAACAATAGCCCTGCGTAGGTATGATCAAAATGTGGGAGGGGCTTGCCCCCGATAGCGGTGTATCAGCCAATCAAATATGAGCTGGCATACCGTCATCGGGAGCAAGCCCCTCCCAGGGTTGAGCTCCATTGCTTTCAGAATCTTCATTCGCGTCATCGTCCCCGAGCTTCTACCCTTGAGTGCATAGCCCTCAGGACTACAAGCCCTCATGTACAAAGACCTGAAGTTCCCCGTGCTTATCGTGCACCGCGACATCAAGGCCGACACCGTTGCCGGCGACCGGGTTCGGGGCATCGCCCGGGAGTTGGAACAAGAGGGCTTCAGTATCTTTTCCGCCGTGGACTACGCCGAAGGCCGGCTGGTGGCGTCGACCCATCACGGCCTGGCGTGCATGCTGATCGCGGCCGAAGGCGCCGGTGAGAATACCCACCTGCTGCAAAATATGGTCGAGCTGATCCGCCTGGCTCGCCTGCGGGCGCCGAACCTGCCGATCTTTGCCCTGGGCGAGCAGGTCACCCTGGAAAACGCCCCGGCCGATGCCATGAGTGAACTCAACCAGCTGCGCGGCATTCTCTACCTGTTCGAAGACACCGTGCCGTTTCTCGCCCGCCAAGTGGCCCGTGCTGCCCGCACTTACCTGGATGGCCTGTTGCCGCCCTTTTTCAAGGCGCTGGTGCAACACACCGCCGACTCCAACTATTCCTGGCACACCCCCGGCCATGGCGGTGGCGTGGCCTATCGCAAAAGTCCGGTGGGGCAGGCGTTTCATCAGTTCTTCGGGGAAAACACCCTGCGCTCGGACTTGTCGGTCTCGGTGCCCGAGCTGGGCTCGCTGCTGGATCACACCGGGCCCCTGGCCGAAGCCGAAGCCCGCGCCGCACGCAACTTCGGCGCCGACCATACCTTTTTCGTGATCAACGGCACGTCCACCGCCAACAAGATCGTCTGGCACTCGATGGTCGGGCGCGATGACCTGGTGCTGGTGGACCGCAACTGCCACAAGTCGGTGTTGCATTCCATCATCATGACCGGTGCCATCCCGCTGTACCTGTGCCCGGAGCGCAACGAACTGGGGATCATCGGTCCGATTCCCCTCAGCGAGTTCAGCCCGGAATCGATCCGCGCCAAGATCGACGCCAGCCCCTTGACCCGCGGCCGGCCCCCCAAGGTGAAGCTGGCCGTGGTCACCAACTCCACCTACGACGGGCTGTGCTACAACGCCGAGCTGATCAAGCAGCAATTGGGCAACAGTGTCGAGGTGCTGCACTTCGATGAAGCCTGGTACGCCTACGCGGCGTTCCACGAGTTCTTTGCCGGGCGCTACGGCATGGGCACCTCGCGTACCCCGGACAGCCCGCTGGTGTTCACCACTCACTCCACCCACAAGCTATTGGCGGCGTTCAGCCAGGCGTCGATGATCCATGTGCAGGACGGCGGCGCGCGCCAACTGGACCGCGACCGTTTCAATGAAGCCTTCATGATGCACATCTCCACGTCGCCGCAGTACAGCATCATCGCTTCGCTGGATGTAGCCTCGGCGATGATGGAAGGCCCGGCCGGGCGCTCGCTGCTGCAGGAAATGTTCGACGAGGCCCTGAGTTTTCGCCGGGCCCTGGCCAACCTGCGCCAGCATATCGCCGCCGAAGATTGGTGGTTCTCCATCTGGCAGCCGCCGTCGGTGGCGGGCATCGACCGCGTCGCCACCGCGGATTGGCTGTTGCAGCCGCAGGATGACTGGCACGGCTTTGGTGACGTGGCCGAAGACTACGTGCTGCTGGACCCGATCAAAGTGACCCTGGTCATGCCCGGCCTCACCGCCGGCGGCGCCTTGAGCGATTGCGGGATTCCCGCCGCGGTGGTCAGCAAATTCCTCTGGGAGCGTGGGCTGGTGGTGGAAAAGACCGGGCTGTATTCGTTCCTCGTGTTGTTTTCCATGGGCATTACCAAGGGCAAATGGAGTACCTTGCTCACCGAGTTGCTCGAGTTCAAGCGCAGTTACGACGCGAATGTCAGCCTCGCCAGTTGTTTGCCATCGGTGTTTGCCCAGGGCCCGGCGCGTTATCAAGGCTTGGGTTTGCGCGACTTGTGCGACCAATTGCACAGCTGCTACCGCAGCAACGCCACCGCCAAACACCTCAAGCGCATGTACACGGTGTTGCCGGACATCGCGATGAAACCGGCCGACGCCTATGACCAATTGGTAAGGGGCGAAGTGGAGGCCGTCTCCATTGATGCCTTGCCAGGACGCATTGCAGCCGTGATGCTGGTGCCTTATCCGCCGGGCATTCCGTTGATCATGCCGGGCGAGCGCTTTACCGAGTCGACCCGGTCGATCATTGACTACCTGGCGTTTGCCCGGACGTTCGATAGCAGTTTTCCCGGTTTTGTTGCCGATGTTCACGGGTTACAACACGAAGATGACGGCAGTGGTCGTTGTTACACCGTCGATTGCATCAAGGGTTAAGGATGTTTATGCAAGCTGTAATGAACCCGAAGTATCCAGGGCTCAGTGTGCGGGTCGCCGACGAAGGCTTTGATGCCTACGTGTGGGGCAATGATTTCAGCTTTGAGGTCAGCGCCTATGGCGTGCCGGAGATGGGCAGGCGGGTCGATCAATGGCCCGTGGAGCGCATCGTGCCGTACCGCAAGTGTTATGGCATCGACCCGGAAGAGTTCGCCAGTTTCCGCGATGCGCCGGACAGTGCGATCTTCATGGCCTACCTGGATGATCGTGCGGTCGGGCATATCGTGGTCAGCACCAATTGGAACGGCTTTGCCCACGTTGACGAACTGGCGGTGGCCTTGCCTGCCCGTCGGCACGGGGTGGCCAAGGCGCTGCTGGATGTGGCGCAGTTCTGGAGCCGCAAGAAAAACCTGCCGGGCATGATGCTGGAAACCCAGAACAACAACCTGGGCGCCTGCCGTCTGTATGAACGTTGCGGCTACGTGATGGGCGGGATCGACCACCTGCGCTATCGCGGCATCGACCCGCAAACCCGTGAAGTGGCGATTTTCTGGTATCGGTTGTTCAAGACCGACGCCGAGCGGCGTTAACTTTCCAGCAGGCCCTGGGCCTTTTGCGTGACGATCTCCAGCAACGCATTCAGCGCAGGCGAGGTCACGCCATCCTTGAGTGTCAGCGCATACAGGCTGACCAGGATCGGCGGCGACACCGGGCATGTATCCAGGCCCGCCTCGCGCGCGCCAAACGCAGTGAACGGGTCGACAATCGCCAGGCCTTCGCCGGCTTCCACCATGCTGCGCATCATCTGGTAGGTCTGCACCCGCGTCTGCACCACCGGCAGCGGGCGCAAGGCTTGCAGCTTGGCGTCCAGCAGGCGGCTGAGCGGGTCGTGTCCTTCGAGTCCGATCATCGACTGCCCGGCCAGGTCCTGCAGCGCAATGTACTTCTGCTTGGGCTTGAGCCAGCCGTGGGGCGCCAGCAATTGCAATTTGCCTTGGGCCAGCACCGTGCTGTGGATTTGCGGGTGTTCCGGGTCATGCAGGCTCAGGCCCACCTCGGCCTCGTGCAGCAACAGGCTGCGCACGATTCCCCGGGTTGGCTGGCTCGACAGGTTGCACGGCGTGTCCTGGAAGCGTCGGCGCAGCAGCGCGATGCTCTGGGGCAGCAGTTGATTGGCCAGGGGCGGCGTGCACAAGGCGCGCAGGGTGGGGGCGTGATGGTGTTTCAAGCGGCTGGCCAAGCGTTGCACCGGTTCCAGGGCTTCGTACACATGGGCTATTTCTGCCTGCAACTCCAGGGTTTCCCGTGTCGCCTGCAAACGCCCGCGCACACTGGCAAACAGCATGAAGCCCAATTGCTGCTCGGCCTCCTTGAGTGCCGCGTCTACATCGCCCACGGGAAGTTGCAACCATTCGGCGGCGGTGCCGAGGTGCCCGGTCTGCAGGATGGCCTGAATCACTTCGAGATGACGTAAACGCATGGCCGGAGTCTATGTGCAGCGCGGTGGGGATTCAATGGTGCATGCCGTCGTGCGCAAAAAAGACGGTGTGGGTCGTGTACATCGCTGGCGTTCAGCCAGGACCTCACTAGAATGGCGAGTCTGATCATCAACGACCAATGCCGATTACCGGCACATACAACAAAAACAGGTCTGGTCTCATATGCCTCTGCCCTCGACAGTTCTAGGGGTAACGGTCAAGCAACTGCTGGTCCTGGTGACCGTAGGGTGCGTGGCTGCTTATCTCTTCAGCAATCACGAAGAATCTGCCCCGGAAAACCTCACGCTTGAGGCATTTATCCGTGCCCAGGAGCAAGTCGCCGCGCAGGTCGGCACGGTGCTGGGCATGACACAGGTCAAGCAGGTGGTGGCGTATCCGGGGTACAACTCGCCGGGCTACAGGCGGGTGATGTACGCGGTGGAAGGCGAGCGGGGCCGGTTGATGGTGACGCTCAAGCAAGTGGACGGTGAGTCGGGGCTTGAAGTGACGGAAATTCGCAGCCCGTGACCGCCCGGCCCAGTCGATGCCGTCAATGGCCGGGACTGAGCAGGTACGCCTGGGCGATCAAGCTTATGAGGCGAGGACGGTTTGCGATTCGCGGACGATAATGGTCCCCGACTGAATCAGCTTGAACTCATCGCCTTCGAGTTTTTCTACCCGGTCGCCAATGGCCAGCTTGTAGGTGGTGGTGGGTGCCGAGCCAGCCAGGTCGCCTTGCGCCGGGTTGGATTCCTGGAACTCATGCACCGAATACACGCGTCCCTCTGCGTCTCTGGCATGAAACTGTCCGACTAGTACTGCTGCCATCTGTTTAGAACCTCTGGAGATAAACACTCAATTCGCGGTGCTGTAGACCGTCATAAAGAGGGGGAGTTTACCTATTGAAAAAAAATACTATTCGCTGACATTTTCAGACAGTTCCTACGCATCAAATCGCGGGCCAAACGTCTGGAGGATTATCAAAACCTTCTGGTGAACGCACTGCGAAGCCTTTATAACTACAAGCTCCCTTAGTCAGACGTCGAGAAACCCAATGAGCAAGGTCTACACGATTGCCGTCCTGGTTGGCAGCCTGAGAAAAGACTCGATCAACCGCAAGGTCGCCCTGGCACTGGCCGAAATGGCCCCCGCCAACCTGAAGTTGAACATTGTGGAAATTGGCGATTTGCCGCTCTACAACGAGGACATCGACGGGGCATCACCGCCCGCAGCCTACAGCACTTTCCGTCAGCAGGTACGTTCATCCGACGCGGTGTTGTTTGTGACGCCGGAGTACAACCGCTCCGTCCCCGCGCCATTGAAGAATGCGATTGACGTCGGCTCCCGCCCTTATGGCCAAAGCGCCTGGAGCGGCAAGCCGGGGGCGATCATCAGCGTATCGCCGGGCGCCGTTGGCGGTTTTGGCGCCAACCACCATCTGCGCCAGTCCCTGGTGTTCCTCGATGTGCCATGCATGCAGCAGCCGGAAGCCTACCTGGGCGGAGCGGGCAGCGTGTTCGATGACGCCGGCAAGGTGTCGGAAAAGACCAGGCCGTTCCTGCAGGCATTTATTGATGCCTACGGCAAATGGGTAGAAAAACAGACAGCTTGAATCGGCGCCCATTGTCCACTGTGGGAGGGAGCAAGCCCTAATGCCAGTCAGTTAAGGATGAACACTGTAACTGTGGTGAGCGGGCTTGCCCCGCGCTGGGCTGCGCAGCAGCCCCCATAAGAGCGCTGCAGTGTGCCAGGCAGGTCCGGGGCTGTGTTTTAGGGCTGCTGCGCAGCCCAGCGCGGGGCAAGCCCGCTCACTACAGGTTACTGTTTGCCCGTTCTATCTCTTAACTGATCGGCGTTAGGGCAAGCCCCCTCCCTCAGTGTTGGATCAGCGCAACCAGTTAGTCCGCGCCAACTCGATCACTTCATCTCCACGCCCACTCATCACCGCCTTGAGCATGTACAGGCTGAAGCCCTTGGCCTGTTCCAGCTTGATGCTCGGCGGCATCACCAGTTCCTGGGTGGCCGTCACCACATCCACCAGCACCGGGCCATCGTGGGCCAGGGCGCGGCGCAGGGCCGGTTCCAGGTCTTCGGATTGCTCCACGCGAATGCCGAGGATGCCCATGGCGTTGGACATGGCGGCGAAGTCCGGGTTTTTCAGCTCGGTGCCGGCATCCAGGTAGCCCGCAGCCTTCATTTCCATGGCGACAAAGCCCAGGGACGAGTTATCGAACACGATGATTTTGACGGGCAGGTTCAACTGCGCCAGTGAAATGAAATCCCCCATCAGCATGGCAAACCCGCCGTCGCCGGACATCGAGATCACCTGGCGCCCAGGGAAGGCCGCCTGCGCACCGATCGCCTGGGGCATGGCATTGGCCATGGAACCGTGGTTGAACGAGCCGATCAGGCGGCGCTTGCCATTCATCTTCAGGTAGCGCGCCGCCCACACGGTCGGCGAGCCCACGTCGGCGGTGAAGATTGCATCGTCGTCCGCCAGTTCGCTGAGCAGGCGCGCCACGTATTGCGGGTGGATCGGCCGGTTGGCCTTTGACGGTTGCGCCAGGTCGTCCAGGCCTTGGCGGGCTTTTTCGTAGTGCTTCAGCGAGGTCTCGAGGAAGCTGCGGTCGGTCTTGCGGGTCAGGCGCGGCAGCAGCGCGTCGAGGGTCTCGCTCACATCGGCAGCGATGCCCAGGTCCAGCGTGGCGCGACGGCCCAGGGCCTGCGGGTTGCGGTCAACCTGGATGATTTTGGCATCGGTGGGGTAGAACTGGCGGTACGGAAAGTCAGTGCCGAGCATGATCAGCGTGTCGCAGTCGAGCATGGCGTGGTAGCCGGAGCTGAAGCCGATCAGGCCGGTCATGCCGACGTCGAACGGGTTATCCCACTCCACATGCTCCTTGCCGCGCAGGGCGTGCACCACCGGTGCCCCCAGCGTGTCGGCCAGGGCCACCACTTGATCGTGGGCACCGGCGCAGCCACTGCCGCACAGCAGGGTGACTTTCTCGCTGCTTTCAAGTATCTCGGTCAGGCGCAGCAGGTCCTGTTCCGCCGGCAGGGTGCGCGGTGCGTGCAGGGCCGGCCAGGGCTTGAGCTTGTCTTCGACTTCCAGCAACGATACGTCCCCCGGAATCACCACCACCGCCACGCCGCGGTTGAGGATCGCCGAACGCATGGCACGGTGCAGCACGTGCGGCATCTGCTCGGGGTTGGTGACCAGCTCGATAAAGTGGCTGCACTCCTTGAACAGTTCCTGGGGATGGGTCTCCTGGAAGTAATTCAGGCCGATCTCGGAGGAGGGGATTTGTGCTGCGATCGCCAGCACCGGCACATGGTTGCGATGGCAATCGAACAGGCCATTGATCAAGTGCAGGTTGCCCGGCCCGCAACTGCCGGCGCACACCGTCAGTTCACCCGTGGCCGCCGCTTCGGCACCGGCGGCGAAGGCGGCGACTTCTTCGTGGCGCACGTGCATCCACTCGATGCTGTCCATGGTGCGCAGGGCGTCGGTGAGACCGTTGAGGCTGTCGCCGGTCAGGCCCCAGATGCGCTTGATGCCCGCCTGTTCAAGGGTGGTCGCCAATTGCTGGGCCAGGTTGATTTTCGCCATGAAGAACTCCAATCGTCAGTGAGGTTAAAAGCTGCTGATCAATAGGGGACAGTTCGATCACGGCGAATGCTCCGCTTTTAATGTGAAGATTGCGTCATGGCCGCGCGGTATTGCCGGGTGCGCCGAGCGATAAACCATTGGTCACACGCCAGCGCCAGCCATGGCACGACATTGGGTTTAGGCAGACGGCCGCGACTCAGGCGGCGCATCTGGTCCCGCACCACGGCCAGGGTGGCGAGGGCGGCCAAGGGTTTGCGTTTCCAACTGATCGGCTTGAGTTGCGGGTTGAGGTCGCGACCCTCGTGCCAGTGCTTGATCAGTTGCGGTTCCAGGGTCAGGGCGGTAGCGATGCCGGCCATGGCGATGCCGCTGTCCAGCACTTGTTGCACGATGGGCAGACGGCGAATGCCGCCGGTGACCATCAGCGGCATCTTGGCGATGGTCGCCAGTTCCTTGGCGAACTCCAGGAAATACGCTTCGCGGGCCAGGGTGCGGCCGTCCCGCGCTTCGCCTTGCATGGCCGGGGCTTCGTAGCTGCCACCGGATAATTCCAGCAGGTCGATGGGCAGCGGGTTGAGTAGCTCGACCACGGCGCGCGCGTCGTTGGCGTCGAAGCCGCCGCGCTGGAAGTCGGCCGAATTGAGTTTGACCGCCACACAGAATGAAGAACTGACGCTGGCACGCACGGCGTGGATCACTTCCAGCAGCAGGCGTGCGCGGTTTTCCAGGGGGCCGCCCCAGCGGTCAGTGCGTTGGTTGCTGAGTGGGGAGAGAAACTGGCTGAGCAGGTAGCCGTGCGCGCCGTGGATCTGCACCCCGGTGAACCCGGCTTTCTCGGCCAGGTGTGCGCTGGTGGCGAAGCGTTTGATCACGTCTTGAATGTCGTCTTCGGTCATGGCCCTGGGCTTGGCGAACATCTTCGAAAAGCTGCCGAGGTCCAATGCAATCGCGGAGGGCGCCAGGGCCTGCTGGCCGAGGTTGGCCATGGTCTGGCGCCCCGGATGGCTGAGCTGTACCCAAAAGTGCACGCCCTTGTCGCGGGCCACGGCGGCCCACTCGCGAAAGCTGTCCAGGTGCTGTTCGTCTTCGAGGGCAACGCCGCCGGGGCCGGTCATGGCGCGGCGGTCGATCATTACATTGCCGGTCAGCAGCAGGCCGGGCTCGCCGTCCGCCCAGGTCTTGTACAACTGCTTCAATTCGCGGGAGGGCGCCTGTTGCACATCCGCCATGTTTTCTTCCATCGCCGCCTTGGCGATACGGTTGGCGAGGACCTGGCCATTGGGCAGTTGCAAGGGTTCAAAGGGTGACATGGGTTGACTCCTGAGCAGGGGAGGCCTCAGGCTAAGCTTAAAGTTAACTTTAATGTCAAGCGGGCGTTTTGATGAATATTGGAGAGCTGGCAAAACAGAGCGGGCTGGCGGCGTCGCGTATCCGCTTCTATGAATCCGAAGGGCTGATCAGTCAGGTGGGGCGTCAGGCCAATGGCTATCGCCGCTATGCACCGGAGGCCTTGCAGACGCTGCGCTTGATTCAGAGCGCGCAGCAGGCCGGTTTCACCTTGCAGGAACTCAAGGCGCTGATGCCGGCCCCCGGCGAGCACAAGCGCGACGAGCTGATCGAGGCGCTCGAGCGCAAGGTCGAGCAGATTGAAGCGATGCAGGCGCAACTGGCGCACAGCAAGGCGCAGTTAGTCGGGGTGATCGACGCGGTACGCGCGCAACCGGAAGGTGTGCCGTGTTCGATGGGGCAGAAGCAGGTGCTGGCGTCGATCAAACTCAACTCATAAAAAAGCCCTGGCATGCCAGGGCTTTTTCATTTGTGCAGACTCAGCGACGACGGAACAGCGGCAGCGGCTCATCCGTAGCGGCCTGGTACGTCACCGAGAAGTCCTTGAGGCTTTTCAGCGCTTCGTACGGGTCTTTGTCGGCGCGCAAGGCGAAGGCATCGAACCCGCAACGGCGCAGGTAGAACAGCTGGTCGCGCAACACGTCGCCAATGGCCCGCAGCTCGCCTTTGTAACCGTAGCGGTCACGCAGCAGGCGTGCGTTGGAATAGTTGCGCCCGTCGGTGAAGGCCGGGAAGTTCAGGGCGATGACCTGGAAGTGCTCCACGTCAGCGCCGATCTCTTCGGCTTCTTCATCGGCGTCCAGCCACACACCCAGGCCGCCGTCGCGAGCCTTGAGGGCGTGGCCATGTTCGCGCCACAGCGCCAGCGGCACGATCAGGTCGTCGCAGTTGGAAATGCCGTCGAAGCTCGCGTCCTTGGGCAAAAGGTGCCAGGTTTCGTCGAGGACTTCGTTGTTCTTAATGATTCGCTGCATAGACGCGCTCCTTGAACAGGTCAATGCCGATGCGCTGGTAGGTGTCGATGAAACGCTCATCTTCGGTGCGCTGTTCGATGTACACGTCGATCAGCTTGCCGATCACCTCGGGCATGGCTTCCTGGGCGAAGGACGGGCCGAGGATCTTGCCCAGGCTCGCATCGCGGCTGGCGCTGCCACCCAGGGACACTTGGTAGAATTCTTCGCCTTTCTTGTCCACGCCCAGGATGCCGATATGGCCGACGTGGTGGTGACCACAGGCGTTCATGCAACCGGAGATGTTCAGGTCCAGCTCGCCGATGTCGAAGAGGTAGTCCAGGTCGTCGAAACGGCGCTGGATCGATTCGGCGATCGGGATCGACTTGGCGTTGGCCAGGGAGCAGAAGTCGCCGCCCGGGCAGCAGATGATGTCGGTCAACAGGCCGATGTTCGGCGTGGCGAAACCGCCTTCGCGCAGTTCGCCCCACAGGGTGAACAGTTGGCTCTGCTCAACGTCCGCGAGGATGATGTTCTGCTCGTGGGAGGTGCGCAGCTGGCCGAAGCTGTAGCGCTCGGCCAGGTCGGCGACGGCGTCCAGCTGCTTGTCGGTGATATCGCCCGGTGCCACACCGGTCGGTTTCAGCGACAGGGTCACCGCCACATAGCCCGGCTTTTTGTGCGCCAGGGTGTTGCGGGTGCGCCAGCGCGCAAAGCCCGGGTGCTGCTGGTCGAGCGCTGCGAGCTCGGCGTCCTGGTTGCCCAGGGCCTTGTACTCAGGATCGACGAAGTGCTTGGCCACACGGTGCACTTCGGCTTCGGTCAGGGTGGTCTGGCCGCCGCGCAGGTGCTCCATCTCGGCTTCGACTTTCTGGGCGAACACCTCAGGGGTCAGCGCCTTGACGAGGATCTTGATCCGCGCCTTGTATTTGTTGTCACGACGGCCGTAGCGGTTGTAGACCCGCAGGATGGCGTCGAGGTAGCTCAGCAGGTCCTGCCACGGCAGGAACTCGTTGATGAACGCACCGACCACCGGGGTACGGCCCAGGCCGCCACCCACCAGGACACGGAAACCCAGCTCGCCGGCCGCGTTGTACACCGGCTCCAGGCCGATATCGTGTACTTCGATGGCGGCACGGTCCGAGGTCGAGCCATTGATGGCGATCTTGAACTTGCGCGGCAGGTAGGCGAATTCCGGGTGGAAGGTGGTCCATTGACGGACGATTTCACACCACGGGCGTGGGTCGATCAGCTCGTCGGCGGCAACCCCGGCGAATTGGTCGGTGGTCACGTTGCGCAGGCAGTTACCGCTGGTCTGAATGGCGTGCATCTGCACGGTGGCCAGTTCAGCCAGGATATCCGGCACATCTTCCAGGGCCGGCCAGTTGAACTGCACGTTCTGGCGGGTACTGATGTGGGCATAGCCTTTGTCGAAGTCGCGGGCAATCCTGGCCATCATGCGGGTCTGGCGCGAAGTCAGTTGGCCATAAGGCACGGCCACCCGCAGCATCGGCGCAAAGCGCTGGACATAAAGGCCATTTTGCAGGCGCAGAGGGCGGAACTCTTCTTCGCTCAGTTCACCTGCTAGGTAGCGTCGGGTCTGATCACGGAACTGCTTGACGCGGTCCTCGATGATGCGCTGATCGTATTCGTCGTATACGTACATATAGGTCCTGTTCTCGGCAAATCTGCGCGCACGGCCGCGCACTCCCAACGGAGCCGGCGCACGATACCAGTTTGCGTTTATGCGCAAAAGTGATGTTTGAGTATATGCACATAACCAAAATGACTAATGAGAAGGGTTATCGTGATACCCACATTTGTCATGCGGGCAATCGTGAACTTTACTGTGAGCGTGTTTGAGTGCAATCACCTATAAAACCGACAAGAGGCGATGCAATGAGCAATCCGACCAAAGCCCGTAAACCTGACAGTACCGTTGATGCCTGGGCCATTCTGTTTTTGATCATTCTGGTGGTGGGAACGGCCGTTTTCTGGGTCAGCCACCAATAAAGGACGTTGATTGAGCCTCGATTGGTTCAGGCATTGCCACTATCATGGCGGCCTATTTTCGAGGCTCAAGCATCCATGTTGAAGGTGTTGATTACGTGTGTCTGGTTGCTGGGATCGACGTGTGGGGCGATGGCTCATGCAACGTCGGTGGTGTTTCTCAACCCGGGCATGGCGACGGAAACCTTCTGGGTCAGCTACGCGCAATTCATGCAGGCCGCCGCCAAGGACCTCGGCCTGGACTTGCGCGTGCGTTATGGCGAGCGTGATGCCGGCAACACGCTGGCTCAGGCGCGTGAGGTGCTGCAAGGCAGCCACCGGCCCGATTACCTGGTGCTGGTGAATGAGCAGTACGTTGCACCGCAGATCCTGCGCATGGCCGAGGGCAGTGGCGTCAAGCTGCTGCTGGTGAACAGCGCGCTGACATCCGATCAGGCGCAATTGCTGGGAACCCGCCGTGGCATCCGTTTGATCGGCAGCCTGGTGGCTGACGATGAACAGGCTGGCTACCTGATGCTCCGTGATCTGTTGCGCCAGCACGGTCCGGTTGCGCCGGACGAGCCCCTCGACCTGTTGGCGTTTTCCGGAACCAAGTCCACCCCGGGGGCGCAATTGCGTGAGCGCGGCATGCGTCGGGCGCTGGCCGAGCATCCCGAGGTGCGCCTGCGTCAGTTGGTCTACGGCGAATGGAACCGCGAACGCGCCTTCGAACAAGCGACGCAACTGTTCAAGCGCTACCCGCAGACGGCGCTGGTGTGGTCGGCCAACGATCAGATGGCGCTGGGCGCCATGCAGGCGCTGCAGGGCAGTGGGCGGTTACCGGGCAGGGACGTGCTGTTCAGCGCGCTCAACAGCTCGCCGGAGATCCTGCAGGCGCGCCTGGATGGACGCTTGTCGTCCCTGGTCGCCGGGCATTTCACCGTGGGCGGCTGGGCCATGGTGTTGGTCCATGACGATGCCAAGGGCCTGGACATTGGCGCCTATGGCGGACGCGACCGGCAGTTGGCGCTATTCCAATTGATCGATGCCGGCCAGGCGCGGCGCTTGTTGGGGCCGACACCCTCGGTGGATTTCCGCGCGTTGTCCGCCCAGGACAAGCCCGTGTCCTATCGTTACCCGTTCAGCCTGCACCTGCTGCTGCGCTAGACGCCGGCGAGGTGCAGCACCAGCTTGACGATGCCGAACAGCGTCAAGGCGAATACTGCTGTGAACAGAATGCCCAGGATCACGAAGTGGCTGGGCTTGCCGTGGGTGAAGTCGCGCGCGCGATTCTTGCCGCTCTGCACGCCAAAGGCGGCGGCCATGACGCTGTGGAGCATCTGCCAGAAGGTCGGCGGCTTGTTGTTGACTGGATCGTCCATACATCCCTCGACACAAGGTGTGTGAGGGACAGCATAGACAATCCAGGCCGGCTTAGTTGTCGTATCCCAGGTTCGGCGCCAGCCAGCGCTCGGTCACGGCCAGGTCCTGGCCCTTGCGCGCGGTGTAGCTGGTCACCTGGTCCTTGTCGACCTTGCCCACGGCAAAGTACTGCGCCTGCGGGTGGGCGAAGTACCAGCCGCTGACCGCCGCCGCCGGGAACATCGCGTAGTGCTCGGTGAGGAACACGCCGCTGCGCCCAGCGTGCATTTCGCGGGCCTCGGGGTCGAGCAGTTGGAACAACTGGGCTTTCTCGGTGTGGTCCGGGCACGCCGGGTAGCCGGGGGCAGGGCGGATACCGCTGTACTGCTCCTTGATCAGCGCTTCGTTGTCCAGTTGCTCGTCCTTGGCGTAGCCCCAGTGTTCCTTGCGCACCTGCTGGTGTAGCCACTCGGCACAGGCCTCGGCCAGGCGGTCGGCCAGGGCCTTGACCATGATCGAGTTGTAGTCGTCGCCCGCGTCCTGGTAGGCCTTGGCCACTTCCTCGGCGCCGATGCCGGCGGTGGTGATGAAGCCACCGATGTAGTCGGTCACGCCGCTGTCCTTGGGCGCGACGAAGTCGGCCAGGGAGAAGTTCGGCTTGCCGTCGGTCTTGATGATCTGCTGGCGCAGGTGGTGCAGCCTGGCAATCGGCTGGCCGTCTTCACCGTAGACTTCCAGGTCATCGTCCTGCACCTGGTTGGTCGGCCAGAAACCGAATACCGCGCGGGCGCTGATGAGTTTTTCGTCGATCAGCTTCCTGAGCATTTCCTGGGCGTCGGCGTACAGCGCGGTGGCGGCTTCACCCACCACTTCATCGGTCAGGATGCGCGGGAACTTGCCGGCCAGGTCCCAGGAGATAAAGAACGGGGTCCAGTCGATGTACTCGGCCAAAACGTTGAGGTCGATATTGTCCAGCACCCTGGAACCGGTGAAGGTTGGCTTGACCGGCGTGTAGGTGCTCCAGTCGAACTGCGGCTTCTTGGCGATGGCCGCCGGATAGCTCAGGCGCTCGGTGCGCGCACTGCGGTTGGAGGTGCGCTCACGCACGTCGATATATTCCAGGCGGGTCTTCTCGACGAAGCCGGCCTTCAATTCCTTGGACAGCAGCTGCGTGGCCACGCCCACCGCACGGGAGGCGTCGGTGACGTAGATCACCGCGTCGTTGCTGTACTTGGGCTCGATCTTCACCGCCGTGTGCGCCTTGGAGGTGGTCGCGCCGCCGATCATCAGCGGCAGGTGGAAGTCCTGGCGCTGCATCTCGCGGGCCACATGCACCATCTCGTCCAGGGACGGCGTGATCAGGCCGGACAGCCCGATAATGTCGCACTTCTGCTCCTTGGCCACCTGCAGGATCTTCTCCGCCGGCACCATCACGCCGAGATCGACGATGTCATAGCCGTTGCAGCCGAGTACCACGCCGACGATGTTCTTGCCGATGTCATGCACGTCGCCCTTCACCGTGGCCATCAGGATCTTGCCCTTGGCTTCCGGCTTGTCGCCTTTTTCCAGCTCGATGAACGGGATCAAGTGGGCCACGGCCTGCTTCATCACGCGGGCGGATTTCACCACCTGGGGCAGGAACATCTTGCCGGCGCCGAACAGGTCGCCAACGATGTTCATGCCGGACATCAGCGGGCCTTCGATCACCTCGATAGGGCGGGCGAACGACAGCCGCGATTCTTCGGTGTCTTCGACGATGTGGGTGGTGATGCCCTTGACCAGCGCGTGTTCCAGGCGCTTGTTGACCGGCCAGCCACGCCACTCTTCGGTTTCGGCTTCTTTTACGCTGCCGTCGCCCTTGTACTTGTCGGCGATGGCGAGGAGGGCGTCGGTGCCTTCCGGGGTGCGGTTGAGCACCACGTCTTCCACGGCATCGCGCAGCTCGGCCGGGATCTGGTCATAGATCTCCAGCTGGCCGGCGTTGACGATACCCATGGTCAGGCCGTTGCGGATCGCATACAGCAGGAACACCGAGTGGATCGCCTCACGCACCGGGTTGTTGCCGCGGAACGAGAACGACACGTTGGACACGCCACCGGAGGTCAGCGCATACGGCAGCTCGTCGCGGATATAGGCGCAGGCGTTGATGAAATCGACGGCGTAGTTGTTGTGCTCTTCGATGCCGGTGGCGACCGCGAAGATGTTCGGGTCGAAGATGATGTCTTCGGGTGGGAAGCCGACTTCATCCACCAGAATGTCGTAGGAACGCTTGCAGATTTCCTTCTTGCGCGCTTCGGTGTCGGCCTGGCCGGCCTCGTCGAAGGCCATCACCACCACGGCGGCGCCGTAGCGCTTGCACAGCTTGGCGTGGTGAATGAACTGCTCGACGCCTTCCTTCATGCTGATGGAGTTGACGATGCCCTTGCCCTGGATGCACTTGAGGCCGGCTTCGATCACTTCCCACTTGGAGGAGTCGATCATGATCGGTACGCGGGAGATGTCCGGCTCGCCGGCAATCAGATTGAGGAAGGTCACCATGGCCTTCTTCGAATCGAGCATGCCTTCGTCCATGTTGATGTCGATCACCTGGGCGCCGGCTTCCACCTGTTGCAGGGCGACTTCCAGGGCTTCGGTGTAGTTGTCCTCGCGGATCAGGCGGGCGAAACGCGCAGAACCGGTGATGTTGGTGCGCTCGCCGACGTTGACGAACAACGAGCTGCGATCAATGGTGAACGGCTCCAGGCCGGACAGGCGACAGGCCTTGGGGATGTCCGGGATGGTGCGCGGCGCGTAGCCGGCCACGGCCTTGGCGATGGCTTCGATATGGCCCGGGGTGGTGCCGCAGCAGCCGCCGACGATATTGAGGAAGCCGCTCTGGGCGAATTCTTCGATGACCTTGGCGGTTTCCGACGGCAGTTCGTCGTACTCGCCGAATTCATTGGGCAGCCCGGCGTTGGGGTGCGCGGACACATGGGTATTGGCTTTGTTGGACAGCTCTTCCAGGTACGGGCGCAGCTCGCTGGCGCCGAGGGCGCAGTTCAGGCCCACGGAAATGGGCTTGGCGTGGGCCACCGAGTTCCAGAAGGCTTCGGTGGTCTGGCCCGACAGGGTGCGGCCGGAGGCGTCGGTGATGGTGCCGGAGATCATGATCGGCAATTCGATACCAAGTGCTTCGAACACACCCTGCACGGCGAAGATCGCGGCCTTGGCGTTGAGGGTGTCGAAGATGGTCTCGATCAGGATCAGGTCGGCGCCGCCTTCGATCAGGCCTTGGGTGGCCTCGGTGTAGTTCTCCACCAGTTCATCGAAGGTGACGTTGCGGTAGCCGGGGTTGTTCACATCGGGCGACAGCGAGCAGGTGCGGCTGGTCGGGCCGAGGACGCCGGCGACGAAACGCGGCTTGGCCGGGTTCTCGGCGGTCTTGGCATCGGCGATCCTGCGCGCCAGGCGTGCGCCTTCGACGTTCAGTTCATAGGCCAGTTCTTCCATGCCGTAGTCGGCCATGGAGATGCGGGTGGCGTTGAAGGTGTTGGTTTCGAGGATGTCGGCACCGGCATCCAGGTAGGCCTTCTCGATCCCGCCGATCACGTCCGGGCGGGTGAGCACCAACAGGTCGTTGTTGCCCTTGACGTCGCTCGGCCAGTCGGCGAAGCGTTTGCCGCGGTAGTCGTGTTCTTCCAGTTTATAGCTCTGGATCATCGTGCCCATGCCGCCGTCGAGGATCAGGATGCGTTCCTTGAGGGCGTGGTAAAGGGCTTGCAGACGAGCGCTACGATCGGACATGGGACTACTCTGGTCAGGCATTACGGAGGGCGTGGATCATAACAAACCTGTGCGGATTTGCGGCATGCCGGGGTTTTGCATGAATATCGCTCATGTTGAGCGGGTGCATGGCCCGGTAGAATCACCGCCACTTTAAACCGCACGCATTGAATCGGGACCGGATACATGTCACTTCGTCTTATCGTCAGCGCCGTCCTGGCATTGATAGCCAGTAGCGCTCTGGCAGAAGGTCCCGCTCCGGCGATCTCGTATACCCGCGACATCCAGCCGATCTTCACCGAGAAATGCGTGGCCTGCCATGCGTGCTATGACTCCGCGTGCCAGCTCAACCTGGGCAGTGCCGAGGGTGCTGCGCGCGGTGCGACCAAAGTGCCGGTCTACGACGGCGAGCGCAGCCAGGCCACACCCACCACGCGCTTGTTCTATGACGCCTTCGGCAAGCAGGCGTGGCAGCAGAAGGGTTTTTATTCGGTACTCGACGCCCAGGGCAGCCAGGCCGCGTTGATGGCGCGCATGCTGGAGCTGGGGCATACCGCAGCGCTGAAGCCCAATGCCAGGCTGCCCGAAGAGATCGTATTGGGCCTGAACCGCGAAAACATGTGCGCCACACCCGGCGAGTTCAACGCCTATGCCGGTGCCCATCCCAAGGAGGGCATGCCGTTGGCGGTCACCGGCCTGAGTGACCAGCAGTACCAGACCCTGCAACGCTGGCTGGCCTCTGGTGCACCGATTGACCAGCAAGGCGTGGCCCCCAGCGCCCGGGAAGCCGCACAGGTGCTGCAATGGGAGAACCTGCTCAACGCCCCCGGCGCGCGGGAAAGCCTGGTGGCCCGCTGGTTGTTCGAGCATCTGTTCATTGCGCATCTGTATTTCGAAGACGGTGAGCCTGGGCATTTCTTCCAGTGGGTGCGCTCGCGTACCCCCAGCGGCCAGCCGATTGACCTGATCAATACCCGCCGCCCCAATGACGATCCCGGCACCCGTGTGTACTACCGCCTGTGGCCCGTGGAAGGGGTGATCGTCCACAAGACCCATATCACCTACCCCCTCAGCGCGGAAAAAATGGCGCGGGTCAAAGCCCTGTTCTACAGCGGCGACTGGCAGGTCAGCGCCTTGCCCGGCTACGGCCCTGGCCGGCGGGCCAACCCTTTCGAGACTTTCGAGGCGATTCCGGCCCAGGCGCGTTATCAGTTCATGCTGGATAACGCCGAATACTTTGTGCGAACGTTTATTCGCGGGCCGGTGTGCCGCGGGCAAATTGCCACGGACGTGATCCGCGACAATTTCTGGGCGTTGTTCCAAGCGCCCGACCACGACCTGTACATCACCGATGCCCGCTATCGCGGCCAGGCCACGCCGTTGCTGGCGATGCCAGGGCAGAATGACGATGTGGGCAGTGTGCTCAGCCTGTGGCTCGAATACCGCGATAAGCGCAACCAGTACGAAGCGCTGCGGCGAGACAGCTATGCCGAGCTGCCGGCGCCCAGTTGGTCGACCCTGTGGGCCGGCAACGACAATGCCCTGTTAAGCATCTTCCGCCACTTCGACAGCGCCTCGGTCAATAAGGGCCTGATCGGTGAAGTCCCGCAGACACTGTGGTTGTTCGACTATCCGTTGCTCGAACGCACCTACTACCAACTGGTGGTCAATTTCGATGTGTTCGGCAACGTATCGCACCAGGCCCAGACCCGGCTGTACTTCGACCTGATCCGCAACGGTGCCGAGCAGAACTTCCTGCGCCTGATGCCGGCCGATAGCCGCGATGCCTTTATGGATGATTGGTACCAGAACAGCGGCAAGATCAAGCTGTGGCTGGATTACGAAGCCATCGACGACGACACGCCTACCGCCTTGCACCTGGATAAAAAGGACCCCAAGCGCGACTTCGCCAACCAGTTGCTTGCCCGCTACGGTGACCTGAATGCCAGCCCGGATCCGATCAACCGTTGCGGGGGCGCGTTTTGTTCGCGCGACGGTATCGACCCGGCGCTGCAGGACGCCGAACAGGCGCTCAGCCGCCTGACTTCACGCCCGGCGGCGGGGCTCAAGGTGATTGACCAGTTACCCGAAGCGACGATGCTGCGCGTCGAAACCGCCAGCGGCAAGCGTGTGGTCTACAGCCTGCTGCGCAATCGCGCTCACAGTAACGTGGCATTTCTGCTGGGTGAGGCTTACCGCTATCAGCCGGGCCTGGACACACTGACCCTTTACCCTGGAGTGCTCAGCAGTTACCCGAACTTCATGTTCAACATTCCTGCCCAGGAAGTGCCTGAATTCGTGGCCGAAATGGAGCGGGCCAAGGACGCCAATCGCTTTGAGAAAATTGTCGACCGCTGGGGCGTGCGCCGCAGCCACCCGTTGTTCTGGCAGTATTTCCACGATTTGTCCCAGTACATCCGCGAGACGACGCCGGTGGAAGAAGGGGTGCTGGATATGAACCGTTATGAAAACCTCTGACAGAGATGAGCGTCTTTTCCGACAAAATTACTCGGACTTTGTACCTGCGTAATATTTTGGCGTAAACTGCCGGCAAGCCTGTGAGGAGTTTCCATGACTGCCATAACCATTACCGACGCCGCCCACGATTACCTGGCTGACCTGCTGTCCAAGCAGAACACCCCGGGAATCGGCATCCGCGTCTTTATCACCCAGCCTGGCACCCAGTACGCCGAGACGTGCATCGCCTACTGCAAGCCCGGTGAAGAGAAACCTGAAGACACCGCCCTGGGGCTGAAAAGCTTCACCGCGTATATCGACAACTTCAGCGAAGCCTTCCTGGACGATGCCGTGGTCGACTACGCCACCGACCGCATGGGCGGCCAATTGACCATCAAGGCGCCCAACGCCAAGGTGCCTAATGTCAATGCCGACAGTCCGGTCAACGAGCGTATCAACTACTACCTGCAAACCGAGATCAACCCGGGGCTGGCCAGCCACGGCGGTCAGGTCAGCTTGATCGACGTCGTCGATGACGGCATCGCCGTATTGAAGTTCGGCGGCGGCTGCCAGGGCTGCGGCCAGGCAGACGTGACCCTGCGCGAGGGCATCGAGCGGACCCTGCTCGAGCGTATTCCGGAGCTCAAGGGCGTCCGTGACGTGACAGACCACACGCAGAAAGAAAACGCCTACTACTGAGTAAGGCGTTCACTGCGAACAAAAAAACGGCGCCCGTGAGCGTCGTTTTTTATTAAAATTCAAACAGTTATGCCATTTATCTAATAAGTAGGATTAAGTGTGGGGGGTGGCTTGCTCCCGATAGCGGTGCCTCAGTCGTCTCATGAGGAAGCTGACACACCGCCATCGGGGGCAAGCCCCCTCCCACATTTTTTTGCATTTATTCAGTTAAATCAGCGTGTTGTTGATGATTTGCGAATTAAGAAATCAAATTCGAATGTTGACTCTATCTCCCTGACAAGGAAGGTCAAATGTGGGAGGGGGCAAGCCCCTCCCACATTTTTTGTATTTAGTCATTTAAATCAATTTATTGCTTTGATTTTTTCAAGTAAATCATCAAGGTCGATAAAGGTGCGCATGCCCCGCCCGATACAGCGACGACTCACTGAAACTGTCACTCGCCAGTACTCGCCCCACCACAATCAACGCCGTACGCCGAAAGCCCTTGGCGGCGACTTTGTCGGCAATATCGCCAAGTGTGCCCACGGCCCAATCCTGATCCGGCCATGTCGCCCGGTGTACCACGGCAATCGGGCAGTCTGCGCCGTAGTGCGGCAGCAGCTCGGCGACGATCTTCCCGAGATGGTTGACCCCCAGATGAATCGCCATGGTGGTGCCATGGCGGGCCAGGCTGTCGAAGTCTTCGCCGGCCGGCATGCGGGTTTTATCGGCGTAGCGGGTCAGGATCACGCTTTGGGCGATGTCCGGCAAGGTCAGTTCGGTCTCCAGCAACGCTGCGCAGGCGGCCACCGCGGTGACCCCGGGAATGATCTGGAAGGGGATGCCCAACTCGCGCAGGTAACGGATCTGCTCGCCAATCGCGCCATACAGGCTCGGGTCGCCGGAGTGCACACGGGCCACATCCTGGCCGTTGGCGTGGGCAGCCTTGAACAGTTCGATGATCTGTTCCAGGTGCAGTTCGGCGCTGTTGACCACCTGTTGCGCCTGATGACCCTCCAGCACCGCCGCCGGCACCAGCGAGCCGGCATAGATGATCACCGGGCAACTGCGGATCAGGCGCTGGCCTTTGACAGTGATCAATTCCGGATCGCCGGGGCCGGCGCCGATGAAGTAGACGGTCATGGGGAATTCCTGTGGAAAAACGGGCGAGCATGAAGATTGCTCATGATCGGGACGGGCGATTATCGGGATTTTAGCCGGCGCAGGCCAATGCAAAGGTGGCCTGGGCGTTTTTCTGGCGGGTGATCAGCAAGTGGGCAGCGCCGCCGCAGAGCTGTTCGGCCAGGGCCAGGGCCGCGCTTTCGGCGACGCCGTAACAGCCGGTATGGGCAAACGCGACCGCCGATTTGTGGCTCAGCCGGTCTTCGTAAACGGCCAGTTGCCTGGCGTTGAAGCACTGCAAGGGCAGGTCGAGCAGTCGGGCCAGGGCGAGTAACCCTGGCTCGTCCTGTTTACGGTCGATGCTGGCCAGTGCCGTGACACGCTGGCGCTCGACCCCGCCTGCGGTGAGGGCGCTCTCGAACAGCGCCAGCAGGGTGTCGACATCACAACCCCGCTGGCAACCCAGGCCGACCACCAGGGTCATGCCGAGTATTGATCGTCGCGGTTGCGGCGGAACAACCAGGCACTGATCAGGCCAAGGGCCAGCCAGAACGCCACGTTGGTCAATTGCGAAGCGATCTTGAACTGCGCTTCGAGGGCTTCCGGCGCCAGCATCGAATGGGTTTCCGGCTGCGGTGCACCGATCACATGCGGCACCACCAGGATCGCCACGCCCAGGACTTTCAGCAGCCAGTTGCGACCAAACACGATCAGGGCAATACCCACAGCCGTCGAGGCAGCGGTGCCGATCCACCAGATCTGCCGTTGCGCCAGGTCGGCGGCGGCAGTGCCCGGCAGCTCCGGTGGCAGGCCCAGGGTGGGCGCCAGCACAAAGGTCGCGTAGCCGGCCAGGCCCCACAGCAAGCCTTGGGCCGTGCGGGTCGGTGCGCGCAGGGTATAGAGGCCGGCGAGCATCAAGGCGAAGCCGACAGCGACCACCAGGTTGCCGCCGGTGGTCGACAGCACACGCTGCCAGCCGTCTTCGGGCTCCCAGGCTTCGGCGTCGTGGGTGTGTGCGGCGGCGCCAGCAGCATGCTCATGGGCCACTTCAGTCGCGGCCGGGGCCTTTTCAAAGGTTTCCGCCTGCAGAATCAGCGGAGCGACCCAGAAGCTTTGCAGCAGGGTCAGCAGCAGGGCGGCCAGCAAGCCGGTGAATCCTGCGGTTTGCGCAATACGCTTGATCATGTCGGCAGGCCTCAGTGGCACGGGAACGCGGCGCTGTGGCGGGTATCGTGGGCCGCGTTGTGCACCGCCTCGATATGGGAGAAACCGGCGAAGTACACCAGGCACGCGCCGAGGATCGACGCACCGATGGCGGCGGTCAGGCGTTGGCTGAGGGTGGCGGAGCTGCTGGCGGTGTGCGAGGTGCTGCTGACGATCGACATGGCGCGTCCCTTTCAGGTGTCAGGGTGACACGAGCGCATGCAAACCCCGCGAGCCAGGCACGCAGGGTTTTAACAGCGCCCGCCCACCGCGGGTTTGTTATTCGATGTTATTCGGGCCGGTCTCCGGGCTTGCGAGGGACACTGGGTCTAGAAAGCGTCGCCTTCCCATGCCGTACAGGCACAGTGGATCTGACGCTTCACTCGCTTACCGTTGCGGGGGCAGCACCGGACTCGTCATGACGCCATGACTCACCGGTTTCCCGTTTCACCCTGTGAAGGGCACCCGAAACAAGATGTGTAGGAGAGCATGGGCCGGGGACGGTAGTCAAATGCGGCGAGCCCCTGTAGCCTTGCACCCTCGAGGTTCTTCGGCCCAGGCCGAAGCTAAGAAGGGAACGCGGTTCAAGCCGCGGCTGCCCCCGCAACTGTGAAGGGTTTATCTGACTGCCACGCCACTGCCACTGCGGCGGGAAGGCGCAGTCGGCGCCGGTCGCAAGACCCGCAAGCCCCAAGCCAGGAGACCTGCCTCGCCACCGATTTTCCAATTCAACCGGGCGGGGTGATCCGGTGACGAAATCCGCTTCTGCGCGCCGCCGCAGTGCCTATCGTCCCGTATGCCCGCCCCAAAGGGCATCCGATGAAAACACTGGCCAAACTCCCCGTCACCATCGTTACCGGCTTCCTCGGCTCGGGCAAGACCACCTTGCTGCGCCATATGCTCGACAACGCCCAGGGCCGTCGCATTGCGGTGATCGTCAACGAGTTCGGCGAGCTGGGCATCGACGGTGAGATCCTCAAGCAGTGCTCCATCGGTTGCACCGAAGAAGAGGCCAACGGCCGCGTGTACGAGCTGGCCAACGGCTGCCTGTGCTGCACGGTGCAGGAGGAGTTCTTCCCGGTGATGCGCGAACTGGTTGCCCGTCGCGGCGACCTCGACCATATCCTTATCGAAACCTCGGGCCTGGCCCTGCCGAAACCCTTGGTACAGGCCTTCCAGTGGCCGGAAATCCGCAGCGCCTGCACGGTTGATGCGGTCATCACCGTGGTCGACAGCCCGGCCGTGGCCGCCGGCACCTTTGCCGCGTTCCCGGACCAGGTCGACGCCCAACGCAAGCTCGACCCGAACCTGGACCATGAGTCGCCGCTGCACGAGCTGTTTGCCGACCAGTTGGCCAGCGCCGACCTGGTGATCCTCAATAAATCCGACCTGATCAGCGCCGAAGACCTGGCCCGTGTGCGCCTGGAAGTCGCCGAAGAGCTGCCGCCGGCGGTGAAGATCATCGAAGCCAGCAGCGGTCGCCTGCCGTTGGACGTATTGATCGGCCTGGGCGCGGGGTCCGAAGAACATATCGACGCTCGCCATAGCCACCACGATCATCACCACGAAGGTGAAGACGAGCATGATCACGACGCCTTCGATTCCATCTCCATCGACCTGCCCCAAGCCGACGAAGCGCTGCTGCTCGACGCCCTGAACCAATTGGTGGTTCAGCACGGCATCCTGCGGGTCAAGGGCTTCGCCGCCATCCCGAACAAGCCGATGCGCCTGCTGATCCAGGGTGTGGGTACGCGTTTCGACAAGCACTTCGACCGTGCCTGGGGCGCCGACGAAGCGCGCATCACGCGGCTGGTGCTGATCGGCCAGGAGCTGGACGCCGCGGGCCTCGAAGCGCAACTGCGCGCTGCCCTCAGCGTTTAACCCATGCACCTGCTCAGGACTCAGCCCGGTGGTTTCGTCGCGGACGACAATATTGCCGACCTTGGCCAAACTCCCGCCGAACTGGTGATCCTGTGCAGCGGCGATTCCAGCCTGGCGCTGCTGGCCGAAGCCGCCCAGCAGTTGCCCGAGGATTACCCCAGCCTGCGCCTGGCCAACCCGATGCAGGTGCAGAACCACGCCTCGGTCGATTTGTATGTCGATGAGGTGCTGCGCCACGCCAAGGTCATCCTGATTTCCCTGCACGGCGGCATCGGTTACTGGCGCTACGGTATCGAGCGCCTGGTGGAGCTGGCCGAGCGTGGCGTTACGCTGATCCTGGTGCCGGGGGATGACCGCCCGGACCCGGAGCTCAGCGGCCTGAGCACGGTGAGTGCCGAACAGTGCGACCGCCTGTGGCACTTCCTGCGCCAGGGCGGGCTCGCTAACGCGCTGGATTTTTTCCGCTGCCTGGCCAGCGGCTACTTGGACCGCGATTACCCGTGGGCCGAGCCGCAGACCTTGCCGCGTACCGCGATCTATCACCCGCACAAAGCCAACCCTCGCCTCAATGACTGGCAGACCGATTGGCACGCGGATTGGCCCGTGGCGGCGGTGCTGTTCTACCGCTCCCACTTGCAGGCGGCCAATACCGGTTTTATCGATGTGTTCTGCCAGCGTTTGCAGGCGGCGGGCCTTAACCCGTTGCCGATGGCGGTGGCCAGTTTGAAAGAGCCCGGCTGCCTGGCGGTGGTCGAGGACCTGCTGGATGAGGTCGGCGCGGCGGTGATCCTGAACACCACCGGTTTTGCCCAATCCAGCCCCGAAGCCCCGCATCTGCGGCCATTTCGCCGCAATATCCCTGTGATCCAGGCGATCTGCGCCCAGGATAACCAGCCGGGCTGGCAGGCCAGCGAGCAAGGCCTGGGCCCGCGCGACCTGGCGATGCACATTGCCTTGCCGGAGCTGGACGGGCGCATTATCAGCCGGCCGATCAGCTTCAAGGATCTGGCCTGGCGCAGCGAGCGCAGCCAGTCGGACGTGGTGTGCTACCGCGCAGCGCCCGAACGCATGGATTTCGTCGCCGAGCTGGCGCGGCGTTGGGTCGAGCTGGCACGGGTGCCGAATGGGGATAAACGCATCGCCCTGATCCTTGCCAACTACCCGACCCGCGACGGTCGCATCGGCAATGGCGTAGGCCTGGACACCCCGGCCGCCGCGCTGAATATCCTGCGCGCCCTGCAGGCCGAAGGTTATCCGGTGCCGGAGCAACTGCCCGAAAGCGGTACCGCGCTGATCCATGAGCTGCTCGGCGGCGTCACCAACGACCTCGACAGCCTCGACCTGCGCCCCTGTCATCAAAGCCTGGGCCTGGACGACTACGAGGCGATGTTCAATCGCTTGCCTGAATCCAACCGCCAGGCGGTGCTGGAGCGATGGGGCGCCCCGCACAACGATCCAATGTTCCGCGACGGCCGCTTGATGATCGCCGGCCTGCGCCTGGGCCAGACCTTCGTCGGCATCCAGCCGGCCCGGGGTTACCAGGTGGATGCCAGCGCGGTGTACCACGACCCGGACCTGGTGCCGCCCCATGGCTACCTGGCGTTCTACTTCTGGTTGCGCCACACCTACGGCGCCCATGGCGTGATCCATGTGGGCAAGCACGGCAACCTCGAATGGCTGCCGGGCAAGGGCGTGGGGCTCTCGGAAAACTGCTGGCCGGATGCGTTGCTGGGGCCGCTGCCGAATATCTACCCGTTTATCGTCAACGACCCAGGCGAGGGCGCCCAGGCCAAGCGGCGTACCCAGGCGGTGATCATCGACCACCTGATGCCGCCGCTGACCCGCGCCGAAACCTACGGGCCGCTGCGGGACCTTGAGCTGTTGGCAGACGAATACTACGAAGCCCAACTGCTCGACCCGCGCCGGGCCCGCGAGCTGCAAAAAGACATCCTCAAGCTGGTGCGCGAAACTCGCATCGACCAGGAGCTTGAGCTGGATGGCGACGCCGATGCTGCTATCTGGCTGCCGCGCCTCGACACCTACCTGTGCGACTTGAAGGAGTCGCAGATCCGCGACGGCCTGCACATCTTTGGCGAATCCCCCGTGGGCCGCTTGCGCATCGACACCTTGCTGGCCTTGCTGCGCATCCCGCGTGGCGACGGCCGTGGCCCGCAATCGAGCCTGCTGCGCGTGTTGGCCAAGGCGTTCGCGCTGGGTTTTGACCCGCTGGACTGTGCCCTGGCCGAGCCCTGGACCGGGCGACGCCCGGCGGTGTTGCAGAAGATCGATGGGCAGCAGTGGCGCACCGCCGGGGATACCCGCGAGCGCTTGGAGTTGTATGCGGCGCGAATGATCGAGCAGGCGTTGGAAGGGCCGCTGGAACAGTTGGAAGAGCCTGGCTGGGAAGAGGTGAAGGCGGTGATCGAAAGCCTGCGCATCGTCGTGGCGCCACGCCTGGACGCCTGCGGCCCGGCGGAAATGCGCGGCTTGCTGGAGGCCCTCGGCGGGCGCTTTGTCTCGGCCGGCCCGAGCGGCGCACCGAGCCGGGGGCGCCTGGATGTGCTGCCGACCGGGCGCAATTTCTTCACCGTTGACGTGCGCAACCTGCCCACCACCACCGCGTGGCGCATCGGCTTCCAGTCCGCCAACCTGATACTTGAGCGGCACCTGCAGGACCACGGCGATCACCTGCGCCAGCTCGGCCTGTCGGTGTGGGGCACGGCCACCATGCGCACCGGTGGCGACGACATCGCCCAGGCCATGGCGCTGATGGGCGTGCGGCCGGTGTGGGCCACCGGCAGTCAACGGGTGGATGATTTTGAAATCCTGCCCATCAGCCTTTTGGACCGCCCGCGCGTGGACGTCACCTTGCGCGTGTCCGGGTTTTTCCGCGATGCCTTCGCCAACCTGATCCGCCTGTTCGACGCGGCGGTACAAGCCGTGGCGGCCCTGGATGAGCCGGACGACATGAACCCGCTGGCCGCCAAGGTGCGCAGTGAGCGCGCGGCATTGCTGGCCTCCGGCCTGGATGCGGAGGCCGCGGCGAAACAGGCCGGCTGGCGTATCTTCGGGGCCAAGCCCGGTGCCTATGGCGCGGGCGTGCAGGGCGCCATTGACGGGCGCCTGTGGCAAAGCCGCGAGGACCTGGCCGAGGTCTACCTGAACTGGGGCGGCTACGCCTATGGCGGCTCCGACGAAGGCACCGCCGCCCGTACGCAGTTTGCCCAGCGCCTGAGCCAGGTGCAGGCGGTGTTGCAGAACCAGGATAACCGCGAGCACGACCTGCTCGACTCCAACGACTACTACCAGTTCCAAGGCGGCATGCTCGCCGCCGTGGAAACCCTGAGCGGCGACAAGGCCGCCAGCTATCACGGCGACCATAGCCAGCCGGACCTGCCGAGGATTCGCACCTTGAAGGAAGAGCTGAACCGGGTGATCCGTTCCCGCGCCGCCAACCCCAAGTGGATCGACGGCGTGAAGCGCCATGGTTATAAAGGTGCGTTTGAAATGGCCGCGACCGTGGACAATCTGTTCGCCTTCGACGCCACCACTGCGCTGATCGACGATCATCAATATGCGTTGCTCGCTGACGCCTACCTGCTGGACCCTGACACCCGGGCCTTTGTGCAGCAGCACAACTCCGCGGCGCTGCGCGATATGACCGAGCGCATGCTCGAAGCCCAGCAGCGTGGCCTGTGGCAGGAGCCCGGGGCTTATCGCGAGGCGCTGGAAAACCTGTTGCTGGATATAGAAGAAGACAGCTAGACCGCGAGATGCGGCTTGTTGTGGCTGGCGGGCTTGTTGTGGTGAGCGGGCTTGCCCCGCGCTGGGCTGCGAAGCGGCCCCAAAACATAGTCCCGGAGCTGCCTGGCACACTGCAGCGCTCCTGTTGGGGCTGCTACGCAGCCCAACGCGGGGCAAGCCCGCTCGCCACAAGTAGCTTGCTCATGACAGGGTGATTACTTGTACAGCAGAACTTAAAGAGAGACCGGATGACCGATATTCCCCATTTCCCGCTGTCCGCCGTGGTCGGCGCCGACGACCTGAAACTGGCGCTGTGCCTGACCGCCATCGACCCGAAGATCGGCGGCGTGCTGATCGAAGGCCCGCGTGGCATGGCCAAATCCACCCTGGCCCGTGGCCTGGCGGATCTGCTGGCCAGCGGCCAATTCGTCACCTTGCCGTTGGGCGCCACCGAAGAGCGCCTGGTGGGTACCCTGGACCTGGATGCCGCGCTGGGCGAAGGCCGTGCGCAGTTTTCCCCTGGGGTGCTGGCCAAGGCCGACGGCGGCGTGTTGTATGTGGATGAAGTCAACCTGCTGCCCGATCACCTGGTGGACCTGTTGCTCGACGTCGCCGCCAGCGGCACCAACCTGATCGAACGCGACGGCATTTCCCATCGCCACTCGGCGCGCTTTGTGCTGATCGGCACCATGAACCCGGAGGAGGGCGAGTTGCGCCCGCAGCTGCTGGACCGCTTCGGTTTCAACGTGGCGCTGAGCGGGCAGACGCTGCCGGCCGAGCGCGGGCAGATCATCCGGCGGCGCCTGGATTTCGACAGCGACCCCGCCGCGTTCTGCACCCAGTGGGCCGGGCAACAGGCGGCGCTGCGCCAGCGCTGTACCCAGGCGCGGGCGCGGCTGGACAGTATCGAGCTGGATGATCAGGCCCTGGCGCAGATCACCGAGCGTTGCTTTGCTGCCGGTGTCGACGGCTTGCGCGCCGACCTGGTCTGGCTGCGCGGCGCCCGGGCCCACGCGGCGTGGCGGGGCGCGGATACCATTGCCGAAGAAGACATCGAAGCAGTGGCGGAATTTGCCTTGCGCCACCGTCGCCAGGTGCAATCCCCACCGGCCAGCCCACCCAATCAAGGGCAGGCGCCGACACCCTCGGACACCTCGCCCGGCCAAGGCCAATGGGGCGATATGCCCGCACCGGCCCTGCCTACTGGCACGCGCCGAGACGTGCCCACCTGGCCAAAAAAGCCCTAGGCATTCGCCCCCGACCTGACGCGGGGGCGGATGCCCGGCCCAAGGCGGGGCGACTGGACAACGGCAGGCAGGGCAAGGCACGCAGCGCACAGCAGGGTTCGATCAACTGGCCGGGCACCTTGCTCGGCGGCCGGCCGCACTCCCGTGGAGACCTGCGCTACCACCTGCGCAGCCGCTCGGCCCATGAGTTGTGGCTGGTGATCGTGGATGCGTCGGCGTCCACGCGGCGGCATCGTGCATTAACCGACGCCAAGGGCTTGCTCGCCCAGCTGTTTGACGACGCCTACCGGCAACGCGCACGCATGGCGTTGTTGACCGCCAGCGGCCAGGCACCGAAGTGGCAGGTACAGGGGTTGAAAGCGGCGAAAGGCCTGGCGGGATGGCTGGATCAGTTGGGCGCGGGCGGTGGTACGCCGTTGCTGGCGGCGCTGACCGAGGCCGGGCATTGGCTGGTGGCGCGGCGCAAGCGTTATCCGGCCGAGCAGCAGCGCGTGCTGGTGATCACGGATGGGCGCCTCAAGGATATCGGCGGGTTGCCGTTACTGGCGTGTGCGGGGTTGCTGGTGGATATCGAGCGCGGGCCGATCAGGCTGGGGCGGGCCCAGGAGCTGGCGGTGGGGTTGCAGTTGGATTATCGGCATATCGATGAGTTGTAGTGGCGGTACCACCGCCATCGGGGGCTTGTCCCCGATGAGGCCCTCACATACACCACACCCTCCATCAGCCGGCCCCCGGCACATTCGGCCAAAGATCCGCCACCAGGAACAGCCGCTCGGCTTCCTCCCAATCCTCGCCGTTCTGCACCATGCGCACCAGCAGCTGCGCAGGCGCCATCGGATCAAGGTCTGCCAGCCAGGCCTGCATCTGTTCTTCGCTCCACACCTCATCCGCCGGGTAATGCGCCGGCGCCAGCCACGCATGCCGGGGCAATGGTTGCCAGCGGCCTGGCGCACTGGCGCTGACAAAATCCCGCCAGTCCCGCTGATGCAACCAGCGCCCGCGCAGATGCTGCGGGTGTGCGCCTTGGGGCGGTTCGGCCAGTCCAGGCCAGGGATAGAGCAAATACCCGCCGAGCCACAGGTGCGCATCAAACTGCTGAATATCCAGGGCCGCCAACACCTCGCGGCTTTCTGCCCGCGCCGAGATCGGCAGTTGATGCTGGGCCAAGTGCGCCAGCTTGCGGTCCAGCCGATCATGGCAGCCTGGGCCCAGCCACTGCGCGGTGTCCTGGCCGTTGCCGTCCTGCGGGCCCAGGTAGAGTTTGATCGCCAATTCCAGATGGTGCACGCCATCGCGGTCGCGCAGCAGCATGTCCAGCTCGCCCAGGGTGTGCCCGGCGCGGCGGATCGGCAGGTTGGCGGCGAGCAACTCCACCCCCGGCGCATGCTGCACGGCGAACTGCCACAGGCGTTCGTAGTACAGGCCCAGGCGCCGGGTGCGTGACAGGCTCAACCAGTGCTGCAAGGCACGGCTGTCCTGGTCGAGTGCGCGTAGCCAGTGTTCAAGACGGTCGGGCGCCTGCACCCAGTCACTGCCCGCCAGCGGGTGGCGCTGTGGCCACGGTGTCTGCGCGAGCATCGGTGGGGCAAGCATCACCCACGCCAGGTCGCGCACCTCGGGGTGGCGCAGCTGGCGGGGCAGGTTGTGCAAATCAGGGAACACAGTCATGGTCCGAGCATAGCCTTTTAACCGTTGCGCAGGGGGCTGAGAACCGTTGTCATCAAGGCTTCACGGCGACAAAGGATTTTGCCTGAGCCAGCCTTTCGCCCATAATCGTTTCTTTTTTGCCCCACCCCCAATCCCGCAGGAGCCCCATGGAGCAATTTCGCAATATCGGCATTATCGGTCGCCTGGGCAGTACCCAGGTGTTGGACACCGTCCGCCGGCTGAAAAAATTCCTGCTGGAACGCCACCTGCATGTGATCCTCGAAGACACCATCGCCGAAATCCTTCCCGGCCACGGCCTGCAAACCTCGTCGCGCAAGATGCTCGGCGAAGTCTGCGACATGGTCATCGTGGTCGGCGGCGATGGCAGCCTGCTCGGCGCGGCCCGGGCCCTGGCGCGGCATAACGTGCCGGTGCTGGGGATCAACCGTGGCAGCCTGGGGTTTCTCACCGATATCCGCCCCGATGAGCTGGAAGTCGAAGTGGCCAAGGTGCTCGACGGCCATTACCTGGTGGAAAACCGCTTCCTGCTGCAGGCCGAAGTGCGCCGCCACGGCGAAGCCATCGGCCAGGGCGATGCGCTCAATGACGTGGTGCTGCACCCGGGTAAGTCCACGCGGATGATCGAATTCGAGCTGTATATCGACGGCCAGTTCGTGTGCAGCCAGAAGGCCGACGGCCTGATCGTCGCCACCCCGACCGGCTCCACCGCCTATGCGCTGTCGGCCGGTGGCCCGATCATGCATCCCAAGCTCGATGCCATTGTGATCGTGCCGATGTACCCCCATATGTTGTCCAGCCGGCCGATTGTGGTCGATGGCAACAGTGAGCTGAAAATCGTGGTGTCCAAAGACATGCAGATCTACCCGCAAGTCTCCTGCGACGGGCAGAACCATTTCACCTGCGCCCCCGGTGACACCATCACCGTGAGCAAGAAGGCACAGAAGTTGCGCTTGATCCACCCGCTGGATCACAACTACTACGAAGTGTGCCGCACCAAGTTGGGCTGGGGCAGCCGCTTGGGGGGTGGAGGCGACTGATGCTCGATCCCGCGCGTAGCTACGACCTGATTGGTGACGTGCACGGTTGCGCTCATACCCTTGAGCACTTGCTCGACCAGATGGGTTACCACAAGCAGGGCGGCACCTGGCGCCATCCTTCGCGCATGGCGGTGTTCCTCGGCGATATCATCGACCGTGGCCCACGCATTCGCGAGGCGCTGCATATCGTCCACGACATGGCCGAGGCCGGCCAGGCGCTGTGCATCATGGGCAACCACGAGTTCAATGCCCTGGGTTGGGCCACACCGGCGCCGCCGGGCAGTGGCAGGCAGTTCGTGCGCGAGCACACCCCACGGCATGAGCGGCTGATCCACGAGACCCTGACCCAGTTCGAGCAGCACCCGGCCGACTGGCACGACTTCCTCGGCTGGTTCTACGACATGCCGCTGTTTGTCGATGCCGGGCGCTTCCGCGTGGTGCATGCATGCTGGGACGACGGCTTTATCCAGCCGCTGCGCGCGACGTTCCCGGATGGCTGCATCGACCAGCACTTCCTGCAGGCCGCCGCCGTGCCCGGCAGTTTTGCCTGCAACGCCTTCGACCGCCTGTTGCGCGGCACCGATATGCGCCTGCCGGATGGCCTGACGCTGACTGGTGGCGATGGCCTGACGCGCTCGTTCTTCCGCACCAAGTTCTGGGAAGACGACCCTAAGACCTACGGCGACATCGTGTTCCAGCCCGACGCACTGCCGGAGCCGGTGGCGCGCACGCCATTGTCGCCCCATGAAAAGAATTCCCTGCTGCGCTACGGCGCCGACGAACCCTTGCTGTTCGTCGGTCATTACTGGCGCAGCGGCAAACCGGCGCCGATCCGCCCGAACCTGGCGTGCCTGGACTACAGCGCGGTGCTGTACGGCAAGCTGGTGGCGTACCGCCTGGACCAGGAAACCCGCCTGGATCCGCGTAAATTCGTATGGGTCGACGTTGAGCGGCCCGAGGTGATTGTATGAGTGCCGTGCCCGTATTGCGCTTGCCGTTGAGCGTCGACCTGGGCGGTTTCGTGAAACTGCTGCAACGCATGCAAGTGCCCCATCGCGTCAGCGAGGAAGCCGGCGAGCAGGTGTTGTGGGTGCCCGAGACCCTCAGCGATGACGTGCGCGTGCTGTACCAGCGCTTTCCGGCCGGTGATCCGGACCGGCAACTGGATATTCCCGAACAGGCGCCGGTCACGCGTCCCGGCTTTGCCCAGCAAGTGCGCCATAGCCCGGTCACGGCGCTGGTGCTGCTGGCGAGCATCATCGTCGGCGCCGTGACCTTGCTCGGGGAGAACCTGCAGGCCATGAGCGGGCTGACCTTCCTGCCGTTCCGGGTGATGGGCGAGTACATCCAGTTCACGCCGTTCGCCGACATGTTGGCTTCCGGCCAATGGTGGCGGCTGTTCACGCCGATGCTGATCCACTTCGGCATCCTGCACCTGGCCATGAACGGCATGTGGTACTGGGAGCTGGGCCGGCGTATCGAAGTGCGCCAGGGCAGCATCAACCTGCTGGGCCTGACCCTGTTGTTCAGCCTGGTCTCCAACTACGCGCAATATGCCTACGGTGGCCCCGGCCTGTTCGGTGGCCTGTCCGGCGTGCTGTATGGCCTGCTCGGGCATTGCTGGATCTTTCAACTGCTCTCGCCCAACCCGGCCTATCGCTTGCCCCGTGGGGTGCTGGTGATGATGCTGGTGTGGCTGGTGTTGTGCCTGTCGGGGCTGGTGTCGATGATCGGCTTCGGCGAAATCGCCAACGCTGCCCATGTCGGCGGCCTGGTTATCGGTTGCCTTACCGGTTTGCTCGGCGGCTTGTATAACCGTCGCAAATCCTCTCTTTGATAAGGAAGAGCCTTATGTCCTCTTTTGCTGAAATGATCGAAAACATCACCCCGGACATCTACGCGAGCCTCAAGCTCGCCGTGGAAATCGGCAAGTGGTCCGATGGCCGCAAGCTCAGTGCCGAGCAGCGCGAGCTGTCCCTGCAGGCCATGATCGCCTGGGAGATCCAGAACCTGCCGGAAGACCAGCGCACCGGCTACATGGGCCCGCAGGAATGCCAGTCGAAGTCGACCACCGTGCCGAACATCCTGTTCAAGTCGGATGCGATCCATTGATTGAAATTGGTCGCGGTGCAGTCAGCAAAATGTCGGCGCAACTCGGTGAGCCGACCGTTCAATACGCGTTTCGCCTGGGCGATACCGAGGTGCCGGTCAACCCCCTGATCGGCACCCATGTTCGCCTGGAATACCTCGGCGCCATTCATTGCAGCCATTGCGGCCGCAAGACCAAGACCAGCTTCAGCCAGGGCTATTGCTACCCGTGCATGACCAAGCTGGCCCAGTGTGACCTGTGCATCATGAGCCCCGAGCGCTGCCATTACGACGCCGGCACCTGCCGCGATCCGGGCTGGGGCGAGACATTCTGCATGACCGACCACGTGGTGTACCTGGCCAATTCGTCGGGCATCAAGGTCGGCATCACCCGTGCCACCCAATTGCCGACGCGTTGGCTGGACCAGGGCGCCAGCCAGGCACTGCCGATCATGCGCGTGGCGACGCGCCAGCAATCCGGGTTTGTCGAGGATGTATTGCGCAGCCAGGTGGCGGACAAAACCAACTGGCGTGCGTTGCTCAAGGGCGACGCGGCGGCGGTGGACCTCAAGCAGGTGCGCGACGAGTTGTTCGCCTCCTGCGCCGATGGCCTGCTGCAATTGCAGGAACGCTTTGGCCTGCAGGCTATCCAACCGGTAACCGACCTCGAACCGTTGGAAATCCGCTACCCGGTGGAGCAGTATCCAGCCAAGATCGTCAGCTTCAACCTGGACAAGAACCCGATTGCCGAAGGCACGCTGCTGGGGATCAAGGGCCAATACCTGATCTTCGACACCGGCGTTATCAATATTCGTAAGTACACGGCCTACCAGCTCGCCGTGCATCAGTAGAAGGATGCCACCCATGCGCACCGAACAACCGAAGATGATTTACCTGAAGGACTATCAGGCGCCGGACTACCTGATCGAAGAGACGCACCTGACCTTCGAGTTGTTCGAGGACCACAGCCTGGTCCACGCGCAGCTGGTAATGCGCCGTAACCCTGAGCGTGGCGCCGGCCTGCCGCCGCTGGTACTCGACGGCCAGCAACTGGAGTTGCTGACCGTCAACCTCGGCGACCAGGAACTGAGCGAGGCTGACTACCAGCTGACGGACAGCCACCTGACCCTGCATCCGACCCGCGAGACCTTCACGGTCGACACCAGCGTGCGCATTCACCCGGAAACCAACACCGCCCTGGAAGGCCTGTATAAATCCGGCAGCATGTTCTGCACCCAGTGCGAGGCCGAGGGCTTCCGCAAGATCACTTACTACCTCGATCGCCCGGACGTGATGAGCACCTTCACCACCACGGTGATCGCCGAGCAACACCGCTACCCGGTGCTGCTCTCGAACGGCAACCCGATTGCCAGCGGTCCGGGTGAAGACGGCCGTCACTGGGCGACCTGGGAAGACCCGTTCAAGAAACCCGCCTACCTGTTCGCGCTGGTGGCCGGTGACCTGTGGTGTGTCGAAGACAGTTTCACCACCATGACCCAGCGTGAAGTGGCACTGCGCATCTACGTCGAGCCGGAAAACATCGACAAGTGCCAGCACGCCATGACCAGCCTGAAAAAATCCATGCGCTGGGACGAAGAAACCTACGGCCGCGAGTATGACCTCGACATCTTCATGATCGTGGCGGTCAACGATTTCAACATGGGCGCCATGGAGAACAAGGGCCTCAATATCTTCAACTCCAGCGCCGTGCTGGCCCGCGCCGAAACCGCCACCGACGCCGCGCACCAGCGGGTCGAGGCGATCGTCGCCCACGAATACTTCCACAACTGGTCGGGCAACCGCGTGACCTGCCGCGACTGGTTCCAGCTGTCGCTGAAGGAAGGCTTTACGGTGTTCCGTGATTCGGGCTTCTCCGCCGACATGAACTCCGCCACGGTCAAGCGCATCCAGGACGTGGCCTACCTGCGTACCCACCAGTTCGCCGAAGACGCCGGCCCCATGGCCCATGCGGTTCGCCCGGACAGCTTTATCGAGATCTCCAACTTCTACACCTTGACCGTGTACGAAAAAGGCTCGGAAGTGGTCGGCATGATCCATACCTTGCTCGGTGCCGAAGGCTTCCGTAAAGGCAGTGACCTGTACTTCGAACGCCATGACGGCCAGGCCGTGACCTGCGACGACTTTATCAAGGCCATGGAAGACGCCAACGGCGCCGACCTCAGCCAGTTCAAACGCTGGTACAGCCAGGCCGGCACGCCACGTCTGGCGGTGAGCGAGTCCTACGACGCTGCGGCCAAGACCTACAGCCTGACCTTCCGCCAGAGCTGCCCGGAAACCCCGGATAAGGTCGAGAAACTGCCGTTCGTGATCCCGGTCGAACTGGGCCTGCTGGACGGGCAGGGCGCGGGCATTGCCTTGCGCCTGGCCGGTGAAGCCACGGCCGGCGCCACGTCCCGTGTGATCTCGGTGACCGAAGCCGAGCAAACCTTCACCTTCGTCGACATCGCCGAACAGCCGTTGCCGTCGCTGCTGCGTGGTTTCTCGGCACCGGTGAAACTGAGCTTCCCGTACAACCGCGACCAACTGATGTTCCTGATGCAGCATGACAGCGACGGCTTCAACCGCTGGGATGCGGGCCAGCAGCTGTCGGTGCAGGTGTTGCAGGAACTGATCGGCCAGCATCAGCAGGGCCAGGCGTTGCAGATGGACCAGCGCCTGATCACGGCCTTGCGCAGTGTGTTGAGCGACGAAAGCCTGGACCAGGCCATGGTTGCGGAAATGCTGTCGTTGCCGGGCGAAGCCTACCTGACGGAAATCAGCGACGTCGCGGACGTGGATGCCATCCACGCCGCGCGTGAGTTTGCGCGCAGGCAACTGGCTGACAACCTGCATGAACCGCTGTGGTTGCGTTACCAGGCCAACCGCGAACTGTCCAAGCAGACGCCTTATGTGGCGGCGGCCGAGCACTTCGCCCGGCGTGCCTTGCAGAACATCGCGCTGTCGTACCTGATGCTCAGCGGCAAGCCCGAAGTGCTGGCGGCGACCCTTGAGCAGTTCGACACCAGCGACAATATGACCGAGCGCCTTACCGCGTTGGCGGTGCTGGTGAACTCGCCGTTCGAAGCGGAGAAGGCCCAGGCGCTGGCGGTATTTGCCGAGAACTTCAAGGACAACCCGTTGGTCATGGACCAGTGGTTCAGCGTGCAGGCCGGCAGCCCGTTGCCGGGCGGGCTGGAGCGGGTCAAGGCGTTGATGGAGCACCCGGCGTTCACGCTCAAGAACCCGAACAAGGTGCGTGCACTGATCGGCGCGTTTGCCGGGCAGAACCTGATCAACTTCCACGCCGCCGACGGTTCGGGCTACCGCTTCCTGGCGGACCTGGTGATCCAGTTGAATGCGTTCAACCCGCAGATCGCTTCGCGCCAGCTGGCGCCGCTGACCCGCTGGCGTAAATACGACAGCGCGCGCCAGGCGTTGATGAAGGCGGAACTTGAGCGCATTCGTGGGTCGGGTGAGTTGTCCAGCGATGTGTTCGAGGTGGTCAGCAAGAGTCTTGCTTAAAGCGCCGGCCAGGTAAGCGATAGAACGTGCAAGGGGTAACCTGTGGCGAGGGAGCTTGCTCCCGTTGGACTGCCTAGCAGTCCCCTCTTTTGGGGGCGCTTCGCGACCCCGACGGGAGCAAGCTCCCTCGCCACAAGTGCAGTGTTCATTCCTTAAATGACAGGGCTCGTCTGGTCGGGTCTGTTTTCCTGCTGACATTTTCTGACAGGGTGCTCTGCTAATCTGCAGCTCTTTTGTTTTTCGGTGGGATCAACGTGTCGCGTACCACTCGTTTACTGACGTTGTTGCAGGCCCTGCGAGGCAAGAAGCGCCCGGTGACCGCCGCCGTGCTGGCGGCGCAATTGGAGGTGTCCGAGCGTACGCTGTACCGCGACATTGCCGAGTTGACCGCCCTGGGCGCGCCGATTTTCGGCGAGGCCGGGGTAGGGTACGTGCTGCGCAGCGGCCTGTTTTTGCCGCCCTTGATGCTCAACGCCGAAGAAACCGAAGCGATCGTGCTGGGCTTGCGTTATGTGGACCAGCGCGGCGATGACGTGCTCAGCCGTGCCGCCGCCAACGCCTTGGCGAAAATCGCCGATGTGCTCGACCCGGCGGCGCAGGAAGCCCTGCGCAACCCGACGTTGCTGCCCGGCCCGCCAGGGTTTGGCTACCCGGAAAACCGCGTGCCGCTGGATGTATTTCGCGAAGCGATTCGGCATCAGGACAAGCTGCATATCGACTACGCCGATGCCAGCCAGACCCAGAGTCAACGCCTGATCTGGCCCCTGGCCCTGGGGTTTCTCAATGAAGTGCGGGTGATCGTGGCGTGGTGTGAGCTGCGCGGCGCCTATCGCACCTTTCGCACCGACCGCGTGGCGAGTGCCGAGGTCGTCGGCGAACGTTATCCGGGGCGGCGCAGCGACTGGCTGCGGGCCTGGCGCAAACTGATGGAGCAGAATGAATCCGGGCCCTTCACTCCTGACAAAAACTGACACACCCCTGGCTTAGCATGCTGCTACAACCACCTGAAAAGGAGCTTTGCCATGTCCCAGTCTGAATTGGCCCCCGCCATCGCCGCCTATATCGCGGCGACCAATACCCGCGACACCTCGGTCATTGCCCAGTGTTTTGCCGACGATGCCAATGTGTTCGATGAAGGCCAGCACCAGGTGGGCACCGCCGCCATTGCACGCTGGATGGAAGACACCGGGCGCCGCTACCAGCCGCGTGTCGAGGTGCTCAAGGTGCAGCACCGTACCGGCAAGGTGCTGGTCAGCAATGTGGTCTCCGGCAATTTTCCCGGCAGCCCGCTGGAGTTGCGCTACACCTTTCGCCTGGACGCGCAGGGCAAGATTTCACGGCTGGACATCTCCCTGTAGGTCATAATCGCGGGCATGACTTTCGACTCGCCCCTCGCTGCTTACCAACACGCCATTACCCAACAGGGTTTCGTTGCCGACGATGCCCAGCGCCGGGCGGTGGATGCCCTGCAAGCCTGCCATGCGGCCTTGCATCAAGGCCGGTCTCCCGTGACTGGCGTTTACCTGTGGGGGCCGGTGGGCCGCGGCAAGACCTGGTTGATGGATCAGTTCTACCAAAGCCTGCGGGTGCCCGCACGGCGTCAGCATTTTCACCACTTCATGGGCTGGGTGCATCAGCGTCTGTTCCAGCTCACCGGCACCCATGACCCGTTGCAGGCCCTGGCGCGGGAGCTGAGCCGGGAGGTGCGGGTGTTGTGTTTCGACGAGCTGTTCGTCAATGACATCGGTGACGCGATCATCCTCGGCCGGCTGTTCCAGGTCATGTTCGAGGAAGGTGTGGTGATGGTCTGCACCTCCAATCAACCACCGGCCCAGCTGTATGCCGATGGCTTCAATCGGGAGCGCTTCCTGCCGGGCATTGCGGCGATTGAGCGGCATATGCACGTGGTGGTGGTCGACGGTGGCGAGGATCATCGCTTGCATCCAGGTGTGGGCCGGCAGCGCTATTGGGTGAACCAGCCTGAAGCGCTGGCGAACGTGTTCGCACAATTGGCCGAAGGCCAGGCGGTGAGTCGTGGCCCGGTCACCGTCGGCCATCGTTCCATCGTGTGCGTGCAGGCCAGTGACAGCGTGCTGTGGTGCCGCTATGCCGACCTCTGCGAACAACCCCTGGCGGCAATGGATTTCATCCTGCTGTGCGACCGCTTCAAGGCGATCCTGCTGGGGGAGGTGCCCAACCTGAGTGCGCAACAGCGCCCAGGCCGGATTGCCCGCGGCACCGAGGATGGGGTCGAGCGCGTGGTGGCCGGTGATCGCGAGTTACCGCAGTTGTCGGTGCACGACGACAGTGTGCGTCGCTTCATCGCCCTGGTGGACGAGTGCTACGACCGTAAGGTGCCGTTGTTCATCGACGCCCAAGTGCCGCTGGAGCGCCTGTATACCGACGGTTACCTGGCGTTTCCTTTCCGTCGCACCTTGAGCCGCTTGCAAGAAATGCAGCTGCAGCGCTTCGGCTGAGGCCTGTACGAAAAAAGCCCTGAATGGGCACTTTGGGTTTTTTTAATGCCAAAGCCTTCGCGCTTTCGGGCGCACATTTGTAGTTAATCTCCTTCATCTGGTGCTGACTCCACGCTTACAATCGTGCCCCTCAAAGGGAACCGGTTCCCTTGTAGTCGTGATCGAGGACGGAAATGGACACCCCAGATATCCTGGTGCTGCAAGCCAGCTACACCAATCCTGTACATGCCGAAGCCATTGCCAAGGTGCTTAACCATTACGCCGAAGACCCCATGGGCGGCGGCCATAGCCTGCCCGCCGACCTGCTGGAGCAACTGCCGGCCGAGTTGGCCAAGCGCCCCCATGCGTTCAGTGTGCTGGCGTTTGTCGGCGGTGAGCCGGCGGGGCTGGTGAATTGCTTTGAAGGGTTTTCCACCTTTGCCTGCCGCCCCTTGGTCAACGTTCACGACGTGGTGGTGATGAATGAGTTTCGCGGCTTGGGGCTGAGCCAGAAAATGCTGCTGAAGGTCGAGGACATCGCCCGCCAGCGTGGTTGCTGCAAGATCACCCTGGAGGTGCTGGAAGGTAATGCCGTCGCCCAGTCGGCGTATCGCAAGTTTGGTTTTGATGATGCGAAGTTTGATCCGGCCCATGGGCGTATGTTGTTCTGGAGCAAGCCGCTTTAATAAATAATCGGCGAAAAAAAGGGCGCCAGCAGAGGGCGCCCAATAAACCTTTGCCAACGGAGCGGTATGGCCCAGGGTGTTGCGGATTAACTAACGATTAACTTAACTCTTGGGTTGTTCCTGTTCGGTCGTGTTGGTGTTCGGTGTCTTGCCGTCGGCGGACGCCGTTTGTTCAGTCGTGCCGTGAAGCGTCTGTTGCGTGAAGGTGAAGTTGTTGTAGAACTCCTTCGAGCGCTCCGAGCCGCCTTCGGCAAACGCGGCGGCGGAGCCCAGGGTCATCAGGCTGGCAAGCATCAAGGTCGAGAGTTTCATCTGTGTTTACTCATTAAGTGTGATCGGTTATCTGCTCTGTCCTTGATCAGAATCGTGGGGCGATTCTGGTGCGATCTTATTAAGTGGGAATTAACGCGAGAAACATCCGAAGTTAACAATATCGTTAACTTCGGATGGCCGTGTTTAAAGTTTCCAGTCCAAGGCCAGCGTAATGGCGCGTGGGTCGCCCCAATACACGCCGTTATAAAAGCCAACGCGCTCGTAATACTTTTTATCGAATAGGTTGTTGACGTTAAGCGACGCTGAAACGTGCTCGTCGAATTGATAGCGGGACATCAGGTTGACCACCGTGTATGCCTGTTGTGTGATCTTCGCCCGTTCGGTCACCGGTGTGTTGCCGACGCGTACCCCTGTAGGTCGATTGCTCCAATCGTAAATGTCGCTCTGCCAGTTCACCGCGCCGCCGACCGTGAGGTTGCGCCACGCCCCCGGCAACCGGTAGGCGCTGGAGACTTTCAGCAGGTTCAGCGGCTGCCCGGTGTTGTTGCGTTTACCCGAGCCGTTGACCGAATGAGTGTAGGTGTAGCCGGCCGTCAGGTTCCAATCGGGCATGATTTCCCCGGCAGCTTCCAATTCGAAGCCGTTGACCTTGTTACCTTTGCCGCCGGACTTGTAGTACTCCTCGCCGGTGATGGGGTTTGGTGGTACCGAATCGTCCCGCTCGGCGACGTTGTCCTGGGTGCTCCAGAAATACGCCGCCGCCATGTTCAGGCGCTCCTCCAGCACGCTGCCCTTGAGGCCCACCTCGTAGTTGCTGCCGACCACGGGCTCCAGGTACTTCATGTTGGCATCGCGCAGGCTCTGGGGTTTGAAAATGTCGGTATAGCTCGCGTAGACCGTGTACTCCGGCGTCAGGTCGTAGAGCAGGCCCGCGTAGGGCGTCCACATATCATTGTGGGTCTGGCTGGTTTTGCCGGCGGCGGTAAGCTGGTCGTTGGCATCGTATTGCGGGGCGGCGCTTTTCAGTTCCCAACTGCCATAGCGACTGCCCAGCACCGCATGCAAACGGTCGGTGAGGCTCAGTCGCGTGGCCAGGTAGCCGGCCTTTTGTTGCTTGCTGCTGTGCTCGCCCTTGAGGTCGGTGACGGTGTCGCCGAACTTGGCGATCCCGCCCATGTATTTCCAGTCTTCGATGGTGTAGTAGCCGGCGGGTAGGTTGCTGCGCATCACGGGGGAAACGTCCCGCTGCGTGGCCTCGCCATAGCCCATCATCAGTGCATGTTCGCGGCCCAGCAGCGCATAGCTGCCGGCGAGGTTGAGGTCGACGGCCTCCATTCTGGAGGTGCCACGCATATGGCTGGCCCAGGCCGTCATGCCGCTGCGGTCATCGTTGGGGAAGCCCGCACCGCCGTAGTACACCTTGCCGTCCGTGTCGCTCTGGCGATGGGTGTAGGCGGCCTTTACGTGCCAGTCGCCGCCCAGCCGATGGTCGAGGGTCGCGAAGGTGGTCTTGTCCGTCAGCGGCCAGGAACTCCAGTGCGCCGCCATATTGGTGGAACGCGACAGTCCGGCCTTGCCGCCCTCGCTGTTCCAGTACGGCACGGTGCCCCAGGAGGTGCCCTGGACCTGCTTGTTCTGGTAATCGAAACCTACGGCCAGCACGGTAGCGTCGGAAAGATCGCCTTCCAGGATGCCGTAGCCGACCGCCCGCTGCAGGCCATAGTTGTCGCGGAACGATTGGCTGTCACGGTAGGCCAGCACCGTGCGCCCGCGCAGCTTGCCGTCGAACGCCAGCGGGCCGCCCACGTCCACGTAGCTGTAATAGTTGTCATGGCTGCCGGCGCTGACGCCGGTTTTCACCTGCCATTGGGCCGTCGGGCGCTTGCGCACCATATTGATAGTGGCCGAGGGGTCGCCGGCGCCGGTGGTCAAGCCCGTGGCACCGCGTACCACCTCGATGTGGTCATAGATGATGGTATCGGCGTCGGACTTCATGTAGCCGAAGGTATTGAGCATCCCGTCAATCTGGAAGTTGGTGATGCCGTAGCCGCGGGAGGAATAGGACACGCGGTCGGAGTCGTTGTGCTGGACGTTGATCCCGGTGGTCTGGCGCAGCACGTCGGTCAACGTGTTGAGATTGAAATCATCCATCTGCTGGCGAGTGATCACCGAGATCGATTGTGGGGTTTCCTTGACCGACAGGTTCAGGCGGGTGGCGGTGCTCATCGAGCCGGTGGTGTAGGCACCGGTGTGTTCGGTGGTGGCGCCCAGGCCTTCGGCGGAAATGTTGGTCGCGCCGAGTTCGAGCGGGGTGTGTTCGGGGTCGGTTTCAGCCAGCAGGTCCGGGCTTAGCGCGGCGCCGCACAGGCCGAGCGTGAGGGTCATGGAGCGGGTAAAAGGCGCGAACATCGCGGAAGACTCCTTGTCGTCTTTGCGGCCACCCCGGAAAGGGAAGGCCTTGGCTCAAAGACGAAAGGAGCGGGGGAACTTTAGGGATAAACGAGAATGATTGTTATCTTTCTGTTACAAGGCCGGCGGTTCCTGTAGTACCACATCGGTCGTATTGGCCTTTTTCGGCTTGATCAGGCTGAAGTCGATCAACGCCTTCTGCTGCCGCATATAGGGGTTACCGATCAGTTGCGGGCGGGGTTTGAAGCTGTCGCTCACCAGGCTTTTGCTGCGGTCGAGCTCGTTGAAACTGAGCCCGGCCAAGTCGGCCCAGGTGTGGATCAACTGCGAGCTGGTGTAAGGGCGTTGCAGGTCGCCGGCGAAACTCCAGTCGTGGGTTTCACGCCATTTCGGCGAGGCGTAGGCCATGAACGGAATGGTGTACATCGGCGCCGTCGGCTTGCCTTCGTTACGCCCCAGGGTGGCGTGGCCGGCGGAATCGAACACGTCTTCGCCGTGGTCCGACAGGTACAGCAAAAAGCCGTTGGGATCGGTCTTGGCGTAGTCCTTGATCAGGCTCGACACCACGAAATCGTTGTACAGCACCGCATTGTCGTAGCTGTTGTAGGTGGGCAGTTGATCGTCACTGATCCCGGCAGGTACACCCTGGCGGTCGGTGAATTTGTCGAAGGTCGGCGGATAGCGGTACTGGTAGCTCATGTGGGTGCCGAGCAGGTGCACAACGATGAACTTGCGCTCGGCGGGATCGGCCAGGGCTTTGGCGAATGGTGCAAGGACGTCGCCGTCGTATTGGCGTGCGTTCTGGTTGCGGTTGTTGTTCAGGTACACCTGCTCGTCGGCCTGTTCGGAAAAGGTCGTGAGCATGGTGTTGCGCTTGGTCATGGTCTGCTGGTTGGTGATCCAGTAGGTCTTGTACCCGGCCTGTTTCATCACGCTGACGATCGACGGTGTCTTGAGGTAAAGGTCGGGATTCTCCTCGTCGGCGAACGTCAGTACCTGTTGCAGGGCTTCGATGGTATAGGGGCGCGGGGTGATGACGTTGTCGAACACCGCCAGTTGGTCGCGCAGCTTGTCCAGTTCCGGCGTGGTGTTGCGCGGATAGCCGTAGAGACTCATGCGTTGACGGTTGGTGGACTCGCCGATCACCAGCACCAGGGTCGACGGCTGGCCGGCCATGGTGTCCTTGAGGTTGGTCAAGGGCGCGATCTGGCTGGCGCTGTCGAGCATGCCTTGCATGTTGTCCAGCTGTTCGGTGTAGCGGCGGTAGGCAACGATCATCTGCCAGGGCACGGCCGGTTCGATGCGCGACTCGAAGCGGTCGATGGCGTCGTCCAGGGTGTCGCTGCGGGCTATCTGCTTGACCAGCGGGTAACCGATGATCGCCACCAGGATCGCCGTTGCCGCCACCAGGGCCTGGCCGCGCGGCAAATACACCGGGCGTACCCGGGTCCACAGGAAAATAGCCACGGCGGTGTGGGCAATGAACGCCAGCACGATCCACCAGGCGAAGTATTGTGTGGCGTACTCGCCGGCTTCGGAGATGTTCGACTCGAACATGATGAAGATGACGCTTTGGGAAAATTCCTGCTGGTAGATGAAGAAATAACCCAGGCTGGCCATGGAACAGGCCCACAGCACCACGCCGATCACGGCGGCCAGCAGGCGCGTACGGCGAGGGAATACCAGCAGGGGCGCGAGCCATATCGCGCTCATGAAGAAGGCTTGGCGAAAACCACTGAAGCCGGAAGTGCCGCTGAGTTGGATCAGCAGTTGGGTAATGCCGGAGAAGTACCAGAAAAACACGAATAGCCAGCCAAGACCGGCCCAATCAAAGCCTTTCGCAGACTTGCTGCTGCGTTCGAACATCGCCATCCAGCGCTCCAACCCGGTAATTTTTCAGTCGACGCGCAGGGCTGCACGCAACAGAGGCCACCCTTGCATGGGATGGCCCTTGGGGGCGGAAGTATCGGGAAGGGCATGTGAAAACTTTGTGAGATTTATGTAGCCGTTATCTTACAAAGTGATGACGGGCTCAGCAGAGTGCGGGCTGCGCACCGGAAGGCTGGTCCAGCTGGGCTTGAATGATATGAGCACGCAGGCGCATGACCTCAAGCTGCAACTGATCGCGTTCGTCTTTCAACTGGCGCAATTCATCGCGACGGAGTGTGACGTAGAGGGTCTGTGGAGGACGGGACATCTGTGCTGTGCTCATTGCTTGCCTCGCAAATAGCCGGTGTGTCGCGGTGTGCCAGAACGCTTGAGTCGAGGTTCTCGGCAACAGTCGGAAGCAATTCTGAATTCTTTTTCACCTCAATGGAACTTTTTTATTTTTGGTGGTCGTGTGACTTTCGGGGGCGTGATGGTGAAACGATGGCAACTTTTTCCCATGAAACTACACGGATCTGCCCTGGACTAACCCTCATTAGCCTCATTGCGCTATAAACTATGTCACACATTTATTCAGTAGTTGGGAGCATCAGCACATGCAACTGGGGATTATCGGACTAGGCCGCATGGGCGGGAATATTGCACGGCGCCTGATGCTCAATGGGCATACCACCGTTGTTTACGACCGTAACGAAGCATTTGTCAAAGGTTTGAGCGAAGAGGGCGCCACCGGCGCTGCCGACCTGAAGGCCTTGGTGGCCGGGCTGCAGAAACCGCGTGCCGTCTGGGTGATGTTGCCGGCAGGCGACCCCACCGAAAACACCATCAATGAACTCAGTGAGCTGCTGGAAGACGGCGACGTGATCATCGACGGCGGCAACACCAACTATAAGGATGACGTGCGTCGCGGCAAGGCCCTGGCGCAAAAGGGCCTGCACTATGTCGATGTCGGTACCTCCGGCGGGGTCTGGGGCCTGGAGCGTGGCTACTGCATGATGATCGGCGGCGACACCGAGACGGTGCAGCGCCTCGACCCGATCTTCGCCAGCCTGGCACCGGGCCTGGGCAACATCCCGCGTACCAAGGACCGTTCCGCGTCGGCTGACAAGCGTGCCGAGCAGGGCTACATCCACGCCGGCCCGGCGGGCTCCGGGCATTTCGTCAAGATGATCCACAACGGCATCGAGTACGGGATGATGCAGGCGTTTGCCGAAGGTTTTGACATCCTCAAGACCAAGAACTCGGAAAACCTGCCCGAAGACCAGCGCTTCGATCTCAACGTTGCCGATATCGCCGAAGTCTGGCGCCGTGGCAGCGTGGTTTCGTCCTGGTTGCTGGACCTGACCGCCGATGCCCTGGCCACCGACCCCAAGCTGGACGGTTACTCCGGTTCCGTGGCCGACAGTGGCGAAGGCCGCTGGACCATCGAAGCCGCCATGGAGCAAGCCGTGCCTGTGCCGGTATTGTCCACTTCATTGTTCGCGCGGTTCCGCTCGCGCCAGCAGAGCACCTACGGTGACAAGATGCTGTCTGCCATGCGCTTTGGCTTTGGCGGCCACGTGGAGACTTCCAAAAAATGACCGCCAACGGCAAGAAACTCAAGGCCGAACCTGCTCCACCCACCACCCTGTTTCTGTTTGGCGCCCATGGCGACCTGGTCAAGCGCCTGCTCATGCCGGCGCTGTACAACCTTAGTCGTGACGGGCTGCTGGGCGATGGCCTGCGTATCGTTGGCGTTGATCACAACGCCATCAGCGATGCCGACTTCGCCAAGAAACTCGAGGACTTTATCCGCACGGAGGCGGCGAGCAAGGTCAAGGGCAATGGGGATAACGCCCTCGATCCGGCATTGTGGGCGCAACTGGCCAAAGGCATCAGTTACGTCGAGGGCGATTTCCTCGATGACAGCACCTACGCCGACATCGGCAAGAAGATCGCCGGCAGCGGCACCGGCAATGCGGTGTTCTACCTGGCCACCGCACCGCGCTTCTTCAGTGACGTGGTGCAGCGCCTGGGCAGTGCCGGCCTGCTGACGGAAACCGATGACAGTTTCCGGCGCGTGGTGATCGAGAAGCCCTTCGGCTCCGACCTGGCCACCGCCGAAGCGTTGAACGCCAGCCTGCTCAAGGTGATGAGCGAGAAGCAGATCTATCGAATCGACCATTACCTGGGTAAGGAGACGGTGCAGAACATCCTCATCAGCCGTTTCTCCAACGTGCTGTTCGAAGCGTTCTGGAACAACCATTACATCGACCACGTGCAAATCACCGCCGCCGAAACCGTCGGCGTGGAGACGCGAGGCAATTTCTTCGAAAAAACCGGCACCCTGCGCGACATGGTGCCCAACCACCTGTTCCAGCTGCTGGCGATGGTGGCCATGGAGCCCCCGGCCGCCTTTGGTGCCGATGCGGTGCGCGGTGAAAAGGCCAAGGTCATCGGTGCGGTACGCCCGTGGTCCCTGGAAGACGCGCGGGCCAACTCGGTGCGCGGGCAATACACCGCGGGCGAAATCGCCGGCAAGCCACTGCCCGGTTACCGCGAGGAAGCCAACGTCGCTCCCGACAGCAGCACCGAGACCTTCGTCGCCCTCAAGGTGATGATCGATAACTGGCGCTGGGTCGGCGTGCCGTTCTACCTGCGCACCGGCAAGCGCATGAGCGTGCGCGACACCGAGATCGTGATCTGCTTCAAGCCGGCGCCCTATGCGCAATTCCGTGACACCGAGGTGGACGAGGTCAAGCCCACCTACTTGAAGATCCAGATCCAGCCCAACGAAGGCATGTGGTTCGACCTGCTGGCGAAAAAGCCCGGGCCGACCCTCGACATGGCCAACATCCAGCTGGGCTTTGCCTACAAGGACTTCTTCGAGATGCAACCGTCGACCGGGTACGAAACCCTGATCTACGACTGCATGACCGGCGACCAGACCTTGTTCCAGCGCGCCGACAACATCGAGAATGGCTGGCGTGCAGTGCAACCGTTCCTCGATGCGTGGAAGGAGGACGACGGGATCCAGACCTACAAGGCCGGTGAAGACGGGCCCGCAGCGGCTGACGGATTGCTGGCGCGCGATGGCCGCACCTGGCACTCGCTCGGATGAGTGATGCAGCGATTCATCCCATCCGTTTTATCCTCAGCGACGTGGACGGCACCTTGCTGCATCCGGATCACAGCCTGAGCCAGCGCACCGCCGATGCGGTGAGCGCTCTGCGCGCGGCCGGGGTGTTTTTCAGCCTGGCCAGTGGGCGACCACCCAAGGCCATGCTGCACCTGATCGAGACATTCGGGATCGATGTGCCGGTCGCAGGCTTCAACGGTGGCACCTTGATCAACCCGGATGGCAGCATCCTGGTTGCCCACCATCTGCCGGCGGAGGCGGCGCTGGTGACCTTGGCGCTGTTCTCGGCCGAGCCGGATGTGGAAGTGTGGGTGTTTGCCGACGGTGACTGGCTGCGCCGTGGTCCGCCAGGGCCGGTGGAACCGCGCGAAGCCCATGGCCTGGGGTACGGGCCGGTAGTGGTGGAGAGTTTCGAGCCCTACCTGGAGCGTATCGACAAGATCGTCGCCGCGAGCAACAACACCCCATTGCTGGTGACGTTGGAAGCGCAATTGCAGCCCAAGGTCCAGGGCTTGGCTCAGGTGTCGCGTTCGCAGCCGATTTATTTGGATGTGACGGCCATGCTGGCCAACAAGGGCGAGGCGTTGAAGACGCTGGCGGCGCACCTTGGGGTGCCGTTGGAGCAGACGGCGGCCATCGGGGATGGGGGCAATGACCCGGCGATGTTTCAGGTGGCGGGGTTGTCGATTGCCATGGGGCAGGCGGAAGAAGCCGTCAAGCGCCAGGCCAGCGTGGTCACCGGCAGTAATGTCGAGGAGGGCGCTGCCGAAGCAATCGAGCGGTTTATTCTCACGGCGCGATAAATCTCTAACGTTGTACTGCGCAACTTGCGACCACTGTTTTGCAGTGATCGCAAGTTAGCCGCGATTTACTTCGGCATGGCCCAGGACTGCAACTGGTAGCCATCTTTGTCGAGCTCGGCGCGGGCTTGCAACAGCAAGTCTTCCAATTGCGCCGGGTCGCTATAGGTGTTCGACGACAGTTGTTTGCTGCCGATACGGGTATTGGTGCGGTCGATGACACTCAGGCTCAGGGCGCCGTTGCCATCGTGCCAGGCCACGCATTGAAAGGGCTGGAAAGCACGGTCTGCGATCAAAAGAGCTTCGTTGATGCGGAGCGGGGCGTTCATGTGGGTCTCTCTCTAAATGCCCATTCAAGTGAGTACCGGCGGTTGGGCTGACCGTGCGGCGGGTTACTTGTACTGATGCGCGATGACGGGGTACGGGTCACATGTTAGAGCAACAAATTTCAACTTTTCCTGATTGACGTCATGTAAGCGGCTGTTTTGAAAGCTGAATGAAAGTTTCAGCGCGGCGCAACTTTTTAGCTCAATGCATTGTTTGATGGATTTTTACCCGCTGTTATAGCGAAATGGTACAAGGCCTGCGTCAAGATCTTGCTAGTGTTAGCGCTGGTCGTCACAACACATTGTTTCTAAATAACTTTAACAATTTTGACGCCAAGGAATAGTCATGGTTGTTACACCCGTGCAGCGCCGCTTACTCGTGGTTGACCCTTGTGACGACTGCCATGGCTTATTACCCGGTTTGCGCACGGCGGGCTGGGAGGTCGACAGCTGTGCCCTGGAGGCGGTAGGTGACCGATCCTGTGATGTCGGTTTGCTGCGGCTGCAGCCTTACCATCTGGAGCGTCCGGAAGCGGTCAAGGAGCTGATTGGCCGCAGCGGCACCGAATGGATTGCCGTGCTCAGCCAGGATGTACTGCGCTTGCAAAATGTCGGTGATTTTGTCTGTGAGTGGTTTTTCGACTTTCATACCTTGCCTTTCGATGTGTCTCGGGTCCAGGTCACCTTGGGCCGGGCATTCGGCATGGCGCGCTTGCGTGGCAAGGGGCACACTCCGGTCGATGAGCCCGAGCATGAGCTGCTCGGTGACAGCCGCCCGATTCGCGAATTGCGCAAATTATTGTCCAAGCTGGCGCCCACGGAGTCCCCGGTGCTGATCCGTGGCGACAGCGGCACCGGCAAGGAGCTGGTGGCCAAGACCCTGCACCGCCAATCCCAGCGCCATGCCAGGCCCTTTGTCGCGATCAACTGCGGCGCCATTCCCGAACACCTGATCCAATCCGAGCTGTTTGGCCATGAGAAGGGCGCGTTTACCGGTGCCCATCAGCGCAAGGTCGGGCGCATCGAAGCGGCCCATGGCGGCACCCTGTTCCTCGATGAAATCGGCGATTTGCCCATGGAACTGCAAGCCAACCTGCTGCGCTTTCTCCAGGAAAAGCAGGTCGAGCGGGTCGGCGGCAGCCAGCCGATTCCGGTGGACGTGCGGGTGTTGGCGGCCACCCACGTCGACCTTGAAGCGGCCGTCGCCAAGGGCGCTTTCCGCGAAGACTTGTACTACCGGCTCAATGTGCTGCAGGTGGTCACTGCGCCCTTGCGCGAGCGCCATGGTGATGTAGCGATGCTGGCCAACCACTTTTCACGCTTCTACAGCCAGGAAACCGGCCGCCGCCCCCGCAGCTTCAGCGATGACGCCCTGGTGGCCATGGGGCAACACCCGTGGCCGGGCAATGTGCGCGAACTGGCCAACCGCGTGCGCCGCGGCCTGGTACTCGCCGAAGGGCGCCAGATCGAAGCCGCCGATCTGGGATTGCTGGGCGAACAGGCAATTTCGCCACCCATGGCTACACTGGAAGACTATAAGCACCGTGCTGAACGTCAGGCGCTGTGCGATGTGCTCAACCGGCACAGCGACAACCTGAGTGTCGCGGCCCGTGTGCTGGGGATTTCCCGGCCGACGTTCTACCGGTTGCTGCACAAACACCAGATCCGCTAGGGCGGGTAAACCGAAAAGCCCCGCAACGACCCTTATCGTTGCGGGGCTTTTCCTTGTGCACCGGATTCTGTAGCGGTCGGGTTAGAAGTAATACGGGAATTTCAGACTGAACGTAAAGTCCGGCGCATCGTCCGTCATGCCGATTGCCAGGTTCGGCACGATGGTCAGGTTATCCGACGCGGCAATGGTCATCCCCACGTTGAAATAACCGGCGTTGGCATCGCTGGAAACCACCGATTGCCAGTCGCCACCGTTGGGCTTGAGCCTGCTCTTGCGCTGCACCAGGTCGGACACCGAGAACGACATACTCATCTTCTCGTTGAGGGCAAAGGCCACGCCGACCCCGAACTGGAAGCTGTCGCCCAGGCTGACCTTGCCGCCGACCTTCTGGTTGACGTCACTGCTGATGTCATCGAAGGATTCTTCGAAGTTATGGGTGTAGGACAGCGAGCCGAATAACACGGCAGGGTCGAAGGTCTTGACCAGGGAAATGCCCGGTGTGATCGACCACACGCCATTGCCCGTAGGCAGGCTTTCCGGCACGAACAGGTTGTCGTTGCCAGGTGTATTGATCAGCTTGATACCAAACGGTTCTTTGCCGGTGGGCGCCTTGACCCGCACCGATACCACCGCATCCGGCAGGGTGGGGGTTTCGTCGAGGAACTTGTAGGCCACGCCGAAGTTGACGTCGCCGATGGTCGGGTCGCGGGTGACCGACTGTTCCGATGTCGCGGTGCCGTTGTTGCCGGCACCGGCAGACTGGTAAGTCGACTCGCGGTACACCACCGGCACGTTCACGTCGAACTGCCAACGGTTATCGACGTTGTAGCGCCCGGTCAGGTCCAGGGTCCAGTTATCGGACTTGATGCGGTCCAGGTTGATATTGCCGAGGAAAATCGAGTCCAGCGCCAGGAACCCGTTGAGGGTCAACTGACGGGCGTCGTAACGGGCATAGGTAACGCCGGTTTCGAAGCTGAACTTGCCGTTGCCGAAAAAGCCGCTGGCTTCGTTATAGAGGTTACTGACACTTTGCGCCGGGGCCGAATCATCCTTGAGAGACTGGCCGTAGGAACTGCCGCCGCCCCCCGCACCACCGGAAGCCGCCGCGGCCCCCGTGCCCGCGACGGTGGTGCCGTTGGCTTTTTGAAAGTCTGCCGGCGACTTGGCCAGGCGTTTGGGGGCCGGGGTGGCCGGTTGGTCTTCGACCTGACGCACGCGCTGCTCCAGCACGGCCAGCGCTTTTTGCTGCACTTCGTACCGCTGCTTGAGTTCCAGGAGTTCCCGTTTGAGGGTTTCGATGTCGCTGTCTGGCGCTGCATACAGAACGGATGCGGGCAAGAGCGTACTTAAACAGATCACAGCACGGAGCGATAACGATCGATGCATGAAATAAGCCGTCCTTTTCTAATGCGTAAGTGTCGACGGTCAGCGTAGTTCAATAACCGAGCGTGCGTAGGGCTTTGAGTTGATCCAGATTGCAGTTCAATGCACCGTTGTTCAAACCGTTATTGTTCATCACGACGTTAAGTTGGGTCATGTTGTTGACGAAGTTAGTGTTGCCGGTCAGCACCGTGCCTTGCAGCACATTCCCGCCGCCGATCTGCTGCAGGCTGTTGCCCTGGTTGTGGTTGGCCTGGATCGCCATCTGCAAGCCGCCGTTGTTGGCCGACACGCTCACGCGGCCTGCCGCGCTGTCACCGGTCACCGTGCCGCCGGCGACCAGCACTTGCCCTGATTGCACGATGTTGGAGGGCGCAAAACCGTTCTCGACGGTGATGCCCACATTGTTGTAGGCGGTGTTGCCATCGCCGGCGGTGCGTACGCTTTGTGTCACACCCTGGCCGCTGCCCAGGCCGGCGCCGCCGGTTACCGTGCCGGTGCCGGTGTTCGGGTTCGTGCCGTTGCCGGTCGAGCCGGTGGTTTGTACGTAGAATTGCGGGGTGATGGTCGACGAATCGATCTGCATGCTGGCCTTGCCGGTGATGCTGTCACCCACGGCGTTGGTCCAGGTGCTGCTCATGACAATGCCGAAGCTGATGATTCGCCCCGGCATTACGTAACGACCGCGCAGGTCGGCCATTTCCGAATCCTTGAGTTCGATGGGCTTGAACCCCGACGAAGCATAAGCGGGCATTGAGGCTGCCAGACACAAGACCGTCAGCCAACGGGAAGTGTTCATCGTTTGCTCCTGGAGCGTCCTGCCCCTTATTGCGCTTCTTAGAAGAAGTCGCTCTGGATAAAACCGAAATCCATCAACTCGGCATCGCCTACGGGCCTGAACTCATTCATCTGGCTCTTGGCGGTCAGCGGTGTGGGCGGGTCGAGCAGGGCATTGGCCTTGTCGTAACCTTCACCCAGCACGGCGAACACGATGCCGTTCCAGCCCTTGACGAAGTCATCATGGGAATAGCGCTTATGGCCCAGTACCGGGTCGCCGATATAGACCCAATCCTTGTCGGCCCGCTGCATCACCACGAAGTGCTTGTAGCCACGAATTTCCAGCAGGACCACCACGGGGATCTTTACGGTGACCAGTGTGTCTGGCGCGATTTTGTAGCCCCGGGCACGCATGCCGATGCTTTCGAGGTAGCGCTTCATGTCCAGCATGGAAAAGCCCTGGGTACGCACCAGGTCCTGGTCGGCATTGACCAGCATGCCTTTGATGACGTGATCTTCGTCTACATCCAGCCAATAACCCTGGCGCAGAATGGTAGCGAGTGCCGCAGCACCGCAGCTGAAGTCGGTTTTCTGTTCCACCAGGTTGGCGAACCGGCGCTCACGAATACTCTCGACCTTCTTGTAGATCACTGCACCGCCAGGCAGGGCGGAGATCGCCATGGTGCCTGCCCAGGTCGGGCCGGTGAGCAGCATCAGGAGGGTGAGGGTCGCGAGGCGCATGATCGTGTGACCTGCTGGACACTGGAATAAAAAGGGCCTTGTTGCCAAGGCCCCGTTGGATCAGAAGCGCACGCCGCTGGCGCAGACGCTGCAACCTTGACCGATCGACAGGCTGTTGCTGCCTTGGTTGCCCGAGCCGGATTGCAGGTTCACACCCACATTGCCGGAGTTGCGGTTAACCGAGTTGTCGAGGCTGGAGTTGTTGGACACATATTGGGCTTTGCTGCCATGACCATACCCGTAGCTGGTTGCGGCAGCGTTCAGGTAGCTGTTGGCGAGCGAGTTTTGCTCGGTGTTGGCGGCCGCTGCGATGTTTTTGCCATCAGCGGTGGTGATTGCCAGGTTGTTTTTACCCTGGTTGCCTTGTCCGGCCTGGCCGTTGTAACCCAGGTTGCCGGAGTTCCCGTTAGCCGAGTTATCCAACGAGGCGTTGTTCTGGGTGCCTTTGTTGACGAAGTTGTTGAGCCCGCTGTTTTGATTGACATCGACGACAGCGAATACCGTTGCAAAGTCACCTTTGGCACTGGAGATGGCGCCGGAGTTGTCGGCCTGGTTACCACTGCCCGCCTGTACGTTGACCCCGGTGTTACCGCTGTTGCTGGTGACCGAGCCGTCGGCAGAGGCGTTGTTTTCGGTTTTGGTGTCATCGAACTTGTTGCCCACGCTGTTTTGCACATCGGTCACCACAGAGGCAACCACACCGGTGGGTTGAGGTGCAGGGTGCCAGCCACCACCTGCTTGAGCAGCAGCAGCCATGAGTGCGGCCAGAGCGAAAACCAGTGGTTTCAGAGCCATTTGAGGTTTCATGGTGTTTCTCCTTGCTTCTAATTAGTTGGTTAAGTGTTGGTACGGTCTAACGGGTGCTACCAAGCGTTTACTTGATAGTGATGCCCAGGGTGTTAGCCACTCGGTTCCCCACCCCGGCACTCTGGTTCACCTGAATCACTCCTCGGCTGCCTGTGAAGGCCTGGTCGCTTGTAACGACAAGGCGGCTGCCAGTGGTGGGGGTGAGCCCTGAGTCGGTTGCCAGCGTCGTGGTGTTCTGTTGCAACAGGACGCTGTCATCGATGCTTTGCGGGCCAGGGTTGATGCTGATCCGCACGGCATTGATGGATTGGTTATTGGCCCCGGCGGACTGGTTGATGCCCAGTACCCCGTTGCCGTTGGTAAAAGAGCTGCCCTGGATCGCCGCCTTGGCGTTCAGGGACGGGTCGACCTTGCCGTCGAGGCGCTGGATGTTGACGTTGGTGGCCTGGCCACCGAGCGCGATGGCACGGCTGTTGGACATTTGTTGCTGGTTGCCGGCCGCCTGGTTGATCGACACGACGCCTTGGTATTGTTGGCCGCTGTTGTGGATCACCGCCGTGTCGTCGGCGAATGCCGGGGCACTGGCCAGCAGGGCGAGAACGAGCAGGGAACGATTCATCACTTGCCCCCCAGCATGCTGCCGATGTTGTTCAACGGCGCCATGCCGCGCTGGACCGAGTCGCTGATCTGCCCGCCCATGCTGCTGCCCGCACCGTGGCCCGCGGCAGAGCCGGCCCCCAGGGTGGACATGCTGTTTTGTGTGGCGTGCACGCCGGTCAAGGTGCCGTTGGTCTGAACTGCGCGGACAATGCTAGAGCCGCTGCTGATGCCGCCGATATCCATATCACTGAGCTCGCCAGTGGCACCGACGATGTCCCGGCTGGGGTTGGCGTTGGCGGTGGTGGGGTAGGGGTCTTTACCGAAGGCGGCGCGGCCGTACATATGAGCCTGCACGTTGCGCCCTGTCACGATCACACCATCCTCTGCAAAGCTGGGAACACTGATGCCGATGCTGAGTACACAGCTGATCAGCAGCACGTTCATCGAACCTTGAGTGAGTGTGGCCATGGCGGCATTCCTTATTCGTCGCGCTGACCCTAAACAGCGCTGTAAGGGATAGAGCAGAAGCCGTGCCGCTTTTTATTTATTGTTGTTATTCAATAGGTTGGAGTTATTTGTGGGCAAAGTGATGTCAGTGCTGTTTCAGCGCTGAGACACCTGCTGCCCAGATAGACACACAGCGCCGTACCACAAACGATTCACCCCGCTGTATCAGTGCTGTAACACCGCGTATGACAAAACGATGAATCCGCACGGCACGGGCGGTCCAGAGGCGTCGAGTGTTTCAAAAATGGACACTTCAGGCGCAACGACGCTCGAGCCGGTGGGCAAGCTCAGCCTTTGGGGGATTTACGCGGGATGGAATTGAGTACGGGGTTGCCATCCTGGTTCTGGGTCAGATAGACCGGCAAAACCTTGGGCAAGGAGGGGATGAGGTTATTGACCTCGGTGATGTTGTAGATGCCGCCGATGCGAATCGTCCCGGTGTTGGCGTCTGCCAGCATCACCGGTTTGTTCAGGTAGCGGTTGATCAACGGCAACGCATCCACCAGCGCCAGGTTGTCGAGCACCAGCTTGCCCTGGCGCCAGGCCAGGGCACTGTCATTGGCGCTGATTGCCTGTACGCGCGGCGTTGCATCGCCCTGTTGGTAGCTGGCCTGCATGCCCGGTGTCAGCGGCACGCTGCCGTGAATCCGGTCGCTGGTGATCTGCACCGAGCCTTCGAGCAACGTCACCCGCACCTGGTCTTCATACTTCCAGACGTTGAACTGGGTGCCCGTGACGCGCACCTGGCCTTCGCCTGCGCGCACGATAAACGGATGGGTGCTGTCGTGGCTGACCTTGAAGAACGCCTCGCCCTTGTTCAACGTGACGCGGCGCTGATCCTTGTAGTTGCTGTAGACCAGCTCGGTGCCCAGGTTGAGTTCCACCTCGCTGCCGTCGCCCAGGGTGACCTGGCGCAAGCCATTGGCGGCCTGGAAGCGCTCATAGGAACTCGGCAGCCAGCCGGCTTCCCAGCCAGTGAAGGCGGCCAGAGGCAAGGCGACCAGGCAGATCGCCGCCGCTACCGCGTAGGTGCGCAGCCGGCTGCGCGGCTTGAACGGCACCACCACCGACGGGATCTCGTGGCGGGGCAGGTGGTCGGCGACGTCCCAGATTTCCAGCATGGCCGCGTATTCAAAGGCGTGCAGTGGATGGGAGTCATGCCATTGCGCAAAAGCCTGACGTTCATCCGCGGTGCAATCACTGGCGTGCAGGCGCATGCACCAATGCGCGGCAGCGTCGGTGATGGCGTCATATTCGGCTTCTGAAACGGACTTTTCGCTCATTAACTCATCCTGATTTCGCACATTCTAACCTCCCGAGGTGGACCGCGAGAACAGGCGTCATGGCGATTGCACATCAATTGGAACTTATTCTTATTTGCCAGGACCTAAAAAGTTCAGGACATTCCCACAATGGAGTACGAATATGCTGAAGAAAACCTTAGCCGCCCTGTGTGCAACCACCGCGCTGCTCAGTGCCGGCGCCGCTATGGCCGATAAGCCCGGTGCGGGCTGGATCACCATCGAAAAGGCGATTGAAGTGGCCAAGACCAAGGCCGGCTACATCGAAGTCTATGCGGCCGAAGCCGATGACAACGGCTATTGGGAAGTCAAGGGCCGCAAGTCAGACGGCACCGTGTATGAAGCGCGCATCGATGGCGCTTCGGGCAATATCCTGCGTGACCAGAAAGACTGATAGACCCGCCGGGAGCCTGTTCAGGCTCCCGCATCCAGTTCCCGGCCGAGTTGGCTGATCATGTAGGTCACCGAGTCGGCATTCGCCAGAATGGTATCGATACGTTTATCGGCGTCGCTCATGAAGATGGCGCGGGCATCACTGAGGGAGCGGGTGCCGGTGGTGCTCAGCACCTTGTCCTTGGCCGGTGTGGTCCCGCGATCGCTGCCGAAGTCTTCCCATGCCTGGGAAAAATCGTCCCAGGTCTTGAACAGCAGGGCGGCGGGCGTGAGGGTGGACAAGGCGGTCTCGCGCAAGTCGGCCAGGTCGGTCTGCATCGGCCTGGCGCCGCGGATGCTGACATTAATCAGGTCGTGGAACGGCCGCATGCTGTCCAGGTAGGCCAGGTCTTCGGTCAAGGATTTGATGTGGGTGATTTCGTGAATCAGCACCGTTGCCCGTGCATGCGCAGAGAGGTTGAAGGGCGTGTTCAGACGGTTTTGGTAGATATCCATGTGCGGGTCGAAGAAGCGATCGAGCAAATAGATTTTCTGCTCCGTGTCATTGGGCAGCACGAAGGCAAACGTGTCGTGTGGGCTATAGCGATGGGTGCCGGCGACAAAACGCTGTGAGTCGGGACCGATCAGGGTGTGATTGGTCAACTCATCGAGCAGTTCGTCGACGCGCCGCTCGACTCTTTGCACTTGGTCGGAGGTCAGCGTGACCACGCCGAACAACTCACTGAAAAACCGCCCCGCACGGCCGTTGGGGTCCAGGTGCATGGCAAAGTGCAGGAGGTTGCGCTTGCAGTTGACCGCATAGTACGTCGCGACATTGAGGGCTTCATCGATGCACTGGGCTTTCCAACTCGACAACGCCGCAATTTCCCGCATGCCCGCCGCTTCGATATTGATCGCATCGCGCTCGGCCGCCCGTGTTTGCACCCTGCCTGTGTAACGACTCAAGGTTTTTCCGTAGCGTGGATGATGTCGATCCAGGTCCAGTGTCCAGCCGCCCTGGGCATGGTGTTGTACATAAGGGCCGTGCAACTCGCCGTTGCTCAGGCGCCAGCGTTGCCCGGCTTTCTTCACCGGGTAGACCTTGCCCGCCACCGCGACAAAATCGCGGGTGCCGGTCTCATCTCGATAGGGGCTGTTGGGTGAAACTTGCTTCAAATCAGCCAAGGCCACCTCATGGTTTTCAAACGCTTGCAAATGGGTACGCCCGGGAGCGGTCAGGTCCAGGTCGGTCAAGGTGCCTGGGGCAGGCGGCGCAGCCTGCAGCCAGTGCTCCAGGTCGGCCGGCCTAGCGGGTGAGGGCGGCGCAAAGGCGTTGTCCATGTCCCTGCGCAATGAGGCCAGCTCGGCCACCCCGGCGGCAAAGGTCTTGAGCGCGTGTTGCCAGCGATGTTGCTGCAGGTCTTCAGCGGAGGCCTTGAACAATTGATAGCTGCGCCACACCACCAGCGGGTAGGCAAGCTTGCCGGCCAGCAATTGCAGGCCCTTGGGGATTTCCTCGCTGAACAGGCTGGTGACCGCGTCCCATTGAGCGCTGCCCAATCGCTCGAACTGGCGGGCCAGCATCCGCAGCAGCATCTCACTATTGTCGTCGAACAACTGGTTCAGCAGGTTGCCGCCGATGGGCGATACGCCAAGACGAATCTCGGACAATCCTTGGCTCCAACGTTCGCCCAGCAAGTTGCGGTACGTCGCTTGATGGGGCGCGTCCAGCTGCCCGACTATCCAATCCTGCAGTGCGCCCGGGGTGGTGAACTCATGGAGCAGCGCGGCTTCATCCGCGTATTCGCGCAATAGATGCCTGGGACTGTAGGGCGCGTACAGGACCAGGGGGCCGCGGGCGCCGGCGGCCGGCCCGATCAGGTAGCAGCCCAGCGCCTTGATCCGCGCCGCGCCCTCGGTGGCGATCAACTCAAGCGGACGAACGATCGCGGTCGCGCCACGCACGGCGGCCCGCGCCACCGCATCGGGCATGTCGAAGGCTTGCTGGATATAGCTCCAGGCCGAGGCGGACAGCCGCTCATCGAGGGTTTGCCCATGGGCGTATTGCAGCAATTGCCAGGGCAATTGCCGGCAGAACAATCGACGACGTTCGCGGGCCTCTTCGGTCTGGCCCTTGAGAAGGGGGGAGAGCCGGGCCTGGTAGAGGCGTTTCAAGTCCAACTGGCGAACCAACTGCACGATGGCGTTGCCGTCCAATGCCGCCGGCAGCGGCGTGGCGGTACGCGAACGTGGCCGTATGGCGTCGCCACTGAGTTCGGGCAAGTGCCGCAAGGCAAAGTCCGTGAGGGTCTGGGTGTTGCCTTTCAGGTCGATACGGCCAGGTATCAATACGTTATCTGGATTGACCACTTGCCCCGGAAAACGCGCGTTGAGCAGTTCCGCAAGCACACGCCGGGCTTCATTGCGCATCGGCGTGATGCTGTGCAGGTAGTCACGTGCGTCCGGTGCGCTGATGCGGTATTGCTCCAGCAGTTCGGCGTGGAGGATTTGCTCGTGGGGTGGCGCCATGCCCAGCCCTACCGGCAGCGCCTGCTGGCGGACCAGCGCGTGCGCGATGGCGATGGCCCTGGGCAGGTTGCTCGGTGGCGCGCGGCGGATCAGGTTGTCCAGGCAGGTCTGCAAACGCGCGGCCTTCAGTTCCATCGAGAACACATGATCGATCTCGTCACGGGTAAAGTCGCTGTAGGTCTGTTGCCGGTTATGCAGCAGGTGATCGTCGATACGTTGCAGTGGGCCGAGCTGACAGGCCTGATGGGGCACGCGCTTGGAGACGCGCAGGTTTTCCATCAGGGGCAGTCGCCGCCGGGGATCCTGCAGGCGTTGCTCCAGGTCATCGCGCAGGGCCTTGATCGATGCAAAGGCTTCATAGCCGCCATGGGGCGTCCACAACAGCGCCATGCCCGAATGCACGTTGTCCAGGCCGCCACGTTCGGTCAATACAAAACAATTGGCCAGGGCGTGGGGCGTGGCATCCGAGCCGATGCGGACAGTCAGGCCGAACGCATCCGGGATAAAGCCGTTCAAGCCATGGCGGGTAAGGCGGGTCATGCTGTCGGCCTGGAGCGTGCTGTCCAGCAACGCCAGGCCGGCGGGCGACAGGCTCTTGTTCAGCGCCCGCAGTTGCGCTTCGCCGTTCAGGCCTTGCAGCATGCCCTGGCTCAGGTGCGCCTGGTTATTTTCCAACAGCACGTTAGGCAAGCTGCGCAGGTCATTGCGGGCAAACGTGCTTAAGACCTGGTCGATGATCGCGTTGAAGGTCGTGAGGGTCAGGTTATTCAGTTTGTAGGCGGCACCGGCGCTGCGCCTGCCGTAGAACCAGGTGAGGTAGGACGCGGGCAGGGCATCGGCTTGCCTGGCCAGGCGGGCGATAAAGTGCTCGACCATGCTCGAAGACGCCTGGGGCAAGCGCTCCTCGCGCTCCTGGGCCTGGGTGGAGTAGGTATTGATGTAGACGTCTTCGGGCTGCAGGTCCAGGTTTCGTCTGCTCAACTCCACCTGCAGGGCATGGGCGGCCAGGGTGCGCAAGGTTGGGAGTTGGCTGCGCTCCCGTGCCATTGCGGCCTCGACCGCCTGCAGGCGTTGCAGGTGCAGCCTGGCTTTTTCCGCCTGGACGGTGGAGGGGCGGCCATTGCCGCTGGTAATCGGATGGACGGACCAGCGTCCGTCGCTTTCCTGCTCCAGCAACCGACTGTCGAGCATGTTGCGTATGTCCAGGGCGCTGTCGAGCAGGGCGGCCAGGTCGACGTTGCCTGCACCGCGCCGATAAAGCCCGAGCGCATGCTCAAGGTTGCCGAGCTGTTTGGCGACGATGTCCTCGACTGTTTCCTGGAACACATCGCCGGCGACAGGTGTTCCGGTCACCTGGATTTGATCCATGCCGATGAACACGCTGCGCTCATCCATGGACAGGAAATTGAGCAGTTCGTCTTCGTGCCCCGCGGTCTTGAGCATGGCCAACAGGGTGTCGTTGAGGTCCTTGAGGTCGGCGAGTACCTGCAAGCCACGGGATTGGGTGTAGAGGTACGCGTTGGCATTGCTGATCATCAGGGTGCTGGCCAGCTCGACGTAATGCTGAAAAGGCGCATGCACCCGCACCTTCTCGATGCTCAGCTGGCTGTCAAAGGCTTTGCGCGCGGCCTGGTCCGGAAGGAATACCGTGCGCAGCCGCAGGCTTTCAGCGCTGCTGAGGATCGTTGCCTGGTGCTTGAACAATAGGTCGGCGCGAAACTTGTCAGCCATGACCCGGCTGAAGAAGCGCACGCGCGACTGGCCATCCTTGAAGTCTTCGTTCCAGTAGGTCTGCAGCAGGCTGTTCAATAACTTCGAAAGAATGCTGGCGGTTTGTTCGACCACGCTGTCCCAGCGCTGTTGCTCCTGGGCCAGTTTCTCGGCGCTGAAGGCACGGGTGTCATGTCCGATGTTGAAATACGTGTGAATCTGGTCCGTGGGCCAGGCCTGCTGCACATAGAAGCGCAACAGCGCATCCCGCAGCGGTTCGGAGGCGACCCAGGGCATGTCCTCGGCCGTGGCCCCACGGCGGAAAAAGTTCACCCGTGTGTTGCTCTGGTTCACCCCTGGAAAATAGGTGCGGGCCATGATGCCGAGCAAGGTGTCGAGCATCTCGCGCAGGCTGGGGAGTTTGCGCAGCTCGGCGAGCATCGCCAGCACATTTTTCTGCTGGGCCGCGAGGATGACGCGTTCCTGGTCCTCCATCACTGCGCCCTGGATCGCCGCGGTGGTGACTGTCAGTCGTGTGTCCGCCCCAAGCCCATCCCGCTCGTCGATCGACAGAAAACTCAGCAGGTCGGCTCGGTGCTGTGGTTGGGCCAGGCGGTCGCCGAGTGCATCGAGCAGCCCGGCGTGGCTTGCGAACAGCTCCAGGCCGCCATAGGGCGTATAGAGCACGGCCTTGGCCTCGTCAGGTGTCGGGCTCATCATGAAGGCACCGGCCAATGGGATGGGAGGTTGGCCGGCGAGGCCCACCAGCAGCCTTTCCACCCGCATGGGATAGCCGTTTTCCGTCGGGGCCATGCGTATCGCGTCAGTGGCGTAATACAGCGTGTTCAACCAATCAAGGTCCTTGACGGTGAACCCGAGTGCACGCTCCCGTTCCGTCGGCTCCTTGCGTCGGTCCGGGCGCAAAAATTCTTCGAAAAAATAGGGTGGGGTGACGTTTGCCATGCTGCACTCTCCATCGGTATGGCGCGTAGGAGGCTCCAAAGTAGGTGCTGGCATCACATGGAGGGCGGTAGATAACTGGTGCAGATCGCAAGCGCCCGTTGACAGCAGGCACGGCAGGCGTTGTTTAATCATCGGCCTGGATTCTTGTTGTCTCTTCCAATTATAAAATCGGAGCTACAGATGCCTGCCCAGTCCCCGGTAGTCGACAACGCCACAGCCCTCATCGGTTTCAACGACCTGGTGGGGTTGCTGAGTGCGGTATTCGTGAAGCACGGCACCGCGCCGGAAGTGGCCGCGATCCTGGCGCGCAATTGCGCCAGTGCCGAGCGCGACGGTGCCCATAGCCACGGCATTTTCCGCATCCCCGGTTACCTCAGCACGTTGGCCAGTGGCTGGGTTAACGGCAAGGCGGTGCCGGTGGTCACTGATGTGGCGTCCGGCTTTGTACGGGTGGACGCCGGCAACGGGTTTGCCCAGCCGGCCCTTGAGGCGGCGCGCGCGCTGCTGGTGGATAAGGCCCGCAGTGCCGGTATCGCCCTGCTGGCGATCCACAATTCCCATCACTTCGCGGCGTTGTGGCCGGATGTCGAACCCTTCGCCGAACAAGGATTGGTGGCACTGAGCGTGGTCAACAGCATGACCTGCGTGGTGCCCCATGGCGCCGACCGGCCGCTGTTCGGCACTAACCCCATCGCCTTTGCCGCGCCGCGTGCCGACGGCTTGCCGATTGTGTTCGACCTGGCCACCAGTGCCATCGCCCACGGCGACGTGCAGATTGCCGCGCGCAAGGGTGAGCGCTTGCCGCCGGGCATGGGGGTCGACAGCCTCGGCCAGCCCACCACCGACCCCAAGGCTGTGCTGGAAGGCGGCGCGTTGCTGCCGTTTGGCGGGCACAAGGGCTCGGCGTTGTCGATGATGGTCGAATTGCTGGCGGCGGCCTTGACGGGCGGTAACTTTTCCTTCGAGTTCAATTGGGCCGACCACCCCGGCGCACGTACGCCCTGGACGGGGCAACTGTTGATCGTGATCGATCCGAGCAAAACCGCCGGGCAAAGCTTCGCCGAGCGCAGCCAGGAACTGGTGCGGCAGATGCATGCGGCGGGGTTGCGGCGCTTACCGGGTGATCGACGTCATCGCACGCGGGCGAAGTCGTTGGAGGGCGGGGTGGAGGTGGATCTGGAAGCGTTGAACCAGCTGCGGGACTGGGCTACGTAGCAGTTGACGAGGCTCGTCAGCTGCTACGGGCATGTGTCGGTCAGTTACGGCGGCCCAACAACAGGCCAACCACCAGGCCGAAGCCTGCGGAGATGGCCACGGTCTGCCATGGATGGCCACCGATGTAGGTCTCGGTGGCATCGACTACTGGCTTGCTACGCTCGCGCACGTTGGATACCGAGTCCAGTGCCTGCTTGAGTTTGATGGCGACCTGTTCGCGCAGGGTTTCGCCTTCTTCGCCCACCAGGGCAGCGCTGCTTTTGAGCAACTTGTCCGATTCTTCGATCAGGGCCGTCAGTTCACTGAATGCTTGATCCTTGATTTGATCTTCGACGGCTTGGGCGGCAGTTTTGCGGGCCATGGGTGTGACTCCTTGCAGGTGAATGTGACAGTGAACAATGGAGTGCCGGGCGGCGGCAAAAGTTGCAGTTTTTTTGCCGGGTCAGCACGGGCGAACGAAATCCGAATCCGGAAAATTCGGCCTACAGTGTAAGATGTCGTCTATTTGTGCAGCAGGAATTTCAACATGAGCTTCAATCTCGCCAACAAGACCCTCGCCGAACGCGCCGAGCTGGAAGATGAAAAGTCCCGCCTCTATGACCTGTGGCAAACCAACCTGGGCAAAGCCAAGGGCGAAGCCGCGCGGTTGTTCGGTGAGCGCGCCAAGCGCAAGGGCAAGTGGGCCGAATGGGTCCGCGCCGAACTCGACGGCATGTCGCCGCCGGAGTTTTCCAACATGGTGCGCAGCGAAGTCAACAAGTTGATGGCGGCGGCGAAGTAAAGCCGGCGGCAATCGCTTCGCGTACTTTGAGCAACATCGGATCAAGCTGGGCCTGGGTGCGCCAACCCAGTTCCACCGGGTAGCGCGGCAGCGCCAGCGGGCAGGGCAGGACCCGCAGGCCAGTCATCTCGGCGATGGCCTGCGCCGCATGCCCGGGAATGGTCGCCACCGCCTGGCTGCCCTTGAGCAGAAACGGCAGTGCGGCAAAATGACTGGTCGAGGCGCAGACCTGGCGGCTCAGGCCCTGGGCCGCCAGCCCTTCGTCGGTGATGCCGATGAACCCGCCTGACGACACCAGCACATGCTCGCGGGTGACAAATTCATCCAGGCTGAGGCTTTCCTGGCCCGGCGCCAGGCTGCGTGGGTCCACGATGCAACGATAATCCCCTTCTCCCACTACCTGCCGACTCAATCGGCTTTGCGCAAAGCCGCCCGCGGTAATTGCCAGGTCCAGGCTGCGGTCGAGCAGGGCGCCGGCGACGATCTGGCTGTGGGTCTGGCGAAAGATCACCCGCAGCTTCGGCAGGCGCTGTGCGATGGCGTCCATCAACCGGCGGCCATAGGCAATCTCGAAGTCGTCGGACAGGCCCACCACCACCGAGCGGCCTTGATAGTTCGGGTTGTCCGGATTGACCATCGCCAGGCTTTGCCGACAACGCTCCAGCGCCTCGCTGATCACCGGTTTCAATTGGTTGGCCCGCAGCGTCGGCGCCAGGCCACGGCCGGTGCGCACAAACAGTTGGTCACCATAGACGTCGCGCAGACGTCGCAGGCCTGCACTGATGGCCGACTGCGTGACACCCAGGCGCAACGCCGCGCGGCTGGCGCTGGACTCATCGTGCAGGGCTTCGAAGGTTTTCAGCAGGTTCAGGTCGACCTGGGCGATATTCATCTGGCTCATATCATTCAGCACTGAGGCGGGCTTTATTCATGATCGAGCCTGGCGAGAGAATGGGCAACCCCCCTTATCTGGAGTGATCGTGATGCCCGTTTCTACTGTGGCGGCCCTGCAAATCGGTTCCCTGCCTGGCGGCAAGGCCGACACCCTGGCGCAAATCCTCGCCTATGAAGACGAGATCTTGCGCAGCGGCGCGCAATTGGTGGTGATGCCCGAAGCGCTGCTCGGCGGCTATCCCAAAGGTGAAGGATTCGGCACCCAATTGGGCTATCGCCTGCCCGAAGGCCGTGAAGCCTTTGCCCGCTATTTTGCCAACGCCATCGATGTGCCGGGCGCCGAGACCGAGGCCCTGGCCGGCCTGTCGGCACGTACCGGCGCAAGCCTGGTGCTGGGTGTGATCGAGCGCAGTGGCAGCAGTTTGTATTGCACCGTGCTGTATGTCGAACCCACGGGCGGCCTGGTGGCCAAGCACCGCAAACTGATGCCCACCGGCACCGAACGGCTGATCTGGGGCAAGGGTGACGGCTCCACCCTGCCAGTGATCGACGCGGCGGTAGGGCGTATCGGCGGTGCGGTGTGCTGGGAAAACATGATGCCGCTGCTGCGCACCGCGATGTACGCCAAGGGCGTCGAGGTGTGGTGCGCGCCGACGGTGGATGAGCGCGAGATGTGGCAGGTGAGCATGCGCCATGTGGCGCATGAAGGGCGCTGCTTTGTGGTCAGTGCCTGCCAGGTGCAGGCCTCGCCCCAGGCGCTGGGCATCGAGGTCGCCAACTGGCCTTCGGAACGCCCGTTGATCGCCGGCGGCAGCGTGATTGTCGGCCCCATGGGCGACATCCTCGCCGGGCCACTGCTGGGGGAGGCCGGGCTGCTGACGGCGCAGATCGACACCGATGACCTGGTACGCGCGCGGTATGACTATGACGTGGTGGGGCATTACGCCCGGCCGGATGTGTTCGAGCTGGTGGTGGATGAGCGCGCCAAGCCAGGCGTGCGCTATATCACTGACTGATAGGCGGCCGCATTCACACTGAAGTCTTGAGTCCTGCATAAATAATTTCAGGCGAGCGCATTCTTGTGGTGAGCGGGCTTGTCCCGCGTTGGGCTGCGCAGCAGCCCCAAAACCAGGCGCAGAGGAGTGTCTGATACACCACATTTGTCTTCATCAGGGGCGCTTCGCACCCCAACGCGGGCGGTGCGACGATTCGACAAGCCCGCTCGCCACAGAGGTCCCGGTTTGCTGCGCGCCAGTGCTACGTCGAAGACGTAGTGGGACCTCCCACCTTTGGGGCTCAGCGTTTGAGGGATTGGTTTTCCAGCCATTCCTCGCGGGTCATTTCCCAGATATCCCGCGGGAAAGTCCCTGCCACAAACTCACCTTCATCCGTCCTGATCAAACGCATACCCGTACGCTCGGAAATACGCCGCGAGCCCAGGTTGGGTGCGGCCTTGGGCACTCGCAGCACGGGGCGCTTGAGCACGCCGAACCAGTAGTCGGTCACCGCCGCACTGGCTTCGGCCATCAACCCTTGCCCCTGCCATTGCGGCCCCAGCCAGAACCCCCGGTTGTTATCCTGCTCGTCCATCAAGCTGACGTTACCAATCAACTGTCCAGGCGCGCTTTTCAGGCGCAGCGACCAATGCCATTCCTCGCCACGGGCCATGGCGGGTAAGGCGATGTGCTCCAGGTAGGTGCGCGCGCCGTCGGCCGGGTAGGGCCACGGCACCAGGGCATTGAGGTAACGCACCACGTCCCAATGCGCGAATTGCTGCTGGATCCCTTCGGCATCGTCCAGGGTCAGCGGGCGCAGGATCAGGCGTTCGGTAAAAAGTGTCGGTTGCATGGTGTCATTACCAGGCCGCGGTATTCGGCAAGTCCAGCGTGCCACGGTCCACAAAGCGCATCGTGCCGAACAGTCCGCCCGCCAATTTGCCCCGCAGCACGTAGGGCAGGTTGTTCAAGCTCTGGGTCTGGCTCAGGCCCAAGGTCTGGCGCAGCACGGAAAACGCCGAAACGCTGACCGGCACCATCAGCACGGTCTCGGAAAAACGCGGGATGCTGCCGCGCTGGTCACTCACTCCCGACGCCAGCGGCCGACCATTGATCTCCAGGTCGAGGGCCACGCCGTTGTAGTCGATCGCCGTTTCATTGGGGTTCTGCACCCGCAGTTTCACGGCGAAGCGCACTTCCAGGTCCTGGCTTTGCAGCGGCTCGATGCCCACTACATTGATATTCACCGGGTCGTGGTTGGGGAACAGCGCACAGGCGCTCAAGCTCAGCAGTAGCAGCGATAGAACCATGAGCTTGCGCATGCAAAGGGTGCTCCTATTTCGTGACGTCCGGGTCCTGCATGACTTTGAGGGTAGAGGACTCCGGATCAAATTCATCTTCTTCCAGCTCTATGAACGCTTCCGGCAGGAAAATGTTCAGCAGGATTGCACAGAACGCGCCCACGGTGATCGGCGATTCGAAGATGTTGTGCAGCGCCTTGGGCAGGTCGCGCAACACTTCCGGCACGGCGGCCACGCCCAGGCCCATGCCCAGGGAGATCGCCACGATCAGCACATTGCGGCGATGCAGCCCGGCTTCGGCGAGGATCTTGATGCCCGCCACGGCGACGGTGCCGAACATGATCAGGGTCGCGCCGCCCAGCACCGGCTTGGGCATCAGTTGCAGCACCGCGCCGATCATCGGGAACAGGCCCAGCAGCACCAGCAGGCCGGCAATGAAGTACGCCACGTAGCGGCTGGCTACGCCGGTCAACTGGATCACGCCGTTGTTCTGGGCGAACGTCACCATCGGCAGGCTGTTGAAGGTTGCGGCCATCGCCGAGTTGAGGCCGTCGGCCAACAGGCCCGACTTGATGCGCTTGATGTACAGCGGGCCCTTGACCGGCTGTTGGGAAATCATCGAGTTGGCCGTCAGGTCACCGGCTGCTTCCAGGGGCGAAATCAGGAAGATCACCGCCACCGGGATAAACGCCACCCAGTCGAACGAGAAACCGTACTTGAACGGCACCGGCACGCTGATCAGCGGCACCTGGGGTAATGCCGTCATATCGACGCGGCCCAGGTACCAGGCCACCACAAAGCCCAGGGCCAGGCCGATCACGATCGAACCCAGGCGCAGGAACGGGTTATTGAAGCGGTTGAGCACCACGATGGTCAGCAGCACCAGGGCCGCCAGGCCCATGTTGCTCGCCGCGCCCAGGTCGCTGGCGCCAAAGCCGCCGGCCATGTCGGTAACGGCCACCTTGATCAGCGACAGGCCCATCAGGGTAATGATGGTGCCGGTCACCACCGGGGTGATCAGTTTGCGCAGCTTGCCGATGAACTGGCTGAGCACCACTTCGATAAACGCCGCGAAAAAGCAGATGCCAAAGATCGTCGAGAGGATCTCATCGGTGCCGCCGCCCCGGGCCTTGACCATGAACCCCGCACTGAGAATCACGCTGATAAACGAGAAACTGGTGCCTTGCAGGCACAGCAGCCCCGAACCAATGGGGCCGAACGTGCGCGCCTGGACGAAGGTGCCGAGCCCCGACACAAACAGCGCCATGCTCACCAGGTAGGGCACTTCGCTTTCCAGCCCGAGCACACCACCGACGATCAGCGTCGGGGTGATGATGCCGACGAAACTGGCCAGCACATGCTGCAGCGCGGCAAATATCGCCGCACTGAAATGCGGGCGGTCCTCCAGGCCGTAGATCAGGTCGGATTTATAGCGGGGGCGGGGGGCTTGAGCGTCAGACAAAATGAGGGCTCGGGTCAGAAAATGGAGGCGCAGGATGCCAGAAAGCTCCGAGCGCCAGAAGTGTAAAAAAATATTTATAAAGACCCTGCGTAAACCCCGACTCCTGCCGATACTGCTTATAGGCCCATCTATCAAAAACAACAGTGATGGCCGGTGTCAGGCAGTGCGTTGACGCTGGCTGATCGTTTCGTGGCATGGACGCGCGCCGCCACTCTATTTCGAGATCGCCCTTATGTCGCTCCGTCACCTGAATATCGCCCCTCGCGCTTCCCTCGGTTTCGCCTTCATCGCCCTGTTAGTGGTGGTGTTGGGTGGGTTTGCGGCCAACCGCATGACGTTGATCCGCCAGGCCTCGGTGGACATGAGCAGTAACCAGCTGCCCAGCGTGACGTACCTGGGCCAGATGACGGAGAACGTCCTGCGCATGCGTATCCTGTCATTTCGGGTGCTGGTCAACCGCGAGCCGGCCGGCCTGCAGGAAGCCGAAACCCGTATCGGCGTGCTGGTCGACAAGGTCAAGACGGCCCAGGCCGGCTACGCGGCATTACCCGCCGGTACGGAGGAAGCTGCGTTGTACAAGACGTTTGTCAGCACCCTGGATAACTACTTCAAGGCCCAGGCGGACATGCTGGCGCTGTCCAAGCAAGGCGACGTCGAGCAGATGCGCACCCTGATCAATACCCGGATCAAGGAAGGCACCGATCAGATGGGCGAGCAGTTGAACAAGCTGATTGCGATCAATGCCGCCAACGCCAAGCAAGCCAGCGACGCGGCAGGGCACAGTTACACCAGCGCCATCACCGGGATTATCGTGGTCTCGGTCAGCGCTGCACTGCTGACGGTGCTGCTGGCCTGGCTGCTGACCCGCAGCATTGTCACACCGTTGCGCAAAGCCGTTCAGGTGGCTGAAACCATCGCCGGTGGCAACCTGACCACGGTCATTGAAGATAATGGCAACGATGAACCCGCGCGTCTGATCAGCGCCTTGTCGACCATGCAAACCAACCTGCGCCAGACCATCCAGCATATCGCCGGCTCGGCCACGCAGTTGGCCTCGGCGGCGACGGAGTTGAGCGCCGTGACCGAGGAAGCGTCCCGGGGCCTGCAGCAACAGAACAATGAAATCGACCAGGCCGCCACGGCGGTCAACGAGATGACCGCGGCGGTGGAAGAAGTAGCACGCAATGCGGTGTCCACCTCCGAGGCCTCCAACCAGTCCAACCAGGCCGCGCGGTCGGGTCGCGACCGGGTGATGGAGACCGTCGGCGCGATCCAGACCATGACCCAGGACGTCCAAAACACTGCCGCGATGATCGAAGGCCTGGCCACCCAGGGCCGTGACATCGGCAAGGTGCTGGACGTGATCCGCGCGATTGCCGAGCAGACCAACCTGCTGGCGCTCAACGCCGCCATCGAAGCGGCCCGCGCCGGTGAAGCCGGACGCGGCTTTGCGGTGGTCGCGGATGAGGTGCGGGCCCTGGCCCATCGCACGGCGCAGTCGACCCAGGAAATCGAGAAGATGGTCGCCGGCATCCAGAACGGCACCGGTGAAGCGGTGCAGTCGATGCAACAGAGCAACCAGCGCACCCAGGACACCCTGGAAATGGCCCGCGCCGCCGGTGTGGCCCTGGAGCAGATCACCCAGTCCATCAGCCTGATCAACGAACGCAACCTGGTGATCGCCAGCGCGTCGGAAGAACAGGCCCAGGTCTCCCGCGAAGTGGACCGCAACCTGGTCAACATCCGCGACCTGGCGACCCAGTCGGCGGCGGGTGCCAACCAGACCAGTGCCGCCAGCCACGAGCTGTCGCGCCTGGCGGTGGATTTGAATGGGATGGTGGCCAGGTTCGTTATCTGACCCACTTTTTGCAATGCAATCAAATGTGGGAGGGGGCTTGCCCCCGATGGCGGAGTGACAGTCAACTTATCTATAACTGATCCATCGCTATCGGGGGCAAGCCCCCTCCCACATGTGTTCTGTGTGGTGTCAGAAGCTATTGCTTCCAGGCCCCTGGGTTCACCAGATTCTTGGGTTTTTCACCCGCCAACGCCTGCAACAGATTGTCCACCGCACACTTGGCCATCGCCTCCCGCGTCTCATGGGTCGCCGAGCCGATATGCGGCGTCGCCACCACGTTGTTCAGACGCAGCAACGGTGAGCCGTGATCGAGCGGTTCCTTTTCGAACACGTCCAACCCCGCCGCCCGAATCGTACGTTGCTGCAAGGCGTCGACCAGCGCCGCCTCGTCCACCACCTTGCCCCGCGAGATATTGATAAAGATCGTCTGCGGGCCCATCAGCGCAAACTGCTCGGCGCCGATCAGCTTCTCGGTTTCGGCGGTCAACGGCAGGGTCAGGCAGACAAAATCGGCCTGTTGCAGTAAGTCGTCGAGGCTGCGGTACTGCGCGCCAAAGCGCTGTTCCACCGCCGGCTTGGGCGAGTGGCTGTGGTAGAGCACCGGCATGCCAAAGCCGAAATGCCCGCGCTGGGCCAAGGCTTCGCCAATGCGGCCCATGCCGATGATGCCCAGGGTCTTGCCATGCACGTCGCTGCCGAAGTGTGCCGGGCCGATATTCTTGTTCCACTGGCCGGCGCGCACCATGTCCGCCAGCTCGACCACTCGGCGGGCGGTGGCGAGGATCAGCGCAAAGCCGGTGTCGGCGGTGGTTTCGGTGAGCACGTCCGGGGTGTTGCTGAGCAGGATGCCGCGTTGGGTCAGGTAGTCGATATCGTAGTTGTCGACCCCCACGGACACGCTGGCCACGGCCTCCAGGTGCGGCGCGAGGTCCAGCAGCCTGGCATCCAGGCGCAGGCTGGCACCGAGCAGGCCGTGGGCGGTGGGCAGGGCATCGCGCAGCTTGGCCAGGCCGGTCTCGTCCAGTGCGTCTATCAGGGTGACGTCGCACTGTTCATGCAGGCGCGCCATCAACGGTGCGGAGAGCTTCTTGTACAGAACCACAGACTTTTTCATGGGGTTTTCACCTTCAATTCGAGGGTCGAGATGGGCGCGCGCTCACGGTCACTGGCGCCGGGCTTGAGGAAAATCGTCAGCACCACCGACAGCATCAGCGCGCCGCTCATCAGCAGGTACGAGGCGCCGGGCGAGCCGGTGCTGCTATTGAGGTAACCCACCAGGTACGAGCCGCCGAACGAGCCGAGGGCGCCCATGCTGTTGATCAGCGCCATGGCGCCACCGGCGACGTTGGCGGGGAGGATTTCCGGGACGATGGCAAAAAACGGCCCGTACGGCGCATACATGCAGGCTCCGGCAATCACCAGCAGGGTGTAGGACCACCAGAAATGTTCGGCGCCCAGGGCGTAGGAAGCGTAGAACGCGATGGAGGCAACCAGCAGCGGCGGCCACACGAAGCGCTTGCGCTTTTGCAGTTTGTCCGAGCCCCACGACACCGCCAGCATGGCGATCACGGCAGCGAGATAGGGCAGGGCCGAGAGCCAGCCGGCTTCGACCATGTCCATCTGCAGGCCTTTCTTGAGGATTGACGGCAGCCACAAGACGAAGCCGTACACGCCGATGCTCCAGCAGAAAAACTGCAGCGCCAGGATGATCACCTTGGGCGAACGGAACGCTTCGGCGTAATTCTTCACCGCCTTGATACCGACCTGTTCGGCGGCCAGCGCGCTTTCCAGGTCTTTTTTGTGCTGTTCGCTCAGCCACTTGGCGTCTGCGGGTTTTTCATCCGCCAGTTTCCACCAGATAAACGCCCACAGCACCGCCGGCAGGCCTTCGATGATAAACATCCAGCGCCAGCTGAAATGCTGCACCAGGTAGCCGGACACCACCGACATCCACAGCATGGTCACCGGGTTGCCGAGGATCAGGAAGGTATTGGCCCGCGAGCGTTCGGCACGGGTGAACCAGTGGCACAGGTACACCAGCATGGCCGGCATCACGGCGGCCTCGACCACGCCGAGCATGAAGCGAATGACGATCAGCATGTAGGCGTTGGACACCACGCCGGTCAGGGTGGCCAACCCGCCCCAGAGGATCAGGCTGACGAAAATCAGCTTCTTGACGCTGCGCTTTTGCGCATAGATGGCGCCCGGCACCTGGAAGAAGAAGTAGCCAAGGAAAAACAGTGCCCCCAGCAATGACGACATGCCGGGGGTGATCATCAGGTCCTCGGCCATCCCGGAGGCGGCGGCAAAGCCGTAGTTGGCGCGGTCCAGGTACGCCAGGCTGTAGGTGATAAAGACGATGGGCATGATGTACCACCAACGACGGGTGGCGAGTTTCACGGTGTCCATAAGGTTGCTCCTGAGCTTGTTGTAGTTGTGGCAACAGGGTGTGGGTCAAGCGACGGATCGGGTGGGTAATTCGGAGCGGGTGGGCAAGCCTTCCATATCGCCGCGGCTTTGCACGGCGCGGCTGCCGATCCAGTTGCCGCGTTGCACCGCCTCGGGGAAGCTGAGGTTTTCCAGCAGGGCGCTGATCATGCCCACGGCAAAGCCATCGCCGGCGCCAACGGTGTCCACCACCTTGTCCACGGGCACGGCAGCGACGAATCCCTGGTCCAGCTGGGTGCGGAAGTAGGCGCCGTCCGGGCCGAGCTTGATCGCCACGGCTTCGGCGCCCTGGTCGAGGTAGAACGCGGCAATATCCGCCGGGTCGTCGAAACCGGTGAGCAGACGGCCTTCGCCCAGGCCCGGCAAGACCCAGTCGGCGAGGCCGGCGAGGGCGTTGATTTCGTCGATCATCTGCGCCTGGCTGGCCCACAGCGAGGGGCGCAGGTTCGGGTCGAACGACACGCTGCGCCCGGCTTTGCGCATCTGGGTCATCAACTCGCGGGACAGCTCGCGGGTGGCCTCGGACAAGGCCGGCGGAATACCGGTGGCATGCAGATGGCGGGCCTGTAGCAGCGCAGGGCTGATGGCGGCCACGGACAACTGACTGGCGGCCGAGCCCTTGCGGAAGTACTCCACCTGCGGGTCATCGCCGGCTTCTTCGCGGGACTTGAGCTGAAAACCGGTGGGGTGCAGCGGATCGACCGCCACATGCCGGCAATCCAGGCCTTCTTTTTTCAGCGTGTCGACCACAAAGCGCCCGAGGGAATCATCGCCCACCCGGCTCAGCCAGGCGACGTTGAAACCCAGGCGCGACAGGCCGATGGCGACATTACTGTCGGCGCCGGCAATGCGTTTGTGAAACTGTGCCACCTGGGCCAGGTCGCCGGTCTGCTCGGCGACAAACATCGCCATGGTTTCGCCAAACGAGAGGATATCGATCTCAGACATGGGCATTCTCCCCACGGGGTTGGCCAAGGAGGGCGAGGGCAGCCACCTGTTGCGCGGTGACGTCGACCAGGTCATCGCCCTGCAACGGGAATTCCACCGCCCGTGTAATGCCTTGAGTCATGTGCTTGAGCAGTTGTTCCCACAGATGCAGGTCGGTGGCGCCGGGCGGCAGCGCTACCAGCTTGCCGTCTGCGCGGCGCGCCACAGCCTTGCAGTGCAGGTAGTCGACGTGCCGGCCCAGCAGGCGTGCGGCGGTCAACGCGGATTGGTCCTGCCACTGCCAGTTGCCGATATCGAAGGTCATCTTCACCGGCAGGCCCAGGCGCTCGACTTCAGTGAAGAAGCGCTGCATCGGCTCAATGCGCCCGCCGTGCAGGGTCTGGTCGTTTTCCACCAAGAGCTTGACCGGATGGCGGGCGAGCAGGGCGTGCAGGCTTTCCAGGTCGTTGGTGTCGGTGAAATAACCGAGGGAGACTTTCAGCCAGCGCGCACCAAAGGCCTGGGCACGGTCGAGGGTGGCGTTCAGTTCGGCATTCGGCTGGGCGCGGCCGGCGACCCACAATTCAAGGGGCGATGAGAACACGCACTCCAGGCCCTGTGCGGCGGCGGCCTGGGCCAATTCGGCGGGTTGCTCAACGGTCAGCAGTTCTTCGCGCCATTCGATGCGCTGGGCACCGGCGGCGGCCAGCAGCTCGACAAAACTCAATTGGCCTTGCTGGCGGACCAGGTCGGCGCCGTAGCTGGAAAGGCTGATGGAAACGGGGTATTTGTGCATTGTTGTTTACCTCTGAAACCGGTTTCATTTTTTCACGTTAAATATCGAATCGACTCTGCCGTTGCTGCTGCCGAGCCTTGGCGAGGCTGCGGCTACGTGTAGGGGCGCTGGGTTGAGCCTCGGATGATCAACTGGGGCAAAAAATCCAGGGTGCGGGTCGGTTCGGTGTCACCGCGCAACCGCTTGAGCAGGCAATCGAACGCACTGGCGCCAATCGCTTCGGTGGGTTGGGCGAGGGCGGTGATGCCGTTGCCCACCAGCGGGTACCAGTCCAGGTCATCCAGGGCGATCAACCCCACGTCGTCGAAAAGGTTGCAGTCCAGCGCCTTGAGCGCGCGGGTGCAGGCCAGCGCGGCGATGCCGTTGGCGCAGAACAGGGCCTTGGGGCCGGGTTTGGCGAGAAAGGCTTGCAGGCGTTGTTCCAGCCCGTCATCGAGCTCCAGCACCGCGCCGGTCAGCGCCGGGTGCCGGGCGATTTCGCCCTTGAAGCTGTCCAGGCGTTCCTGCCGTGAACTGGTGCCATCGCAGGCCTCACTCACCAGCAACACCTCGCGGTAACCCTGCTGTTCCAGATGCTCCACCGCCATGCGCACCGCTGCCGGGTTATCCAGCCCCACCAGGTCGCTGTGCAGCGGCTCGACCTTGCGGTCCACCAGCACCAGAGGCATTTCCCGTTGCAGTTCCAGCAATTGGTCGAGGTGATGGCCGAGGGTGTTCACGATCAGCCCTTCGATGTTGTAGGAGCGCAGCGCCGCCAGGTGTTGGCGCTCCTGTTCGTCATCGCGGTCGGTGTTGCACACCACCAGGCTGTAGCCGTGCCGGCGGCAGGCGGTTTCGACGCCGTGCATCACGGCAATGGAGTAGGGGTTGCGGATATCGGCCACCAGCATGCCGATCAAGCGCGTGCGGCCACGTTTCAACCCGCGGGCCATCTGGTTGGGGCGGTAGCCGAGTTGTTCGATGGCTTGTTCGATGCGCAGGGCGATGGCATCGGAGAGCAGGGCGCGGTCTTCGCCGATAAAACGGGACACGCTGGCCTTGGATACGCCGGCGTGCTCGGCGACGTCGAGCATGGTTACGCGGCTGCGCTGGGCGGCGGAAAATGGAGTCACGGTAGCGCCTTTCTTATTGGAGTTGAGTTGCAATGAAACCGGTTTCAGAAAACACCATGTACCCAGTGGACGTCAAGTTAATCTTCGGGCCTTCCGGTGATGACCACTCAGGCAAAGCCGACGAATGGCACCCTCCACCTGTGAGTTCTGACAGTATCCGGAACCGGTGATCGGGCGTTTACTTTCCTTAAACGTGATGGGACGACGCTTCTGCAGCCCAACATTAAATTAAAAGGGAACGATCATGTCCGTATCAAAGCTGACTCCCCCCCCTGTACGACGTGACGGCGTGCTCGCCCTGGATCCGATGGACATTCCGGGGGTCGATCCTCTTGACCCCAGGGGGCTGGTGCGGGCCTCACTGTTACTGGCGCCTTTGCTGGTCAGGATCCCCATGTGGCTCCCTTCGCCCGAACCGCTGGACACCCCTCACAGGTTGCAGCTTCTCTGGTTGCGTGGTGGCAGCGAAAGACAGGCTGATTTCAAAATCGTCAATGCGCCTCCTCCGCCATTACCGGCGTTCATTGATATGCACGTGCCATTGCAAATGCTCATAGAGCCGCCTTCCGGTACCGCGCAGCTGTTTTATCGAGTGATTGATTCGGAAGGTCAACTGAGCGAGCTTGACCCAAAGGTTACGTTGACCATTGATTTGGATTCGCCGGAATTGCTCAGGCCGGATGATCAACTGAGCTTTGTCATCCCACCGATCAACGGCGTCGATGAGGCCTACCTCGCGGTCAACGACCCGGTGCGGTTCAACATGCCGCCTTACCTTAGGCGAGCGAACAAGGATCGTATTGAAATTTTTCTCTCCAATAGTCCAAACCCGCCTGCGGCTGCTCCCGATGGGGAATACGTACTTGAAAACATCTCGGACCCATTGGTCATCGAGTTACCCGCTGACGCGTTTCGTCGTTTGAACAATGGAATGGCTTATATTTTTTATCAGGTGTTCGACGAGGCCGGTAATTTCAGCACGCGCAGTGCCGGTTTACCGTTCGTGCTGGACGTGATCGCGAGCCCGGGTACACCTCTTCCCAGGCCTAATATCCGGCCGCCAGCCTACAACGATAATCTGATCAAGCGTGATGACGCGCGAGACGGTGTCGTTGTGTTAATTGACCCTTACCTTAATTGGGCCCCAGGCGACCAGGTTCGGGTGTTCTGGGACGAGCGCGCGGTGGTCGATGTGCCGGTTCTGGATGGCGTAGTCACCGAGGTACCGATCCCCTGGTTGACCCTGCGCGGGCCGGCGCCGGTCCTGGTGGCAGAGGAGGTGCGGGTGCGTTACGAGATCATCCGTGGCCTGGTGAGTTTCCCTTCATTTGCCCTTCGTATACAGCAGGACTTCACCGTTGCCGGGCAGGACCATGCGGGGGCCCCTGCGTTGCTTAACCTCAATCTGCCGCTGGCTGAAGTGCGCGGTCTGGTGTCGGACGAACCCAATGTGGTTGATCACCGAGACAAAGATGTAGGCGCCCGCGCACGTGTGTTCCTTTATGACAACCCGCAGCCCGGCCAGATACTGCGGTTCTTTTGGAATGGTATCGGCCCTATAGCGACCAAGACGGTTCAAGTGGGAGAGGTAGAAGGTCAATTGGTGTTTTCCAGCGTTATTCCGTGGGCTGTTATGGAGGGCATCATCAACCCGGCGTTGCCGGTCTATTACACCACTGATAATGGTGTTAACCAGCAGCAGTCGGGGAACACCCCGGTCGATGTCAATACGGGCGCTTTGCTCAGCTTCCCTCAACCGGTTATCCGGCACACGTTGCTTGGCGGCACGAACACCTTCCTCACGTGTTGCTCCTCCCCGGAAATCTTTCATGGCGTTACGTGGGATGTGGTGCCCCATGCGGACTTCGAGCTGAATGATGAAATCCGCTTCTTCACCCATGGCTATAACAATAACGGTTGGGTTGATCCGGTGGTGGAAGCCAGCCGGTTCACTGAGCGTCGGTCATTCACAACCCCCGCAGACTTGGCCAATGGGTTGAGGTTTGTGGTAACGCCCTACGATCCGGTGGTGTTTTCGTTACGCCATCAAAGCACCGCCCGAGCCTGGTATGAGGTGTGGCGCGGTCCGTCGAAGATAGGTGAATCGATCATCCGAAATATCAGGATTGATCTGGCGTACCCCGCCGGCGGGTACTGCCAGGCTGGCGATGTCATCAGTTGCACCTCTGAAGGCGTTCCGACGCTGACCGGACAGAAGTAACGTGACCGGCGCATGCCCGGGTGCAGATGTGCAGGCGACACGTGTTGATGTTGGTTGGCTAGAAAGTCGTAAAGGATGAAGCAGGGTTAACACGAATAGGTCTATCGCTGTTGTTCGTCACCCACGAAGGAAAACTGACTGGAGATTGATGATGAATAAAAAAACGCGAGATTATTTTGCCAAACTCAATGCTGCCAAGAATCCGCCCCCGGTGTTATTGGCGGAGTTGGCGGCGCCGGAAGCTGATTTTGTACTTGGTTTTCCCGGGTTGATCAGCCGGCAGCAGGCGTTGGCCGAAAACCTGGAACTGCGTATTCCGCGCTGGGAAGACTACAGCAATGATTCGAGCAGCCCTGACACCGTGCGTGTGTTTATAAAACCGGCGGATGAAGCTGAGTACGGAGACCCGTTTATAACGTTCCAGTTCAGTTTCGATGCGACGTTACCCCAAGCCTTTGCAACTACAAATATCGTTCGCGGCCGGCGGCCCCCCGGCTTCTGGGATATCAAGTACGAGGTGTATATCGTCCGGATTCCGAACTTGAGTGAGTCGGATCCCCTGCGCTTGATTGTCGATACCGATGCGCCGTACGCATCCTCTGCGAATAATCCTCCGGCGCCGATCCTGCCGCCTGGCCTGACACTGCCGCTGGACTTGGCTGACTTCCCGCCGGCCCCCAACGATCGGTTGTTTTTTTCGATTCCGGACTACGTCACGCAGGGGCGGGCACCCGGGGACAGGCTGAGGATGTACTACAACGGCTCCGACACCCCTTATGCGCCTGATCCGCCTTCTACCGAGGTGGATTGGCTAGTGACGGACTTGAGGTTTCCATTTCCCAAGAGTGTTGTGGAGGCGGGCGAGGACGGCTTCAACACCCTTCGCTATGAACTGCTGGACGCGGCCGATAACGTCAGTCGGCTTTCGTTGTCCCTGTCTTTTGACGTTGCATTCATGCCCGTGCCCAGGAACCTGAGACAGCCTTTGATCAACAGGGCGTTCCCGGGTGACAGCCTGTTCGACCGCGTCGATGCTTCCCTGGACCTGGGGATGATTATACGAATCCCGGCCTATGATGATTTCCAGCGGGGAGATGACGGTGATTACTTTGACATCACGTTATCGACCAGTATCGGTACTGAAACCCTTGCCGGCAACCCACTGGGAAGCAGCACCTTTCCGGTCGCCATAACGGTTCCGTTCCATATCCTGGTGGCCCTGTATGGGGCATCGATGGGGGACCTGCCACTGACCGTTACTTACGTCGTCAAGCGTCGATCCGTCACGTACCCGCCGGCGCCGTCGACGACCATCAACTTGAACCTGCACGTGGTCGGGCCGACCCCCACCGACCCACCCGACCTGGTGAACACCGACCTGAATCCCGTTGTGATCAGGGGGGTGAATTCGGTCGGGGACGAGGGGGGTGACAACGAGTTGTTGCCGATCCACGCGAACCGGCCTGCCAATGCCTATATCAGGTTATGGAGTGCAGCCCCTACCCCTGACACCGAGGATTTTGTCATCCGGCTTTTCTACGAGGGCGAGTTGGCTGCCACCCGGCTCATCACGGGGGGGATGGCCGATGAGGAGGTCACGCCTGCGCTACAGATTCCATGGCCGTTGATCGCCAAGCATGGCAACGCGCCGCCTCTGAAACAGGTGTATTACACCATCGGTACGGCCACCAGCACGAATCGACAGCAGTCTATCGTGACGCCGGTGGACGTTAAGGCCAACGTCCTGGCGCTTGCCCAGCCAGAGGTGCGCAACCTGGAGTTGATTGGCGGTCCGCCCGGCATCATCAACTGCAGTACGGTAAGGCCGTTGAATACGGATGGGAACGTCACCGTGTATATCCCGCCGTCAAACCTGTTCGAGCAGTTCATGGTGGTTCGGGTGAATTGGAGGGGCTTTAGCGACAATACCGGTACGATTGAAGTGCCCGCAGCTGCAGGTTTCACTGATTCCATACCGCTGACGCCAGCTATGATCGCGCTGGGGTTTGAAGTGAACCTCGGGCCTTTCTCCACCATCATGAAGTTGATCCAGCCTGACCAGGGGTCACGGTTGATGGGGTCGGCAAGGATCGACTACACCATTCAAACGCCCTCAGGGCCTTTGACGTCGAGTGATGCGTTGCACTTGTCACGTGCGATCAAGACCGGTGCAACGCCGACCTACTGTGACAACACTCCGGTGCCTACGGCACCCTGAATGGCGCAACTAAGCCGAGGAGCAGCAAACTGCTCCCCGGCTTTTTTTCGACATTGAGACAGATCAATTAAGACTAATCCTACATAAACAGGGAACGACTCTCGGTAATTTTGGCGCCGCTTGATTGGCAGGGTCCCACGCTCTTCGGTACCGGCCATTTGTTAAGGAATGCCAAACCCCAGAGGTTCGTACAATGTCGTCAATTTTCAATTTCAAACTTAGTCCTTTAAGCGTTGCCTTGAAGGCAAACGCTGTCTCTTTGATGGTGCTCATGGCGGGTGTCGCCGAAGCCCGAGTGGTAACGGGGCCCAATGAAACCGTGCGACCAGGCCCGCCGCCGGACAGCTTCGAGCTGCAGCCTGGCTCCGGCCTGACGGTTGAAGGTGCCATCACCCGGCAAATTCGCGCCCAGTCTGCGACCTTGACGGTTAACCCAGGCAGCCAGACTCAAGACATTACGGCATTCAATTCGAACGTGAGTCTCAATGGCGCCGAGGTCACTGCCCGTGCCACGCAGCCCGCAGCGGTCTTCGTGAGTGGCGGCACGCTTTCGATCCAGAACAGCACACTCACCCACAGCAACGGGATCGGCCTGGTCGTTTCCCGCGCAGTCGGCGGTGAGGATGGCGCTGACGCCTGGGTGTCCAACAGCACCATCAGCGGTACCACGCGTGGCGCCAGTGTCAGCGGTAACAGCACGCTGACGCTCAACAGAACCGAACTGCAAGGCACTGCCGAAAATGGTACGGGCCTGTATTTGTTTGGCCAGGCCGTTGCGAGCGATAGCCTGATCACCGGTGGTCGCAATGGTGTGCGGATGGATATGGACCGCAGCGCTGATGCGCCCAACCTCCTGGTACTTGAGGGCTCGCATGTAGAAGGAAAAAGCGGTGCTGCGATCCTGGTCGAAAGTTCGAAGGCCGGCGAGCTGGTTGATGCGGATATTCACGTTCGCAACGGTTCGACCCTCAAGGGCGGCAACGGCAATATCCTGGAAGTCACCGGCGGTTCCTCCGCCAACATGAACGTCGACCACAGCTTCCTGGTGGGTGACATCGTGGTCGAAGACGGCAGCAGCGCGAAAGTGCAGCTCAACAATGGCTCCTGGCTGACCGGCCAGTTGACGAACGTGGCCGAGTTGAGCGTGAACACCGCGTCCAACTGGATGCTGGTGGGCGACAGCAATGTCGACGCCTTGAAGATGGGCGGCGGCGCCGTACACTTTGGTGGGCCGGATGAGTTCTACCAGTTGGACGTGAAGAGCCTGGAAGGCAATGGCACCTTCGTCATGCACACCGACTTCTCCACCCACCAGACCGACTTCCTGAACGTGGAAGGCAAGGCCGAGGGTAACCACAGCCTGTTGCTGGACGCCACCGGTTCGGAACTGGCCAGCGGCCAGCCGATCAAGGTGGTGCACACCGAAGGCGGCGACGCCCACTTCTCCCTGGTGGGCGACGCCGTGGACATAGGCGCCTACGCCTATGGCCTGCAGAAGGATGGCACCGACTGGCTGCTCGACCCGACGCGTCGCGGCACCAGTACCAGCGCCCATTCGGTACTGGCCTTGTTCAACAGCGCGCCGACCGTGTTGTACGGTGAGTCGTCCATCCTGCGTACGCGCATGGGGGAATTGCGTTTCAGCGATGGCAAGGACAATGGCCTGTGGATGCGCAGCTACGGCAACAAATATGAGGTCGCCGCCAACAAGAACGGTGCCGGGTATGCGCAAACCCAGAAGGGCTTCACCATTGGTGCCGATGCACCGTTGTCCAGCGGCGACGGCCAGTGGCTGGCGGGTGTGATGGCTGGTCACAGTACCTCGGACCTGAGTCTGAACCGCGGCAGTAATGGCGAGGTCAAGAGCTACTACCTGGGCGCCTATGCCACGTGGTTGGATGATGAGAGCGGTCTGTATTTCGACGGTGTCGCCAAGCTCAACCGTTTGCACAACGACGTCAATGTGACCATGAGCGATGGCAAGAAAGCCAAGGGCAGCTACGCGCAAAACGCGGTGGGCGTGTCGGCGGAATTAGGTCGCCATATCCAGCTGGATGACGATTTCTTCGTCGAGCCTTACGGCCAGTTGTCGGCAACCATCACCCAGGCGCAGAGCTACGAGCTGTCCAACGGGCTGCAGGCTAAAGGTGATCGTTCCAGCTCCGTGGTCGGTAAGGTGGGCGTGACGGCAGGCAAAAACATTCAGCTGGACAGCGGCGGAGTGTTGCAGCCGTACCTGCGCACCGCGCTCGCCCATGAGTTCGACCAGAGCAACAAAGTGTTCGTCAACGATCAGAGCTTTAACAATGATCTGTCGGGCTCGCGGATTGAACTGGCGGCTGGTGTGGCGATATCTGTATCGAAAAACGTCAAGCTGCACGCCGACGTCGAAACCAGCAAAGGCAAGAAGATCGATCAGCCCTGGGGTGTCAACTTCGGTCTGCGTTACGATTTTTAAGGCACGCACTCACTTGAACAGGGGAAGCTTCGGCTTCCCCTTTTTTTTGCCTTCAGATCAGTACGCCCAGCCAGGTCGACCCCAGCAAGAGCAAGGCCATGCAGCGGTTGAAGCGTTGCATGGCCTGCGCCGAGCGCAAGACCCGGCTGGATCCCGCGCCCAGCACAGCCCAGGCGCCGAGACAGGGCAGCGATATCAGGAAAAATACCAGGGACAGGGTGAGCACCTGGCTCTGGCGTTCGGCGCCATTGCCGGCAAACACGCTGACCACCGCCAAAGCCATCATCCAGGTTTTCGGGTTGATCAGTTGCAGGCTGGCGGCACCGGTCAAGCCCAGGCGCTTTTGCATCGATTGCGCATCGACCGCTGGTATCGGTGCGCTGAAGATCTGCCAGGCCAGATAGCTCAGCCAGGCCACACCGGCCCACTGCATTGCCGTTTGCACCTTGGGCAATTGCACCAGGGATTGCCCCACGCCCGAGCCCACCAGCAGCACAATCCCCGCCGCACCGACGCAGGCGCCCAGGATGATCGGCAAGGCGGCCTTGAAGCCATATCGGGCGCTGTTGCTCAGCACCAGGAGGTTAGTGGGGCCGGGTGTGATGGAGGCGACGAAGGCGAACAGCATGAACGGCAGCAAGGTGGACAGCATGGCGGGGGACTCCGGTAAACCAATCGATGGAGTCGATCTTCACAAGCCGGCGCCTTACCTGTCTGGAAGATTTGAGCAGCGCTTGCGGTACGCGGCGGGCGTGAGGCCGTAAGCGCGGATGAACCAGCGGCCTAGATGGCTCTGGTCGGCAAAGCCCAGGGCAATCGCCACGTCTGCCGGTTGTTCGCCCTTAGCCAGTAAATGCCGGGCGCGGGCCAGGCGCAGTTGCACCAGGTAGGCGTGGGGCGGCAGGCCGAAGGCGCTCTTGAAGGCGCGGGTCAGGCGAAAGCGGTCGACGCCGCACGTCAAGGCCAGTTCGTCCATGCCCACGTCTTGCTGCAGGTGGGCATGCAGGTAGTCCCGTGCCTTATAGGCCACCAGCGGCAAGCGCGGGTCTTCACGGTAGCGGGTGCGCCATTGGAGTTGGGCGGTAAGGCACTCCAGCAATTGGTCCATGGCGCGCTGGCGCACAATGCGCAGTTCGCCGCTGTGCAGGGTCTGGAACGCACGGCTGGTGGCCAGGGCCAGGCGCGGGTCGCTGGTCACGGTGCTGGCAAACCCCAGTTGACTGTTGAGGGGCGCCTCTTCGAATACCGCACTCACTTCCCGCGCCAGCCACTGCGGGTCGAGGTACAGCATGTGGTAGGTGAAGCCGTCCGCAGTGGGGGCGTCGCCGTCATGCAGTTCGCCAGGCTCTACCAGGAACACCTGGCCCGGTACGCTGTTGTGCCGGGTGCGGCGGCAGTTGAATTGCTGCACCCCTTGTTCGGTGACGCCGACCAGATAGCTGTCATGCCAGTGGGGGTCGTAGGCGTGACCCTCGAAATGCGCGCGCAGGGTCTCGATGCCGGTGTCGGCGTCCTGGGACAAGTCGATCCAATTGTGCGCGGCCATAAAACACCAGCATGCAATGTGTAAGGGTATTAGCGCCTGCCGGCGCCATTGCGTCTAGAAGGTTTGTGCAGCCTAGCTGAACAGCCCGGCGGCGATGTTGATCGAGAACCCCAGGATCGCTGTATTGAACAAAAAGCCGATCAGCGACTGCCCCAGCACCACCTTGCGCATGCCGCGCGTGGCGACGCCGACGTCAGAGGTTTGCACCGCCACGCCGATGGTGAAGGAGAAATACAGAAAGTCCCAGTAGTTCGGCGTCAACAGCCCTTCGGCAAACCGCAGCGCCGGTTCCTTGCCATTCCAGGTGTAATACAGGCGGGCGTAATGCACGCTGAAAATCACCCCGATCAACAGCCATGAACCGATCACCGTCAGTCCGGTAAACCCGTAGTGCAACAGGCGCTCGGAAGTGGCCAGGTCTTTGCTGCCCACCAGTTCGAAGGTGATGGTGGCCAGGCTCGCGATGGCGGCGATGCACACGGTGAACAGCACCAGCCCGGCGTTCTCGTCCTCGATTTCGGCGATGCGCTTTACATCGTCGGCCTTGGCACGGCTGGTCAGCCACAGCATCAGCACCAGGTAGGTCCAGACCCCGGCGTTCCAGCCGATGAGGATTTTGCTGGCGAGGGTGTCGGCCGGCGCCAGGATGCCGACGGCAAGGCCCAGCACAGCGGCGGCGGAGAGGCGAGGGTGGGTACGGGCTAGAAAGGGCATGGCAGCTCACAGATGATTACCTGTGAGCACCTTAGCGCATTTTTGTTGTGGCAAGCGGGCTTGCCACCGTTACAGTGTCCCCCAAAAAGCCTTAGCGCTTTTTGCGTACCAGCTTCATGACCACCACAAAGAACACCGGCACAAACACCACCGCCAGGGTCGCGGTGATCATCCCGCCGATTACCCCGGTACCAATCGCCTGCTGGCTCGCCGAACTGGCACCGGTGGCAATCGCCAAGGGCACCACGCCGAGGATAAACGCCAGCGAGGTCATGATGATCGGGCGCAACCGGAGCCGCGCGGCTTTCAGGGTGGCGTCGATCAGGTCTTCGCCCTGGTCATACAGGTCCTTGGCGAACTCGATGATCAGGATCGCGTTCTTCGCCGACAAACCGATGATGGTGATCAGGCCGACCTTGAAAAACACATCGTTGGGCATGCCCCGCAAGGTCACCGCCAGCACCGCGCCGAGCACGCCCAGCGGCACCACCAGCAGCACTGAAGTCGGGATCGACCAGCTTTCATACAGCGCCGCCAGGCACAGGAACACGATCAGCAGCGACAGGCCCAGCAGTATCGGCGCCTGTGAGCCGGACAGTCGTTCCTGCAATGACAATCCCGTCCACTCTTGGCCCAGGCCCGCCGGCAGTTGGCTGACCAGGCGCTGGATTTCTTCCATCGCCTCACCGGTGCTGTGGCCGGGTGCGGCCTCGCCGGAAATGGCGATGGCAGGGTAGCCGTTATAGCGCGTCAGTTGCGCCGGGCCCTGGGTCCATTTGGCGACGACAAACGCCGACAGCGGCACCATCGCGCCCGCCTTGTTGCGCACGTGGATCTTCATCAAATCCGCCACCTGGCTGCGCTGGTCGCCTTCGGCCTGTACCACCACGCGCTGCATGCGGCCCTGGTTGGGGAAGTCGTTGACATAGGCTGAACCGATGGCCGAAGACAGCACATTGCCCACATCCGCAAACGAGACGCCCAGCGCGTTGGCCTGCTTGCGGTCGACTTCCAGCTGCACTTGCGGCGCCTCGGCCAGGGCGCTTTCGCGCACGTTGGCCAGGATCGGGCTTTTTCCGGCGGCGTCGAGCAATTCGGTACGTGCCGCCATCAACGCCGCATGGCCAACACCGCCACGGTCCTGCAGGCGGAACTCGAAACCGCTGGAGGTGCCCAGGCCGTCCACCGGGGGCGGCAGGATCGCATAGGCAATCGCGTCCTTGAGTTCGCTGAAGGCCATGTTGGCGCGGTCGGCAATCGAGGCGGCAGAGTCATCGCTGCTGCGTTGCGACCAATCCTTGAGCGTGGTAAATGCCAGCGCCGCGTTTTGCCCGGAACCGGAGAAGCTGAAACCCATGATCATGGTGGTGTCGCCCACCCCAGGCTCGCCGGCGTTGTGCGCCTCGATCTGTTCGGCCACCTGCACCGTGCGGTTCTTGCTCGCACCCGGCGGCAGCTGGATGTCGGTGATGGTGTAGCCCTGGTCTTCCACCGGCAGGAACGAGGAGGGCAGGCGGCTGAACATCAGCCCCAGGCCCACCAGCAGCACCAGGTAGATCAGCAGGTAACGGCCGCTGCGCTTGAGCGCATAGGCGACCCAACCTTCGTAGCGGTCGCTGAGTTGCTCGAAGCGCTTGTTGAACCAGCCGAAGAACCCGCCCTTGGCATGGTGCTCGCCCTTGGCAATCGGCTTGAGCAGGGTGGCGCACAGGGCTGGGGTCAGGGTCAGGGCGAGGAAGGCCGAGAACAGGATCGAGGTGGCCATCGACAGCGAGAACTGTTGGTAGATCACCCCCACCGAGCCGGCCATGAACGCCATCGGCAGGAACACCGCGACCAGCACCAGGGTAATGCCGACGATGGCGCCCGTAATCTGCCCCATGGCTTTCTTCGTCGCGTCCTTGGGCGACAGCCCCTCGGTGACCATGATCCGCTCGACGTTCTCCACCACCACAATTGCATCGTCCACCAGGATGCCGATGGCCAGCACCATGCCGAACATGGTCAGCACGTTGATCGAGAAGCCCAGCAACAGCATGGTGGCGAAGGTGCCCATCAGCGCGATCGGCACCACCAGCGTCGGGATCAGGGTGTAGCGCACGTTCTGCAGGAACAGGAACATCACCGCGAACACCAGGGCCATGGCTTCGAGCAGGGTATAGACCACCTTGGTGATCGAGACCTTGACGAACGGCGAGGTGTCGTACGGGATCTTGTATTCCACGTTGGCCGGGAAATAGCGCGACAGTTCGTCCATCTTCGCCCGTACCAGGGTCGCGGTGTTCAGCGCATTGGCCCCCGGCGCCAGTTGCACGCTGACGGCGGTGGACGGCTTGCCGTTCAGGCGCGTGGAGAACTGGTATTCCTGGCTGCCCACTTCTACCCGCGCCACATCGCCGATGCGCACGGTGGAGCCGTCCGGGTTGGCCTTGAGCACGATATCGGCGAATTCCGCCGGCGTGGACAGCTGGCCCTTGACCAGGATCGCGGCGGTGATTTCCTGGGTCCTGGTACCCGGCAAGTCACCGATACTGCCGGCCGAAACCTGGGCGTTCTGTGCGCTGATCGCCGCATTCACGTCGGCCGGCGTGAGGTTGAAGCCGATCAGTTTCTGCGGGTCGATCCAGATGCGCATGGCGCGTTCGGCACCGTACAACTGGGCTTTGCCGACCCCGTCCAGGCGCTTGAGCTCGTTCATCACGTTGCGCGCCAGGTAATCGCTGAGCGCCACGTCGTCGAGCTTGCCGTCGTTGGAGGTGAGGGTCACCAACAGCAGGAAGCCGGCGGAAACTTTCTCCACCTGCAAACCCTGCTGGGTCACGGCCTGGGGCAGGCGCGGCTCCACCGCCTTGAGGCGGTTTTGCACATCGACCTGGGCCATTTCCGGGTTGGTGCCGGGCTGGAACGTGGCGGTAATCGTCGCCGAGCCGAGGCTGCTCTGGGATTCGAAATACAGCAGGTGATCGGCGCCGTTGAGCTCCTGCTCGATCAGGCTGACCACGCTTTCATCCAGGGTTTGGGCCGAGGCGCCTGGGTACACCGCGTAGATTTCCACCTTCGGCGGCGCGACGTTGGGGTACTGGGCCACCGGCAACTGCGGGATGGCCAGCAAGCCGGCCAGCAGGATAAACAGGGCGACCACCCAGGCGAAGATCGGGCGGTCAATAAAGAACTGCGGCATTGTCAAAGATCCTTATTGGCCGGAAGCCTGGGCAACGGGTGTGGGGCTGTCATCGACCTCGACTTTTTCACCGGGGCGCGCGTGCTGCAGGCCTTCGACGACGATACGGTCGCCGGGCTTGAGGCCATGGCTGACCACCCAGCGGTCGTCGATCACCGCACCCAGTTCCACCGGCTGCTGGCTGACGGTCTGCTCGGCGTCGAGCAGCAGCACCATGGGGATGCCGGCGCTGTCGCGGGTGATGGCGCGTTGCGGCACGCTGATGCCCTGTTTGTCGACGGCCTGCTCCAGGCGTACCCGCACGAAGCTGCCGGGCAGCAGGTCGAGGTCCGGATTGGGGAACTCGCTGCGCAGGATGATCTGCCCGGTGCCCGGGTCGACGCTGATCTCGGCGAACAACAACTTGCCCGGCAACGGGTAGAGGCTGCCATCGTCCTGGATCAACGTGGCCTTGGCCTGGTCCTGGCCGACCTGCTTCAAGCTGCCGGCACGGAAGGCGCGGCGCAGGTCGTTGAGCTCGCGTGTGGACTGGGTGAGGTCGGCGTGGATCGGGTCCAGTTGCTGGATGATTGCCAGGGGCGTGGCTTCGTTCTGGCCTACCAGTGCCCCTTCGGTCACCAGGGCGCGGCCGATGCGTCCGGAAATCGGCGCGGTCACGGTGGCATAGCCCAGGTTCAACCTGGCGCGCTCGACGGCGGCCTTGTTGGCGGCGACTTCGGCGTTGGTCTGGCGCAGGTTGGCGCGGGCGTTGTCGTAGTCCTGGCCGCTGATGGCATTGCCTTCCACCAGTTGGCTGTAGCGCTGCTCTTGCAGGCGCGCCTGGAACGCATTGGCCTCGGCCTTGCTCAGGTTGGCCTGGGCGCTGTCCAGGTCAGCCTTGAACGGTGCCGGGTCGATGCGAAACAACACGTCGCCCTGTTTGACGTCATGGCCTTCCTTGAAGACCCGTTGCATCACCACACCAGCGACCCGTGCGCGCACTTCGGCGATGCGCGGCGCGGCGATGCGTCCGCTCAATTCGCTGGTGATGGAGAGGGGCTTGGCCTCAAGGGTTTCGATGCGCACTTTGGCCAGGGGCATTTCTGGCGCTTCGTCGGCGGATTTGTCACAGGCACTCAGGGCCAGCGTCAGGGCCAACAGGCAAAATGGCGCAAACAGATTCTTCGACATGCTCTTATCCCAATATTGACTGGTGCATCCTAAAGGCACCTGCGCCGTGGTGCTGTGAAGCTGTGTAGGTCGTCTGTGAAGAAATGTAAGGTGCGGCGCGCGGGGCGCCGAGGGCGTATATCCTTGCACAATCCTGCAACACACCAACAAACCGCATTATTTGGAAACACCATGCCCAACATCCTCCTGGTGGAAGACGACGCCGCACTCTCCGAGCTGATTGCCAGCTACCTGGAACGCAACGGCTACCACGTCAGTGTGCTCAGCCGTGGCGACCACGTCCGTGAGCGCGCGCGCCTCAACCCCCCGGACCTGGTGATCCTCGACCTGATGCTGCCCGGCCTCGACGGCCTGCAAGTGTGCCGCCTGCTGCGCGCCGACTCGGCGGGCCTGCCGATCCTGATGCTCACCGCCCGCGACGACAGCCACGACCAGGTGCTGGGCCTGGAAATGGGCGCCGACGACTATGTGACCAAACCCTGCGAGCCGCGTGTGCTGTTGGCGCGGGTGCGCACCTTGCTGCGGCGCAGCAGTCTGTCCGAGCCCCAGGTGGCCAATGACCAGATCCTGATGGGCAACCTGTGCATCGACCTGTCGGAACGCACGGTGACCTGGCGCGAACAGGCGGTGGAGTTGTCCAGCGGCGAATACAACCTGCTGGTGGTGCTGGCCCGGCATGCTGGCGAAGTGCTCAGCCGCGACCAGATCCTGCAACGCCTGCGCGGTATCGAGTTCAACGGCACCGACCGTTCGGTGGACGTGGCCATTTCCAAGCTGCGGCGCAAGTTCGACGACCACGCCGGTGAAGCGCGCAAGATCAAGACCGTATGGGGCAAAGGCTACCTGTTCAGCCGTTCCGAGTGGGAATGCTGACCGATGTTTCGTGTACTGCTGCGTCTTTACCTGATCACCATCGTCACCTACAGCGCGGCGATCTTCCTGATTCCCAAGCTGGTGATCCAACTCTTCGAACACCGCTACCTGGACTACAACGTCGAGCAGTCCCGGGGCATGCAGAAGCTGATCGTCAAGCAGTACCTGCGTGCGCCGGTGGAGCGCTGGTCCCAGGTGACCGAGCAACTGGGACGTGACTTCGCCCCCCTCAAAGTGCAATTGCTGTTGCGCCAGGACGCCAGCTACAGCGCACAGGAAGCCAAACTGCTGGAGCAGGGTAAACCCGTGATTCACCTGGGGGAGTGGGGCTGGATGGAGGACATCAGCTCGCCGCTCAACGAGCAGTTCGTGGTCAAGCTGACCGTTCCGCCAGACCCGCTGGACATGAACCTGTTGTACTGGTCGATGAATGTGCTGATCGGCGCCGCGTTGCTGGCCTGCCTGCTGTTCTGGCTGCGCCCGCACTGGCGCGATCTCGAACGCCTGAAAAGCACCGCTACGCAACTGGGCAGGGGCAACCTGGCCGAGCGCACACACATCCCGGCCAGCTCCAACATCGGCAGCCTGGCGGCGGTGTTCGACACCATGGCCGACGATATCGAACACCTGCTCAACCAACAGCGTGACCTGCTCAACGCGGTCTCCCACGAACTGCGCACGCCCCTTACGCGCCTGGATTTCGGCCTGGCCCTGGCGCTGTCGGAAGACTTGCCGGAAGCCAGTCGCGAGCGCCTGCATGGCCTGGTTGCGCATATTCGCGAGCTGGATGAATTGGTGCTGGAGTTGTTGTCCTACAGCCGCCTGCAAAACCCGGCGCAATTGCCCGAGCGTGTGGAGGTGGTGCTCGATGAATTTATCGACAGCGTGTTGGGCAGCGTCGATGATGAGCTGGAAAACCCCGAGATCGTCATCGATGTGGCACTCGACTGCGCTGTGGAACGCTTCAGCCTCGACCCGCGCCTCACCGCCCGTGCCCTGCAGAACTTGCTGCGCAATGCCACGCGTTACTGCGACAAACGCATTCAGGTGGGCGTCAAGGTCTGTGCCAAAGGCTGTGAAATCTGGGTGGATGACGATGGCATCGGCATTCCGCTGGACCAGCGCGAGCGTATCTTCGAGCCTTTTTACCGCCTCGACCGCAGCCGCGACCGCGCCACCGGTGGCTTTGGCCTGGGCCTGGCCATCAGCCGGCGCGCCATGGAAGCCCAGGGCGGCACCCTGACCGCACTGGCCTCGCCGTTGGGGGGCGCACGGTTCAGGGTGTGGTTGCCCACGGCTGCGGATTAGAAAATCTCCCGGGGAAGGCGCACACTGTGCCCCCGCTTTACCCGAGGAGAGATTGGCAATGACTGGTGTTCACGCGTCTGCTCAACAAGGTTTCTCTACCCAGGCCGCCACCTACGCCCAGGGCCGGCCGAATTATCCCAGGCAACTCACGGGCTGGCTCACGGATGTACTCGGCGTCGATGGGCACTCACGGGTGATCGACCTGGGCGCCGGCACCGGCAAGTTCACGCGCCTGCTCAGCACCCTGGCACCGACGTTGATCGCCGTCGAACCGGTGCAGGCCATGGGCGCGCAGTTGACCCGGCTGTTGCCGGATGTGCGCCTGGTCAACGGCACCGCCGAAGCCATCCCCCTGGAAACCGCCAGCGCCGACGCGGTGGTCTGCGCGCAAGCCTTTCACTGGTTCTCCACCCAGGCCGCGCTGGCGGAAATCCACCGCGTGCTCAAGCCCGAAGGGCGCCTCGGGCTGGTGTGGAATGTGCGCGATGAGTCGGTGGACTGGGTGGCGGCGATCACTGCGATCATTACGCCCTACGAGGGTGACACCCCGCGTTTTCACTCCGGACGCTGGCGTGAAGCCTTCGACGGCAAGTACTTTTCCGACCCCGAAATGACCTGTTTCCCCTATAGCCACGTCGGCAGCCCACAGGAAGTGATCATGGATCGCTTCCTCTCCGTAAGCTTTATTGCTGCGTTGCCCGAGGCTGAAAAAGCCCTTGTGACCGAGCAGTTGCGTGGCTTGATCGCCAGCCATCCGGCCCTGAAGGGCCGCGACACGGTGGCGTTTCCTTATCAGACCCAGGCGTATGTCTGTCGTCGACTGCCATAAAAGGCATAAAGTCAGATCATATTGATATAAGTCGTTATAAGAAAAATCGCTATCCTGCGGCCAGAAATTTATAAGGCCGCGGGTAGCGTTGATGGAAGTGGGTAACTTTGGTTTTGTAATTGCGGGCCTGATCGTTGGTTTTATCGTCGGCATGACCGGTGTCGGCGGGGGCTCCTTGATGACCCCGATCCTGTTGTGGTTCGGCATCAACCCGGCCACGGCCGTGGGCACTGACCTGCTGTACGCGGCCATCACCAAATCCGGTGGCGTGCTGGTCCACAGCAAGAACAAGAACATCGACTGGACCATCACCGGCTGGCTGACCCTGGGCAGCGTGCCTGCGGTGTTGCTGACCCTGTGGTTCCTCGCCAGCCTGCACACCGACCCCAGCGCCATGAACGCGGTGATCAAGCAGGCCCTCGGCGTGGTGCTGCTGCTGACCGCCCTGGCGATCCTGTTCAAGCAACGCCTGCTGGCGTTCGCCCAGCGCCACGCGGGCGATCACTACCATATGAACCCGCGCAACCTGAATGCCCTGACCGTGGTGACCGGTGCGGTGCTGGGGACCATGGTTGCGCTCACCTCCATCGGCGCCGGCGCCCTCGGCACCGTCGCGCTGTTTATCCTGTATCCGTTCCTGGCCACGCGCCGCCTGGTCGGCACCGAGATCGCCCACGCCGTGCCCCTGACCCTGGTGGCGGGCCTGGGCCATGCCGGCATGGGCAATATGGACTGGCACCTGCTGGGCTTTCTGCTGATGGGGTCGCTGCCGGGCATTTACTTCGGCAGCCACATGACCGGCAAAGTCCCGGACGGCGTATTGCGCCCGTGCCTGGCGATCATGTTGATGACCATCGGCTACAAATTGGCCTTTTGAACCCGCCCAGCCTCAGGCTTTCGCCGGGCCATTGCCGATCTGCCACACAAACGGCGGCTCGGTGCCATTGATCACCCAGTCCCCCACGATCCGCGCCTTGTAGATCACCGGGTTGTGCGACGACACGGTCCGCGCATTGCGCCAATGGCGGTCGAGGGACTTGCCCTGGCGCACATCCGACGCCCCCAGGGCGTTGAACAACTCACTGGTGGCGCGCTGGATCAGCTCCGACACCACCACTTGCGCGGTGGCTGACTCGATTTCGGCCGCGACGTTGGCTTCGCGCTCGGCGACTTCATCCCCACCGAAGCGCGCCAGGTACGCCCGCTGCGCCGGCACGGCGGCTTTAAGCGCGCTGGCTTCGGCGGCGTAGACCAGGGCGGCGACTTCCCCCACCACCTGCTGGATCTGTGCATCCTGGCTGACATGCTGGGCATTGCCATGGCTGTAGATGCGCTTGCGGCTGCGCACCTGGTGGGCCACATCGCGCAATGCGGCACGGCCGATACCGGCGAGGCTGGCCAGCAGGACAAGTTGGTAGAACGCGGTCTGGTATTTGAAGCGGGTCGCAAAGTCGATGACGTTTTCCGCCTCCACCACCGCATCGGTAAAGCGCGAGGTGCCGCTACCGGTGGTGCGCTGGCCAAAGCCGTCCCAGTCATCGCTGTGCTCCACGCCGGGTTGGCGTGCGCGGGTGGCGGCAATCACATCGCCGCCGGTGTCGCTGCGCTGGGCGTACACGTCGATCCAGTCGGAGAAAATACTGCCGGTGCTGTAGAACTTTTCACCGTTGAGTTTCCACCGATCGCCGTCCGGGCTGACCTTGGTGACAACGTCGCCGATGGCCACGGTGCCGATTTCGGTCCAGGCGCAGCCGACGATATCGCCGTCGACAAAGCGCTTGAACCACAGGTCGCGGCCGGCACTGGGCGGCGCATTCAGGCGGTCTTCGGCAAAGGCGAAATGCCCGCGCAGGGCCTGGGGCACGTTGGAGTCGGCCTCGGCCAGTTCGATCAGCAGTTCGAACAACTGCGGCAGCGACGCACCGCCACCGCCATATTCCACCGGCACCCGCACCGCGCCGAAGCCGGCTTCCTTGAGCCACTGGATCGGCTCGTGGGGCAGGGCGCGGGTTTGTTCGCGCTCCACCGCGCCAGCGGCGATGCGCTGGAAAATCGGGCGAAAGCGCGCCACCAGCGTGGGGTAGTCGACGCCGACAGACAACGGGTTGATAACGTGGTGTTCGGTCATGAGCAAGGCTCCGGGGCAGTGATCGGTGCTGGGAGTGATTGCACACTCCGTGCCGGGTGCCAGGCCCAATGTTTACGGGGGGATGCACGCTGTTTACTGTTGCTCCAGCAACAGCAAACCGACAAAGCGTTGCAATCCCTGACATTGGCATTCCAAGCTTCCCAGCCCCGAATTCGTGTCGCAACCCTTGTGGCATGGGCGTTTGCCCGCGCCTGGCACGCTTGCTGCTCAACCCCTCAGTACATTCCTTAGTGCGAGGTACCGTTCGATGAGTCAGCAAGCCGTGAAATTTGCCTATTGGGTGCCCAACGTCAGCGGTGGGCTTGTGGTCAGCAAGATCGAACAACGCACCCACTGGGGCATCGACTACAACCGCAAACTGGCGCAACTGGCCGAGGAAGCCGGCTTCGAATACGGCCTGACCCAGATCCGCTTCACCGCCGGCTACGGCGCCGAGAACCAGCATGAGTCCGTGGCGTTCAGCCATGCCTTGCTGGCCGCGACCACCAAACTCAAGGTCATCGCCGCGATCCTGCCCGGCCCGTGGCAGCCGGCGCTGGCGGCCAAGCAACTGGCGACCATCGACCAGCTCACCAATGGCCGCATTGCGGTGAACATCGTCAGTGGCTGGTTCAAGGGCGAGTTCCAGGCCATCGGCGAACACTGGCTGGAGCACGACGAGCGCTATCGCCGTTCCGAGGAGTTTATCCGCGCCCTCAAAGGCATCTGGACCCAGGACGACTTTACCTTCAAGGGCGACTTCTACCGTTTCAACAACTACACCCTCAAGCCCAAGCCCCTGGGCCAGCCGGAAGTGTTCCAGGGCGGCAGCTCGCGGGCCGCGCGGGACATGGCGGCGCGTGTGTCGGACTGGTATTTCACCAACGGCAACACCCCGGAAGGCATCAAGGCCCAGGTCGATGACATTCGCGCCAAGGCCGCCGCCAACAACCATTCGGTCAAGGTCGGTGTGAATGCGTTCATCATCGCCCGCGACACCGAGGAAGAAGCCCGCGCCGTGCTCGCGGAGATCATCGACAAGGCCGACCCGGAAGCCGTGAATGCCTTTGGCGACGCCGCCAGGCAGGCAGGCAAGGCATCACCCGAAGGCGAGGGCAACTGGGCCAAGTCCAGCTTTGAAGACCTGGTGCAGTACAACGATGGCTTCAAGACCAACCTGATCGGCACCCCGCAGCAGATTGCCGAGCGCATCGTCGCACTCAAGGCAGTGGGCGTGGATCTGGTGCTGGCGGGCTTCCTGCACTTCCAGGAAGAAGTGGAGTACTTCGGCAAACGCGTGTTGCCGCTGGTGCGCGAGCTGGAAGCCAAGGCCGGGATCAGGCAGGTGGCCTGACCAGGGTTTTTTCCAGGCGCAGGGCCGGGGTGTGGTCTGCGTAGTAGCCGTTGACCACGGCGAAGCGCCGGTAGCCCTTGCGTTCATACAGCGCCAGGGCGCCGGGGTTGTCGGTGCGCACCTCCAGGCGCAGGTGGGTGCAACCGTGCGTCACCGCGCAGGCCTCGGCATGGCTGAGCAACTGCTTACCCAGCCCGAGGCCGCGTGCGTGCTCGGCAATGGCGATGGAATACAGGCGCGCGAACACGCTGCCACGACGAAACAGCACCAGCGCATAACCGAGCAACTGCCCATCCTGTTCCGCCACCCGCAATTGGCCGTGGGCGCGGCTGATCATCCAGTGAAAACTGCGCGATGAGAGCCGGTCGCTGCTGAAACACTGGTGTTCCAATGCGACTAATGCCGGTATATCACCGGGTACTGCAACGCGAGAGAAAAGAGCCATATAACCGCCGTAAAAGTTGCGTAACGAAACGGGACTTCCCTAAAAGATCGTGCTTAATAGAAAAGGTCGAGTTCTCTAAAGCGGATCAAATATTATGTCGGCGGTACAAGGTCATTGGCGTGAAGTATCCGAGCAAATCGTCGCGGCGACAATAACATCTAAGGGCTTTTTTTCTGCGCCGCCTCGAAGTAACAGTCAAGTGGTGATCATTGTTGAACGCAAGGAAGATTGGGCCTCCTACTTTCCCAGCGAAGACATCGTCACCGCCCAGGAGTACCTGGAGCAAACCCGGCAGAACGAGTCAGGCAAGCGGGTGCAGGTGATCAACCTGTGCCGCAGCTACAAGTACCTGGGGCACGGCTACTACTGCTCGTTGCTGGCCGAAGCGCGCGGACACAAGGTGATTCCTTCGGTGCGCACCATCAGCGAACTGACCAGGAAGTCGCTGTACGGCCTGGCGCTGGATGACTTGGATAAAACCCTTGATAAAGCCTTGAGTCATCACCTCTACAGTAATACCGAAGGCTTTACCCTGACACTTTATTTTGGCCGGACCACTATAGAGCCGCTGCAGGAATTAGCCCGCCAGTTGTTTGAAGCATTCCCATGTCCGATCTTGTTAGTTGAGTTCAGAAAACATAACGGTTGGCATATCGTAGGGGTCAAGTCCGGCGTATTGCACAAGTTACGCGACGATCAGGAAGATCAATTCGCCCTCGCCCTCGATAACTTCAGCCGCAGGATCTGGCGCCAGCCCCGTTCACGGCGCCTGGCCCGTTATGACCTGGCGATCCTCCATGATCCCCAGGAGCAATTGCCGCCGTCCAATGCCAAGGCTTTGGAGAATTTCATCCGCGTCGGCAAGGGCCTGGGCATCGATGTGGAACTGATCGAGCGCAAGGACTACGCGCGCCTGGCCGAATACGACGCCTTGCTGATCCGCGAGACCACCAGTGTCGACAACCATACCTACCGCTTTGCCAAAAAAGCCGAAAGCGAAGGCCTGGTGGTGATGGACGACCCGGCATCGATCCTGCGTTGTACCAACAAGGTCTACCTTACCGACCTGCTCAACAGCCATCAGTTAGGTATGCCTGCCACCGAGATTCTCTACAAGGAACGACCGCAGGACTTCGAACGGGTCGGCGAGCGCCTCGGGTTTCCGCTGGTGTTGAAGATTCCCGATGGATGCTTTTCCCGGGGCGTGATCAAGGTCGAAAGCCAGGCAGCCTTGCTCAAGGCCACCGCCGAGTTGTTCGAGCATTCGGTGCTGCTGCTGGCCCAGGAATTCTTCTACACCGAGTACGACTGGCGCATCGGCGTACTCAACCGCAAACCGATCTTTGCCTGCCAGTACTTCATGTCCAAGGGCCATTGGCAGATCTATAACCACAAGGCCATCGGCCAGGCCATCAACGGCGAATGCCGCACCCTGGCCGTGCATGAAGCGCCCAGGGCGGTGGTGGAACTGGCGGTGAAGACCGCCAACCTGATCGGCGACGGCCTCTACGGTGTGGACCTCAAGCAGTCCGGCGACAAGGTGGTGGTGATCGAGGTCAACGATAACCCCAACCTCGATGCCGGCATCGAAGATGCCTACTTGCAGGACGACCTGTACAGCCTGGTGCTGGAAGAGTTCGTGCGGCGCCTGGAGTTGAAACGCCAGGGCCAGGTCTGGTGAGGTTCAAGGCGGTATCTACGGCGGTGGGTGAATCAAGGGCGGGTTTGCAGGGTCAGCACTTCAAAGCCATCCGCCGTCACCGCCACCGTATGCTCCCACTGCGCCGACAGGCTGTTGTCCTTGGTCACCACCGTCCAGCCGTCTTTCAGGCTGCGCACCTTGGCGCCGCCCTGGTTGAGCATCGGTTCGACGGTGAACACCATGCCTTCACGCAGTTCCAGCCCGGTGCCAGGGCGGCCGAAGTGCAGGATCTGCGGTTCTTCATGCATCTGCTTGCCGATGCCGTGGCCGCAGTATTCACGCACCACGCTGTAGCCATTGGCCTGTGCATGGCTCTGGATCGCATGGCCGATATCACCCAGGCGCGCGCCGGGCTTGACCTGGCGGATCCCGGCCCACATCGCCTCGAAAGTCATGTCCACCAGGCGCCGCGCCTTGGGCGCGACGGTGCCGATCATGTACATCTTGCTGGAATCGGCGATAAAACCGCCTTTTTCCAGGGTGATGTCGATGTTGATGATGTCGCCGTCCTTGAGGATCTCCTTGGCGCTGGGCATGCCATGGCACACCACCTCGTTGATCGAGGTGTTGATGGAGAAGGGGTAGTCGTATTGCCCGAGGCTGGCGGGGCGGGCTTTCAATTCGTTGCGGATAAAGGCTTCGACGGCGCTGTCCAGTTCCAGGGTGGAACGGCCGGCGGCGACAAACCCGTCGAGCATGTCGAACACTTGGGCCAGCAGGCGTCCGGACTCGCGCATTACAGCCAGTTGGGCGGCGGTCTTTATCATCAGATGCGCCCCCGAATCAGGTCGGGCTTGTCCAGCAACAGTTTGTTGATCAGCTCGTGGTAGGGCAGGCTGGGGTTCAACTCGGCGAGCAGGCCGACCTTGATCCAGAACTCGGCCTGAGCGTTGATGGAACGGTCCATGGCCGCACTGGCCAGGCGCAGTTGTTCGTGCAGTTGGTCGCTGATCTTGACGATGCCCATGAGGTTCACTGTAGTGGCTTGATATACGAATCGTATATGTTTCGTATGCTATTGGTAAACAGGATGTTGACTTGATCCGGATGGCCGGTTAATTTCCAGGCATGACCTACCCAGCCTTTTGCAGCCAGCCAAGCATTATTACCGCCATTCCTCATTTGGCGGGATAGCACACGGCTGCACCCCAACCCGCCTAAGAGGCGGGTTTTGTTTGTTCCGTCTCCAGGGCCTTTAAAAACCAGGAGACACCCCATGAGCACGTGCCCCGCCCCGCCGACCGCTGATACGGCATTGCTTGAACACTATGTGAAAAAGATCCTTGCCGCGCCGGTCTATGACCTGGCGGTGCGTACGCCCCTGCAAGCCGCGCCGGCACTCTCGGCATTGCTGGGCAACCAGGTGCTGCTCAAGCGCGAGGACCTGCAACCGACCTTTTCCTTCAAGATTCGCGGCGCCTACAACAAGCTGGTGCAGCTCACCGGCGAGCAGAAAGCGCGCGGTGTGGTGACGGCGTCGGCGGGTAACCATGCGCAAGGGGTGGCACTGGCGGCGAAGACGCTGGGGCTCCAGGCGCGGATCGTGATGCCGTGCAGCACGCCGGAATTGAAGGTGCTGGGCGTGCGTTCCCGGGGCGCCGAAGCGGTGTTGTACGGCGAGAGCTTCCCGTTTGCCCTGGCCCATGCGCTGCAACTGGCCGAAATGTCCGGCTGCACCTTCGTCTCGCCCTTCGATGACCCGGAGGTGATCGCCGGCCAGGGCACGGTGGCCATGGAAATCCTGCGCCAGCAACAAGGCCCGTTGGACGCGATCTTCGTGCCCGTGGGCGGCGGCGGCCTGATCGCCGGCATTGCGGCCTACGTCAAATACCTGCGGCCCGAGGTGCGTATCATCGGGGTCGAACCCGAAGGCTCCAGTTGCCTGCTCGCCGCACTGCAGGCCGGGGAGCGGGTGGTGTTGCCGAGTGTCGACGGGTTCGCCGATGGCACCGCGGTCGCGCAGATCGGCGCCTATGGCTTTGAGATCTGCCGCGACTGGGTCGACGAGGTGATCACCGTCAGCAATGACGAACTGTGCAGTGCGATGAAGTTGATCTATGACGATACGCGTTCCATTACCGAACCTTCCGGTGCGCTGGCGGTGGCGGGGGTTCGCAAGTACGTGGCCAGTCATGGGGTGAGCGGGCAGACCTTGGTCGCGGTTAATTCAGGCGCAAATATCAACTTTGATAGTTTGCGATATGTTGCTGAAAGAGTGGCGGCACAAGCTGCAGTTTAATTCGAAGCGTGGGGTTAAACGATTAATCGAAGCGGTTCGACGATGATTTAATCGGCACAATCTAAGCTATATAAATTCCTACATTGCTTATGAAGAAAAGTTACAACAAAAACGGAATTTGCCGAGTAGGCTGGTAAAGGTAAGCGTCTTCCAGGGCTGGCGAGACGTGGCAGGCACGGGCCTGCAGATCTATAACAATCGATTGGCAAGTCTCAAAAAAGGAGAGGTTGGCCATGCTTTCGGAATTAGAACTTCGCAGCATTATTGAAGGAAGTTTCCTGCCTAAACGGTGCGAATGCACCAAAGCCGAAGATGCTTCGCTGACGATCAAGGTCTATGACGACCGCGACCGTGACCGGGTGGATTTGGAAGTCAAAGGTATAAACGCCGACAAACTCGACAGCAGTCGAGCTATTTGCAACCTGATCACCGGGTTGCGTGAAGACCTCAAGCACAGCCATGCACCTGTCCAGCAGCGGGCCGGAGGGCGCGGTTACTACTGATTGTTGGTCATGTGATTGTTGGTCATGAACGGTGGGCCTGGTAAATGCCAGGCCCAATGCTGCTTATAGTTGCCCATCAATTCTGGAAGTCGCAGGCTTCGGACATTTTCCGGTAGCTCACGTCTTCCACTTTGCCCGCCTTGTCCAGGAACTTGATATCCGCGTTGATGACTTTGCAGTCGTTGGTCGGGGTTTCGTTCATGGCCAGGACCTTGGCAATGTTCATCGGCATGCCGTAATGGTAAGGCACGGGTTTGACCGCCTGGGGTTGATCGTCAGCCTGGGCCAGGCCCGACACTGCCGCCAGCGCCAGGGCGCCGCCGAGCATTAAGGTGTGCAGTTTCATGGTGGTGCTCCGCAAGTGAGTGGAACTTCACTCTCGACTTGCGGGATTAACCATCGATTAATTTTTCCCTGGCTGACAAAACCTTCATCCAAGCTGCTGGCGATACGGCAAGTCCGGCCCGGTCTTGCCGCACGTCAGTGCCGCAGCGCGGATGGCGAAGCCGAGCATGGCGTCGATCTGCGCGCGGGTGAGTTGTTGCAGGCCTTCCACCGAGTCCAATTGGTGCTCGGTCAGCCAGGCAATCAACGCGGCCTGGAAGGTATCCCCGGCACCCACGGTATCCGCCATCACCACGCGCTGTGCCGGTTGCGACCAGGTGCCATGCTGACGGCTGAACACACTGGCGCCATCGCCGCCACGAGTGAGGAACACCAGTTGGCAACGGTGTTGCAGCCAGCCTTGCAGCACGCTTTCCGGCGACTGGCCGGGGTAGAGCAGGTGCAGGTCTTCGTCGCTGACCTTGATCAGGTCGGCATGCCGGGCCAACTCGGCGACTCGGTCGCGCCACAGCTGGATATCCGGCTGCGGATTAAGGCGCACGTTGGGGTCGAGGCTGATCAGGCGCTTGCCGCTTTCGCGCTTGACCAGTGCCAGCAGGGTGTCGCCAATCGGCTGCACCACCAGGGAGAACGAGCCGACATGCAGCCCGCGCACCTCATCGCCGAGGACCGGCAAATGGGCCACTTCCAGCAGTCGGTCGGCGCAGCCTTCACCCCGGAAGTTGTACTGCGGTGAGCCATCGGCGCCCACGGCAACCATCGACAAGGTGGTCGGCGCGGCGAACTCCACCAGGAACCGCTCGCTGACGCCTTCATCCCTGAGCACGTGCAACAGCCGGCGCCCGAGGAAGTCGCTGGACAGGCCGCCGAACAGCCCGGCCTCGATGCCCAGGCGGCGCAAACCCACCGCGACGTTGAACGGTGAACCACCGGCAATTGCCTTGTAAGTGACCTTGGAGGCCTGCCCGCTGGCATCTTCCTCGCTGAAAAAATCAAACAGCGCTTCACCACACACCAGATACATAGTCGTTCGCTCTTAAAGGGTTGCCACGTGCTGTTGATAGCGCTCGTAAGCCAGTTGGTAGGCGCTGACATTGGCCGCCACCGGCAGGGTACGGCTGGCGGGGTCGACGCTCACGCATTTGTCGCACAGGCTGGCCAGGGACTCGCCGGACTGGCTCCATGCCGCCTGGATCGCCGCGCCCAGGGCGGCGGCTTCGCTTTGTTCGGTGCAGATCACTTCGGTATTCATGATATCGGCGACCATCTGCCGCCACACCGGGCTCTTCGAACCCCCGCCGATCAGGCGGATGCTCTGGCTTTGCAGGCCGGTGTGGCGTAGCAGGTCAAGGCCGTAGCGCAGGCCGAAGGTGGTGCCTTCGACCACCGCGCGGCACAGGTTGGCACGGGTCAGGTTGGTCATGGTCAGCCCATGCAGACTGGCGGTGGCGTGGGGCAGGGCGGGCACGCGCTCGCCGTTGAGGAACGGCAGCATGCTCACGCCATCGGCGCCAATCGGGGCTTGCTCGACCAATGCGTTGAAAGCGTTGAGGTCCAACTCGAACAACTCGCGGATCACCCCGGTGGCGTTGGTCAGGTTCATGGTGCAGATCAACGGCAACCAGCCGCCGCTGGACGAGCAGAAGGTGGCGACCGACGCCTGCGGGCTGACATTGGGCTGGTCGGCGAAGGCATACACGGTGCCGGATGAGCCCAGGCTCATGGTGATCACGCCGGGGGCGATATTGCCGGTACCGATGGCGCCCATCATGTTGTCGCCGCCGCCGCTGGACACCCTGGCATTGGGGTTGATGCCCAGGCGTTCGGCGATGGCCGGCAGGATCGTGCCTACGCTTTGATCGGCTTCGATCAATGTCGGCAGCGCAGCTTCAAGGCGGCCGCTGGGGTCGATGTGCTTGAGCAGCGCCACGTCCCAGGTGCGGGTGCGCACGTTGAAGTAGCCGGTGCCCGAGGCATCGCCGTATTCCGCGACCGCGCGGCCGGTGAGCCAGTAGTTGAGGTAGTCGTGGGGCAGCAGCACATGGGCGATGCGCGCGAACATATCCGGGTGCTGCTCGCGGGTCCACAGCAGTTTCGACACGGTGTAGCCCGGCGCAATCGCCACGCCCAGGCGCTCCAGCGAGCCACTCTCGCCGCCCAGGTAGGCCAGCAGGCGCTCGTTCTCCGGCGCGGTTTCGGTGTCGCACCACAGCTTGGCCGGGCGCAGCACCTGGCCGCTGTCATCCAGCAACACCAGGCCGTGCTGCTGGCCGGACACGCCGATGCCGAGGATGTCCTGGCCGTCCACGCCGGCCTGTTGCAAGGCGCGGTGGGTGGCTTCGGTAAAGGCGTCCAGCCATTCCTGGGTGTGCTGCTCGCGCCGGCCATTGGCGCCGCTGATCAGGGTGTGCGCGGCGGCGCCCAGGCCCAGCACCTTGCCGCTGGACGCGTCGAGGACGATGGCCTTGGTGCCTTGGGTGCCGCAGTCGATGCCGAGGAACAGGTTTTGCTGGGTCATGAGGGTGTGCTCAGCGGTGTTATTTTTTTTGGATTGGCAACCCGGTCCAGTGTGGGAGGGGGCTTGCCCCCTCCCACATTTAAACCGGTTTCTTCAGGAGGTTCTGTAGGGTTTCGGTGACGCCGTTATCACGCAAGCTCCCATAGCACCGCTCAAACGCTGCCACAAACTCAGGCGAGTTGGGAATAGCCGTGCCAAAAATCTCTTCCACCCCCAGCAACCGCTGGCTGATCAGTGCATCGTCACTCACCAGACCCTGGCAGAACTCGGCGCGCGGATCGGGGATCGTGTAGCTCACGCCATTCTCATCCACGCCCTTCAAATACAGGGCCCAGGCCGCGACCACCAGCGCCGCACGCTCGGTCTCGCGCCCATCGGCTATCAGGCGGTTGATGGTCGGCACGGTGAACTTGGGAAACTTCGACGAACCGTCCGAACACACCCGCTCCAGCTGGTCGGTAATCGCCTGGTTGGAGAAGCGGTTCACCAGGGTCTGCTTGTAGTCGGTCAGGTCGATGCCCGGTACCGGCGCGAGGTTTGGCGTGACGTCGAGGTCCATGTAGGCGCGCATGTAGGCCACGAACAGCGGGTCGTTCATGGTCTCGTGCACAAACCGATAGCCCTTGAGAAACCCCAGGTAGGTCAGGGCCAGGTGGCTGCCGTTGAGCAGGCCGATCTTCATCTCTTCATAGGGCGTCACATCGTCGGTGAACTGCACGCCGACCTTTTCCCACGCCGGGCGGCCGTTGACGAACCTGTCCTCCAGCACCCACTGCACAAAGGGTTCGCAGACCACCGGCCAGGCGTCGTCGATGCCGTGTTCATCGTGCAGTTGCAGGCGGTGGGCGGTGCTGGTCATCGGCGTGATGCGGTCGACCATGGCGTTCGGGAAGCTCACATGGGCCTTGATCCAGTCATGCAGCTCGGCATCGTGCAGGGCGGCGAACGCCAGCAGTGCCTTGCGCGTGACGGCGCCATTGTGGGGCAGGTTATCGCAGGACATCACGGTAAACGCCGGAATGCCGGCCGCGCGGCGCTGGGTCAATGCCGCGCAGATAAAACCGAACACGGTTTTTGGCGACGACGGATGAGCCAGGTCATGCTGGATCTGCGGCAGGTGGGCCATGAATTCGCCGTTGCTGTCGTCGATGCAGTAGCCGCCTTCGGTGATGGTCAGCGAGACGATGCGAATCTCGGGGCTGGCGAGTTTATCGATCAATGCCTGGGCGCTGTCTTCGGCCAGCAGCATGTCGCTGATCGAGCCGATCACGCGCACTTCGGTGTCGTCGGTGTCGCCCAGTTCGTACAGGGTGAACAGGTAGTCCTGGCCGGCCAGGTCATCGCGGGCCTTGCGGTCCTCGGTACGCAGGCCAACGCCGCAGATGCTCCAGTCCAGGCCCTCGCCGGTATTCATCAGCGCATCGGTGTAATACGCCTGGTGCGCGCGATGGAAGCCGCCGACGCCGATATGGGCGATACCCTGGGAGGTACTCGCAATGGCGTAGGCCGGCAGTTTGATTTCCGGCGCCAGCTGGGTGAGGTTCTGTTTATTCAGTTTCATCACAAATCTCGCAAATCAGGCGGCGGCGCGCAGTGGACGGGCCACAGCCACGCCGTCGGTGTCGAACAGATGGCAGTGCGCCGGGTCCAGGTGCAGGTGCAGCGTCTCGCCATACTGGCTGGCCATGTCGCCGCGAATCCGCATGGTCAGCGGCTCGCCGCTTGACGTGATGACGTGGCAGAAGGTATCGCTGCCCAGGCGTTCGCCGACGTCGGCGGTGACGGTCAGGGCGGTTTGCCCAGGCGACGCGATTTCCAGGTGCTCCGGACGAATGCCCAGGGTCACCGCGCTGCCCACGCTCAAGCTGTCGCCGCTCAACGGCAGGTTGATCAGGGTGCCGGCGTCCAGCTGCACCTCACAGCCCTGGCCTTCGACGCGCGTAACCTTGCCCTTGAGGAAGCCCATTTTCGGCGTGCCGAGAAAGCCCGCCACAAACAGGTTGGCCGGCTGGTGGTACAGCTCCAGCGGCGAGCCGACCTGCTCGATACGCCCGCTGTTCAACACGACCACCTTGTCGGCCAGGGTCATGGCTTCGACCTGGTCGTGGGTCACGTAGATCATGGTCGCTTGCAGCTCTTTGTGCAGGCGCGCCAGTTCCAGGCGCATCTGTACGCGCAGGGCGGCGTCGAGGTTGGACAGCGGTTCGTCGAACAGGAAGATCTTCGGGTTGCGCACAATCGCCCGACCGATCGCCACGCGCTGGCGCTGGCCACCGGAGAGTTGCTTGGGCTTGCGCTCCAGCAGCGGGCCCAGTTCAAGAATGCGCGCCGCTTCGTTGACCTTGCTCTCCACCAGCTGCTTGTCGACGCCGGCCAGGTCCAGGGCAAACGACATGTTCTTGCGCACGCTCATATGTGGATACAGCGCGTAAGTCTGGAACACCATCGCCAGGTCGCGCTTGGCCGGGGTCACTTCGGTGATGTCGCGGCCATCCAGTTCGATGGTGCCTTCGCTCACTTCTTCCAGGCCGGCGATCAGGCGCAGCAGGGTGGACTTACCGCAGCCCGACGGGCCGACGAAGACTACGAATTCCTTGTCGTTCACTTCCAGGTCGATGCCTTTGATGATCGAGAAACCTTCGAAGCCTTTTTGCAGATTCTTGATTTTGAGGTTGGCCATGATGGGCCCTCCGCTAGAAATTATTATTTAACTGCGCCGAAGGACAAACCGCGCACCAGCTGTTTCTGGCTGATCCAGCCAAAGATCAGGATCGGCGCACAGGCCAGGGTCGAGACGGCAGACAATTTGGCCCAGAACAAGCCTTCGGGGCTGGAGTAGGAGGCGATCAGTGCGGTCAAGGGCGCGGCGTTGGACGAGGTCAGGTTCAGCGACCAGAAGGCCTCGTTCCAGCACAGGATCAGCGACAGCAGCACCGTGGAGGCCAGGCCGCCCTTGGCGATCGGCAGCAGCACCCGGACCATTTCCTGCCACAGCGTGGCGCCGTCCAGGCGCGCGGCTTCGAGGATGTCCTTGGGGATGTCCTTGAAGTAGGTGTAAACCATCCAGACCACGATCGGCAGGTTGATCAGGGTGTAGATGATGATCAACGCGATGCGCGTGTCCAGCAGGCCAAAGCTCTTGGCCAGCAGGTAGATCGGCATCAGCACGCCCACGGGCGGCAGCATCTTGGTGGAGAGCATCCACAGCAGCGTGCTCTTGGTGCGTTTGGTTTCGTAGAACGCCATGGAGTAGGCGGCCGGCACCGAAATCAGCAGGCACAGGGCGGTGGCGCTGAACGAAATCAGCACCGAGTTCCAGGCATAGCTAAAGTAGTTGCTGCGCTCGTTGATGTGCAGGTAGTTCTCCAGGGTCGGCGTGAAGATGAACTGCGGCGGCGTGGCGAACGCGTCGATTTCGGTCTTGAAGCTGGTCAGCACCATCCAGAAGATCGGGAAGAAAATCAGGATCGCGATGGCCCAGGCCAGGGTGCCGAGCAACAGGCTTTGCAGGCGGCGGGATTGTTGAAGCGTCATGGCGCGGCCCTCAAGGCTTGTCAGTCAGGTTTTTGCCGATCATCCGCACCAGGATGATCGCCGCGATATTGGCGATGACCACGGCGATCAAGCCGCCGGCCGAGGCCATGCCCACGTCGAACTGCACCAATGCCTGGTTGTAGATCAGGTAGGCGAGGTTGGTCGAGGCGTAGCCGGGGCCACCGTTGGTGGTGGTGAAGATTTCGGCGAATACCGAGAGCAGGAAGATGGTTTCGATCATCACCACCACGGCAATCGGGCGGGCCAGGTGGGGCAGGGTCAGGTGCCAGAAAATCGCGATGGCGCCGGCACCGTCCAGGCGTGCGGCTTCCTTCTGCTCCTGGTCGAGGGACTGCATGGCGGTCATCAGCAGCAGGATGGCGAACGGCAGCCATTGCCACGAGACAATGATGATGATCGACAGCAACGGGTAGTGCGCCAGCCAGTCCACCGGTTCGGCGCCGAAGAACTTCCACACGGCAGCGAGAATCCCCGACACCGGGTGGAAAATCAGGTTCTTCCAGATCAGCGCACCGACGGTGGGCATGATGAAGAACGGCGAAATCAACAGCACCCGGACGATGCCGCGCCCGAGGAACTCACTGGCCTCCAGCAGCGCACTGATCAACACGCCGAACACCACGCTGATCAGCAGCACGCTGCCCACCAGCAGCAAGGTATTGGTGGCGCCGGGCAGGAAGCCCGAGTCGGTGATGAAGTAGGTGAAGTTCTCCAGCCCCACGAATTGGTTCTCGCCGGGGTAGAGCAGGTTGTAGCGGATCAGTGAAAAGTACAGGGTCATGCCCAGCGGCACGATCATCCACAGCAGCAGCAGGGCGACCGAGGGCGTGACGAGGAACCAGCCGGGGTTGGCCAGGCGGTTTTTGGCGGATGTATTCATGATAATCAAGGCCAGTGCGGAGCAAGGATCGGAGTGCGGTCAGTGTGGGAGGGGGCAAGCCCCCTCCCACATTTGACTGTGGTGACGCTCAGGTTACTTGGGGTAACCGGCCCGCTTCATTTCCCGCTCGGTGGTGGTCTGCGCCGCAGTCAATGCCGCATCGACCGTCTGCTGACCGGTCAGCGCACCCGAGAAGAACTTGCCGACCTGGGTGCCAATCGCCTGGAACTCGGGAATGGTCACCAGCTGGATACCGATATACGGCACCGGCTTGAGGGTCGGCTTGGTCGGGTCGGCGATTTTCAGCGATTCCAGGGTCACCTTGGCGAACGGCGCGGCCTTCATGTACTCGTCGCTGTAGGTCGACTTGCGCGTACCTGGCGGCACGTTGGCAACGCCGTCGGTCTTGGCGACCAAGGCGCCGTATTCCTTGGAGGTGGCCCAACTGGTGAACACCTTGGCGGCGTCCTTGGCCTTGGAGCTGGTCGGGATCGCCAGGCTCCAGGAGTACAGCCACGACGTGCCTTTGTCGGTTTTTTCGTGGGGGGCAAAGGTGAAGCCCACATGGTCGGCCACTTTGCTTTGGGTCTTGTCGGTGACGAACGAGCCGGCGACGCTGGCATCGACCCAGATCGCGCACTTTCCGCTGTTGAACAGCGCCAGGTTTTCGTTGAATCCGTTGCTGGAAGCACCCGGCGGGCCGGATTTCTTCATGTTGTCGACGTAGAAGTTCAGCGCGTCCTTCCACTCGGGGCCGTTGAATTCAGGCTGCCACTTTTCATCGAACCAGCGCGCACCGTAGCCGTTGGCCAGGGTGGTGATCAGCGCCATGTTCTCGCCCCAACCGGCTTTGCCGCGCAGGCACAGGCCGTATTGCTCTTTGCTCTTGTCGGTGAGTTTGGCCGCGAATTCGCCGATCTGGCTCCAGGTCGGATGTTCGGGCATGTTCAGCCCGGCGTCCTTGAACAGGTCGGTGCGGTAGTAGGTGATCGAGCTTTCCGCATAGAACGGCAGGGCGTACAGCGAACCCTTGACGGAAAGACCGTCACGTACGGAAGGGAATACGTCGTCGAGGTCGTAGGACGCCGGCAGGTCCTTCATCGGCTCCAGCCAACCCTTGGCGCCCCAGAGTGCGGCTTCGTACATGCCGATGGTCAACACATCGAACTGCCCGCCCTGGGTGGCGATGTCGGTGGTCAGGCGTTGGCGCAGCACGTTTTCTTCCAGCACCACCCAGTTCAGCTTGATCTCCGGATGCTCGGCCTCGAAGGTTTTCGAGAGCTTCTGCATGCGGATCATGTCGCTGTTGTTGACGGTGGCAATGGTCAGGGTTTGCGCGCCAAGGCTGACGGCGCTGAGGGTCATACAGGTACAGGCAAGCAGAGCTTTTGCTGTGAACTTCATCGCGCACTCCATTTCCGCGCCCAGGGGCTACGGAAGGACAGTTATTGTTGTTGTGTCTTCCTACAGGGAGTCAGGAAGAGTGTGCGTTGATTACAGCCTTCAAATGGGGTTGTGACAAATCCTTGGGAACACTTGGACTGATACTTTTTTGCACTCGGTGATCGTGCCCATGCTTACCTGGGAACGATCTCCATTAGGCCAGGTTCTGCTCGGTCAAGCGCTGTACCGCCAGGCGGCGGTAGTGAGAGGGGGTCATACCCTTGAGTTGCTGAAAGCGCCGGTTGAAGTTGGAGATGTTGTTGAAGCCCGACTCGAAACACACGTCCGTCACGGCTTTATCACCGTCAGCCAGCAATTCGCAGGATTTGCTGATGCGCAGCCGATTGACGAATTCGATAAACGTGCGCCCGGTCGCCTGCTTGAACACCCGGGAAAAGTACGTGGGCTTCATCCCCAGATGTTCCGCCACTTCCTCCAGGGGCAACTCGCGCGCGTAGTGGGCGAAAATGTAGTCCACCGCGCGGTTGGTGCGGTCGATGCTGTGTTCATCCGCCAGTTGTGGCGTGGTGACGCCGGACAGCAGCTGGTAGTCCTCACAGCTGCTCAACACTTCCAGCAAGATAAAGAAGTGCCCCAGGCGCGCCATGCCCTGGGCGTCTTCGATACGTTGCATCAGGGTCATGGCCTGGGCGATGGTTTTTTTGCAGCGGAACTCGATGCCGGACTGCGCGCGCTCCAGCAACGGTGCCAGCATTTTCAGTTCGGTAAAAATGTGGCTGCCCTGCTCGAACAGCTCATCGGTGAAGTTCACCAGCATGTCGCGCTTGGGCACCACTTCGTCTTCCTCCACCTGGCTGATCCAGTTGTGGGGCAGGTTGGGCCCCGTGAGGAACAGGCTTTCCGGATAAAAGTTGCCGATGTAGTCGCCGATAAACACTTTGCCCGAGCTGGCGACGATCAGGTGCAGTTCGTATTCCTTGTGGAAATGCCAGCGCACCAGCGGGCAGGGGAAACCATGCTGGCGATAGATGATGGACAGACCGTTGTGATCGTCCATCAGCTCGTAGGAAGGGTCGGTGATTCGCGTTGCTCGGGTCATGCTGCCGTCGCTTTATTGTGGTTGCTGCTGGGGATAATGCCCCCTCGCGCACGACCTCGCCAGCGCCGCGGTTTACAGGCTGCGGTTTTTCGCCTCGATCCACTGGGACATGTACTGCGTACTTTTATGCGCATGATGGCGCAGCATGCTGCCGGTGAAGTTGCTGCGGCGATGGGCGGCGAGGTGGGCGCGGCAGTGTTGCAGGCGCTCCACCAGTGCAGGCCCGTGGACAGCGCGGTCATAGCGGCTGGCAATCAGTTGGTGCCCATCCTGCTGGGCCTGGGTCCAGCGTTCGCGATCTTGATAGAGCGCTACGGCCGCCGCCGCCAGGGTGTCGGCGCATTGCTCGATGGCGCCGGGCCATGGCCGCTCATCGCCCATGGCCTCGGCGCCGATGGGGGTGGTGATGTTGGGGGTGCCGCACAGCATCGCATCGGCCAGCTTGCCCTTGATACCCGCGCCAAAGCGCAGGGGCGCCAGGCAGATGCGCGCGGCGGTCATCACTTGCAGGGCATCTTCGGCCCAGTTCATCACATGAAAGCCCTGCGCCGGGTTGTGCAGCGCGGTGGCCTTGGGCGGGGTATAGGCGCCGTAGATATGCAGTTGGGCGCCCGGCAATTGCTGGCGAATCAATGGCCAGACGCTGTTCTTCATCCACAGTACGGCGTCCCAGTTCGGCGCATGGCGGAAGTTACCGATGCTGAGGAAGTGCGCACGCTGTTCGAACGGCACCAAGGCCTCGGTCGGCGGCGTCATCATCAGCGGGCACCAATGGAGCAGGGCGGCGGGCAGCTTGAACTGTTCGGTGAGCAGGCGGATTTCCACGTCGGAGATCATCAGGCTGATGTCGCAGCGGTAAATCGCGGCGATTTCGCGCTTGGCCAGGTCGGTGTCGGCCATCAGTTGGAACTCCTCCTCCAGGGCCGGGGCGAACAGCGCGCTGAAGTCGTCGCTGCCCGGGTGGGCCTTGAGGTGCGCCTTGAGGCGCTGCTGACGGGCGTCGCGCAGGCTTTGCAGGTCGGAGGTTTCCAGCACGCGCAGGGCGTCGGGGCAACACTTCTCCACGCGCCAGCCAAACTGTTCTTCCATCATGAAACGGTCGAACAGCACGATATCCGGAGCTAACTCGCGGACAAAATCGTCAAAGCTGCTGTTATTGAGCTCGATCGCGCATTCGGCGATGCCCAGTGCCAGCAGGTCGGCCTTGTGCTCGCCCAGTGCTGCCGGGCTGCTGAAGGTAATATCCCAACCTTGTGTAAGAAAAGTTTCGAGAATCTGCATCATGTGCCCGCCCGCGGCCGAGGAACGGGGCTCCGGCCAGACATAACCAATGACCAGGACTTTGGTGGCGGGCTGATTCATCGACAACGGTTTCCTTAGGGGGCAGGCGCAAAGCGCGCAATTAAACCACAACCGTGTGGCATGACAATTTGTGTCTGGCGGTAGGTAGCCACGGTACTTTGTGGTTAACTTCCGCCTCTCGAATTCGTTTAACCAAAACCCAGCATAAGGATTCTGTTCATGGCTCAAGTCACTCTTCGCGGTAACCCTGTCCAGGTTGAAGGCGAATTGCCGAAAGTCGGCTCTGAAGCAGCAGACTTCACCCTGACCGCCGGCGACCTGTCGGATGCAACCCTGGCTACCTTTGCCGGCAAGCGCAAAGTGCTGAATATCTTCCCAAGCGTCGACACCCCGACCTGCGCCACGTCGGTACGCAAGTTCAACGCCCAGGCCAACGAGCTGAAGAACGCCGTCGTACTGTGTATCTCCACCGACCTGCCATTCGCCCAGGCGCGTTTCTGCGGCGCCGAAGGCCTGGAAAGCGTGAAGAACCTGTCGGACTTCCGTGACCCTGGTTTCGCCGTCGATTACGGCGTAGCGATTGCCGACGGCCCACTCAAAGGCCTGACCGCCCGTGCGGTGGTGGTGCTGGACGAAAACAACACCGTGCTGCACAGCGAACTGGTTTCGGAAATCGGCCAGGAGCCGAACTACGAAGCGGCCCTGGCTGTTTTGAAGTAACTGTTGCGGCGCGTTACTGTCGTTTTGCAGTAACACCCTTAAGACATGATTGCGGCCTGGCCTAGTCCAGGCCGTTTTTATTTGTGGCTCAGACGTTTAGCGAAATAGCCTGCAGACTAAGCCGCAGAAGTTAAAAGTTGTAAGCCCAAGGTAAATAGCCGGTAAAGGCGCTTTTCTTAACGCGCTCCAGTGCTTATCTTTCAGCCTCCCGAAGAAGAAGCTCTCGCGCCCAATGGTTGATCACTCCATGCAATCCTCCCCCCGCAACTCTCGCCGCTGGCTGTTCGGCCTGCTCGTGCTGCTGGTTATCGCCGGCCTGTGCTGGAAATTCTGGCCAGGCGGCGCCGCCCACAAAGACGCACCGGCCGGGCATACCGGTAAAACCGGCATGGCGCGCCCGGGGTTCGGCGGGTCCACCGGCCCTGTGCCGGTGCGTGTAGCGCCGGCGGTGCTGGGGGAGTTCCCGGTGTACTACAAGGCCTTGGGCACGGTCACCGCGCTCAATACCATCAATGTGCGCAGCCGGGTGGGTGGCGAGCTGGTCAAGATCGCCTTTGAAGAAGGGCAGATGGTCAAAGCCGGCGACCTGCTGGCCGAGATCGACCCGCGCAGCTACCAGAATGCCTTGCTCCAGGCCCAGGGCACGCTGATGCAGAACCAGGCCCAGTTGAAAAACGCCCAGGTCGACGTGCAGCGTTATCGCGACCTGTACGCCCAGGACAGTATCGCCAAGCAGACCCTGGACACCGCCGAAGCGCTGGTCCTGCAATACCAGGGCACGGTCAAGACCAACCAGGGCGCGGTGGACGATGCCAAGCTCAACCTCGAGTTCACCAAGATCCGCGCGCCTATCAGTGGTCGCGTCGGCTTGCGCCAGGTCGATGTGGGCAACCTGGTGGCGGCCAACGACACCAACTTCCTCGCGGTAATCACCCAGACCCAACCGATCAGCGTGGCCTTCACCCTGCCGGAAAACACCCTGGAAACCGTGCTCGCCCGTTATCACGCCGGTAACAAGCTGCCCGTGGAAGCCTGGGACCGTGGCGACGTCAAACGGCAGGCCACCGGCGTGCTGCAAAGCCTGGACAACCAGATCGACGTCACCACCGGCACCCTGAAATTCAAGGCGCGTTTCGATAACAAGGACCAGGCGCTGTTCCCCAACCAGTTCGTCAACGTGCATCTGCTCGCCGATACCTTGCACAACGTGGTGCTGGCGCCGTCCGCCGCGATTCAGTTCGGCAACACCGGCACCTTTGTCTACAAGCTCGATGGCGACAAGAAGGTCAAGGTCCAGCCGCTGGTGGTGGGTGACACCGATGGCGACAACACTGTGATCAAGGAAGGCCTGGTTGCTGGCGACCGTGTGGTGCTGGAAGGCACCGACCGCCTCAAGGACGGCAGCGAGATCGAAGTGGTCAACGACAGCAGCGAAGTGCCGACGACGCCCACCGAACACCTGCAAGGCAAGCCGGCGGCTAAAGGGGAGACCGGCACCACCGCCGGCAAGGCGCAAAAGGTCGGTTCATGAACCTGTCGCGGCTGTTTATCCTTCGCCCGGTCGCCACCACGCTGAGCATGCTGGCGATTGTTTTGGCCGGCATTATTTCCTACCGCTTGTTGCCGGTCTCGGCGCTGCCCCAGGTGGATTACCCGACCATCCGGGTGATGACCCTGTACCCCGGCGCCAGCCCCGATGTGATGACCAGCGCGGTCACCGCGCCCCTTGAGCGCCAGTTCGGGCAGATGCCTGGCCTGACCCAGATGGCGTCCACCAGTTCCGGCGGCGCCTCGGTGCTGACCCTGCGTTTCAACCTCGATATCAATATGGATGTCGCCGAGCAACAGGTGCAGGCCGCGATCAATGCCGCCACCAACCTGCTGCCCAAGGATTTGCCGGCGCCGCCGGTGTACAACAAGGTCAACCCGGCGGATACCCCGGTGTTGACCCTGGCCATTACCTCCAAGACCATGCTGCTGCCCAAGCTCAATGACCTGGTCGACACACGCATGGCGCAGAAGATCGCGCAGATCAGCGGCGTCGGCATGGTCAGCATCGCCGGTGGCCAGCGCCAGGCCGTGCGCATCAAGGTCAACCCCGAAGCCCTGGCGGCCAACGGCTTGAACCTCTCCGACGTGCGCACCCTGATCGCCGCGTCCAACGTCAACCAGCCCAAAGGCAACTTCGACGGCCCCACGCGGGTGTCGATGCTCGATGCCAACGACCAGTTGGTATCACCCCAGCAATACGCCGAGCTGATCCTGGCCTACAACAATGGCGCGCCTCTGCGCCTCAAGGATGTGGCCCAGATCGTCGACGGCGCCGAAAACGAACGCCTTGCCGCCTGGGCCAATGAGAACCAGGCCGTACTCCTTAATATCCAGCGCCAGCCGGGCGCCAACGTGATCGAGGTGGTCGACCGCATCAAGGCGCTGCTGCCGAGCATCACCGACAACCTGCCGGCCGGCCTCGACGTGACGGTGCTGACCGATCGCACCCAGACCATCCGCGCCTCGGTCACCGATGTGCAGCACGAATTGCTGATCGCCATCGCCCTGGTGGTGATGGTGACGTTCCTGTTCCTGCGGCGGGTCAGCGCCACGATCATCCCGTCGATTGCCGTGCCGTTGTCGCTGGTGGGCACCTTCGGGGTGATGTACCTGGCCGGGTTCTCCATCAATAACCTGACGCTGATGGCCCTGACCATTGCCACCGGTTTCGTGGTGGACGATGCCATCGTGATGCTGGAGAACATTTCCCGCTATATCGAGGAAGGCGAGACGCCGTTGGCCGCCGCGCTCAAGGGCGCCAGGCAGATCGGTTTCACCCTGATCTCCCTGACCCTGTCACTGATCGCCGTATTGATCCCGCTGCTGTTCATGGCTGATGTGGTGGGACGGCTGTTCCGCGAATTTGCCATCACCCTGGCGGTGGCGATCCTGATTTCCCTGGTGGTGTCCCTGACGCTCACGCCGATGATGTGCGCGCGTTTGCTCAAACGCGAGCCCAAGGAAGAAGAGCAGAGCCGTTTCTACAAGGCCAGCGGTGCCTGGATCGATTGGTTGATCGAAGCCTACGGGCGCAAGTTGCAATGGGTGCTCAGGCACCAGCCGCTGACCCTGTTGGTGGCCATCGCGACCCTGGGCCTTACGGTTGTGCTGTACCTGGTGGTGCCCAAGGGCTTTTTCCCGGTACAGGACACCGGGGTGATCCAGGGTATTTCCGAAGCGCCGCAGTCGATTTCATTCGCCGCCATGAGCCAGCGCCAGCAGGAACTGGCGCAGATCATCCTCACCGACCCGGCGGTGGAAAGCCTGTCGTCCTATATCGGCGTGGATGGCGATAACGCCACCCTCAACAGCGGCCGTTTGCTGATCAACCTCAAGCCCCACGGCCAGCGCGACTTGAGCGCGGCCCAGGTGATCACGCGCCTGCAACCGCAAATCGACAAGCTGGTGGGCATCCGCCTGTTCATGCAGCCGGTGCAGGACCTGACCATCGAAGACCGTGTCAGCCGCACCCAGTATCAATTCAGCATGTCCTCGCCGGACGCCGACCTGTTGGCCCTGTGGAGCGGCAAGCTGGTGCACGCATTGAGCCAGATGCCGGAACTCACCGACGTCGCCAGCGACCTGCAGGACAAGGGCCTGCAGGTGTACCTGGTGATCGACCGCGATGCGGCCTCGCGCCTGGGCGTCAGTGTGTCAACCATCACCGATGCACTGTATGACGCGTTCGGCCAGCGGCAGATTTCCACCATCTACACCCAGGCCAGCCAGTACCGCGTGGTCTTGCAGGCCCAGTCGGGGGAAACCCTGGGCCCGGCGGCGCTGAACCAGATCCATGTGAAGACCACCGACGGCGGTCAGGTGCGCCTGTCCAGCCTGGCCCATGTGGAACAGCGCCAGGCGCAGTTGGCGATTGCGCATATCGGCCAGTTCCCGGCGGTGATGATGTCGTTCAACCTGGCCCCCGGCGTTGCCCTGGGCAAAGGCGTGGAGCTGATCAACCAGGCGCAGAAGGACATCGGCATGCCGGTGGGGGTGCAGACCCAGTTCCAGGGTGCGGCCCAGGCGTTCGAGGCGTCGCTGTCGAGCACCTTGCTGCTGATCCTGGCGGCGGTGGTCACCATGTACATCGTGCTGGGTGTGCTCTACGAGAGCTATATCCACCCGATCACCATTCTCTCGACCTTGCCCTCGGCTGCGGTAGGGGCCTTGCTGGCCTTGCTGCTCAGTGGCAACGACCTGGGCATGATCGCGATCATCGGCATCATCCTGCTGATCGGTATCGTCAAGAAGAACGCGATCATGATGATCGACTTCGCCCTCGACGCCGAACGCAACCAGGGCCTGGACCCGCAGACCGCGATCTACCAGGCGGCGCTGCTGCGCTTCCGGCCGATCCTGATGACCACCCTGGCCGCACTGTTCGGTGCAGTGCCATTGATGCTCACCACCGGCTCCGGTGCCGAACTGCGCCAGCCCCTGGGCCTGGTGATGGTCGGTGGCCTGCTGGTGAGCCAGGTGTTGACGCTGTTCACCACGCCGGTGATCTACCTGTATTTCGATCGCCTCGGCCGCCGCTGGCGCAAAGAGCCGCAAAGCCTGGAGCCGGTTGAGTCATGAACCTGTCCGGACCTTTCATTCGCCGGCCGGTAGCGACCCTGCTGCTGAGCCTGGCGATCATGTTGCTGGGCGGTGTCAGCTTCAACCTGCTGCCGGTGTCGCCGCTGCCGCAGATCGATTTCCCGGTGATCGTGGTCTCGGCCAGCCTGCCCGGCGCCAGCCCCGAGGTGATGGCCTCCACGGTGGCCACGCCGCTGGAGCGTTCCTTCGGCGCGATTGCCGGCATCACCACCATGAGCAGTTCGTCGAGCCAGGGCTCCACCCGGGTGATCCTGGCGTTCGACTCCGACCGTGATATCAACGGCGCCGCGCGGGAAGTGCAGGCGGCCATCAATGCCTCGCGCAACCTGCTGCCCAGCGGCATGCGCAGCATGCCCACCTACAAGAAGATCAACCCGTCCCAGGCGCCGATCATGGTGCTGTCGCTGACCTCGGACGTGTTGCAGAAGGGCCAGTTGTACGACCTGGCCTCGACCATCCTCTCCCAAAGCCTGTCCCAGGTGCCGGGCGTGGGCGAGGTGCAGATCGGCGGCAGCTCCCTGCCGGCGGTGCGTATCGAGCTGGAACCCAAGGCCCTCGACCAGTACGGCGTGGCCCTGGACGACGTGCGCAACACTATAGCCAATGCCAACCAGCGTCGGCCCAAGGGCTCCCTGGAAGACGGGGAGCGCAACTGGCAGATCCAGGCCAACGACCAGTTGGAAAAGGCCAAGGACTACGAGCCGCTGCTGATTCGCTACCAGGACGGTGCCGCCCTGCGCCTCAAGGATGTGGCGAAGATCAGCGACGGCGTGGAAGACCGCTACAACAGTGGCTTCTTCAACAATGATTCGGCGGTGCTGCTGGTGATCAACCGCCAGTCCGGCGCCAACATCATCGAGACCGTCAGGCAGATCAAGGCGCAACTGCCGGCGTTGCAGGCGGTGCTGCCGTCCAGCGTCAAGCTCAGCCTGGCCATGGACCGCTCGCCGGTAATCACCGCGACCCTGCATGAAGCCGAGATGACCCTGCTGATTGCGGTGGGGCTGGTGATCCTGGTGGTGTACCTGTTCCTCGGCAACTTCCGCGCCTCGCTGATTCCAACCCTGGCGGTGCCGGTGTCGCTGGTGGGCACGTTCGCGATCATGTACCTGTACGGGTTCTCACTGAACAACTTCTCGCTGATGGCGCTGATCCTGGCCACCGGCCTGGTGGTGGACGATGCCATCGTGGTGCTGGAGAACATTTCCCGGCATATCGACGCCGGCGTGCCGCCGATGAAGGCCGCTTACCTGGGCGCCGAGGAAGTCGGTTTTACCTTGCTGTCGATGAACGTATCGCTGGTGGCGGTGTTCCTCTCGATCCTGTTCATGGGCGGGATCGTCACCAACCTGTTCCGCGAGTTTTCCATCACCTTGTCGGCGGCGATCATCGTGTCGCTGATCGTGTCGCTGACGTTGACGCCGATGCTCTGCGCCCGTTGGCTCAAGCCCCACGTGAAAGGGCAGATGACCGGCCTGCAGCGTTGGAGCCAGAAGATCAACGACCGCATGGTGGCCGGCTACGCCACCAGCCTGGACTGGGTGCTGCGCCATCGCCGCCTGACCTTGCTCAGCCTGCTGCTGACCATTGGCGTGAACGTGGCGCTCTACGTGGTGGTCCCGAAGACCTTTATGCCGCAACAGGACACCGGCCAATTGATCGGCTTTGTGCGCGGGGATGACGGCCTGTCGTTCAGTGTCATGCAGCCGAAGATGGAAATCTTCCGCAAGGCGGTGCTCAACGACCCGGCGGTGCTCAGCGTGGCCGGCTTTATCGGCGGTAACAACGGCACCAACAACGCGGTGATGCTGGTCCGCCTCAAGCCCATCAGCGAACGCAAGGTGTCCGCCCAGGCGGTGATCGAGCGCCTGCGCAAGGATGTACCGCTGGTGCCGGGCGGGCGCCTGTTCCTGATGGCCGACCAGGACCTGCAATTCGGCGGCAGCCGTGACCAGACCAGCGCGCAGTATTCCTACATCCTGCAAAGCGGCGACCTGGCCGCGCTGCGCCTGTGGTACCCGAAAGTGGTCGCGGCGCTGCGTGAGCTGCCGGAACTGACCGCCATCGACGCCCGTGAAGGGCGCGGCGCGGCCCAGGTCACGCTGATTGTCGACCGCGACCAGGCCAAGCGCCTGGGCATCGACATGGACATGGTCACCGCGGTGCTCAACAACGCCTACAGCCAGCGGCAGATCTCCACCATCTACGACAGCCTCAACCAGTACCAGGTGGTGATGGAGGTCAACCCCAAATATGCCCAGGATCCGATCACCCTCAACCAGATGCAGGTGATCACCTCCAGCGGCGCGCGGGTGCCGTTGTCGACCATTGCCCATTACGAGAACAGCCTGGCGGACGACCGCGTCAGCCATGAAGGCCAGTTCGCCTCGGAAAACATCGCCTTCGACATGGCCCCCGGGGTCACGGTGGAGCAGGGCACGGCGGCCATCGAGCGGGCGATTGCCAAGGTCGGCCTGCCGGAAGATGTGATCGCCAAGATGGCCGGCACCGCCGATGCCTTTGCCGCAACCCAGAAGGGCCAGCCGTTCATGATCCTCGGCGCGCTGGTGGCGGTGTACCTGGTGCTGGGCATTCTGTATGAGAGCTACATTCATCCGCTGACGATTCTCTCGACCCTGCCGTCGGCCGGTGTCGGCGCGATGCTCGCCATCTACCTGACGGGAGGGGAGTTCAGCCTGATTTCACTGCTCGGCCTGTTCCTGTTGATCGGGGTGGTGAAGAAGAACGCGATCCTGATGATCGACCTGGCGTTGCAGCTGGAACGCAACGATGGGCTGGGCCCGCTGGAATCGATTCGCAGCGCCTGCCTGTTGCGTCTGCGGCCGATCCTGATGACCACCCTGGCGGCCATCCTCGGCGCCTTGCCGTTGCTGCTGGGCTCCGGCGATGGTGCGGAAATGCGCCATCCCCTGGGCCTGACCATCATTGGCGGCCTGATCTTCAGCCAGGTCCTGACCCTCTACACCACCCCGGTGGTTTACCTCTATCTCGACCGCGCGCGCCACCGCTTCAACGCCTGGCGCGGCGTGCGTACCGATGCTGCCCTGGACACTGCGCTATGACCGATTCAACCTTCGCCAAATTGGCCATGATCCGGGGTTCCCGTGTTGCGAGCCTGGTGCTTTGCGGCGCACTGCTCAGCGCTTGCGCCGTCGGCCCCGATTACCATCGCCCGGAAGTCACTGAACCCGCGCAGTTCAAGGAAGCCCAGGGCTGGCGCCAGGCCGCGCCGAGTGATTCCCTGGCCCGTGGCGCCTGGTGGGAGCTGTATGGCGACCGCCAACTCAACGACCTGGTGCTGCGCCTGAATAATTCCAACCAGACCGTGGCCCAGGCGGAAGCGCGTTTTCGCCAGGCCCAGGCCCTGGTGCGCAGCTCACGCGGGGCGTTTTACCCCAGTGTCGACCTGAGCGCGGGCAAAACCCGCGCCAGTCAGGGCACCGGCAGCAGCAGCGCCAGCCTCAGCAGTTCCAGCAGCGGGATCCGTGACACCCTTAATGCGCAGCTCGGCGTGAGCTGGGAAGCCGATATCTGGGGCAAGTTGCGCCGTGGCCTGGAGGCCAACGAGGCCAGTGCCGAAGCCAGCTCGGCGGATCTGGCCGCGATGCGCCTGAGCCAACAGTCGGAACTGGTGCAAAGCTACCTGCAACTGCGGGTCATGGACGAGCAGACCCGCCTGCTGCAGGCCACGCTGGACACCTACCAGCGCTCCCTGCAAATGACCGAAAACCAGTACCGCGCCGGGGTTTCCGGCAAGGACGCGGTGGCCCAGGCGCAAACCCAGCTCAAGACCACCCAGGCCAGCCTGATCGACCTGATCTGGCAGCGCGCCCAACTGGAAAACGCCATCGCCGTGTTGATCGGCGAGGCACCGGCCAACTTCAGCCTGGCGGTGAGCAAGGACATCCCGGCCCTGCCGCAGATTCCGGTCAGCCTGCCGTCGCAATTGCTTGAACGGCGCCCGGACATCGCCTCGGCCGAACGCTCGGTGATCGCCGCCAACGCCAATATCGGCGTGGCCAAGGCCGCCTATTACCCGGACCTGACGCTGAGCCTGGCCGGCGGCTATTCCAGCAGCACCTATGCCGACTGGATCAGCCTGCCGAACCGCTTCTGGTCGGTAGGGCCGAAACTGGCCATGACCCTGTTCGACGGCGGCCAGCGCTCGGCCGAAGTCGACCGCACCGTGGCGTCCTACGACGAAACCGTGGCCAAGTACCGCCAGACCGTGCTCGACGGCTTCCGTGAAGTGGAAAACTACATGGTCCAGCTCAAGGTGCTGGAAGACGAGGCGGTGGTCAGCAACGAAGCCCTCGAGGCCGCCCGAGAATCGCTGCGCTTGACCCAGAACCAGTACAAGGCCGGGCTGATTGCCTATCTGGATGTGGTGACGGTCCAGGCCACGGCGCTGAGCAACGAGCGCACCGTGTTGACCCTGTTGCAGAGCCGCCTGGTGGCCAGCGTGCAACTGATCGCCGCGCTGGGCGGTGGCTGGGATGGGCAGACGCCGATTGCCGAGAAGGATTGATTACGCTTCAAGTGGGGGCCTTGACCTGGCTGCGGACCTTGAGCTTGCGCCGACGCTTGACCCGCAACAGGCCGGTGTAGCGGCGGTGGTTTTTTGAGTTGAGGACCAGGACATAGATCAAGGCCGAGATGAGCGTGGATAGGTTGAGCAGCGTAGGTGGGTGACTGGCGAGATAACCGGTCGCCAATAGAATATTCACGATTGCCACGAGCATGAGTACTCGGGGCGCATAACGAAACCCTTGGCATAGCATTATTTGCCCAGCGTTAAAAACTAGGCAAAGCGTCATGCCGGTCGCAAACGCATATTCATTGGGCAAGTGATGGCTTTCTGCGTAGTACGCCAGGCTAAGTGACATGTTGGCGGCGATATTGTTGAGACTAAGCAATAGAGCACCGCCGAACGACGGCAAGAATCGATAGGCGTAACGGCGCCATATCCGGTACTCGCGCAGAGGGTCGGTGTCATCAGTCATGGCTGTCGAACTCCTCATACAGGGCAATAATCATGTGGCTGATATTCCCTGACAGCGCGCTGCCAGTAACCGATAGGGTCGCTCCGATTTGATCTTTGATTTGAGTGAGGATGTCCTGGCGTAATTGTGAATTGCTATACCGTTTGGGTAACTCCCCGGCCAGCTGTTTCAGCCGGACGATTTCGAATGGGTGGCGGGGATTTTTAAGCCGCAGGATTTCGTCCGTTAACGCTGCCCGTTCCTGACGGCTCATGGCCCGCAGGATGTCCGTCATGTGGCGCCCCGTCGAACGCCGTATGGCCAACACTGATTTGACCGCTGCGAAGCTGCTGGAGCCTGCTCCCACAAGTGAGATGCCGTCTAAGGCAAGCGTCGTTGCCTGATACCACCTTAACGTGTCGTAGTGATCATTCTGGGCGGGATTGATTAACTCGTTTCGGGTCCTCCATAAACTGTTCAAACACTGTGCCCCACTGGCCGCTGTCCCGACAAAAGCGATGTAGGTCAATACTAGGCTCGCACCTAGGGTAAATGGCGCTGCCGCGATACCCGTTTTCGCCACGATGTAGCTAATCACAGCTCCGCCGCAGGAAATCGCCATCCCCGATGCCTCCTTCCATAGCTGTGATTCACGCGGGGAACTTGCCGCCAGTTCTGCATATTCGTCGGCAGTTTTAATAGACCCGGCCGCCTCGCGCAAAATCACCCGTTTGGGCTTGATACTGCACAGCGGCACAAACTCGCGTAACACTGTTACCTGATAGTCGCCGCTGATATGCACCACTCCAGCACCAACGATGCCGGGGTCGGCGTCGATGGTTCGATAGAGTTCGGGCAGGTCCAACAGACTCATGAGTCGTTGACGGGTGGTGGAGTGTGCATCCGGCACACCGCTACGCAGGAAATCGCTTGGCATCCTTTCACCGGTGAGTCGATAGAGGTGAAAGAGCCTGGGGAATAGTTCCCGGTTTTTATGTCAGGCTGTTCGCTATGTTTTGTAGGAACATGCCTGCCAGTTATCTGATGCTTTTGAGTCGGTGGATTGACGTCAAATTGCCACTAATGGCCCTCTGATAATTAATCAACTGTCCAAGAATTATTCTCGCTACAATCGCCCGCTTTGCCACTTGGCACGGGCGTTTCGGGTCCGTTGCCCACGAGAAGTCCCATGCTTATCGGTAGCTATTCCCCCTCCCTGGTCGCGATCTCGCTGTTTGTCGCGATCCTCGCTTCCTACACCGCCCTGGACCTCACCGGCCGCATCGCGACCGCCAAGGGGCGCGCTGTATATTTATGGATAGCCGGCGGGGCCATGGCGATGGGGGTAGGCGTCTGGTCCATGCACTTTATCGGCATGCTGGCGTTGCGCCTGCCGTTTGCCTTGGGCTTCGACATCGGTATCACCGCGCTGTCGTTGTTGATCGCGGTATTGTCCTGCGGCTTTGCATTATGGCTGGTCAGCCAAGCGCGTTTGCCTGCCTGGCAACTGGCGTTTGGCGCGCTGATCATGGGCAGCGGTATTGCCAGCATGCACTACACCGGCATGGCCGCGATGCGCATGACGCCGGGCATCGACTATGACCCCGCGCTATTTGGCCTGTCGTTGCTGATCGCGGTGGTGGCGTCCGGAGCCGCGCTGTGGATTGCGTTCAACCTGCGCCGCAACACGCCTTACGTACGCCTGGCCCGTGGTGGCGCGGCGGTGGTGATGGGCTTTGCAATCGTCGGCATGCATTACACCGGCATGGCGGCCGCACGCTTTGCCGATGAAAGCTACTGCGCCGCCGTGCTGGACGGCTTGAGCGGCAAGGGCCTGGATAACCTGGTGTTGGTGACGACCCTGGCGGTACTGGCCATCGCGTTGCTGACGTCGTTGCTCGACGCGCGCCTGGAAGCCCGCACTGCGGTGCTCGCCGACTCACTGACCCAAGCCAACCAGGAACTGACCCACCTGGCCCTGCACGACATGCTCACCGGCCTGCCCAATCGCACCTTGCTGGCCGATCGTATTCAACAGGCCATCGAGGCGGTAAAGGAGCAGGGCGGTTGCTTTGCCCTGATGTTCATCGACCTGGACGGCTTCAAGCCGGTCAACGATGCTTTTGGCCATCACATGGGCGACCAGTTGTTGCGCGAAGTCGGCCTGCGCCTGCGCGAAGACCTGCGCAGTCACGACACCCTGGCGCGCATCGGCGGCGATGAGTTCGTATTGCTGGTGCAGTTGACCCAGCCCGACGATGCCCTCGGCCTTGCCGAACGCCAGGTGGTGCTGATCAACCGCGCGTTCCAGGTGGCCGAGCATGAGCTGAAGATTTCCGCCAGCGTCGGCATCGCCGTGTTCCCGGGCAATGGCAACACCCCCCAGGAACTGTTGATGAACGCCGACGCCGCCATGTACCACGCCAAGGGTATGGGCAAGAACGGCTACAGCTTCTTTGATGTGTCGATGAACACCAATGCGCGCAAGCAATTGCAGCTGCTGCAAGACCTGCGCAATGCCCTTGAGCACGAGCAGTTCCGGCTGTATTACCAGCCCAAGTTTGATGCGATCAGTGGGATCCCGGTGGGCGCCGAAGCGCTGGTGCGCTGGGAGCATCCGCAACAAGGCGTGTTGTTGCCGGCGACCTTTATCGACCTGGCGGAAAAAACCGGCCTGATCATCCCCATCGGCGAATGGGTGCTCAATGAAGCCTGTCGCCAAATGAGCCTGTGGTACGCCCAGGGTTATGAGCACTGGCGCATCGCGGTGAACTTGTCGGCGTTGCAGTTTTGCCACGCCGGGCTGGTCAACAGCGTGGCCGGCGCACTGGCGCGGCACCGGTTGCCGGCCAACAGCCTGACCCTGGAAATCACCGAGACCACGGCGATGAGCGATGCCGATGCGAGCATGACGGTGTTGCAGCAGCTGTCGGACATGGGGGTGGACCTGTCCATCGACGATTTCGGCACCGGCTATTCCAGCTTGATGTACCTCAAGCGTCTGCCGGCCAACGAGTTGAAGATCGACCGTGGTTTTGTGCGTGACCTGGAGCATGACAGCGACGACGCCGCCATCGTGTCTGCCATTGTTGCCTTGGGCCAGGCGCTGGGGCTGCGAATCGTCGCCGAAGGTGTGGAAACCGATGTGCAGCAGAGTTTTCTCACGCGGTTGGGGTGCAACGCCTTGCAAGGCTACCTGCTTGGCCACCCGTTGCCGGCGGACGGTTTCATGGGCCATATCCAGCGCGGCGAAGACGCAGCCGCGCCTGACAAAAGCCGTGCGTGACGGTTAGTATCGGATCCAACCCTAAACACCAGGTTGGATCAGGAGATCGCACGCATGGACAAAGTCCTCATCATCACCGGGGGGAGCCGTGGTATCGGCGCCGAGACGGCATTGCTGGCTGCCCGCGAGGGCTATCGCCTCTGCATCAACTATCACTCCGATGAAAAAGCCGCCCTCAGCGTGCTCGAGCAGGTTCGCGGCCTCGGTGCCCAGGCGATTGCGGTGCGCGCGGATGTCAGTATCGAAGATGAAGTGATTGCGCTGTTCCATCGCGTGGACGCCGAACTGGGCCGAGTCACCGCGTTGGTGAACAATGCCGGCACCGTGGGGCACAAGTCGCGGGTGGATGAGATGTCCGAGTTCCGTATCCTGAACATCCTCAAGACCAACGTGCTCGGCCCGATCCTGTGCGCCAAGCACGCGCTGCTGCGCATGTCGCCCAAGCATGGCGGGCAGGGCGGCAGTATCGTCAATGTGTCGTCGGTGGCCGCACGCCTGGGTTCGCCGGGTGAATACGTCGACTACGCCGCATCCAAGGGCGCACTCGACACCTTCACCCTCGGCCTGTCGAAAGAAGTGGCGGGCGAGGGCATCCGCGTCAACGCGGTGCGCCCCGGCTACATCTTCACCGACTTCCACGCCCTGAGCGGCGACCCGGACCGGGTCAGCAAGCTCGAGTCCGGTATTCCCATGGCCCGTGGCGGGCGGCCGGATGAAGTGGCGGAAGCGATTATCTGGCTGCTGTCGGACAAGGCTTCGTATGCCACGGGGACTTTTCTGGATTTGGGTGGCGGTCGCTAGCTCATGCAGTGCCTGCACCGGCGCCATCGGGGGCAAGCCCCCTCCCACACTTGAGAGTATTCACAGCCCAAAATGTGGGAGGGGGCTTGCCCCCGATGGCGTCAGAAAGCGCAACGCCATCCCTCAAAACGACCGCACAATCCGCCCCAACGTCTCCATCGCCTTCTCCGAGGCCTCGGTCCATGGGCTGCCGTAGTTCAGGCGAATACAGTTGCGAAAGCGCTGGGTCGCCGAAAAGATCGGCCCCGGCGCAATGCTGATGCCTTGCGCCAGGGCCATCTGGAACAACTTCAACGAATCGGTCTGCTCCGGCAACTCCAGCCACAGGAAATACCCGCCGGCCGGTTGGCTCACCCGTGTCTGCGCCGGGAAGTAGCGGGCGATCGCCGCCAGCATGGCGCTTTGCTGTTCTTCCAGGGCATAGCGCAGTTTACGTAAGTGGCGGTCATAGCCGCCGTGTTGCAGGTAGTCGGCAATCGCCGCTTGCGCCGGCATCGAGGGGCACAGCGAGGTCATCAACTTCAAGCGCTCGACTTTCTGCGCATAGCGCCCGGCCGCCACCCAGCCGACGCGATAGCCCGGTGCCAGGCTCTTGGCGAAGGAGCCGCAGTGCATCACCAGACCTTCGGTATCGAAGGCCTTGGCCGGCTTGGGTGCCTGCTGCCCGTAGTAGAGCTCGGCGTACACATCGTCTTCGATCAACGGCACCTGGTGGCTGCGCAATAACTCGACCAGCGCCTGCTTCTTTGCTTCCGGCAATGTGGCGCCCATGGGGTTCTGGAAGCTGGTCATGGTCCAGCAGGCCTTGATCGGGTAGCGCTCCAGGGTTTGCCCCAGGGCACCCAGGTCGATGCCGTCGCGCGGGTGCACGGGGATTTCCACCGCCTTGAGCTTCAGGCGTTCCAGCACTTGCAGGCAGGCGTAGAACGCCGGCGCCTCGATCGCCACCAGGTCGCCCGGTTCGGTGACCGCTTGCAGGCACAGGTTCAACGCTTCCAGGGCGCCGTTGGTGATCAGCAGCTCTTCCATGGGCAGCATCAGGCCGCCGACCATATAGCGCAGGGCAATCTGCCGACGCAGTTGCGGGTTGCCCGGCGACATGTCGGTGACCACCAGGCGCGGGTCCATCTCGCGGCTGGCGCTGGCCAGGGAGCGGGCCAGGCGCGGCAGCGGGAACAGCATGGGGCTGGGGAAGGCCGAGCCGAAGGGCACGGTGTTGGGGTCTTTGATCGAATCGAGTACCGAGAACACCAGTTCGCTGACATCGACTTCGGTGGACTCATGCACCTGCTCGCTCACCACCGGCTCGGAGAACGGGCTGGGGGCATGGGTGTTGACGAAATAGCCGGAACGCGGCCGTGCCCGGATCAGCCCGCGACGCTCGAGCAGGTAGTAGGCCTGGAACACCGTGGACGGGCTGACGCCATAGGTCTGGCTGGCATAGCGCACCGACGGCACACGCTGGCCGGGGCCGAGCACGCCGGAGCGGATCAGTTCTGCGATGTCGTCGGCGAATTTTTCGTAGCGTTTCATGTTGGCCTTAAACAAATAGGTAATATGAGTGCAGCCCCCTCCCACATTTGATCTGCATCATTTTCGACAGCGAGGTCTCAGCGGTTCAGGGGTGCCACAAAGCGGCTGTCGGCGGCGCTGTAGATCCACGGCTCGTCCACATCCGAAACCTTGAAGCGCACTGTCTGCGAGCTGCTCGCCGGCCTGTCGGACAGCAACGCCACCGACACCGGCACATCGACGATTTCCCCCGGTGCCAGGCTGATCTCGGTCTTGCCTTGCAGTTGGAAGCCCTCTGCATCCAGCAGCTCCACCCGGTATTCCTGGCGCTGCTGTGTCTTGTTGATGACCTTGAGGCTGTAGATGTTTTCGATCTGGCCCTGGGCGTTCTCGCGGAACATGCCACGGTCCTTGGTCACGTCCAGCGACACCATTGGCCGCTCTACCAATGCCACCACCAACGCCGCAATCATCACCAGCAGCACCGCACTGTAGCCGATCAGGCGCGGCCTGAGCAGGTGGGTCTTGCCGCCTTGCAGTTGATGCTCGGAGGTGTAGCTCACCAAGCCCCGCGCATAGCCCATCTTGTCCATAATCGAATCACAGGCGTCGATGCACGCCGCGCAGCCGATGCACTCCATTTGCAGGCCGTCGCGGATGTCGATGCCGGTGGGGCAGACCTGCACGCACAGCTGGCAGTCAATACAGTCGCCCAGGCCGACATCGGCCGGCGTGACCTCGCGTTTGCGCGGGCCGCGATGCTCGCCACGGGCGCTATCGTAGGAAATGGTCAGGGTGTCTTTATCGAACATCACGCTCTGGAACCGCGCATACGGACACATGTGCATGCACACCGCTTCACGCAGCCAGCCGGCGTTGATGTAGGTGGCGGCGGTAAAAAACAGCACCCAGAACAGACTCACGCCCCCCATCTGCCAGGTCAGCAGTTCGGCGGCCAGGGGGCGGATCGGCGTGAAGTAGCCGACAAAGGTCAGCCCGGTGAGCACGCTGATGCCCAGCCACAACGTGTGTTTGGCCGAGCGCCGCGCGAGTTTGTTCAGGCTCCAGGGCGCCGCTTGCAGCTTGATGCGTTGGTTGCGCTCGCCCTCGGTGACCTTTTCGCACCACATGAACAGCCAGGTAAACGAGCTTTGCGGGCAGGTGTAGCCACACCACACGCGGCCGGCGAACACCGTAATCGCAAACAGGCCGAAGGCACAGATGATCAGCAACGCCGATAACAGGATGAAATCCTGGGGCCAGAAGGTGGCGCCGAAGATATGGAATTTGCTTTCGGCCAAGTCCCACAGCACGGCTTGCCGCCCACCCCAGTTCAGCCACACCGTGCCGAAGAACGCCAGGAACAGAAAGCCCGCGCCCGCCACGCGCAAGGTGCGGAACAGGCCGGTGAAACTGCGGGTATGGATCAGGTTGTCGCTGGATTTGGCCTTCACCTTCTTTGGGTGCATCGGCTCAAAGGTTTCCACGGTGGGGATTCGTTCGCTCATGGTCGTTCGCTCATCAGCCTCCATCAGGCCGATGAACTATGCGCGCCGGTCTGTTTGCATAACAGACTCAGGTGTGTGGATAAAAAGCGGATCAGATGGGTTTTATGCAGGCGCCTGCGTCAATGTGCTGCACCCCGTGGCTGAAGGGGTGCAGCCCTGTCGAAGCAGTACTGATACAGATCAATTAAATCAGCGAACCAGGTTCTTCAGCCTTTACATGCTGGCGTCCATCATGGGCCCCTGCCACCGTCAGGGCGTCGGCCTCGGCTTCGGTGATATAGATCCGCTCAGCTGCCAGTTCCACGTAAGACATGGATTTGTCGGTGTCGGTAACGATATTGACCCTTGTCGCCGGCACACTCTGTTCCTGGCCGTTGTCATCAAGCATGAAGTAGCACAGTTGGTTTTCGATACGTAGGGGCATGCCGATCTCCTTTTTCGTGGGCTATGAAGGTTAGGGGTCAGCAATGTGCGTGGGTTCAAGGCAACTGACTGGCGGTCGCGGCTGTCCATTCTTTATCAATAAAGACAAAGGACAGTGTTCATGAACGCTTGGTGGCATGAAGTGTGGCAAACCCTGCAGGCCGAATTCGCCGACCTGGGCGACGCAAAACAGCTCACTCAAATTACCGTTCGCCTGCTGATCGCGGCGCTGTTGGGGGGCATCCTCGGGTTTGAGCGCGAGCACAAGGGCAAGGCTGCCGGTGTGCGCACCCATATGCTGGTCGCAATGGGCGCCGCATTATTTGTGCTGGTGCCGCAGATGTCCGGCAATCAGGCAGATGCCATGAGCCGCGTGGTGCAGGGCGTGATTGCCGGGATTGGTTTCCTGGGCGCCGGCACCATCATCAAGGGCAAGGATGATGACGAGGGGCATGTGAAGGGCCTGACTACGGCCGCCGGTTTGTGGATGACCGCTGCGATTGGGGTCTCGGCCGGATTGGGTCGGGAATCGACAGCGGTGCTGAGTACCTTGCTGGCGTTGGCGGTGTTCAGCGTGATGCCAAAGATCGTCAAGCAGTTTGAAAAGGACTGACGATCACCGGCGGCATGGTCGTCGGCGGTTCCTCCACGGGTGGCGGTTCATTTTCCGGCGGTTCCTTCTCGGGAATCGGCTCGGGCTCCGTGGGGGGCAAGGTCGGGTTGTCGATATTCGGGTCCGGGGTTTCTGCCGGGATCGGGATATTCATCGGTGTGGCCTCCTTTGTGCTTTGCTCCAGTGGTGGACATCCGCCGGGGCCAATTGATTCCCCGCCCAATGGCGGTACATCCAGCTGAACTTTTAACCTCGGCCCAAGCTCGGACCTATAGCGGCCCTGCTCAGGGAGAGCGCTGCCGTATCGGAATTCGGATCAAGCAAAGAGCGTCCACAGGGCGTAAGGGGAAGATGCTCGATGACTGCTGAAACACTGGCTCCAGAAGACTCTATATTGCCGCTGTCCCAGGCGCTGTTGCTGCCCAGGATCGCGATCGAAAGCACTTCACCCGTGATCGACGGCGGCGAATTTGCCGTCAAGGCCGTGGTGGGCCAACGGGTCAACGTCACCAGCAAGGTATTCGCCGATGGCCACGACAAGCTGGCCGTACTGATCCGTTGGCGTCCGCTGCATGAAGAAAGCTGGCACAGCGTGGTCATGAACGACGTGGGCAACAATGGCTGGGAAGGGGCGTTTACCGTAACCGTCCAGGGCCCTCACGAATACTGCATCGAGGCCTGGATCGATACCTTCGCCAGCTTCTGCTATGAACTGCGCAAAAAACATGAAGCCGGGGTGCCGGTCAGCCTGGAGTTGCAGGAAGGCCGCAGCTTGGTGCTGCAGGCCGCCGAACGCAGCGACAACGAACTGCGCGACCGCCTGATGCTGTTGCATCACGAACTCTCCGGTTTGCTGGAAACCGAGCAGGTCGCGTTGTTTTTGCACGAAGACAGTGCGCACCTGATGACCCAGGCCGACCACCGCGCCTACTTGAGCATCAGCACCGTCTACCCGATTGATGTGGAGCGCGAGGCGGCGCAGTTTGCCAGTTGGTACGAGTTGTTTCCCCGTTCGATCACCGACGATCCGGCCCGCCACGGTACGTTCAACGACGTGCACTCGCGCTTGTCGATGATCCATGACATGGGGTTCGACGTGCTGTACTTCCCGCCGATCCACCCGATCGGACGCAGCCACCGCAAAGGCAAGAACAATTCCCTGACCGCAGGCCCCGATGATCCTGGCAGCCCCTATGCCATCGGAAGCGAGGAGGGCGGCCACGAGGCCATCCACCCGCAGTTGGGCAGCCGTGATGACTTTCGGCGCTTGGTCAAGGCCGCCGCCGAGCATGGCCTGGAGATCGCCCTGGATTTCGCCATCCAGTGCTCCCAGGACCACCCGTGGCTCAAAGAACACCCAGGCTGGTTCAACTGGCGCCCGGACGGCACGATCAAATATGCCGAGAACCCGCCAAAGAAGTACCAGGACATCGTCAACGTCGACTTCTATGCCGCGGATGCGATTCCAGGCCTGTGGACCGAACTGCGCGACATCGTGGTGGGCTGGGTGGAAGAGGGCGTGAAGACCTTTCGCGTCGACAATCCCCACACCAAGCCGCTGCCCTTTTGGCAGTGGCTGATCGCCGATGTACGGGCAAAGTATCCCGAGGTGATCTTCCTCGCCGAGGCGTTCACCACCCCGGCGATGATGGCGCGCCTGGGCAAGGTCGGTTACTCCCAGAGCTACACCTACTTCACCTGGCGCAATACCAAGGCCGAACTGGCCGAATACCTGGCGCAATTGAACGAGTCGCCGTGGCGCGAATGCTACCGGCCGAATTTTTTCGTCAACACGCCGGATATCAACCCAGGTTTCCTGCATGAGTCCGGGCGCCCAGGTTTCTTGATCCGCGCCGCGCTGGCCACCATGGGTTCGGGCCTGTGGGGCATGTATTCGGGTTTTGAGCTGTGTGAAGCGGCTCCGGTGCCGGGCAAAGAGGAATACCTGGACTCGGAGAAATACGAGATTCGCCCTCGGGACTTCACCGCACCCGGCAATATCATCGCCGAGATCGCCCAGCTCAACCGCATCCGCCGCCAAAACCCGGCCTTGCAGACCCACCTGGGCCTGAAGCTCTACAACGCCTGGAACGACAATATCCTGTACTTCGGCAAGCGCAGCGAGGATGGCAGCAACTTCATCCTGGTGGCGGTCAACCTCGACCCGTTCAACGCCCAGGAAGCCCACTTCGAATTGCCGTTGTGGGAATTGGGCCTGCCGGACGATGCGCACACCCAGGGTGAAGACCTGATGAACGGCCACCGCTGGACCTGGTATGGCAAGACCCAGTGGACGCGGCTGGAGCCGCAGATGCCGTTCGGGATCTGGCGCATCAGCACCTCCTGAGCCTGGTGAAGATCAACATGTGGGAGGGGGCTTGCCCCCGATAGCGGTGTGTCAGCCACTGAATACCCACCTGAAAGACCGCTATCGGGGGCAAGCCCCCTCCCACATTGACCCGGTTCAGTCTGCACGATTTTTCGAGTATTTCAGGAGTTTCCAATGGCGAAGAAACCCAAGGCTGCCACCTTCATCAAAGACCCGCTCTGGTACAAGGACGCGGTGATCTACCAGGTTCACGTCAAATCCTATTTCGACTCCAACAACGACGGCATCGGTGATTTTCCCGGCCTGATCGCCAAGCTCGACTACATCGCCGACCTGGGTGTCAACACCATCTGGCTGCTGCCGTTCTACCCCTCGCCACGCCGCGATGACGGCTATGACATTGCCGAATACCGGGGCGTGCACAGCGACTACGGAACCATGGCCGATGCCCGGCGCTTTATCGCCGAAGCCCACAAGCGCGGGTTGCGGGTCATCACTGAACTGGTGATCAACCACACCTCCGACCAGCACCCGTGGTTCCAGAGGGCACGCAAGGCCAAGCCGGGCTCGGCGGCGCGGGACTTCTACGTGTGGTCCGATGACGACCAGAAATACGACGGCACCCGCATCATTTTCCTCGACACCGAAAAGTCCAACTGGACCTGGGACCCGGTCGCCGGCCAGTACTTCTGGCACCGCTTCTATTCCCACCAGCCGGACCTCAACTTCGACAACCCGCAGGTAATGAAAGCCGTGCTGTCGGTGATGCGCTATTGGCTGGATATGGGCATCGACGGCCTGCGCCTGGACGCCATCCCCTACCTGATCGAGCGCGATGGCACCAACAACGAAAACCTGCCGGAAACCCACGACGTCCTCAAGCAGATCCGCGCCGAGATCGACGCCCATTACCCCGACCGCATGCTGCTCGCCGAGGCCAACCAATGGCCGGAAGACACGCAGCTGTATTTCGGCGACCGCAAGGGCGATGACGGCGATGAATGCCACATGGCGTTCCACTTCCCGCTGATGCCGCGCATGTACATGGCGCTGGCCCAGGAGGATCGCTTCCCGATCACCGATATCCTGCGCCAGACCCCGGAGATCCCCGCCAACTGCCAATGGGCGATCTTCCTGCGCAACCACGATGAACTGACCCTGGAAATGGTCACCGATAAAGAGCGCGACTACCTGTGGAACTACTACGCCGCTGACCGCCGCGCACGCATCAACCTGGGCATTCGCCGGCGCCTGGCGCCCCTGATGGAGCGCGACCGTCGCCGGGTCGAGTTGCTCAACAGCCTGCTGCTGTCGATGCCCGGTACGCCGACCCTGTATTACGGCGACGAAATCGGCATGGGCGACAATATCTACCTCGGCGACCGCGATGGCGTGCGCACGCCGATGCAATGGTCCATCGACCGCAACGGCGGTTTCTCCCGCGCCGACCCGGCCAGCCTGGTGCTGCCACCGATCATGGATCCGCAATACGGCTACCTGTCGGTCAACGTCGAAACCCAGGCCCAGGACCCGCACTCGCTGTTGAACTGGACCCGCCGCATGCTGGCGGTGCGCAAGCAGTCCAAGGCGTTTGGGCGTGGCAGCCTGAAAATGCTCTCGCCAAGCAATCGCCGCATCCTGGCGTATACCCGCGAATTCACCGGCGAAGACGGGCGCAACGAAATCATCCTGTGCGTGGCCAACGTCTCGCGCAGCGCCCAGGCAGCCGAGCTGGACCTGTCGGCCTTTGCCGGCATGGTCCCGGTGGAGATGCTCGGCGGCAATGCGTTCCCGCCCATCGGCCAGCTGAATTTCCTGCTGACCCTGGCGCCGTATGGCTTCTATTGGTTCGTGCTGGCGGCGGAAAACCAGATGCCCAGCTGGCACGTGGAGCCGGCGCAAAGCATGCCGGACTTCACCACCCTGGTATTGAAAAAACGCATGGAAGAGCTGCTCGACGAACCGTGTCGCACCACCCTCGAACAGACCTCGCTGCCCGGTTGGCTGCCCAAGCGCCGTTGGTTTGCCGGCAAGGACACCGCCATCGACAGCGTGCGCATCGCCTACGGTGTGCGCTTTGGCGACCCCCAGCACCCGGTCTTGCTCAGCGAGCTGGAAGTGACCGCCGGTGGCCAGGTCAGTCGTTATCAGCTGCCGTTCGGTTTTCTTGGCGAAGATCAGTTCACCAGCGCCTTGCCGCAACAGTTGGCCCTGGCCCGCGTACGGCGGGTGCGTCAGGTCGGCCTGGTGACGGACGCCTTCAGCCTGGAGCACTTTATCCGCGCGGTGATCCAAGGCCTGCAGGCCGGTACTGTGTTGAACGGCAGCGACGGCGACCTGCGCTTCGAAGCCACGCCACACTTGGACAAGCTGCAACTGACGGACGAGTCGCCGGTGCGCTACTTGTCTGCCGAGCAGTCCAACAGCTCGGTGGTGGTGGGCGAGAGCCTGGTCCTCAAGCTGATCCGCAAAGTCAGCGCCGGGGTGCACCCGGAGCTGGAAATGAGCGCCTACCTGACGCAGGCGGGCTACCCGAATATCTCGCCGCTGATGGGCTCGGTGATTCGCCGTGATGGCGCAGGCGAGGACAACCTGCTGATGATCGCCCAGGGCTACTTGAGCAACCAGGGCGACGCATGGAGCTGGACCCAGAACAACCTGGAGCGTGCCATTCGCGATGAACTGGCCGAGGCCATCTCCGAACAGGAACAGCATTACAACGCCCTGGGCGAGCTGGCGGACTTCGCCGGGTTGCTCGGCCAGCGCCTGGGTGAAATGCACGGGGTGCTGGGGGCCAAAACCACCAACAAAGACTTCAAACCCGAGCTCACCACGGCCAAGGATACCCAGGCCTGGGCCAAGGACGTTGGGGCACAGATCGACCGTGCCCTGCAATTGCTCAAGCTTCATCAAAGCCAATTGAACCCTGCCGATCAGGCATTGGTCAGTGAATTGCTGGGCCAGAAAAAAGCCATCGGCGCGCATGTCCAGGCGCTGGCGAAAGCCACCTTGGGCGGGCTGCGTATTCGGGTCCATGGTGACTTGCATCTGGGCCAGGTGCTGGTGGTGAAGGGCGATGCCTACCTGATCGACTTTGAAGGCGAACCGGCGCGGCCGCTGCATGAACGACGCGGCAAGCACAGCCCGTATAAAGATGTGAGCGGTGTGCTGCGCTCCTTTGATTACGCGGCGGCCATGGCCTTGAACGTACAAGGGGTGGACCACTCGCCCGCAGCGGACCAGGCGCGCAGACGCGTAACCGATCGCTACCTGAAAGAGGCCCGCCAGGCATTTATCCAGGCTTATCAGGCCGCTGCGTCTACACTGGCGCATGACTGGCAGGATGCCAAGGGCCAGGACGCCGCGCTGACGTTGTTCAGCCTGGAGAAGGCCGCGTATGAGGTAGCGTACGAAGCGGAAAACCGCCCGACCTGGTTGCCGGTGCCTCTGCAGGGCTTGCACGGGTTGTTGAGCGGGATTACATCTAAATCGAACACTGCACGCGGTGGGGAGACGTCATGAGCTTTACGAATAAAGAACCGCTGCAACCGAAGTTGACAGCCATGCCGGCGTCCAAGGACGTCGAAGCGCTGGTGCGCGCGGAGCACCACGACCCGTTTTCCATTCTCGGGCCACACGATGACGAGCAGGGCGGCCAATTTATCCGCGCGTTCCTGCCGGAAGCCTTGAGCGTCCAGGTGCTGAGCCGCGATGGCGGTGAACAGATCGGCAGCCTGGAGGCGACCCAGGTGCCGGGGCTGTTCGTCGGGCAGTTCAACACCCGCCAGGCGTACTTGCTGAAAATCCAGTGGGCCGGTGGCGAGCAGATCACCGAAGACCCCTACAGCTTCCAGCAACTGTTGCTGGGGGAGATGGACCTGTACCTGTTCGCCGAAGGCAACCACCGTGACCTCAGCAGTTGCCTGGGGGCCCAGGTGACCAGCGTCGATGGCGTAGACGGCGTGCGTTTTGCCGTGTGGGCGCCGAATGCGCGGCGGGTTTCGGTGGTGGGGGACTTCAATATCTGGGACGGCCGCCGCCACCCGATGCGCCTGCGGCATCCGTCGGGCGTGTGGGAAATCTTCATTCCACGCCTGCAACCTGGCGCCGCCTACAAGTACGAAATCCTCGGCGCCCACGGGATTCTGCCGCTCAAGGCCGACCCGATGGCGCTGGCGACCCAGTTGCCACCCGATACCGCCTCGAAAGTCGCCGCGCCGTTGCAGGTGGACTGGCAGGACCATGAGTGGATGCAAGCGCGGGTCGAGCGACAGAAGGCCACGGCGCCGCTGTCGATCTACGAGCTGCACGTGGGCTCCTGGCAGTGCGAGCTGGACGAGGCGGGCGAAGTGGCGCGCCAATACACCTGGCGCGAGCTGGCCGAGCGGTTGGTGCCGTATGTGCAGCAACTGGGCTTCACCCACGTCGAATTGATGCCGATCATGGAACACCCGTTCGGCGGTTCGTGGGGTTACCAGGCGCTGTCGCAGTTCGCACCGACGGCGCGTTTTGGTTCGCCGGAGGATTTCGCCTATTTCATCAACGCCCTCCATCAGGCCGATATCGGCGTGATCCTCGACTGGGTGCCGGCGCATTTCCCCACCGACACCCACGGCCTGGCGCAATTCGATGGCACTGCGTTGTATGAATACGCCAACCCGCTGGAAGGCTTCCACCAGGACTGGGACACGCTGATCTACAACCTGGGCCGCACTGAGGTCCACGGCTTCATGCTGGCCTCGGCGCTGCATTGGCTCAAACACTTCCACATTGACGGGCTGCGCGTGGATGCGGTGGCGTCGATGCTGTACCGCGACTATTCGCGCAAGGCCGGCGAATGGGTGCCCAACCGCCATGGCGGGCGCGAGAACCTGGAAGCCATCGACTTCCTGCGCCATTTGAACGACGTGGTGGCACTGGAAGCGCCCGGCGCGCTGGTGATCGCCGAAGAGTCCACCGCCTGGCCTGGCGTCAGCCAGCCCACCCAACAGGGCGGCCTGGGCTTCAATTACAAATGGAACATGGGCTGGATGCACGATTCTTTGCATTACATCCAGCAAGACCCGGTCTACCGCGCCCACCACCATAACGAGCTGAGCTTCGGCCTGGTGTATGCGTGGTCCGAGCGCTTCATCCTGCCGATTTCCCACGATGAAGTGGTGCACGGCAAGCATTCGCTGATCGACAAGATGCCCGGCGACCGCTGGCAGAAGTTTGCCAACCTGCGCGCCTACCTGGCGTTCATGTGGATGCATCCGGGCAAGAAGCTGCTGTTCATGGGCTGCGAATTCGGCCAGTGGCGCGAGTGGAACCACGACCAGCAACTGGACTGGTACTTGCTGCAGTACGCCGAGCACAAAGGCGTGCAAAAGCTGGTGGGTGACTTGAATCGCCTGTATCGCGAAGAGCCGGCCCTGCACGAGCAGGACGATGCGCCTCAGGGTTTCCAGTGGCTGATCGGCGACGACGCGATCAACAGCGTCTACGCCTGGCTGCGCTGGAGCAAGGACGGCAAGCCGGTGCTGGTGGTGGCCAATTTCACCCCGGTGCCCCGTGAGGCCTACAAGGTGGGCGTACCGTTCGGTGGGCGTTGGAGCGAGGTGATCAACAGCGACGCCGATACCTACGCGGGGTCCAATTACGGCAATGGCGGTGGCGTGTTCACCGAGGATGAGCCACGCCATGGGCAACCGGTGTCGCTGTCGTTGAACCTGCCGCCGTTGGGGGTGCTGATTTTGCGGCCTGACGGGAGTTAAAGGCTCTACCCTGCTGGATTCAGTTGTCCACGCTGGTGGCAGGGTGCCACAATGGCGCCTTTGTCATGGCAGTCGAATCAGGCGAATTTCATGAATGGCCTTGGGCATGGGCGGGACCAGGATTGCTTTATAGAGGCACAGGTGCGAACCGACCGTTTGCACCAGTTGTTTCGCCAGTCATTCGCAGCCATTTTCGGCAGCTACATGGCAGCCGCCATGCTCTGCTGGCTGTGCTGGGAGCGCTTCGATCACACGTTCATGGTGGTGTGGCTGGTGCTGCTGGGCGCGTCGTCGCTGCTGCGGGTCAAGATGTTCCTGGACTGGTTCCGCTGCCCCAACAGCGAACGCACCCCGGACCGCTGGGAGCGCCGCTACTGGGTCACGCTGGTATTGTCCGCGAGCATTTGGGGGGCTGGAGCACTCGCGCTGATGCCCCCCGATGATCGGTTGTCCCAGGCGCTGGTGATGCTGTTCACCGTGGGGATGTCGGTCAGTGCGGTGTCGTGTTATTCGGCCTATCGCTATATGACCCTGGTGTCCATCGGCCTGGTGTTGCTGCCGTGCACCCTGTGGCTGTTGTTCCAGCCGACATCGATGCAAGTGGGCATCGGCATCGCGGTCCTGGTGTTTTCCACGTTTGTGGCCAGTGCCACGCGCAAGTTGTCCGATGCACTGGAGAAAGCCTTTCGCCTGACCCGGCAAATGGAACGGGCCCATAACATCTCGACCCGTGCCGCACAGACCGATGAGCTGACCGGCCTGATGAACCGCCGGGCGTTTTTCGAACATGCGCAATTGCTGTATGCGCAATGCCGTCATAACCAGCAGCCGCTGTGCGCGCTGATGATGGACATGGACCACTTCAAGCAAATCAACGACACCTATGGGCACCAGGCCGGCGATCAGGTCTTGCGCCAGATTGGCGGGGTGATCAGTGCGTCGTTCCGCAAGGCCGATGTGTATGGCCGCCTGGGCGGCGAAGAGTTTGCGGTGTTGTTGCCCAATACGTCGTTGGACACCGCGCGCACTATTGCCGAGGACCTGATCAAGGCTATCGCCGGTTTGGCCGCCGAGCCGGTCAAGGGGCTGTCAGCCAGCCTTGGGGTGGCGTTCACCCATGCCGTGGACGAGGACCTGCACGGCCTGATGAACAGCGCCGACAAAGCGCTGTACCGGGCCAAGGCGCTGGGCCGCAACCAGGTGGCCGTGGCGGAGTAGGGCGCGGCTCAGTCCTTGTGCATGGCCTTGATCAATACCCGCGAAACCTGCTCGGCAGAGTAAGGCTTGGGCAGGAACTCGAAGCCGTCATAGCCATTGTCTGCCAGCTCTTCGCTGTAGCCCGAGGTCAGTATCACCGGCAGGTCCGCTCGACGCTGGCGCAACAGCTTGGCCATGGCGACGCCGGTGATACCGGGCATGACCACGTCGGAGAAGATCACATCGAAGGCCCTCCCATCGTGCCCGGCAAGGGTCAGGGCCTGTTCGGCATCGGTCACCCAGGTGGCCTGGTAGCCCAGGTCTTGAAGAATCTGGCTGGCAAACCGCCCGATCTCCAGGTTGTCCTCCACAATCAGCACCCTGCACTGTGAGGTGTCGTGGGACGAAGCCAGCGCTTCCTCGCAGGGGGGCGGCACCGCTGCTTCGGCTTCGACCTGGGGCAGATACAAGGTGAATACGCTGCCTTGGCCGGGCGTGCTGGTCACATCGATATTGCCCCCCGACTGCTTGGCGAAGCCGAAGACTTGCGACAGGCCCAGGCCGGTGCCTTTACCCACCGCCTTGGTGGTGAAGAACGGCTCGAAAATGCGTTCGACGGTGTCTTCGGGAATGCCGGGGCCGGTATCGGCGAGCGAAATGGCGACATACGCCTTACCCGACCCGGCGTCGCCGCGAATATGGGGCAACGGCTGTGCCCCGAGGACTTTCAGGGTCAGGGTGCCCTGGCCCTCCATTGCGTCCCGTGCATTGAGGGCGATGTTGATCAGTGCGGTTTCAAACTGGCTGGCATCGATCCGCGCAAAACACGGCTGCGAAGGCATCTCGACACGTACATGAATGCGCGCGCCTGTGACGCTCTCCAGCATCTCGCCGATGTTCTGTACGCGCTGGCCCACGTCGAAGACTTCCGGGTTCAGCGGTTGGCGGCGGGCAAAGGCGAGCAATTGGCTGGTCAACTTGCTGGCCCGCTCTACGGTATCCGCCACTGCGCCCATATAGCGCTGGCGACGCTGTTCCGACAGGTCTGGCTGACGCAGGAAGTCCACCGATGAGCGAATGATGGTCAGCAGGTTGTTGAAGTCATGGGCGACGCCGCCGGTGAGTTGGCCGATGGCTTCGAGTTTCTGCGACTGGCGCAGCGCGGCTTCGGCCTTGGCCAGCGCCAGGGTGCGCTCTTCGACGCGCTGTTCCAGGGTGGTGTTCAGTTCGGCATAGGCCGCCAGGCCCTTGCGCACATCGGCATCGGCACGCACGCGCTCGATATGCGCCCAGGAGCGCTCGGTGACTTCCCGCAACAGGGCCAGGTCGTAAGGAGACCAGGGGCGTGGGTTTTTGTCATGGACGGCCATCAGGGCCGTCAGGCGACCGTTCTTGATCAGCGGCATGCAGATCGTCGCCGTCACCCCCAGGGCCTGGAAGGTGGCGGACTCCGCGGGCGGCAACTCGCGCAGATTGTCGTGGATCACCAGGGGCTCGCCGGCGCGCAGGCATTTGACGGCCATCTCGCCAAACGCCGCCAGGCTGTAGCGGCCGATGATGCTGGGCGAGCCGGGCGCGGTCCAATTGTCACGAATGGTAAAGCCGTCTTCATCGGCGTCCATGTCGGCGTAGGCGCAATTGCTCACCTGCAGGTGCTCGGCCAGCAACCGGGTGGTGCTGGTCATGATGGCTTCGGCATCGGCGGCGTTGACCACCGCGTTGCCGATGGCGTCCAGCACCGCCAGGCGGCGTGCCAGGAACACGGTGGAGGTGGTCTCGGTGACGGTGTCGAGCATACCGACCACCTTGCCTTGGGGGTCGCGGATCGGGCTGTAGCAGAAGGTGAAGTACGCCTGCTCCCGCCTCGGGCCGCGTTCAATCACCAGGGGGAAGTTTTCGATATAGGTGGCGTGGCCCTCGAACGCCGCGTTGGCGATGGGACTGACGTCATCCCACACCTCGGCCCACACTTCGTTGAACGGGCGCCCCAACGCGTAGGGTTTGCTGCCCAGGATCGGGATAAACGCATCGTTGTAGAGCGTGATCAACTGGGGGCCCCAGACAATCGCCTGGGGAAAGCTCGACGCGAAACACAGCGCGACCGTCGTCTTCAAAACGTCTGGCCACTGCTCCAATGGACCGAGAGGTGAATTGGCCCAATCATGCTGGCGCACCTGTTCGGCCATGTCGCTGCTGCTTTGCAGCCAATTCATCATTCGGGAAACACCTTGTTTTTCAGAATCTTCGGCGCGCTTGTCAGGATCCGGCGCAAAGCTACAGACCCGCTTGAGCGCTACCAGTTCAGCCGAATTATCCGATAGATGGCAATTTGATTCTCCACTCGTTTGAATAGCCCGAGTTCAGCGGTATCGGACGATTACCCCACCTTATTGCGCGCCGAATAAACCCGTCCAGTAAATGCCCGCGTCACTCTTCGGGTCCATGGCATAGGCTGCGCCCAATTCGCGAAATTGCGGGTTCATCAGGTTGGCGCAATGACCCGGGCTGGCGAGCCAGCCGTCGACCACCTTGCGCGGGGTGTCCAGGCCGGCGGCGATGTTTTCGCCGATGTTCTTCGCGATATACCCGGCCAGTTCCGCGCGGTCGCCAGGCGTGCGGCCGTCGTGGTCCAGGTGGTCGAAGAAATTGCCGTTGGCCATGTTGCGCGTGTGGCTGTTGGCGGCCCCGGCCAGCGCCTCGTTCCACGACAATGGCGTGGTCGCGGTAAACGCCTGGGTGCCGCACTGGCGCGGTTGCGTCCGGGCGGCATTGATCAGGTCGAGCAGCTTGCGGCCTTCGGTTTGCCAATCGCCCAGGCCGCTGGACAGCAACGGGCGGGCCAGCACGATGCGCCAGTCCTGGCCGCTGTTGCTCACGCCGATGTCGACGAATTGCGGGCCCAGCACCACCCGGCAGAAACTCTCGCGCACGGCTTTCATGGCTGCCTGGGCGTCCTTGGGCCCGGACAGGCTGATGGCCTGCACGTTGACCATCGGGTACGCGGCACGGGCCAGGGCCTGCTGCAGGTCACCGACGTTACTGGCCGGCAGCACCAGCCGTGTATCGTTGGCCAGCGGTGGCAGTTCCTGGGAACCCTGGTCGCCGCAACGCTGTACCTGGCTGCGGTACTCGTTGATCTGTTGCACCAACTGACTTTCTTCATTCGCCATCGCGCTGGCGCAGAACACCGTACTGGCGGCCAGCGTCGTAAGACCCATCATCAATGACAGAACGCGCATGGACGTTACCCTTGAGCTTGAAAGTGCCCATGATGCGCGATGTGGGTGCGTCCATGCACCCGTTGGTCCGAACTTTTTTGCTCAGTTCTTGAATGCAGAGTGTTTGCGGCCCTGGTCGCACAAGGCAAACACCACCACCAGCAGCGCGGATATGCCGAGGATGATCACCACGCCATCGGTGGAGTGGGTGGCCGATGCCGCCACCATCGACAGGGCGCCCAGCGGCGCCAGGCCACCGGCGATGGCCGTGCCGATTTCGCGCCCGGTGCCGAAGCCCGAAGAGCGGGTCTGGGTGGGGAACTGGCGGCTGAGGAACGAACCCTGTGGGGCAAACATCATCGGCGCCAGGATGCCGGTACCTACGCCGATGGCGATGTAGATCATCAGGCTTTCGCCGGTATTGAGCAGGGCCAGGAACGGGTAGGCGAACAGCAGCGAGCAGACCCCACCGAGGATCAGCACAAGCTTGCTGCTCCACTTGTCGCAGAGCCAGCCGAAACACGGCACGGCGACGATGGCGATCAGGCTGGCGATGGTCACCGACAGCGAGGTGACGTGCACATCCACGCCTTTGAACTGGGTCAGGTAGGCCAGGGAGAAGGTCTTGAAGATGTAGCTCAGGGCGTTGTAGCCAATGGCCACGAAGAACACCACGGCGAGGCCCTTCAGGTCGTTCTTGAACAAGGCTTTCAGGGGCGAAGCCTTGGCCTTGGCGGCTGCTTTGGTCAGTTCCTTGAACTCGGGGGTTTCCGGAATGCTGTTACGCACCCACAGGCCGACGCCGACCAGGACGATGCTGCAGATAAACGGAATGCGCCAGCCACCGGCCAGGAGGAACTCATTACCGTTGATGGTCAGCAGGTACACGGTAAGCGACGACAGCAACAGGCCCAGGTTCAGGCCCAGTGCGGGCCACGCACCCTGGCTGCCACGCTTGCCCTGGGCGGCGTGTTCGTAGGAGGTGACTGCGGCCCCCGACAGCTCGGCGCCGGCGCCCAGGCCCTGGATGATGCGGATAAACACCAGCACGATCGGTGCCCAGATGCCGATGGAGGCGTAGCTGGGGATCAGGCCGATCAGCGTGGTGCACACGCCCATCAGGCAGAAGGTCAGCACCAGTACCTGTTTGCGCCCGAACTTGTCGCCCAGGTAGCCAAACAGGATGCCGCCGAACGGGCGTGCAATAAAGCCGATGGCGAAGGTGGAGAAGGCCATCAGCGTGGCCGTCTTCGGATCGCTGTTATCGAAGAAGATCTTCGAGAACACAATGGCCGCCATGGTGGCGTACAGGTAAAAGTCGTACCACTCCAACATCGAGCCAAAGATGGTTGCCGCTGCGACTTTGCGCAGGCGTTTGCGCGTTTGCTCGGGCGTTTCGGTGCCGGAGAGGGGGGCGGATGCCGTCATGCTGTACTTCCTTCTGGGTCTTTGTAGTTATTGTCAAATGGACGTGTGGTGCGGGGTTTACTCGGGCGTGAACAGGCGGTCGGCGATCATCGCGCCGATCGGCATGGCTGATGTGGCGGCCGGCGAGGGCGCGTTGCAGACGTGGAGCATTCGCGGGGTCTGGGCGAACAGGAAGTCGTGCACCAGACTGCCGTCGCGCATCACCGCCTGGGCGCGGATGCCGGCTTCGTAGGGCAGCAGGTCGTCGAGGTTCAGCGACGGGCAATACTTGCGGCATTGCTCCAGGTAGCCGGACTTGAACAGCGAATTCTTCATCTCGGTGGTGCCCGAACCGAGGTTTTGCCAAAGGGTTTTCCAGAAGCCGGGGAAGCTGGCGTACTGCGCCACGTCGCGCCAGTTGACCGAGAACTTGCGGTAGTTCTCGCGACCCAGGCCCAGCACGGCATTCGGGCCGACGGTCACGCTGCCGTCGATCATGCGGGTGAGGTGCACGCCGAGGAACGGCAACTGCGGGTCTGGAATCGGGTAGATCAGGTGGTTGACGATGTTGTTCTTGGCGGCCGGCAGGCGGAAGTACTCGCCGCGAAACGGGATGATCTGGTGGTCGATCTTCACCCCGGCCAGCCGCGCCAGGCGGTCCGACTGCAGCCCGGCGCAGACCACCAGATGGCGCGCCTGCCATGTTTCGCCGTGGGTGTTGATGGTGACGTGATCGCTGTTTTCGCGGATGCCGGTGACGGTGCGCTCCAGGCAGATCTCGCCACCGCTGCGGCGGATCACTCGGGCCATGGTCTCGCACACCTGGCGATAATCGACGATGCCGGTGGCGTCCAGGAACAGCCCGCCCAGGCCGACGATGTTCGGTTCACGCTGGCGCAATTGGTCGGCATCCAGGCGTTCGACCTGCATGCCGTTGAGTTGGGCGCGGGCATACAGCGCTTCCATTCGCTGCATTTCCAGGGGGCTTGAGGCCACCAGCAGCTTGCCGCAGACCTCGAACTTGATGCCGTGCTCGGTGCAGAACTGTTTGGTGGCTTCGGCGCCGCGCTTGCACAGATCGGCCTTGAGGCTGCCGGGTGCGTAGTAGATGCCCGCGTGGATCACACCGCTGTTGTGGCCGGTCTGGTGCCTGGCCAGCACCGGTTCTTTTTCGAGGATCACCAGGGATGCGCCGGGCTGGCGCTTGAGCAGTGCCATCGCGGTGGCGAGTCCGACGATGCCGCCGCCGATAATGCAAAAGTCGTGAATCATTGCGGGTACCTAGGGTTGCCCATTTTGGTCTGCTTATCAGGTTGTCAGACTAATGGTTTTGTTAAAAAAATGGCATGTCCGGGACACGCTTCAAACGGGTGAAATCCTTCAGTGCTTGGCGGGCAACTCCAGGCTCAGGCGCCGCGCCGCGGCACGCAGGTGGGCCTCGGCGTTGGCGGCGGCGCGCTGGGCGTCACCGTCGGCAATGGCCTGGTAAAGCAGTTGGTGTTCCTGGGTGGCATCGGCAGAACCGGTCACAAAGCGTGACGCGGAGTTTTCCCAGGCGGTCTTGCGCGCGCTGGCCAGTTGGCTGCGCAGGAAGTCATGGAAGGCTACGAAGTAGTCATTCTTGCTCGCGTCAGCGATGGCCCGGTGGAACTCCACGTCGGCCAGGGCGGCGGCTTCGAAGTTGTCGCGGTTGTCCTGCATGTCCTGCAAGGCGCTTTTCATGCGTACCAGATCGGCGTCATCGCGGCGCTGTGCGGCAATCGCGGCGGCCTGGGTCTCGATCCACAGGCGCACTTCAAACATCTGCGCCAGGTCGGGGCGCCGTCCGTTCGGCAGGGGAAAGCGGAATACCGTGCCGGCAGGCGTCTGGGAAATGAACGAGCCCAAGCCCCGGCGCGCGGTGATGACACCGTCGGCCTTGAGCTGGGCAATGGCCTCGCGCACCACGGAGCGGCTGACGTTGAGCTGTTCGGCCAGTTGCTGTTCGGTGGGCAGGCGCGATTCGGGCGGTAGCTCGCCGGCGTCGATTTCTGCGCGGATCGCACTGACAACCCGCACGACAAGCGAATCGGGACGTTGGAGCTCAAGCATGGGACAACCTTGGTGATCAGGTTGTCAGACAATAGTCGTTACGATTTTAGCTTGTCAATGTTTGCGTGCTGCTGGTTGTCCACGCGGCCCCTCGCGATGGCCAGGGCGAGCAGGATCAAACCGACGGCGACGCCAAAGGTTGTGTGCAGGCCATCTGCGACTGATTGCGGGGTGGCATGGGTGACATCAGGGGTTGTCCAGGCGAACACCGTGCCCAGTGCCGATGCGCCGCCAATCAGCCCGAGGTTGCGCGACAGGTTCAGCCAACCCGAGAGCGTGCCTCGGTTGGTGCCCTGCGCGGCTTTCATCACGGCGGTGTTGTTGGCGGTCTGGAACAGGCTGTAGCCCGCCGTCAGGATCACCAGCGAACCCAGGTAGGCCGGCAGTCCTGAGGCCAGCGCCAGCAGCAGGGCGCCGCCGAGCAGGGTGCCCAGCCCCGCGAAGGTCATGTGTCGGCTGCCCAGGCGGTCGGTGAGGCGACCCGCCGGTACGCCGGTCAGCGCCGCGACACACGGCCCGACCGCCATGGCCAGGCCCATCCATTCAGGCGCGAGCCCCAGGCCTTGGGACAGATAGAACGGCCCGACCACAAATGTGGCCATGATCACCGCGCTGACCAACGCGCTCATGGCCAGGCTACTGCGCAACGAAGCGTCCTCCAGGGCGCGCCAGAACCCGACCGGTGCAGGCAATCGCCCGTGGCGGCGATCAAGGGGCAAACAGCGCCAGGCAAGGACGAAGGCCGCTAACCCCAGGGGCGCGCCCGCCAGAAACAGGGCCCGCCAACCCCACAGGCTCACTAACACCCCACCGACACTCGGCCCCAGTGCCGTGCCGACTGCCGACAGCGTGCCCAGCAGGCCCATTGCGCGGCCGGTACGCTCGGGGGGCACCGTATCACCGACCATTCCCAGGGCCATTGCCATCATCACCGCGGCACCGAGTCCTTGCAGTGCGCGTGCGGCAATCAGCCCATTCAATGTCGGCGCCGCACTGCACAGCCCGCATGCCAGCGCGAACAGCAGTAACCCGGCGAGCAACAGCCGACGCCGGCCCAGGCGGTCGCCCAGGCGGCCCGCACTCACGATCACCAGCGTGATCGACAACAGGTAGGCCAGTACCACCCACTGCACGGCGTGAAACGACGCATCGAATGCCTGTACCAGGCTGGGCAGGCCGACATTGGCGATGCTGGTGCCGAGGGCGGCGAGCAACATGGACAGCGACAGGCTGGCAAGGCCGCCACGTGAAGACGTATGCATGGAAGATTCCTTGGGTGGACGCAACTGTCACAAATCTACGACCTCGCCTAACATGGCGGAAGACGCAGGGTTTGCAGTTAATACCTGCGTCAAACGCCTGCTAAGGAGCGCCCATGCCCGACTTTAATCTGCTGATCACCCTGGATGTCTTGCTGGCCGAAGGCAGTGTCGCCCGAGCGGCCAAGCGCTTGCAGTTGAGCCCCTCGGCCATGAGCCGGGCGCTGGCGCGCTTGCGTGAGACCACCGGCGATCCGCTGTTGGTCCGCGCCGGGCGCGGGCTGGTGCCGACGCCGCGGGCGCAGGCATTGCGTGAGCAGGTCAGCCGTCTGGTGCAGGACGCCCATGCGGTGCTGCGCCCGGCACACGCCCTGGACCTGGCCGAGGTGGAGCGCACCTTCACCTTGCGCACCAGTGAAGAGTTCGTCGAAAACTTCGGTCCCGCGTTGCTGGCGCGCATCGCACGGGAGGCGCCTGGTGTACGTCTGCGTTTCGTCAGCAGGACCGACAAGGACAGCACGTTGCTGCGCGAAGGCCGCGTCGACCTGGAGACCGGTGTGGTCGACCCCGACGCCAGCCCCGAAGTGCTGACCCAGGCGCTGTTTCGCGACCGTTTGATTGGCGTGGTGCGCAGCGGCCATCCCCTGAGCCAGGGCGACATCAGTGCCGAGCGGTTTGCCCAGGGGCGGCACGTCTACGTCTCGCGGCGCGGGCAGGAGCGCGGCCAGATCGACGATGGGCTTGAGGCCCTGGGCTTGACGCGGCAGATCAGCACCATCGTCGCCGGGTTCGCCACGGCCATCGCCCTGGCCCGCAACACCGACCTGATTGCCTGCGTGCCTGAACGCTACACTGCCCATCAGCGCGAAGGCCTGTACAGCTTTGCGTTGCCGTTGGCGCTGGCACCGTTCACCGTGGCGATGCTCTGGCATCCGCGGCTGGATGCCGACCTGGCCCACCGCTGGTTGCGCGGGTGCGTGCGTGAGGTGTGCGGGCACTGAACGGCCTGCAACAGGTACAATCGCCGCTGCCTTGACGCGAAACCCAGGAATCTGCATGTTCAGCCTTACCCGCTACACCACACCGTGCCCCGAGCCCATCAATGCCCAGATCCTGCAGATGGTGGTGGACAACCTCACCGACATCAGCAGCGTCGCACTGCCGCCGAGCAACCTGCTCTACAACATCTACCAATATGCCATCGGCTTTGAGGTGCACCTGTACCTGGAGGCAGTGGGCGGGTCGAAGGGGATTGCCGTTGAGTTGATCGTGGCGATGCTCGAGGAGCAGGTGATTGGCTTTTGCCTGTACCTGCCGGTGAAAGATGATCTTGAAGCCTGTGGCATCGCCTTTATGGCGGTACAGGCCGGTTTCCGGCGTCAGGGTGTGGCGCGCGGGATGATGGCGGACGTGCTGGCGCGCTATCCCCATGCCGAGTTGGCCTGTGCCGTGGAGAAGGTACCGGCCTTCGAGGCCATGGGTTTTCAAGTGCGGGGTGCGCGGGGCACCCAGGTGTTGATGAATACCCGGGACTACGGCACCGATGGCTTGATGGGGGTGTTGGATGTGGCGGCGATCTACAGTTCGCTGGAGGTACGCCAGATCCATACCTACCTGCTGCAAAAACACGGCAAGCGGGCGATGGTGGATGCCGAGAAACAGCGTGATCGGCACCTCGATCAACTGGCGCGCAAGGTCCAGCTGTTTGTGGCAGGGCGTTAGCCTGGCCTGGTTGGCTTTTTTGTAGTGAGCGGGCTTCTGTGGTGAGCTTGCCTCTGTGGTGAGCGGGCTTGCCCCGCGCTGGGCTGCGAAGCGGCCCCAGAAACAGCCCCGGAGCTGCCTGGCACACTGCAGCGCTCTTATTGGGGCCGCTACGCAGCCCAGCGCGGGGCAAGCCCGCTCACCACAACAAGCCTGCTCACTACAACAGGTCCGTTCACCACAGAAGCTTCTTCAGCCTTCAACGCCGTGGGCGGTTGACCATTGCCAGGATGGTCGCCAACAACTCATCTTGCGCCTCTTCACGGCTGATCTCGCCACTGGCCGCAGCGTAGGACAACGCTTCCGCAGCGCCCAGCATCGCCCGTAATCCTGGCTGTGAAACCTGGCCAAAGGGTCCCAGCGCGTCGCGGCATTTGTCGAGAAAAATCGCCTCGTACTTACGCTTGAGCGCTTCCAGCTCCGGCGAGCTGCTCAGTGCGGCAATCACCCCCGGAATTTCCCGGCCCTGCAACAACACGCAATCGACATAGCACGAGGCGATCACCCCGGCGCGTTCTTCCAAGGTCGCGCGGCTGGCGTCGAGGGCTTCGGCAAACACCTGGGTCTGACGCGCGTCGAAGTCTTCATACAGCGCGGCGAGCAGCCCGGCACGGGTGACGAAATGGTCGTAGACCACCGGTTTGGTGACGCCGGCCAGTTCCGCCAGGCGGCCCAGGGTCAGGGCTTCGGTGCCTTCCTCGCGCACCAGTTGCCAGGCCACCTCCAGTAATTGACGCAGGCGATCTTCACGGGACAGGCGACGACGTGGGGCAGGGGATTCAGGGCTTGACATGCTTATATACCAAAAGTAACTTGCTGGCGTTAACTTACCAAAAGTAGCTTAAACCCAAAGGGAGTCAAAGTCATGCACGCACTCATCGTCGTTGCCCATCACGACCCACAATCCCTCACCCACGCCGTGGCCGCGCAGGTGGCTGCCGGCCTGACTGCTGCGGGCCACACCTTTGAAATCGCCGACCTCGCCGCCGAAGGCTTCGACCCGCGCTACACCGCCGCCGATCACCGGGTACACCGCACCCAGGCCACGCCCCCGGTCGACGTGCTGGCGGAACAGGCGCGCATCGAGCGCGCCGATGCCCTGGTGCTGGCGTTCCCGATCTACTGGTGGTCGCTGCCGGGCCTGCTCAAGGGTTGGGTCGACCGCGTGTTCGTCAACGGCTGGGCGATCGACTACGGCCCGGATACCCCGGTGGTGAAAAAACTGCGGCATTTGCAGGTGCACTTGCTGGCCCTCGGCGGTGCGGATGACAGCGCGTTTGACCGTCATGGCTATGCCAAGGCGATGCGCACCCAAATCGACTACGGCATCTTCGATTACTGCGGGGCGAAGGTGGTGACGTCCGAGCTGTTGCTGGATTCGGAAGGCGGCGCGGCCCCGGCGCATCTGAAGACGGCGAAGGCGGTCGGGCAGAGGCTGTTCGAGGCCGAGACGGTTGCCGGTTGATTCAACCGTCGCGAAACAGGTCGTGGGCGTCCAGCAGGCGGTAGGCAATTTCCGGGTTTCTCTCCAGGCCCCGGCGAATCGCCGCCGGGATCGCTTGCCGGGTCTTGCGGCACATGCCTGGCAGCTCGTCGATGACGATCTGGATGCCGCGCATGCTCTTGACCTCGGTGTGCCCCGGCGCGATATGCACGCGGATGCCCAATAACTCGTGCATCCGCTGTTGCATGCGCTCCAGGTCTTGCAGGCTTTGCAGGTTTTCCAGGCGCTCGACCAGGCGTTTTTCTTCCTGGCGCGTCAGGCTGAGGATACGCAGGTCGGCGCCGGGCGCCTCCAGCAGTTGTTCACGCTCGCAGACGCAGGCGCCGGGCGGGCAGGGTTGGCGAATGGTCATGATCCTTACCTCCCCATTCCGGCGCGGGCGAGTCAGTCGCTCAACGCGACCCCGAGGCTGCCCAGGGCCTTCCAGTACCCAGGATAGGTCTTGGCCACGCAGTCCGGGTCCTGAATGCGGATCCCCGCGATTTTCAACCCCGCCAGCGCAAAGCACATGGCGATGCGGTGGTCGGCATGGGTGTCGATCAGGGCGTTGCACGACGTGCCGGCCAGCGCCGGGTCGGCCGCGACCAGCAGGTCATCGCCTTCAATGCTGGCGAGGCCCGGACGGATCGCATTGAGGCCGTCATGCAGGGCCTGTACGCGATCGCATTCCTTGACCCGCAGGTTGGCCAGCTCCGTGAAGCGCACCGGGGTGTTGTTGAAGACAGCCAGGACCGCCAGGGTCGGGATCGCGTCCTGCATCTGCGAACCCACCACGGTGGCCTGCATATTCGGAAACTGCGCGATCACCGCCTGGGCCTTGGCGTCCGGTTGGGTGAAGGCGTGGGCGGCCACGCCGATGTCGATACGGCCGCCGGTCAACACTTCGGCAGCCCACAAGTAGGTGGCGGCGGAAGCGTCGGGTTCGATCAGGTAATCATGGGCGGTGTAGCCGCTGGGGGCCACGCGCCAGGTGGTGTCGTCGACCACCTCGACCTGGGCGCCAAAGGCCCGCATGCAGTCCAGGGTCAGGTCCACGTAGCCACGGGCACCGATGTCCTTGCCGGTCAGTGCCACTTCAATCGGCGCTTCGCCGCAGGCGGCCAGCATCAACAGGGCCGATACATACTGGCTGGACAGGCCGCCGTCGATCTCGAAGCGCTTGGCCTGGACCTTGCCCACGCCGTGCACCGTCACCGGCGGGCAACCGGTCGGGCTGTCGACCTGGATACCGTTCCGGCCGAGGGTGGCCAGCAGCGGGCCGATCGGACGTTTTTGCATATAGTCGTCGCCGTCCAGTACCACGGTGCCTTGCACGGTAGCCACGGCGGCCGTCAGGAAGCGCATTGCGGTGCCGGCATTGCCGAGGAACAACGGCTGCGCCGGCAATTGCAGCTTGCCGGTGCCGGTGACCACGAAGGTGGTGTCGTCCGGCTCGTCGATGGTCACGCCCATCTGGCGCAGGGCCACCGACATATGCCGAGTGTCGTCGCTCTTCAAGGCGCCGCTCAGGCGGCTGGTGCCTTTGGCCAGGGCCGCCAGCAGCAGGGCGCGGTTGGTAATGGATTTGGAGCCGGGGGGCGCGACCTTGCCGTTCAGGGGGAAGTTGGGCGGTGTAACGGTCACGGTTTTCTGCGAACTCAAGGTGCAAGGCTCCTGGTCAAGGCAAGGTGGCTGGCGCGGCCAACGGGCGGACCCGAATAATCGGGCATAGATGCAGTGCTTGTCGAGCGGGGAATCAACCACCGTGGGTTGTTACAGGACAAGGCCTGTAGGCAGATGGCCCTTGCCTAGGTAGGCGTACGCCCGAACCAGGCGCAGGACAACTGCGTCCCCTTAATGAAATGCAGGAGGCGTGCAGTGTTGCCCGCATAGCCGCCTGCTGGACAAGCCTGGGTGATGGGGTAAGTTCAGAACGTTCCCCACCCGGGGCGTTTTCAATCATGGAGTGAATGAAATGAACAAACCTCAGACACAACTTCGGCACGGACGTGTCGTCACCCCCGCCAGCCGAGGCTCGGTTGCAGTAGAGCGCGGGTTGCTGGGCAATTGGCAAGTCAATGAAATGGAAGGTGGCAAGAACTTCCCCGCGCTCGCGGCCGGACCGTTTCCTGCGCCGTATGAAACCGACGATCAAAGCGTCACGCCGCCTGCCGATGGGCATATTCTCAGTGGCGGCAAGACCGACGAGCGCGACTGCATCAACTTCACCGACGAGGAAATGAGCAAGAAGCTCAACACACCGTTCACCTGGCCACTCCTGAATGTAGAGGCCGGCCAAGTGTTCAAGGTGCAATGGGAATACACCGCCGCCCACGTCACCCGTGGTTATCGCTGGTTCATCACCAAGGACGGCTGGGACGCCAGACAGCGCATCAGCCGTGCCCAGCTCGAAGCCTCGCCGTTCCACGAGGACTTCTACCCCCAGGTGCCGTACTACCAGCATGCCGACGAATTGAAGGCCAAGGTCGAGCATCAAGTGACACTGCCCAAGGGCAAGAAGGGGCGGCATGTGGTGGTGTTGCTGTGGATCGTCGCCAACACCGGTAACGCGTTCTATCAGGCGTTTGACCTGGACTTCAAATAAGCCCGGATCAACGCCGGCTCAGCCAGTAATCATGTAGCGCCCGTGCAGCGGGTTCGATTTCTCGGGCTCGCTGCTGATGGGCGTCTACATCCAGGTCAGCCGGCAACTCGAAGTTGTCCTGCTCGGCACACCAGGAGATTTTCTCCAGCTGTGCGGCCTGTTCGGCCGGCAGTTGCGGCCAGTTGCCGATCGCCGCACCACGGATATAGCCAAAGCACCATTCCTCGGCGAGGGTCACGTCCTGGCCCTGGTGTTCGGTTGCATCGAAGCGTGCCTTGAAACCCTGAGCGTCAGTCGCCAGTTGACCGGCCAGCAGGTTGATATGACGCACGCACAGGTCAAGGAACTGCCGGGCCTCTTCGGCGTTTTCCCACTCCGGGTTCTGCCCGCCCCAGATCGCCGGGAACCACTCTGCAATATCGACCTGTGCCGGGCTGGACACCAGCGCGGTGAAGTAGCCGTCTAGTTCGGCCAGGTTCAGCACCGAATGGTCGTCGCCGTATTTCAACAGGGTTTCTTCGATGAATTCGAAATCGGCGGGGGCGAGGGGTTGGGCGGGCATGGGCATATCCTTTAAACGTCGAGCGCCGCTGATGGGGCGGCTTAAAGCGCGAAGGATGGCGTGTGCCGGGGCTTTTATCCAGCGTCTTTTCCATCGCCGTTGCCAGTCCCGCTTTTGGCCGATGCGCCGTCACGTACCCTTGTTATAGTTCAGGCCTTATCACTCGCCAGCCAGGGATCACTGCCATGTCCGAATATCAAGCTTTCGTCGTCGAACTCAGCGGCAACGTCGCCCATGTGCAGATCAACCGCCCGGAAAAGATCAACGCGATGAACGCGGCGTTCTGGACCGAGATCATCGACATCTTCCAATGGATCGAAGACACCGACGCCGTACGCGCCGTGGTACTCAGCGGTGCCGGCAAGCATTTTTCCTCCGGCATCGACCTGATGATGCTGGCCTCGGTGGCCAATGACTTCGGCAAGGACGTGGGCCGCAATGCACGCTTGCTGCGGCGCAAGATCCTCGAGCTGCAAGCCTCGTTCAGCGCCGTCGACAACTGCCGCAAGCCGGTACTGGCGGCGATCCAGGGGTACTGCATCGGTGGCGCCATCGACCTGATCAGCGCCTGCGACATGCGCTACGCCGCTGAAGACGCGCAATTCTCGATCAAGGAAATCGACATCGGCATGGCCGCCGACGTCGGCACCCTGCAACGCCTGCCACGCATCATCGGCGACGGCATGCTGCGTGAGCTGGCCTACACCGGCCGCCAGTTCGGTGCCGAGGAAGCGCGCAGCATCGGCCTGGTCAATCGCGTGTATGCCGACCAGGACAGCCTGCTGGCCGGGGTGTTCGAGATCGCCCATGAAATCGCCGCCAAGTCGCCGATTGCGGTCACCGGCACCAAGGCCATGATCAGCTACATGCGTGACCATACGGTCAATGACGGTCTGGAATACGTTGCCACCTGGAACTCGGCTATGTTGCAATCCAACGACCTGCGCGTGGCCATCGCGGCCCATATGAGCAAGCAGAAACCCGAATTCGTGGATTGACTGACATGACCCCAGGCTGGATTACCACAACGCTGCTGGACAACGACGCCCCCGGCGGCTGGGCCGTCGCCCGCAGCCGCGACGGCTTTTTGCATGACGCCAACGGCCCGCTGTTCCCTCGGGAATGGCTCAAGCGCCAGGAGCTTTCGGTGTTTGCCGAACACGGCATCGGCCACCTCGACGGTGAGCCGGTGTACCTGCTGGAACTCGACTCGGCGGGCGAAGTGCCGGGTTGCAGCTGGCAGGGCTTGCGCGGCTTCATGCTGCAAGGTGATCACACCCTCTACAAAGTGCTGGGCTACGCCGCGCAGATCGGCACCTGGGCGCGGGAGCATCGGTTCTGCGGCAGTTGCGGCCAGGCCATGGTTCAGGTGCCACGGGAGCGGGCGATGTATTGCCAGGCCTGCGACCTGCGCAGCTACCCACGGATTTCGCCGAGCATGATCGTGCTGGTGACCCGTGGCGACGAGATCCTGCTGGCGCGCTCGCCGCGGTTTGTCACCGGGGTCTACAGCACCTTGGCGGGCTTTGCCGAGCCGGGAGAGTCGGCCGAGGACTGCCTGATCCGCGAGGTGCGCGAAGAAGTACAGGTGGAGGTCAGGAACATCCAGTACATGGGCAGCCAATGCTGGCCGTTCCCCCATTCGATGATGCTGGGCTTCCATGCCGAGTACGCCGGTGGCGACATCGTGCCCCAGGCCGACGAGATCGAGGACGCGCAGTGGTTCAGCATCCACGACCTGCCGCCGTTGCCGGCGTCACGCTCGATTGCGCGTTACCTGATCGACCTCTACCTGGCCCGTCGTCTAGGCCACGCTGAACCAGTGCTGCCAGGCTAGGCGCAGGGTCAGGCCGAGGACCACGGTGATAAACACCGGGCGAATGAATTTGGCGCCGCCGCTGATCGCGCTGCGGGCGCCAAAGAACGCGCCACACATCACCGACACGCCCATCGCCAGGCCGACAATCCAATCCACCGAGCCGTTGAAGATAAACACCGACAGCGCCGCCGCGTTGCTGACGAAGTTCATGCTGCGCGCCACGCCGCTGGCCTTCACCAGGTCGATGGGGTGCAACAGCAGGGTGCTCACGGTCCAGAATGCACCGGTACCGGGGCCGGCCACGCCGTCGTAGAAGCCCAGGCCGAAACCTTGGGTGCCTTGCCATTTCTTCTTGATCGGTGCGTCGGCGTCCAGTGGCGCCTTGGGCGTGCCACCAAACAGCAAATACACACCGCAAGCGAATACGATCACCGGGAGCATCTTGTTGAGGGTTTCGGCGGGCAGGTAGTGGGCAACCACCGCACCGGCCAGCGCACCGATCAACGTGCCGACGATCGCATGCACCCACTGGCGCGGGTGGAACAGCTTGCGACGGTAGAAGGTGAAGCTGGCGGTGGCCGAACCGAAGGTGGAGCTGAGTTTGTTGGTACCCAGTACCAGGTGGGGCGGCATCCCGGCGGTGAGCAGCGCCGGGGTGGTAAGCAGGCCGCCGCCGCCGGCGATGGCGTCGATAAAGCCGGCGATAAAGGCCACGACGGCGAGAATGGCGAGGGTGGTGAGGTCTACGCTGAGTTCGAAAGGCATGGGAGGGCTTATGGTTGGCAGGGCGCTATGCGAAAGGTCGCCATCTTACCCGCCTGATGTACACAGAACCAAATTTGGGAGGGGGCTTGCCCCCGATTGCGGTGTGTCAGTCAGCTTGGATGTCACTGACGCACCGCCATCGGGGGCAAGCCCCCTCCCACATTTTTTACCGTGTCCGCTTGGCTATTTGTGAGTTCCCAACCACTCCAGCGCCGTGCGCCACACGCAGATCCCGAGGAAATACGCGGACATCACCGACCACAACCCAAACGTCCACGGGTTGGTGTTGGGATAATCCACCACCATCAAAAAGCTGCACAGCAACCAGATGGTGGTCACTGCGATATTGATCGGCATGAAGCGCTTGACCCGGAACGGGTGCAGGAACTTCATCGGCGTCACGGTCAGCAAGGCCAGGCCGATCACGGTCAGCAAGGTGACCCAGGCGTCCGGCTGGATGATGTATACGCACAAGGCCACCACGTTCCAGGCGGCGGGGAAGCCGACGAAGTAGTTGTCCTTGCTCTTCATGTTCACGTTGCAGAAGCAGAACAGCGATGACACCAGGATCACCGACACGGTGAACAGGTGGGTAAAGTCCGGCAGGTCGATATAGCGGTAGATAAACAGGGCCGGAATAAACACATAGGTGAGGTAATCGATCACCAGGTCCAGTACCGAGCCGTCAAAGCTGGGCAATACCGTGCTGACATTCACCCGTCGCGCCAGGGAACCATCCACGCCGTCTACCACCAGGGCCAGGCCCAGCCAGAGCAGGCAGGCCTTGGGTGAGTTTTCCAGCAGCGCCAGGGTGGCCAGGAAGGCCAATACCACACCGGTGGCGGTAAAGCCGTGGGCGCCCCAGGCTTTGATTCTGGCTACATGCAGGGTCGATATCACGGGCGGTTCTCCAAAAGGTGAAACGGGGCAGCCGACAACGTGACGCTGTCGAGTCTGGCCGGGGAATGCAGGTATCGACCGGGAAGGGGGTCATAAGGTTCACCGCCCGGCGCATCACATAGCGTAGCAAGCGTAGGACGTTTCGGCATCAGCCTTGGCGAAACACCAGCGCCTTGAGGCCACTTTGCGCGTCGATATCCGGAAATTCCGGCGGGTTTTCCAGCCGTTCAATAAAGCGCAGGCCCGGTGCTTCGCGGGTGACGCCGTCGATCAGGAAGTCTTCGCCGAAGGCCGGGTCGTTCATGCACGCCAGGACAGTGCCCCGGGCCGTGAGCAAATCCGGCAGGCGGCGCAACACGCGCTGGTAGTCCTTGGTCAGCAGGAAGCTGCCTTTCTGGAAGGACGGCGGGTCGATGATCACCAGGTCGTAGGGGCTGCTGTGGGTGACCTTGGCCCAGGATTTGAACAGGTCGTGGCCCAGGAAGCTGACCTTGCTCAGGTCATGACCGTTCAGGCGGTGGTTATCGCGACCACGGCTCAGGGCGCCACGGGCCATGTCCAGGTTCACCACGTGGCTGGCGCCGCCCTCGATGGCCGCGACCGAGAAGCCGCAGGTGTAGGCAAACAGGTTGAGCACCCGCTGGCCCTTGGCCTGTTCGCGCACCCAGTTGCGGCCGTAGCGCATGTCGAGGAACAGCCCGCTGTTCTGCTTTTTGCCCAGGTCGATCAGGTAACGCAGGCCGCCTTCGGTGATGGTCAGCTCGTCGATGGCTGCGCCCACCAGCCATTCGGTGGTGCTTTGCGGCAGGTAGCGGTGTTGCAGCGCCACGCTGTGGGCGCCGGATTGGGCCCAGTCGAAGTCGATCAACAGCTGTTTCAACCCCTCCAGGTGGGGCGCTTCGGGCTCTTTGAACAGCGCGACCAGCACCACGCCTTGCAGCCAGTCCACGGTCAATTGCTCCAGGCCCGGCCAGCAACGGCCACGGCCATGGAACAGGCGCCGGGTTTCAGCCGGCGGGTTGGCCAGGGCGGTGAGCAGGTGGGCGTGCAGGGTAGCGAGTGCGTCTGGGTTCATCGTTGAGCGTCGGTCATTGAGCGGGCGGCATTTTAAACACACTGGTGAGGTTTCGGGTTGATTGAGCACAACGTGCTGGAAAAACGCCTGTGGGCAGTGATTCATGCTCAAAATTCTGCAAGCTGCGCCTGATAACAGGCAAAAAATCCTCAGGCACCGACATAAACTGGAAAAAAAGCCCGGAGGTGCCCATGAACGGTTTCGCGAGTGCAGTGAATCACACAGCCCTGGATCAACCAGAGCTCGACGAATGGCGTGACGCGCTGGCGTCGCTGGTAGCCAATGCCGGCCCTGAGCGCGCACGCCAGATCCTCGACCTGCTGGCCCGTGATGCCAGCGCCCCGCACATCGACTGGAAACCCCGGCACGGCACGCCCTACATCAATAGCATCAGCGTCGAGCAGCAACCGGCGTTTCCCGGCGACCTGGCCACCGAAGAACGCCTGGCCTCACTGGTACGCTGGAACGCCCTGGCCATGGTGGTGCGGGCCAACCAGGCCTATGGCGAACTCGGTGGCCATATCGCCAGTTACGCCAGTGCGGCGGATTTGTTCGAGGTGGGTTTCAATCACTTTTTCCGCGCCCGCAATCACGACTTTGGCGGCGACCTAGTGTTCTACCAGCCCCATTCGGCCCCCGGCATTTATGCGCGCGCCTTCCTTGAAGGGCGCTTGAGCGCGGACGACCTGGCCCACTATCGCCAGGAACTCGGTGGCGCCAAGGCCGGAGCGCGTGGGCTGTGCAGCTACCCGCACCCGTGGTTGATGCCGGACTTCTGGCAGTTCCCCACCGGTTCCATGGGCATTGGCCCCATCAGTTCGATCTTCCAGGCGCGCTTCATGCGCTATCTGCAACATCGCGGCCTGCAGGACACCGCCGAGCGTCACGTGTGGGGTGTCTTCGGCGACGGCGAAATGGACGAGCCGGAAAGCATGTCGGCCCTGACCCTGGCCGCGCGCGAAGGTCTCGACAACCTGACCTGGGTGGTCAACTGCAACCTGCAACGCCTCGACGGCCCGGTGCGTGGCAACGGGCGGATCATCGACGAGCTGGAGGCATTGTTCGCGGGGGCGGGCTGGAACGTAATCAAGCTGGTCTGGGGGTCGGACTGGGACGCCTTGCTCGCCAAGGACGCCGACGCCTCCCTGGTCAACACGTTGTCGAGCACCGTGGACGGCCAATTCCAGACCTTCGCCGCCAAGGACGGGGCCTACAACCGCGAACACTTCTTCGGCCAGAGCGCGGCGCTGGCCAGCCTGGTCGAGGGCATGAGCGATGAGCAGATCGACCGCCTCAAGCGTGGCGGCCACGACATGGTCAAGATTCACGCCGCCTATCACGCGGCGCGCCGGGTCAAGGGCAAGCCTACGGTAATCCTGGCCCAGACCAAAAAAGGCTTCGGCATGGGCGAGGCCGGGCAAGGCAAGATGACCACCCACCAGCAGAAGAAGCTCGATCGCGAGGCGCTGCTCGCGTTCCGCAACCGCTTCCAGTTGCCGCTGAGCGATGAGCAGGCCGAGTCGCTGAGCTTCTTCAAACCCGCGGATGACAGCCTCGAGTTGCGCTACCTGCATCAGCGGCGTACGGCCCTGGGCGGTTATGTGCCCAGCCGTAGCCAGGCCGCAGCACCGGTGAACGTCCCGCCCGTGAACGGTTACGCCGGTTTCGCCACGGCGGCCGACGGCAAGGAAATGTCCACCACCATGGCCTTCGTGCGCATGCTGACCAACTTGCTCAAGGACAAGGCGCTCGGGCCGCGCATCGTGCCCATCGTGGCGGATGAGGCGCGTACTTTCGGCATGGCCAACCTGTTCAAGCAGATCGGCATCTATTCCAGCGTCGGCCAGCGCTATGAGCCGGAAGACATTGGTTCGATCCTCAGCTACCGCGAAGCCACCGACGGGCAGATTCTTGAAGAAGGCATCAGCGAGGCCAGTGCCATCAGTTCCTGGGTCGCGGCGGCCACCAGCTATTCGGTGCATGGCCTGCGCATGCTGCCGTTCTACATCTATTACTCGATGTTCGGCTTCCAGCGCGTCGGCGACCTGATCTGGGCCGCCGCCGACCAGCGCGCCCGTGGCTTCCTGCTCGGTGCCACGGCCGGGCGCACCACCCTCGGCGGTGAGGGCTTGCAGCACCAGGACGGCAGCAGCCATCTCACCGCCGCCACCGTGCCCAACTGCCGCGCCTACGATCCGGCGTTTGCCGGCGAGTTGGCGGTGATCCTCGACCACGGCATGCGTCAGATGCTGGAGCAGGATGTGGACGAGTTCTACTACGTGACCCTGATGAACGAAAACTACCCGCAGCCAAGCCTGCCCGCAGGCGTGGAGGCGGCGGTCATCAAGGGCCTGTATCGCCTGGAAGGCGCCGCCGACGCCAGGGTACGCCTGCTTGGCTCGGGTACCCTGCTGCGTGAAGCCCAGGCCGCCGCGCGGTTACTGGCTGAGGATTGGCACGTGGCGAGCGAGGTGTACAGCGTGACCAGTTTCAGCGAACTGGCACGGGAGGCGCGGGAAGTGGAGCGCTGGAACCGCCTGCATCCGCAGGCCGGCAAGCGCGTCAGTCATCTGAATGACTGCTTGCCGGCAGGTGCGCCAGTGGTTGCCGTGTCCGACTACGTTCGGGCGGTCCCGCAGATGGTCGCGTCCTATCTGGACTGCAGCTACACCGTGCTCGGCACCGATGGGTTCGGTCGCAGTGATACACGGGCGGCGCTGCGGGATTTCTTTGAGGTGGATCGGCATCACATCGTGTTGGCGGCGTTGACCGCGTTGGTGGAGCAGGGCAGCCTTGAGCGCCAGGTATGCCAGCAGGCCATTGAGCGGTATGGCTTGCTGGCGGATCGCGATGCTTCCTGGACCTGTTAACCCCTCCGCAGTTGTAGCCCCGGCGAGGCTGCGCAGGCCGCGACTCGAACGTGCTTAACGCGAGAGCAGCGGCGCTGCGCTTTTGTCCTCGGTGCCCACGTCATGCAGGGAAATCCTCGAGGTCTCCGGCAGCGCCAGCCCGCCCGCCAACGCCAGCAATGCCACGGCAATCAGGTAGAACGCCGGTGACAGGTTGCTGCCGGTGGTGCTGATCAACCACGTGGCCATCAGCGGCGCGGTACCGCCGAAGATCGTATACGCCATGTTGTAGGTAATCGCCGAGGCGGTATAGCGCGTGCGGGTCGGAAAGGTCTCCGACAGCAACGCCGCCGTCACCACACCACACAGTACTGCGCCGACCGCCAGCAACATCACCCCGACAATTGACGCCGTGAACGAACCGGAACTGGCCATCAGGAACGACGGATACACCACCACCATCAACAAAACGCACGCCGTCATCACCGTGACCCGACGCCCCACGCGATCCGAATACAGCCCCGCCAGCGGGCAAATCGCCGCGGCGAAGATCAACGCGATCAGCGACACCAGCAACGCCATCGCCCGACTCAGCCCACCGGCCACCTGCAGGTACGTCGCGAAGTAGGTAGTGAACATATAAAACGACAGCGCCGTCAGCGACACAAAAGCGCCCAGGCAGCAGATCGCCGCACCATGGTTGCGCAGGGTTTCCTTGAGCGGGGAGTGGGCGACCGCGTGCTCCTGCTTCACGGCCTGGAAGGCCGGCGTCTCATCCAGTTTCCAGCGCAGGTAAAGGCCCACCAGTCCCAGCGGCGCGGCGATCAGGAACGGCAGGCGCCAACCCCAGCTGCCCATGGCCTCGGCGGACAACGACGCTTCAAGGGCGTACGCCACCACGGCGGCGGCGGCGAAGGCGGAGAACGTCGACACCGGCACGAAGCTGCCGTACCAGGCGCGTTTGTCCCGGGGCGCGTGCTCCATCAGGTAGGCACAGGCACCGGCGTATTCGCCGCCGGCGGAGAAACCCTGGGCGCAGCGGATCAGCGACAACAGGATCGGCGCCGTGACGCCGATGGCGGCGTAGGTGGGCAGCAGGCCGATCAAGGTGGTGGCGCCGGCCATCAGCAGGATGGTCATCGCCAGGGTGCGCTTGCGCCCGATACGGTCGCCGAGCATGCCGAAGAAAATCCCGCCCAGGGGCCGGAAGGCGAAGGCGACGGCGAACACCGCGAAGGTTTTGAGCAAGGCCGCGCTGGCATCGCCGCTGGGGAAGAACTGTTGGGCGATGGTGGTAGCGAGGAAACCGTACACGGCGAAGTCAAACCATTCGACGAAGTTACCGATGCCGGCGGCGATGATGACCTTGCGCAGGGTTTGGGGGCTTACCTGTTCGGTGGAGGGGCTCGTCATGGGGAAGGCCTCGGAAGGGGGTCGGAGATGCTGGATTATCCGGGGAGGGTGTTGGGCGGCCGGGCTCAAAAGAGTCGTCCGCATAGTCAGTAGCGACCGGGTGGGATTGGGGAGGCAGGAATTGGGCCAGGTCAGGCGGGGATTTATCGTTACCGGGCAGACGTGCGATAGGTCAGCAGCACAATCCCGGTCACTACGATGACGCCGCCGACTATCTGGCCGGCGCTGAGCATTTGATCAAGCACGATCCAGCCCATCAGCAACGTCGCCAGCGGTTCAATGTTCATGACCGGCGCATTGCGCGGCATGTCCAGGCGCGGGACCGACATGAACAGCACGATAAAGCCGGTGCCATACAGCACCACCAACGTTGCGAGCGCCAGCCAGCCGGTACCCGTGGCCGGCGGGTTCAGGCCGCCGGGAAGGGCGCCGCTGAGGCCGGCGAGGTTGACACTGCTGAATACGATGAAGATGGTCAGCAGGCTGCGCACGGAGCCGCGTACCTGGGACAACTTGTGATCGGTGATCCACAGCGCGCAGGCGAACACGAACGCGGCGCAGAAGGCCAGGCCGACGCCAAGCAGCCAGTGCGGGCCGATATCGGCATTGCCTGAGAGGCGGCCGGGTACGTCCAGCACAAACACCAGGCCCACCAGAATCAAGCCCATCAGCAAGGCGGTGCGCGCCGTCGGACGTGGGCCGCCGAATGCCCAGGTGAGCAGGGCGAGCAGAATCGGGAACACGTTGCCCACCAGCAGCGCCAGCGCCACCGGCACACGGGCGACGGCGGAGTAGAGGCACAGGCTCTGGGTAGCGATAAGCAGGCCCAGCAGCACTTGCCAGCGCCATGCACCAGCCGGCAGGCGCAGGCTTTGGCGTTGCCACAGTACCAGCACCGCCAGCACCAGTAAGGTGCCACCCGAGCGCAGCAGAATGGCCAACAGCACACCGGCGCCATCATCGAAGGCGACCCGAGCGGCGATGTGATTGCCGGCGAAGGCACAGCCCATGCAGAGCAGAATCAACACGGCAATGGGACGGGAGAACAGGGCGGGGGCAGTTTGCGTCGGGGCAGGCGGAGTCATGCTGGGGCTCGGGCGGTTGGCGCCATCGTCGAGGATGGCGATTTATTTTTAGGTTGTCGTACAACTTCGCGACCGGGTGATTTGTAGCGTGTTTAGACCGAGGGAGCAAGGAGGGATTTGGTCTGGAAAAACTCAGCGCCTGCTGAGCGCGAGCTTTGCGGCAAACAGCAAGAAGATCACACCGGTGGTGCGATCCATCCACTGGATGACCTTTTCGCGGCGCAGGAACCCGGACAGCGACTGCGTGGCGCCGATCAATACCAGCGACCACAGCAGCCCGAGCAGCACATGGATGCTCACCAGGCCGAAAGTCCAGGCAATCAGCGAATGCCCTTGGGGGATAAATTGCGGCAGGAACGACACGTAGAAAATCCCCACCTTGGGGTTCAGCACATTGCCCAGCATGCCCTTGATAAACCAGTTGCCGCCGGGCTTGCCATCGGCTGAAGCGGGTGCCAATGAGCGGCGCGGACGCACCAGCATGTTCAGCCCCAGCCAGGCCAGGTAAGCCGCGCCGCAGTACTTGAGCAGGTTGAACGCCATCTCCGACACCGCGATCAACGCGCCCAGGCCAAAGGCAACCGCGGCGCCCCACACCAGGCACCCCGCGTTGATGCCCAGCGTGGCCTGCAGCGCCTGGCGCTTGCCTTCCACCGTGGCGGTGCGCAGGACCAAGGCGGTGTCGAGCCCGGGCGTGAGGGTCAGCAGGGTGGCGGCGAAGGTGAAGGCGAGGAGGTTGTCGGTGATGGACATGAGCGGGCTTCATGCAGAGGGATGAGTGGGCATTAACCCAAGCTTGGCATGAGTGGTTATCTTGTGGCGAGCGGGCTTGTTGTGGCAAGCCGGCTTGTAGTGGTGAGCAGGCTTACTATGGTGAGCGGGCTTGTTGTGGTGAGCGGGCTTGCCCCGCGCTGGGCTGCGAAGCAGCCCCAATCAAGATCACTGTGTTCCATCAGACAAACCGCAGTGCCTGGTTTTGGGGCCGCTTCGCAGCCCAGCGCGGGGCAAGCCCGCTCACCACAGCATGTCAGCCTCTAGCGGTTGAAGCGCTCAACCAACGCGTATTGGGTGGCCGCGGTATTGGTCAGTTCCTTGCTCAGGTCCGTGGATTGATGGGCTTGTATCGAGGTCTGGTCGGCCAGTTCGGCGATGGTGGTGATGTTGCGGCTGATCTCCTCGGCGACGGCACTTTGTTCTTCGGTGGCGGCGGCGATCTGGGTGGTCATGTCGGTGATATGCGATACCGCTTCGCTGATCCCCACCAGGGCCTGGTCCGCTTCCAGCACCCAGGCCACGCCTTCCTGGGCCTGGCGCTGGCCGTTTTCCATGCTTTGCACTGCGTTGCTGGAGGATGCCTGGAGCTTGGTGATCAGCCCATGGATCTGGGTGGTCGATTGTGACGTGCGCTGGGCCAGTTGGCGCACTTCGTCGGCTACCACGGCAAAGCCTCGGCCTTGTTCGCCGGCCCGCGCCGCTTCGATTGCGGCGTTGAGGGCGAGCAGGTTGGTTTGGTCGGCGATGCCTTTGATCACATCCACCACGCTGCCGATTTCGTCGCTGTCCCTGGCCAGTTGCGCCACGGTCACCCCGGTCTCGCCGACCATGGTGGACAGACGCTCGATGGCTTCACGGGTATCGCGCGCCACTTCGCGGCCGCGCCCGGTCAGCACGTTGGCCTGTTGGGTGGCGTCGGCGGTGCGTTGTACATGGCTGGCGACTTCCTGGGTGGTCGCGGCCATCTGGTTGACGGCCGCCGAGACCTGTTCGGTTTCCACGCGCTGGCGGTTCAGGCCTTTGGCGCTGGCGGCAGCCAACTGATCGGATTGCCCCGCCAGGGTACTCAGTTGTTCGGCGCTGTCCTGCAGGCGGGTGAGGCAGGTTTTCAGGCGCGCGGTCTGGCTGAGGAACGCGGTTTCCAAACGCGACTGTGGGCCGCGTGCGTCACTGTACATCTGCGCGATCAAGGCATCCGACGTCGAGGGTTCGACCCCCTCCAATAGACGCAGGGTACTGCCCTGGCGCCACCGCGAGCACAGCAGGCCCACCGGCAGCGCGACCGCCACGGCCACTGCGACGGCCACCGGTGCACTGAGGAACAGCCCGGCGACGCTGCCAGCCACACCGGTGGCCATGTACGGCACGCAACTCACTGCCGCCGGCAGCCACGCATCCTGGCGCGGCACGCCCGGCTTGCCTTGGCTCAGACGCCGGTAGAGGGCCTGGGCGCGGCGAATTTCATCGGCCGTGGGCTTGACCCGCACCGACTCGAAGCCAACGACCCGGCTGCCGTCGAAGATCGGCGTGACGTAGGCATTGACCCAATAGTGATCGCCGTTTTTCGAGCGGTTCTTGACGATGCCCATCCACGGCAGGCCTTGCTTGAGCGCACTCCACATGTGCGCAAAAACGGCGGGTGGCACGTCGGGGTGACGCACGATGTTCTGGGGCGCGCCGATCAGGTCGGCGCGTTCAAAGCCGCTGATATCGACGAAGGCGTCGTTGCAGTAAGTGATCATCCCTTGAACATCGGTGGCGGAGATGAGTTTTTGCGAAGGCGCGAGTGAAATCTCGCGCTGTGTTACAGGCTGGTTGTTGCGCATTCCGACTACTCCCTGGTTGCACACAGTCCATCGGCGGCATTGGGCAGAAGATTAATGCGCATGGCTCATTTCGCCAGCCACTGGTCAAAAGCCTGAAACTTCCCGATGAAAAACCTCATAATGGCGGCCATTTTTGTTTAGCCCGTTATTCTGGTGTGCCCCCATGGAAATCAAGGTCAACTTTCTCGACAACCTCCGGCTTGAAGCCAAGTTCGATGACTTCACGGTGATTGCCGACCAGCCTATTCGCTATAAAGGCGATGGCTCGGCACCGGGGCCGTTCGATTATTTCCTGGCCTCGTCGGCGTTGTGCGCGGCGTACTTCGTCAAGTTGTACTGCAGCACGCGCAACATCCCCACGGACAATATTCGCCTGTCGCAGAACAATATTGTCGATCCGGAAAACCGCTATAACCAGATCTTCAAGATCCAGGTCGAGTTGCCGGCCGATATTTCCGATAAGGACCGCCAGGGCATCCTGCGTTCCATCGACCGTTGCACCGTGAAGAAAGTGGTGCAGGCCGGGCCGCAGTTCGTGATCGAAGAAGTGGACAACCTCGATGCCGATGCCCAGGCCTTGTTGATGCCGAGCGCGGGCAGCGAGGCGGGCACTTATATTGCCGGCAAGGACCTGCCGCTGGAGCAGACCATTGCCAACATGTCCGGGATCCTTGCCGGCCTGGGCATGAAGATCGAGATCGCCTCGTGGCGCAATATCGTGCCGAACGTGTGGTCGCTGCATATCCGCGACGCCCATTCACCGATGTGCTTTACCAACGGCAAGGGCGCGACCAAGGAGGGCGCCCTGGCGTCGGCGTTGGGCGAGTTTATCGAGCGACTCAACTGCAACTTCTTCTACAACGACCAGTTCTGGGGTGAGGAACTGGCCAATGCGCCGTTCGTGCATTACCCGAACGAACGCTGGTTCCAGCCGGGCCCGAATGACGAGCTGCCCGGCGAAATCCTCGACGCGTACTGCCTGAAGGTCTACAACCGCGACGGCGAGTTGCGCGGCTCGCACCTGTTCGACACCAACTCCGGCAACGAAGCGCGCGGCATCGTTTCGCTGCCCTTCGTGCGCCAATCGGATGGCGAGGTGGTGTATTTCCCGTCCAACCTGATCGAGAACCTCTACCTCAGCAACGGCATGAGTGCCGGCAACACCCTGGCCGAGGCCCAGGTGCAGTGCCTGTCGGAGATTTTCGAACGGGCGGTGAAGCGCGAAATCATCGAGGGCGAATTTGCCCTGCCGGACGTGCCGGCTGACGTGCTCGCGAAGTACCCGAGTATCCTGGCGGGTATTGCAGGCCTGGAAGCCCAGGGTTTCCCGGTGCTGGTCAAGGACGCGTCCCTGGGCGGCGAATTCCCGGTGATGTGCGTGACCTTGATGAACCCGCGCACTGGCGGTGTGTTCGCCTCGTTCGGTGCCCACCCGAGCCTGGAAGTGGCGCTGGAACGCAGCCTTACCGAACTGCTGCAAGGCCGCAGCTTCGAAGGCTTGAACGACCTGCCGCAGCCGACCTTCGAAGGCCAGGCGGTGACCGAGCCGAACAACTTCGTCGAGCACTTTATCGACTCCAGCGGTGTGGTGTCGTGGCGCTTCTTCAGTGCCCAATCGGATTACGAATTTGTCGAGTGGGACTTCTCCGGCCAGGGTGAAGACTCCAACGCCCAGGAGGCCGCGACGTTGTTCGGCATCCTCGAAGGCATGGGCAAGGAAACCTATATGGCGGTGTACGAACACCTCGGCGCAACCGCCTGCCGCATCCTGGTGCCGGACTACTCGGAAATCTACCCGGTGGACGACCTGATCTGGGACAACACCAACAAGGCGCTGTTTTTCCGCGAGGACATCCTCAACCTGCACCGCCTGGAAGAAGCGGAATTGCAGGCATTGGTCGAGCGCCTGATCGAAAGTGAGCTGGACGACTACACCGACATCACCACCCTGATCGGCATCGAGTTTGACGACAATACGGCCTGGGGCCAACTGACCATCCTCGAATTGAAGCTGCTGATCTTCCTCGCCTTGCAGCAGTACGAGGAGGCCAAGGAGTGCGTGGAGATGTTCCTGCAGTACAACGACAACACCGCCGAGCGTGGCCTGTTCTACCAGGCGATGAATGCGGTGCTGGAGATGGAACTGGACGACGACCTGGAACTGGCGGACTACGAAGCCAATTTCCGCCGCATGTTCGGCAATGAGCGGATGGATGCGGTGATCGGCTCGGTCAACGGCAGTGTGCGCTTCCATGGGTTGACGCCGACCAGCATGAAGCTGGAAGGGCTGGACCGGCATTTGCGCTTGATCGAGAGCTACAAGAAGCTGCATTCGGCGCGTGCCAACATCGTCCAGGCGTGACGCGTACCCAATGTGGGAGGGGGCAAGCCCCCTCCCACAGTTGATCCCTGTTGCCTGGGGGATTTATATCCGGGCCAAGGCTTGCGCCAGGTCCGCCCGTAGATCCTCCACGTCCTCAACCCCCACCGACAACCGTACCAGCCCGTCGCCAATCCCCAACTGCGCACGGGTCGCCGCCGGGATGCTGGCGTGGGTCATGATCGCCGGGTGTTCGATCAGGCTTTCCACGCCGCCCAGGCTCTCGGCCAGGGCGAAGAGCTTGACGTTCTCCAGGAAGCGCGTGGCGCCGGCCAGGTCGCTGTTCAAGTCGACTGAAATCATCCCGCCAAACCCGCGCATTTGCCTGCGTGCCAGTTCGTGCTGCGGGTGGGACGCCAGGCCTGGGTAGTAGACCCGGGATACCTGCGGTTGCCGTTCCAGCCAGGTGGCCAGGTCGAGGGCGTTGCTGCAATGGCGCTCCATGCGCAGGGCCAGGGTTTTCACCCCGCGCAGGGTGAGGAAGGCATCGAACGGGCCGGCGATGGCACCAACCGAGTTTTGCAAAAAGCCCACGCGCTCAGCCAGTTCGGGGTTGTCGCCGACGATGGCGATGCCGCCGATCACATCGGAGTGACCATTGAGGTACTTGGTGCTGGAGTGCACCACGATGTCGAAACCCAACTCCAGCGGGCGCTGGATCCACGGGCTGGCGAAGGTGTTGTCGGCCACGCAGAGAATGCCGCGGCTGCGACAGATCCGGGCGATGGCCGCGAGGTCGGTGAGGCTCAGCAGCGGGTTGCTCGGGGTTTCGACCCAGACCATGCGCGTGTCGTCCTGCAAGGACGCTTCGAACGCCGCCACATCACTCAGGTCGACAAAGCTGAACCGGTGCCCGGCACTGCGCTGGCGCACCTTGTCGAACAGGCGGAAGGTGCCGCCGTAGAGGTCGTTGCCGGACACGATATGGGCGCCGGCATCCAGCAACTCCAGCACCGTGGAGATCGCCGCCAGCCCGGACGCGAAGGCAAACGCCTGGCTGCCGCCCTCGAGGTCGGCCACGCAGCGCTCCAGGGCAAACCGCGTGGGGTTGTGGGAGCGGCCGTAGTCGAAGCCCTTGTGCACGCCGGGGCTGTCCTGCAGGTAGGTGGAGTTGGCGTAGATCGGCGGCATCAGCGCGCCCGTGGTCGGGTCGGGTGACTGCCCGGCGTGGATCACACGGGTGGCAAACGCGCTTTTATCGGGCTGGCTCATGCAAGGGATCTCCGCAGGTGGTTGAGCAGGTCGACGCGGGTGATCAGGCCGTGAAAGCCCGCCGCGTCGGCAATGATGGCGACCAGGCCGCGATCCAGTTCAGCCTGCAATTCGGCCAGGCTGGCGCCGGGGGCCAGGGTGTGGACTTTGTCGCTCATGGCGCTGGCGACCATCATGGAGAAGTCCGCCGCGTCATGGTGCAGGCCCAGCAGGATGTCGGACTCATCGATCACCCCCACCAGTTCGCGGCCGCCCACCAGCACCGGCAGTTGCGACACGTCCGCCAGGCGCATGCGCTGGAAGGCGGTGAGCAGGGTATCGTCGGGGCTTACGCTGATCACGCGGCCATCTTCGAAGCGCCGCGCGATCAAGTCGCGCAGGTCGCCGTAGTGCTTGTAGTGCAGCAGGCCCGCATCGGTCATCCATTGGTCGTTGTAGACCTTCGAGAGGTAGCGGGTACCGGTGTCGCAAACAAAGGTGACCACGCGCTTGGGCACGGTTTGTTCGCGGCAATAGCGCAGCGCGGCCGCGAACAGGGTACCGGTGGAGGAACCGCCGAGAATGCCCTCGGCCTTGAGCAACTGGCGGGCGTGGTCGAAGCTGTCTTCATCGCTGATGGAGTAGGCGTGGCGCACGCTGGACAGGTCGGCAATCGATGGGATGAAGTCCTCGCCGATGCCTTCCACCGCCCACGAGCCGGGTGTTTCCAGCTTGCCGCTGCGGCTGTATTCGGCCATCACCGAACCCACCGGGTCAGCGAGGACCATTTCCAGGTCGGGCTGCACCCGTTTGAAGAAGCGCGTCAGGCCGGTGAGGGTGCCGGCCGAGCCGACGCCCACCACGATCGCGTCTACATCGTGTTGGGTTTGCGCCCAGATCTCCGGCGCGGTGCTGGTCTCGTGGGCCAGGGGGTTGGCCGGGTTGTTGAATTGGTCGGCGAAGAAACAGCCGTCAATCTCCTTGGCCAGCCGCGCGGCCATGTCCTGGTAATACTCGGGATGGCCCTTGCCGACATCGGAGCGGGTGATATGCACCTCGGCGCCCATGGCCTTGAGGTGCAGGACTTTTTCCGTGGACATCTTGTCGGGCACTACCAGCACCACCCGATAACCTTTCGCCCGGCCCACCAGCGCAAGGCCCAGGCCGGTGTTGCCGGCGGTGGCTTCAATGAGGGTGCCGCCGGGGCGCAGGCGGCCGTCGCGTTCGGCGGCGTCGATCATGGCCAGGCCGATGCGGTCCTTGATGGAGCCGCCGGGGTTCTGGGATTCAAGCTTGAGGAACAGCGTGCAGGGGCCGGTATCGAAACGGCTGACCCGAACCAGCGGCGTGTTGCCGATCAGCTCGAGTACGGCAGGGCGGGGTAGTGTGGGCATGTCGTCACCTGGGGGCTTAGGGTGGGGGGACAGCAAATGGCAGAGCATGGTCTGGAACAGTAGGTCGGTATCGGGTCGGTCGCAACCGAGGGGTCGATTGAATGTCTTTTTTTGGCGCATGGACGATGCCTGGGTGCGCTATCTAAGCGCACGTTGTGCGGCGATACCTGCGTAATCACTGGCAGAGTGACCTGGCGTGGGCTTTGCTTAGATAAATCCAAACTTGGATACAAGATGGAGTTTCCCATGCACAACGTTGTTGGCTGGACCCTCGGTGAATGGCAGGCCGCTTACCGCAGCAGCGCGATCACGCCGGACATTTTGTTCACCCTGGCCGCGCAATACCCCGCCGAGGACAGCGCCTGGATCGTCCGCGCCCAGCCGTCGTCATTGGCCGAACAGTTGGCACAGTTGAGCGAACGGTTGGCAGCCCTGGGCGGCGATATGACCCGGCTGCCGTTGTATGGCGTGCCGTTTGCGATCAAGGACAACATCGATGCGGCCGGCTGGGATACCACTGCCGCCTGCCCCGAATTTGCCTACCGCGCGACCCGGGATGCCTCGGTCTTACAAAAGCTGCGCGCCGCCGGCGCAATCCTGATGGGCAAGACCAACCTCGATCAGTTCGCCACCGGCCTGGTGGGCACCCGTTCGCCGTATGGCGCGGTGGGCAACAGTTTCAATGGCGATTACGTCAGCGGCGGCTCCAGCTCCGGCTCTGCGTCGGTGGTCGCCCGTGGGCTGGTGGCGTTTTCCCTGGGCACCGACACGGCGGGCTCCGGGCGTGTACCGGCGGGGTTCAACAATATCGTCGGGTTGAAGCCGACCAAGGGGCGTTTGTCCAATACCGGCCTGGTGCCGGCTTGCCGCACGGTGGATTGCGTCTCGGTGTTTGCCTTGACCGTGGAAGATGCCGAGACCGTCGCGCACGTTGCGGCGGGATACGACGCCAGTGATGCCTATTCCCGCGCCAACCCCAACACGGCGCCGGTGGCGGTGGGCGCTTCGATCAAGCTGGCCATCCCGGAGGTCCTGGAGTTTTTCGGCGATACCCAGAACCAGGCCGTGTTCGAACAGGCGGTGGAGCGCTTCAAGGCGCTGGGGGCGGTGATCACCCCGGTGGATTTCACTGCGTTCAAGGAACTGGCGGACCAGCTGTACTTCGGCCCTTGGGTTGCCGAACGCACCGTGGCCCTGGAAAGCATGCTCGAAAACCAGCCCGAGGCAATCAACCCGGTGGTGCGCGGCATTGTCGAGAATGGCCGCCAGTACAGCGCCTGCGACGCCTTCAAAGCCGAATACCTGCGGGCCGAACTGAGCCGCCGCATCAACGACAGCCTGGCCGGTTTCGATGCTTTGCTGGTGCCGACTTCGCCAACCCTGCGCACCATGGCCGAGATGGCGGAAGAGCCGGTGCGCTACAACTCGCAGTTCGGCTACTACACCAACTTCACCAACCTGGCCGACCTCTCGGCCCTGGCGCTGCCGGCCGGTATCCGCGCCGATGGTTTGCCCAGCGGCATTACCTTGCTCGCACCGGCCTGGCATGACACGGCGCTGGCGCACCTGGGCAAGCGCTGGCAAGCCAGCCTGGAGCTGCCTTTGGGCGCCACCCAGCGCTATCTGCCGTCACCGTCCGCACCCGCCCAAGCCCCCGGCTGCGTGCGCGTGGCGGTGGTGGGTGCACATCTCACCGGCATGCCACTGAATGTCCAACTGACGACGCGTAACGCGGTGCTGGTGGAGCAAACCCTGACGGCCGACACTTACCGCCTGTACGCGCTGCCGGGCACGGTGCCGCCCAAGCCAGGGCTGGCCAAGGCGGACAGCGGTCGGGCGATCATCGTCGAGCTGTGGGACATGCCCCTCGCACGCTTCGGCGAGTTCGTCGCCGAGATCCCCGCGCCGCTGGGGATCGGCAACCTGCTGCTGGCCGATGGGCGAAGTGTCAAAGGCTTCATCTGCGAACCCTGGGCCCTGGCCGATGCCCTCGACATCACCGAGTTCGGTGGCTGGCGCGCCTTTATTGCGAGTCGCGGTTAAACATGCGGGCCAAGACACGCCCTGACAGCCTGGCCGAGCAGATCTACGCACAGCTCAAGGCGGATATTTTCGACTTCCGCCTGCTGCCGGGCGATCGCTTCAGCGAAGGCGAGGTGGCCGAACGCATGCACGCCAGCCGCACGCCGGTGCGTCAGGCACTGTATCGCTTGGAGCGGGAAGGGTATCTGGAGGTGTATTTTCGCAGCGGCTGGCAGGTGAAACCGTTCGATTTCGCCTACTTCGAAGAGCTCTACGACGTGCGCATCGTATTGGAACTGGCGGCTGTCGGCCGGTTATGTGCGATGGATGAACCGAACCCGATGCTGCAAGCGTTGCAGGTCACCTGGCAGGTTCAGGAGGGCGAGCGCCTGGAGGACGCCCAGGCCGTATCGGCGCTGGATGAGCGTTTTCATTGCGCGTTGGTGGAAGCCACCGGCAACCGTGAAATGGCGCGCATGCACTACGCCATCACGGAGCAGATCCGCATCATCCGGCGGCTCGACTTTACCCAGGCGCCCCGCATTGCGGCGACGTACGAAGAGCATGGGCAAATACTTGCGGCCATCGTGCAACGCCAGGCTGACCAGGCGCAGCATCTGCTGAAACGGCATATCGAACTGAGCAAGCAGGCGGTGCGCGAGATCACGCTGCACCGGTTGCATACGGCCCGGCAGGTGGAGGGGCAGATTTCCTGATGCCCTGAGCTTCTGTGGTGAGCGGGCTTGCTGTGGTGAGCGGGCTTGCCCCGCGCTGGGCTGCGCAGCAGCCCCAATCAGGCTCCCTGTGTTCTGTCAGGTAAACCGCAGCGCCTGGTTTTGGGTCTGCTTCGCAGCCCAGCGCGAGGCAAGCTCGCTCACCACAGTTTACTGGGCCTGGCGTGAAAGCCTTTGCAGCTTTGCGATGACCGCCTCGGTTGCCCGCTGCATCGGCGCCCGCAACTCACTGTCGATCAAGCCCTCCAGCGCCAGTGCGGCTTTCACCGGCGCCGGGTTGGGCTCCATGAACAGTGTGTTGATCAACGGCACCAAGCCAAGGAACGTCGCCCGCGCCTCAGCCAACTGGTTATCCCGTACCTGTTGCCACAGCGCCACAAACTGTTCGGTGCACACATGGGCCGACGCGGCAATCGCACCGCTGGCGCCCAGGCACAGCGCATTGAAGATCTGCAGGTCCTCGCCACACAACACATCGGCCTCACCGCTGGCCAACACCGCCAGGGTGTTGCCCAGGTTGCCGCCGCAGTCCTTGATCGCCACGATCTGCGGGTGCGCGATGATGTTCAGCAAGGTCGCCTGCTCGAAGGTCACGCCGGTACGGTAGGGAATGTCGTAGAGAATGATCGGCACGCTGGACGCATCGGCCACCGTGCGAAAGAACGCTTCAAGGCCGGCCTGGGAAGGGCGGATGTAACTCGGCGCCGGCACCAGCAAACCCGCCAGCGGGCGCTTGAGCACCTCGGCCTGGAATTGCAGCAGCTCAATCTGGTTGTTGCCCGCCAGGCCCATCACCACACGGTGGGCGGGCACCTGTTGCAATACCGCATCCAGCACCGCCAATTGTTCCTGGCGGCTGAGCGATGCAGCTTCGCCGGTGGTGGTGCACACCATGATCCCGGCCACGTGCTTGCCCAGCAGGTGGCTGACCAGACGGTGCAGGCCGACAAAATCGATGGCGCCATCCTGGAACGGCGTGACCACGGGAACCCAGATACCTTGGAACGATGACATGCACTTTCTCCTGATGATTGACCGTTTGAGTCACCGTCAGAAGGGCATGGGCAATTGTGCAAGGGGGAGGGAGTCCGCGCTCAATGTCCTGTCAGCTCATCTGACGGGACAGCGCGCCCCGGTCACATGAGCGACTGTTTCTTCGATTTGAGGGCGTGCGCCACGCAACCTTGCGCCTTGGCAATCAAGCCAATGACGGAAAGGTTAACCACTGAGGTTGCGGACATAAGCTGACACACCCATGAAGACTGGGGCTATCTTCATGGAATATTACGAGGTGTGTCAACTTCCCCCGTGGCTTGAATGCACCGGTGCAGGTGGATCAGCCTTTTATCGCGGTTTCAATCGCCGCAATGTCGATTTTGGTCATGGTCATCATCGCGTCGAAAGCACGTTTGGCTATTGTCGGGTCAGGGTTGGCCACCGCATCGGTCAACACCCGAGGCGTGATCTGCCACGACAATCCCCACTTATCCTTGCACCAACCGCAGGCGCTGGCCTGGCCGCCGTTGTCGATGATGGCGTTCCAGTAGCGATCGGTTTCGGCCTGGTCATCGGTGGCGACCTGGAAGGAAAACGCTTCGCTGTGGGGGAATATCGGGCCGCCATTGAGGCCGATGCACGGGATGCCCATCACGGTGAATTCCACCGTGAGCACATCGCCCTGTTTGCCGGACGGGTAGTCACCGGGGGCCAGGTGCACGGCGTCGAGCGTGCTGTCGGGGAAGGTGTTGGCGTAGAAGCGCGCAGCCTCCTCGGCGGTGCCGTTGTACCAGAGGCAGAGGGTGTTCTTGCGTTTCATGATCGGTCTCCACGGACAATGGGTCCATGGAGTTTAGACGGCCAACTGCCGTTCGATCGCCGCCTTGTCGATCACCGACCAGACCTGGGCGATTTTGCCGTCGACGAACGTGTAGAAAACGTTCTCCGAGAACGCCACCTTGCGACCATTGATCGCCAGCCCGAAAAACTCGCCCCGGGGCGTGACATTGAAGTTCAGCCGGCTGGCGACGGTGGGCGGATCGGCGATCAGCAACTGGATGTGGAACACCAGGTCGGGAATCTCGCGGAAGTCGCGCTCCAGCATGGCGCGATAGCCCTCCAGGCCGACCACCTTGCCGTTATAGGCCACGTCAGGGTGGACGAAGTCGCCCAGGCGGTTCCAATCCTGCCGGTTGAGGCAGTCGATATAGCCGAGGTAAAGGTCGGCAAGTTGGTTGCGGGTCATGTTTTTTCCTCAAGCCCTGCGCGCGGTCAACAACACCGTCGCCGCCGCCGACAACAACCCCGCACAGCAGCGATTGAATATCCGCTTGCCACGCGGCTCGGCAAACCAGCGACGCATGTGCAGGCCCATATAGGCGTAGAGGCTGATGGCAACCCATTCCAACACGAGGAACATCGCGCCCAGCACGGCGAATTGCGGGGTGATGGGTTGGCCTGGCACCACGAACTGCGGAAGGAACGCGGTGAAGATCAGGATCGCTTTCGGGTTGCCTGCCGCCACCAGAAACTCCTGTCGTGCCAGCGCCCACAAACCCACCTTCGCGCCTGCCGATTGCGCCTCAGCCTGCGGATCAGCCCGCCACAGCTGGAACGCCAGATAAAACAGATACGCCGCGCCCACAATCTTGATCGCGTAGAACAACAACTCCGACGTCTGCAGCACCACCGCCAAGCCTGCGGAGGCGAGGGCGATCATCCCGGCAAAGGCCAGCAGGCGACCGACACCGGCCAGGCACGAGGTGCGGTAGCCGTAGCGCGTGGCGTTGCTGACGGACAGCAGGTTGTTCGGGCCGGGCGCCATGTTCAGGGCGAAGCAGGCGGGGAGGAACAGGGCGAGGGTGGCGAGGTCCATGGCGGCTCCGGTTTTGGACGGACGGGGAGCGTCGAGGATAAGGGGAGTGGAGGTGGTTGGACAATGTGCGGCTTGATTCCCATGTCCGGCGTGCACTCCGCCGCCTCATGCACAGGCGGCCCTGTGACTGCTCCGGCTAAGCCACCTGATTCGCAAACCTGCCCACCGCGTCGACCACCCGCTTGGCGCCGTCCTGAATTTCCACAATGACCTGGCCTGCCTGCGTGGCGAGTTCAAGGCCTTGCTCTGCCTGGGACTTGCTGTTGGCCATTTCGGCGACGGTCTCGTCCACCAGTTTCTGGTTCTGCAGCACCACCGAGGCGATTTCTTCCGTCGCCGTGCTGGTGCGCCCGGCCAGTTGCCGCACTTCATCAGCCACCACCGCAAAGCCTCGGCCTTGCTCGCCTGCACGGGCGGCTTCAATCGCGGCATTCAATGCCAGCAGGTTGGTTTGCTGGGCAATGCTGCTGATGGTCTGAATGATCGAACTGATCAGCAGTGATTGTTTTCCGAGGGCTTCGACTCCGCCGGCAGCCGCCTGCATATCAGCGGCGATTTTATGCATGGTATGCATCGTGTCGTTGACCACCACGGCTCCGCGCTCGGCACTGACATCGGTCTGCCGGGAAATTTCAAACGCGGTTTGCGCCGCGCCACTGACTTCCTGTTCCCGGGCAACCTGGTCGGAGACCACCGTGGCGAACTTGACCACCTTGCACAGTGTGCCTTCAGTGTCATACACCGGGTTGTAGGTTGCTTCCAGCCAGACCGTCTGGCCGCGGCTGTCAACGCGTTCAAATCGGCCGGCTACAAACTCGCCCCTGTTCAGGGTTGTCCAGAAATCCTTGTAGTGCTGCGACGAGGTTTCCTCCGGCTTGCAGAAAATCCGGTGGTGGCTGCCTTTGGCTTGCTCCAGGCTGTAGCCCATGGCGTGCAGGAACTGTTCATTGGCGGTGATGACATGCCCGGAGAGGTCGAACTCGATCACCGCCGTCGAGCGCAGCAATGCCTGGATGAAAGAGGTGTTCTCCGAGGCTTTTTCTACCCGGGCGGTAATGTTCGTTGCATAGCAGGTGACATGACTCAGCTGGCCGCTCGCATCCGTGATCGGCTGCCAATGTGCATGCAGCCATATCAGTGATCCGTCGGCATGCAGGTAGCGGTAATCGTCGGTAATGGACTTGCCAGCGGCGACCGCCGCCCGGAAGTTATGAAAGCAGGGCAGCTTGGAGACGTACTGCGGCACGATCTCGGCCATGGCACGGCCGCTAAGCTGGTCCGGGGTGTAGCCCAACGACTTGGCAAAGTTGTCGTTGCATGCGGTGATCTTGAATGTCGAGTCGATACTCAACGTCAGCATTTCACGGTTCAGGCCATCGCGCAGTTGGCGCAGTTCCAACAGCTCGGTTGCCTGGGCGTGAAGCTGGTTCTTGGCTTTTGTATTGAACATGGGAAACCGCCTCCTTGGGTTACATCCAGCCTATCGGCACGTCATTCTGCAAATTTAGACCGTTCGACGGGTAACGCTTCACCAGGCAGGCGAGGTTCCCGCTGATGTGTTGCGGTCCGCCGCATGTACCGCGCCGGCGGCGAGCCCAGTGTCTTGCGAAACATGCTGATGAACGAACTGACCGACTCGTACCCGAGGGCTTCGGCGGTGCGTTGCACGGATTCGCCCTCGGCCAGGCTCTGCAAGGCCACGATGATTTGCCATTGCTTGCGCCATTGGCCAAAGGTTAGCCCAGTTTCGCTTTTAACCAAGCGCGCCAGGGAGCGCTCGCTCATGGCAACCTGGCGTGCCCATTGGGCCATGGTGCAGCGATTTGACGGGTCCTGGGCCAACCCCCGTGCGATGAAACGCAGCTGCGTTGTGGCCGGAAGCGGCAGGTACAGCTGTTCCGAGGGGGCCAGTTCCAACTGTTCGAGGAGCACGCTCGCCACGCGTGCATTGGCAGACGCCGGCGGATAGTCCTGGGCTTGGGCGCTCAGGTGCAGGATCAATTCCAGGACCAGCGGTGACAGCACCAGCGTGCAGCATGTGTGCGGTAGCGCGGCCGCACCGGGCTCGACGAACAGATAGCCGATCTTGCCGTTGGCGGTCACCCGGTTGCTGTGGGCAATACCGCCCGGAATCCATACGCCGAACCCCGATGGCACCATCCACACGCCATCCTCTACGGTGCATACGATGCCGCCGTGATACGCCACTACCAGTTGGCCTTTGCGGTGGGTATGGACGGGGAATTCGGTGTCGTTTCCCTGGCTTCCCAGCATCAACGCCACTGCGGGCTGGTCGAAACTGTCCAGTTCGAATTGATCCACCCCGTAGAGATGTGTCTCGTCCACGTCGCGCCACCTCGATTGTCTGAATTTGATTATATCTTGGCAGCATACTCAATATCGGCACGGCCTTGCAGTCCCTACCATCGTCAGCAAGGCCATTGCCGACTGCGAGATTCAACGATGCTGAGCGAAATCACGATTGCCCACCTCTACCTGCCGCCTTTCTTACTCTACCTGGGCGTTACCGCCGTGGTTTACGCACTGCTGGAGCGGATCGTGCGGCCCTGGCTGGACTGGGCATGGCACCCGAGCATGGCGCGTTTCTGCATGTCGTTGATCGTTCTCTCGATCCTCGTGCTGAAGTTTTGAGGCGCGGGCGATGACGATCAAACACCTGCTCAAGACCCTCGTCACCCTGGTGCTCGGCTTGACCGCGCTGCTGTTGTGTACGCAGTTGTGGCGCGCCTATGAGCTGGCCCCCTGGACACGGGACGGGCGGGTCAGCGCGCAAGTCATCCGTATTGCCCCCGAAGTGTCCGGCCAGGTTGAACAACTGCTGGTCGAGGACAACCAGTGGGTCGCCAAGGGCGCGTTGTTGTACCAGATCGACCGCAGCGCCTATCTGCTGGCCCGGCAACAGCGAACGGCCGAGCTTGCCGAGGCGCGCAGCGTGTTCGAACAGCGCCGCTCACAGCTCAGCCGTCGCCAGCAACTCGGCGATGCCATTGCGCGGGAGGAGACCGACAATGCGGCCCGGGACCTGGCGGTGGCCAGGGCGCGGGTGGACGCGGCCCAGAGCCAGTTGGCCCACGCGCAGCTGGATCTGCAGCGTACGACGGTTCGTTCACCGGTCGACGGGTATGTGACCCAGCTGCGGCTGCAGCCGGGTGACTACGCGGCGGCGGGCGATACCAATATCTTTGTGGTCGACAGCCATAGCTTCTGGGTCACCGCTTACTTCGAGGAGACCAAGCTGTCCGGTGTTCGCGTGGGCGCCGCGGCGTCCATCAAGCTCATGGGCTTTGCGCCGCTGCTTGAAGGGCATGTGGCGAGTCTCGGCAGGGGCATTGCTGACGGCAACGAGCTGCGCAGTAACAGCGGCTTGCCCCAGGTGGCTCCTACGTTCAGCTGGATACGCCTGGCCCAGCGTGTACCGGTTCGGATTGAGCTGGACAAGGTGCCACCGGGCGTGGAGCTGGCGGCGGGGATGACCGCGAGTATCGAGGTCGCCGAGGCGGGGGCCGCCCCCCATTGGCGGCTTACCCAGTGGCTGCAGGATTTCATGTGATGGCCCGTGCACTGCGAATGCTCGGGGCATGGTCGCCGGAGACCTCGGGGTATGTGCTACGCAGTCTTGCGGCGGCCACATTGGCCCTGTGGCTGGGTTTCCAATTGCACCTGGAGGCGCCGTTCTCCGCGGCTTCGACCGTGTTGCTGCTGATCCATCCGCTGCAGGGCGCGGTGGTCGGCAAGGGCTTCAATCGCGTACTGGGAACCCTGCTGGGGTTGCTCGCCGCCCTGGTCCTGACCGGCCTGTTCGCGCAAAAAATGCTGCTGTTCATCCTCGGGGTCGGGGTGTGGCTCGGCCTTTGTGTTGGTGCCATGACCGTGCTTCGGCACTACCAAGCCACGGCGGCAGTGGTCGCAGGCTATACGGTTTGCCTTGCCCTGGGTCCGGCCATTGTCGCCCCGCAGCAAGGTTTCGAGCATATCGTGGCGCGGGGCACGGCCGTGGTCCTCGGGGTGTTGAGCCTGAGTCTGGTGGCGACGTTGTTCAGCCGCAAGACCGTCGAGTCCAAACTGAACAAGGCACTTGAGGACATCGCCGCCCGTACCTTGGGATTGCTGGCCTTGCGATTGGAGGGGGAGCACAGCGCGCAAACCGCTAGTGCGCAGGGCCAGCTGGCCATCGATGTGGGTAAGGTGGACGAGCTTCTCGGGATCGGCCGAGGTGAGTCCCGCCTGATCCGCTCCAGGCTTGCGACCCTGCAGGCAGGGCTTGCGTATGTGCATGGGGTGATCCTGGACGAGTCACCGCTCAACCGCAGTGGCTTGCCTTCCCTCGTTCGGATGGGCGCGCAGCTGCAACAGCTGGCCGAAGCAAAGCCGGGTTTTTCCGCGGCAGCCGAGCATGTCCGGGAGATGCAGCACCGCCTCGCCCAGGCCCATGAAAACTGTCAAAGCCAGCAGTGCTTGAGTGAACAACTGGCAGACCTGTCCAGCGCCTTGCTGAGCTTTGCCTGCCTTGAGCGCGCGCCCCGGACGCCGGCCCGCGCCGTGGGGTTCCACCGTCATTACGGCGACGCGCTGCGTAACGGTCTACGCGCCCTGGTGGCCACGCTTGCAACCGCTGCGGTCTGGTACCTGACCGCCTGGGACCAGGGGCCAACCTTGCTGGCGGTGTTGGGCCCGTGCTGCACCTTGCTGGCCACCAGCCCGGCGCCCGCTCAAGGCATCGGCCGCTTCTTCGAGGGAACGCTGTACGGCATCGTAACGGCAGCGGCGTGCAAGTTCCTGGTGTTGCCGCACATCAGCGGATTCGCGTTGCTCAGCATCGTGCTGATCGCCTTCTGGACCGTCGGCATTCATGCCACCACCCGGCCGCGCCACGCCTTGCAGGGCATTGCCTACCTGATCGCGTTCAACACCCTCGTCGGCACCGGCGGCACGGCCCAGTACGACTTCACTGACTTCGCCAATCAAGCGCTCGCCTGGCTGGTAGCGCTTGCCATCTGCCTGCTGGCCTTCCAGCTACTGCCGGGGAAATCCGCCCGCCATGTACACGTCCTGACCCAGGCGCTGCACAGGGACACCCAGCGCTTACTCCGGCACGGGCACCGCATGGACCTGCTCAAGTGGCAGGCCCGGCAACAGCACCGATTGGTCGCCTTGCAGGCGCTCTTGGGCGCTGGTCACCAGCCGGCGGGCGGCGCCGGCTCCGTGTTCCTTCAATTGAGTCGCCGGTTGCTGACTTTGCAACGCCAGACACGCGAGCTGGAACCTGACTCGGCGATCGCCACGTGCGCGCAAAGGGGCGAGCGGCGTATTTCACGGTATGCCTCCAATCCCGCGATCAGCGCGGCTCAGGCACGTCGGACGTCGAGATCATTGTCCCGGCTGGGGGCTCACGCTCTGGCGGCGGGCTACCAGGATTTAGCCGGGCTGCTCGACACCTATTCAAGCATTACCAACGCGGATATCCGCATCCGTTCCAGTTCAAACAACCAAGGTGAGATGAAATGAAGCAACTCCTTATCTGGACGCTTTTCGGCATGATCGCGTCGACGCCATGGGCCGTGCAGGCATCGGACGGGGCTGAGGCGCTGGCGCGCTGGCAGCAGCAATTCAAGCAGGAGCAAAAACAGCGGGCTGAACGCACGAGGGGGGATCAGGGCTCCAGGTCCAAGGCCGCAATGACCGGGAAAGGAAAAACCTGATCGGGTAGCTGCCGGGGCAGGGACATTCATCGGGCGAGGGCTTGATTGAACAGGTTTTGCAGAAGCCCCTCACTCCACCGCAGAGTCAGAAGCTCTCAAGACGCACGTGGATTCCCGCTCGACCAGCCAGCTCGATAACGTCTTCCAGTCGATCCGTGTCAACAATGAAACCGTCGTAATTTTCACCTCCGGAGTCCAGGTGAAGAAACCGTTTACCGAACCGGGCGAGCCACTGGTCAAAGTTATCGAGAACCTGTGGCATGGAGGTAGCGTCTTCCCGTACATAGGGGTAGGGCGCCTTCAAACCACTGGCGCTGACCAGAAAGGGCACTTGATACTCAAACACGTCATAGCCCTTCCAATCCACGCTGAGGAGTACAAGGTGTTCAAGTTTTTGCCCCTTGGCGTCATTCAGGAAACCTTCGGTGAGGGCACTGCAGGGGTCATCTCCCATCGCGTATCTGCGCATAACGCGGCGGACAAGTCTGGCGCCTTCTTTTTCCGCAGTGGTCGCCACCAGCGTCTGGGCAAAGGCTTCGAGGGCTTTTTTCTGGGTGGGGTCGCTGCGCTCGGGCCGCAGCTCTTTCATGATCGCTGAAGCGCTGAGGTTGGTTTCCTCGGGAGGAGGCATGGTAAAGCGTCCACCAAACAACCGATCCAAAATGCCCATGTCTGTCCCTGTATGAGTGTGAGGAAAACCATTGAGTCAGGGGCAACTGCCGTTCAACAACTGCCCAGGGGCGATCAAGGCAAGGGCGCCGGGGTCACGGTGTACCAGCCCGACGGCGTTTTGGCACACACCTGGGGTCTCAGCGGCGTTTCTACGGTGGTGTCGGCCTGGATGGAGAGCTGGCGGACGGCAATCACGCAGCCGGCCTTGAACGTGCTGATTTTCATCATTTGAAGTTCCATTTCATAGTCTTTACCGGGCTCGGGGATGAGCGTGACAGGCGCGGGAAAGCAGGATAGCTGCGAGCCCCCCATGGCGAACCCGGCAATAAAGGGTTGGCCCGCCGGGATGACATGTTCGTCAAACACCTTGGGCGATTGATTGATGGCTTTGCTCGCCTTGCTGGCAGGCATGCCAATCACGCTGTTCTGGCGGTCTGTCGCCCGGAAAGGGTAGAGCCCTGCCGAGTCGACATGGGCTGTTTGCCATCCGGCTTCTTCAGGGGTTTTGGTCAGCAGGGACTCGTTGTAAAACATCTCGCAGGTCTGGCCACTGATAAAGCCTGCGTGGGTGGTGTCACCGGTGATCAGACGGATACGCGCGGTAGTGGTCGGGTCATATCGGCTGATGTGTGCTTCGTTGCGAACGTCGGTTTTGGTGGTGGCGCAGCCGATCAGTGTCAAGCTGACGGCCAGGGGAAACAGTAAACGCATGGGTAACCTTCAGATCCTGTGAGGGTTGGTGGCCGCAACCATACTATGAAGGGGCCGTACTCGCCCACTGACAGGTGCATGCACGGCCATCAACTCAGTCACCCATTCGATAAACACGCGCAGCTTGAGGCTGATATGCCGGTTCGGCGGAAAGGCCACGTAAAGCGGCATCGGATCAAGGTCCCCGTCCTTGAACAAGGGCACTAATTCACCCCGGTCCTCGAAGGCTTTCGACATGTAGCTGGGCAGCCACAACACGCCAAGGCCTGCCAGGCCGGCAGCAAGGTAGGCATTGCCATCATCGACCGCCAGGGCGTAGCGGCCCTTGATCTGGAGACTTTCCTGGTGCTTGCCCATGGCATAGGGCAAGGGCTTGCCGGTGCGGCCCACAGGAAGCCGACGATACGATGGTTGGCGTCTTCCAGTTCCCGTTGATCGACGTGACGGTGTTTATCGTCGATCCCGAATCCAGGTTCGAGACGATCTGGAAGGTGGTGCCGGAGTTCTGGGGCGAGGCGCCGCACCCGACGCTGACTGGCGTGGGGGTTACGTGGTTGTATGGGTACCAGCTCGAGATCAAGGTGATTGCCAGGCTTCCTTTGTAATCCGTGCTGGCACATCCACCTCAGCAAGCACGGCTAGGCGCAGGCTGTCGGTATAGTCGATCCTATCGTCCAACGCCTATCCCGGAGCTTGCAACCCGTGTCTGACTTGCCAGGCAACGCCGCCTACACACAGCGCTTCGACGCCGTACTCGCTTATATCGACGCGAATCTTGAAGGTGACTTGTCGGTGAAGACGCTGAGCGAGGTGGCGCATTTTTCGGTGTTTCACTTCCATCGGCAATTCACCGCGTTCGTGGGCATGCCGGTTGCGCGCTATGTGCAACTGATGCGCCTGCGCCGCGCGGCACATGACTTGTCTTCCCGCGCTGATTATTCGGTGCTGGAGGCGGCGCTGGGGGCCGGCTTCGAAAGTCCTGAGGCCTTCGCCAGGGCGTTCAGGCGAGCGTTCGGCATGGCGCCGAGCGCATTCCGGAAACGACCGGATTGGCAGCTCTGGCGCGGGGTATTCAGCGTCCCTTACTTTTCCAGGAGCATCATCATGCAGGTACGAATTGTGGAGTTTCCTGCGGTCAAGGTGGCCGCATTCGAGCACCGCGGCGCCCCAGGGCGCGTGAATGAAAGCGTGCAGACATTCATTGCGTGGCGCATGCACAGCGGGCAGTCGCCGGTGGCCTCAAGTCGCAGCTTCGGTATTCCCTTCGACAATCCTGATACGACCCCGGCCGATGAGTTCCGGTTTGCCATTTGCGGCGAGATTCACCAGGCGCTGGCCGCGAATGAGTTCGGCGTCACTGAACGCGTCATCCCCGGCGGGCGCTGTGTGGTGGTGCGTCACGTGGGTTCGCCGGATCACATCGCAGAGTCGATCTATCCGATCTACCGCGACTGGCTGCCTGGCAGCGGCGAAGAGCTTCGGGACCAGCCGTTGTTTTTCGAATACCTGAGCATTTTCCCCGAGACACCGCAGGATCAATGGCAGACCGATATTTATGTGCCGTTGCAATAGCGGCGCTCGCCAGCCTGTGGGAGCGCGACTGCGCTTCCACGCCTGGTGTTGCGGCCAGCTACGGCTGAGCGGTCCACACCGCCAGTTCATAACCATCCGGGTCAATGAAGTGAAACCTGCTGCCACCGGGGAACGAAAAGGTCTCGCGGCTGATCGCGGCGCCTGCGGATTTGAGCCGCTGCTGCGTGCCTTCGAGATCATCCGCGTACAGGATCACCAGCGGGCCACCCGGTCGAACGGGCTCTCCGGTCGTGAACCCGCCGGTCAGCCTGCCATCGCTGAACTCGGTGTAGGTGGGGCCGTAGTCGACGAATGCCCAGCCGAACACCGCGCCGTAGAAGGCTTTGCTGCGGGCGATGTCGCCCACGTTGAACTCGATATTGTCGATCTGTCGGTCTTGACCGCGAACGCTCATGGTTGCCTCCTTGGCGGATGGTTGAGGGGCGAGTGTAGCGGTTTACACCCAGGACTGGGTTACCATGCCGCCGCGAAATTCCCGCCGAACCCTCTGGCCACTTATGTCCTCCAACGCGCTGTACACCGACCTGTCCATCTACTACGACCTGATGTGCGCCGACATCGACTACCGCGCGCAGAGCCACAGCGTGCGCCGCCTGCACCAGTTGTTCGGCAATGACGGGCGCCGCCATCTGGACCTTGCCTGCGGCACCGGGCCCCATGTGCGCCACTTCCTCGACTTTGGCTACCGCAGCACCGGCCTGGACATCAGCCAACCGATGCTGGACCTCGCCCAACTGCGCTGCCCCGAGGCACGGTTCAGCCGCCAGGACATGGCGGGCTTCCAGGTGGACGAACCGCAAGACCTGATCACCTGCTTCCTGTACTCGACCCACTACAACCCCGGGCTGGCCCAACTGCGCGCCTGCCTCGCCAGCGTGCACGGCGCACTCGCCGACAACGGCGTGTTCTGCTTCAACGCGGTGGACAAACTGCATATCGACAACCGCTTGCTGGTACGCCATAGCGTGGAGTTTGAAGGCAGCCATTTCACCTTCGGCTCCGGCTGGCATTACCGCGGCGAAGGGGAGCAGCAGGCACTGCGCCTGAGTATCGAGAAGACCACGGCGGGGGTGACCCAGGCCTGGCAGGATGAGCACACCATGGTGGCGCTGAGTTTCACGGAGTTGCAGGGGCTGTTACAGCCGTACTTTGAGGTGCAGGTGTTCGAGCATGACTATGAACGGATCACGCCCTGGGCGGGCGTGACCGGCAATGCGTTGTTTGTGTGTGTGAAGCGGTAATGAACTGCCAGGCAGCCCTGATGCTGACGCGCTGGATCGCAATGATGCCAGCGCGGGTTGAGTTGATTTGATTTAACTTGCTGGCGCTTCTTCTGCGGCTGAAACCTGGGCACGCAAGCGTTGACCGATGATCGCCACATCAGGCGAGGGCCATCACGCAATCATCAACTGCCCTTTGATCAGGTTTTCTTGCCCGCTTCCTCCAGAGCCTTTTCAGCGTTGAACCCGTCGAAGTTCTCGAACACGCCCATAAAGCCCGGCACGGTCACTTCTCGCGCCCAGTCGCGCTGCAGTTCGCAATACATCTGCACGCGGCTGATGAGCTTCGCGCCCGCCTGCTCCATTCTGCGTAGCGCCGCCTCGTGTGCGACGAGCGATGTGCCGCCAACCGCGTCGACCGGCACATACACTTCATAGCCTTCCTGGATAGCGTCGAGCACCGGGAATGTCAGGCAGGCCTCGGTCCAGAGCGCCGTCATGATGAGTTTCCTACGCCCAAGTGCCTTGACCGCCTGTTTGAATTCCATGTCCTCCCAGCTGTTGATCGAGGTGCGGTCATAGGTCGGCAGGTGGCCGAGTACCTCTTGCAGTTCCTGGATCGGCGGCTTGTTGCGACCGGTCGCTACATTGACGGTCGAATGGATGATCGGAAGGTTGTAGTTGACCGCCGCCCTGGCGACGCTGGTGATGTTGAAGACGAGTTCGTCACGCGGCATCGAGCGGATCGAGGAAACCTGAACAGGCTGATAATCGATGATGATCAACGCTGAGTTTTCCGGGGTCAGTAGTGGGTCGGTATGGGGGTTGCGCAGAGTCTCGCTTGCCATGGGCAAATCCTTTTTATGGGGGCACGTTGGTAAAAGGGCCTGAGCCCGTGCGGGTAATGGATTCCAGGACACGGGTAGAGGAAGCTGTGCCTGGAAAATCCATTGTGCTGTTCCCATGTTCGACGCAGTAGTAGCATCGTGCGATGTGCTGTGTCGCATGACGGGGAACGCAAGCATGGATATCGAAGAACTACAGACCTTCGTGGAGGTGGCTGACGCCGGGGGCATTTCGCAGGCTGCGGTGCGTCTTGGCGTATCGAAGTCGATCGTCAGTCGTCGCCTGGCTCGGCTTGAAAGCGAACTGGGCGTGCAACTGCTGGCACGCTCCACTCGCGGGGCTGCACTCACTGAGTCCGGCGCGACATTCAGGGACTACGCCGCCAGAGTCTGCACCGAGATCGACATCGCCAAGGAAACGATCCTGCCTGCCGGCGCGCTTCGCGGCCGCCTGCGCGTGGCCGTCCCGCTGTCGTTTGGCCCGACTCATTTCGCACCGGTGCTGGCGGAAATGGCACGCCGTCACCCTCAGTTGCATATGCAGACTTGCTACAGCGATCGCTTCGTTGACCTCATCACCGAGGGCTACGATTGCGCCATTCGCGTGGGGTATCTGAAGGACTCCAACCTGATCGCAAGGCGCATTGGCCCGGTCTATACCAAGCTCGTCGCGAGCACGGATTACATCAAGGCGCACGGTGCCCCCGCGACGCCGGACGACCTGGTCGACCATCAGGCGCTTCTGCAAGGCACTGAAGCCTGGCAGTTCATGGACGCCGACAAGATCATCACGGTTCGTCCACAAGGACGCTTCAAGGCCGACAACGGCATCGCCCTTGTTGCCGCCGCGATTGCTGGCCTCGGCGTCGCCTACCTGCCTGACTGCCTCACCCATGAACACGTGGCATCCGGCGCACTGGTACCGATCATGACAAACCATCCACCACCACCGGCCGGGGCCTACATCCTCCGCCCGCCGGGTCCGCATCCCGCCCGGAAAATACGCGTGCTCACCGAACTGCTGATCGAGTTCTTCGGCGAATCTCCGCACCTGGCGGTGCAGCCGCTGTCACATCGGGAAGATGCGCCGCCGAATAGCTGAATCATGGTGGGCCGAGTAACCGGGCTGAAGGTTGGCACTGTTGGCTGAGCTGGCGCCGTGCGTGAATCAAGGTCCAGCGCTTTGTTTGTTCAAGCCAGGACAGGAGATGTGATGTGCTTCAACGCTCGCGACAGTCAATGGGCCGGACTGCGTTTTTTGCAGACACAACAGCGCTGATCGTGTTTTTCACAATCACCGGCATCATCAATGAACGTTTCATTGCCGGCATGGCGTGGGATCAGGTCCTTCATGCGCGCCTTCTGGGCGCAGTGCTGATGGTGCCGGTCGCGAGACCTTACGGTCTATGGCGGGATTGGGTGATGACGCGCGCCAGTCAGGGTCGGGTTTCCAGGTTGCTATGGGACAGTCTCGCCCTCGTCAGTTTCCAGGTTCCTATCTATGCAGCGATCATTGCCTTCAGTGGTGCATCGGGAAGTGGGCTGGTGCGCGGCACGCTCGGTGCAGCGTTGATGATGCTGGTTCTGGGCCGGCCTTATGGGGCGTTTCTCAATGGGGTGCGCAAGGTGTTTGGATTGCCTCCAGGGGGAGACAAGCCGATGTCGCTGAACAGCTGAGTGACCGCTGCTGGGCGATTCTGTTGCGGTGGTCGGACGGACGTTCTTCGATATATCCGGGCATGGACATCCTCCAGCTAACCCATTTCCCTGGCGAAATGCTTGGTCAGTTCGAGCAAGGTCGTTCGCAATTCAGGCGGACGCACGGGCTTGGACAGGATGGAGATATTCATGTGGATCAATGTGCTGCGGATACGCTCGATTTCATGGCCGGTCATGATCATGGCCGGTACTTCCCAGCCACGCTGTTCGCGAATCGCGGCGATACACTCGGAGCCTGAAATCCTAGGGCCCAGGTCGAAGTCGGCAATGATGATGTCGCATTCCGTGGTCACGTTCAGTCCATCGCTATGACTTTCTACCTCGCATCCCCATTTTTCCAGCAAGGCCGAGGTCGCCATCAGTACGTTGGAATCGTCTTCCACCAGGCATACCCGCAGACCCTGCAGACGGCTTTGCGTGGGCGCTGGCCGTTGTGTCTCGATGCCCGGCGCGACGCTTTCCAGGCGTTGGATAGTGGCGCGGGTGCCTTGGCCGAGTCGGGAGTCCAACTGGATATCCAGATTGAGCAACTGGCTGATGCGCTTGACGATGGACAAGCCCAACCCCAGGCCCTCGACATCCTTGTCGCGTGCGTGGCGCACCCGGTAAAACTCCTTGAATACGTCCGGCAGATGTTCAGCGGCGATGCCGCGTCCCTTGTCGTAGATAACAATGGCCAAGCCCTTGCCTCTGGGACGCACACCGATCAAGACCGGTTGGCCGGACGCGTATTTGAGTGTATTTGACACCAGGTTCTGCACCATGGTGGTCAACAGCCCCGCATTGACATTCACCCAGTGCTCGCAAGGGCGCAGGCGCAGTTGAACCCCGGCCCAGCGCGCGGCCTCGGTGTTCTGTTTGACGACGTCCCGCAGCAGCGCGCCCAGGTTCACCGGCTCCGCTTGCGGCTCCAGCTTTCCGTTGTCGAGGGTGTAGATATCCAGGATCGAACGGAACAATTGAGAGACGGTATGCAGCGAGCGGTCGATATTGTCCACCAGCCGCAGTTCTTCGTCGCCCAGATTCGCGTCACGCAGGCACGCGGTGAACAGGCCGATGGAGTGGATGGGCTGGCGCAGGTCGTGGCTGGCCTGGGCGAGAAAGCGTGATTTCTCCTGATTGGCGGCGA